>Ga0255056_10000063_pt1 | contig 24045 bp, 19 predicted proteins | sample Cases_109_1_MG_FD_183639 | JGI IMG/M metagenome (GOLD analysis project Ga0255056, IMG submission 183639) | Seawater microbial communities from Amundsen Gulf, Northwest Territories, Canada - Cases_109_1 | ecosystem: Environmental > Aquatic > Marine > Gulf | place: Canada: Northwest Territories... | reverse complement strand
GGCACCGATGGCGGCATTTACGAAAGTCTGGACCTTGGAAAGACCTGGCGCTTCATCAACAATATGCCGATCACCCAGTTCTATAAGGTTGCAGTCGACTACGATGAGCCTTTCTACAATATTTATGGCGGCACGCAGGACAACAATAGCCAGGGCGGCCCGTCGCGCACGAACAACAATGCCGGCATTCGCCAGTCCGACTGGTTTGTCACCATGTTCGGCGACGGCCACCAGTCCGCCGTTGATCCAGGCAATCCCGACATCATTTATGCACAGTGGCAACAGGGCAACCTCACGCGTTTCGATCGCAAGACCGGTGAAGCCGTGTACATCCGCCCGCAGGCTGGCGAAGGCGAAGAGCCCGACCGATACAACTGGGACTCGCCGGTTCTGATCAGCCCACACGACTCCAAGACACTGTTTTTCGCCACCCAGAGAGTATGGAAGAGTGATGACTACGGCGACAGTTGGACCGCCATTAGCGGTGACCTGACACGGGACGAAGATCGTGTTCGTCAACCCATTATGGGTCGCACCTGGAGCTTCGATTCTGCGTGGGATATCTATGCGATGTCGATGTTCAATACGATCACGTCGCTGTCGGAATCGCCGTTGGTTGCAGGGCTTGTCTATGCCGGCACCGACGACGGACTGATTCAGGTGACCGAGGACAGTGGCCAGACCTGGCGCCAGATAGACGATTTGCCTGGCGTTCCGGATCGCTTTTTCGTCAACGACATCAAGGCCGATCTGCATGAGCCGGACACTGTTTATGTCGTCGTCGACGACCACAAGAGCGGCGACTTCGCCCCGTACATCCTGAAAAGTGCCAACCGCGGCCGTTCGTGGAAGAGCATTTCCAACGACCTGCCCGAGCGGCACGTCCTGTGGCGCGTTGTACAGGATCACGTCAAACCCGGCCTGCTTTTCCTCGGCACCGAATTCGGCGTGTTTTTTACGGTTAATGGCGGCGGCAACTGGACCAAACTAAAAGGTGGTGCGCCGAACATTCCGTTCCGCGATCTCGTCATACAGACCCGTGAGAATGATCTGGTGGGCGCGACGTTTGGTCGTAGTTTCTATGTATTCGATGACTATTCGCCGCTGCGTGATGTCACAGCGAACATGCTGGCCAATGACTCGGTATTGTTCCCGGTTCGCCCCGCACGCTGGTACATACCCAGGCGGCCGATGGGATGTGGCGAAGAAAATTGCCGTGGCAGCCAGGGCGACGCCGACTTCGTCGCGAACAATCCGGCGTTTGGGGCAACGTTCACCTATTACCTGCCGGAATCGATCACGATCATGAAGGACACGCGGCGGAAGGCGGAAAAAGAGTTCGAGAAGGAAAATGAAAACGTTACTTTCGCCTCCTGGGGCAGAATACGCGATGAGGAACTGGAAGATGCGCCGGCAATCGTGTTGACCGTCAAGAATCGCAACGGAGCAATTGTCCGCACGATCGAGGGCCCGGTTGAAGCCGGCTTTCACCGCGTGTCCTGGGACCTGCGCCACCCGGCGATCGATCCGTGGGTGCCCGAAGAAGAACGCGATGAGGACGCGGCCGGTGTATTGGTCGTGCCGGGAACATTCAGTGTTTCAATGCACGAGCGTGTCGATGGCGTCTTGACTGAATTGAGCCCGGCACAATCCTTCGGCGTCATATCGATACGCGAAGCGACGCTGGCCGGCAGCACGCAAGAACAGCGCGTCATCTTTGAGAGTCAGGTCGACGAACTGATTCGCGCCGAAGCGGGCACCGTCTCAGCTATCGATGAGATCCTTGCAGAACTTGTCGCGGTCAAGGAGGTGTTGTCGGAATCGCGAGCTGACGGCTCCCTGTACGAAATCGCGAATTCGATACATCAGCGCATGAGCCGCGAACGCGATCGGCTGTCAGCGAATGAGACTCGTGCGACGTACAACGACTTTGATGAGATGACGGTCGATCGCCGGCTGTGGCATGCGCGATTCGATCCTTCGTCGGGTGCATACGGCCCAACACCTTCACAGCGCGAATCGTATCGAATCGCGAGGGAATTGTACGATGAGGTTGCGGCAAATTTGACCGAACTCGTCGAAACAGAATACGCGGCGTTCAAGGACGCGATGGACATAGCGGGCGCCCCCTGGACGCCAGGCCGGGGTATTCAGTAAAGCACCTACCAAACGCGCCGGACGCTGGCCGACAGATTGCGTCCCGGCGCATCGATGCCTGAACCGTGACTGCGGTAACGCTTGTCGAGCACATTGTCGACGCCCAGCCTGGTGGTCCAGGCGGGGTTCGGCTGCCAGGTAGCGCTGGCGCCGACGATGCCCCAAGCCGGCGTGCCATTCGGGTCGATACGTACGTCGCTTACGTCTCTCGCGCTCAACCTGTCCTGTGAATTCGCGAATCGCGCCCACGCCTCAACCGAAATCGGACCGCCGTTCGCATAGGCCAGACCCAGTCGACCGCTCAGTGGCGGAATTCGATCGCCGGGTTCTGTTTGTAACGCCACCGTCTGTTCGCCCCAGGCATAGTTAAGGACAGCGGAGACTCGAAGAAACTCACCTAATGCGGCATCAAGGCCGAATTCCGCGCCGCGCACACCGGAGTCCGCCACGTTGACGCTTTGTACGATGTCTCGTCCGTCCGGCGTCACGCCTCCCGTAAGGACCGACGTAATTCGATCGTCATAGCGCAGACCGTACAACATGAGCTCCCATTGGAGCTCATTGGACCGATAGCGAACGCCGAGATCCGCTTGCGTAACCTGTTCGGATTCGAGGCTCGTATTCGGAATATTGAATCGGTTGCCGGGCCGATTGCCGAGCGTGCCGAGATCGAACACATTGGGCGCTCGATATCCGACACCGATGTTCGCAACGATTTGCCATGATTCGGATGCATTGAAGCGCCAACCGAGATCACCGCTGTTATCGCTTGTGTTTATCTTTGCGGTAGAAGACACAGGTGTTTGCGATAAATTGACATCCACCGAGCTAACTCGAATTCCGCCGCTAAATGAGTGCTTTGAACTTAGCTGGCGCTCGGCGTTCAAGAACAACGCACCCTGGCCGATGCTCGAGCCGTCCGGGAAGCGTGCGGCGACAACTTGTGTCAGTCCAGTGGCAATGTCTTGTTCCTCGCGATGGCTGGAAACGCGATCGTGGTAGTACTCGGCCCCGGCAATCCACGATCCGGATGGGGCATTGCGCGACGCAGACACCATGAAACCGCTCAGATCACTGCGATTGCGTTCAATGCGGCGCGTTGCTGACTGAAAGTTTCTCGTGATGCGATCGTCATCAATGCGCTGCCACGAAGCGTCAATGCGCCAGTCCAGGTTTAGCGGCGCTGTCGCGAGTTCGTAACGCATGTGCGCATAAATTCGCCGGTTCGGCGCGAAGTAATACTCCGATGACGAGGGCTCGGTTTGTCCGAATCCCGGTACCAGTTCGTCGACGCGCGGCGTCGACGGTTGTTTCAGGACGTGCATGTCGAAAAGCCACGCGTGTCGTTCATCCGGCGTAACGGACATCAACAAGCGACCCGCGCTGGACTCATAAGCACTCGGACCCACGCGCTGGCCACCGCCGGTGCGTCGATCTCCCGTTTTGAGGTACTCGCCCGAGACCGAAGTTACAACGTCGCTGTTGCCGAAATCGAGTGTGCCGCGCAGGGCTTTACCCAGTTCGGCGGTATCAAAACCGGCGTAGACATCACCGTGAACCCGCGTTTCGGATTGGTCGAAATGCGGGATTCGCGTGACCAGTTGCACAACACCACCAACCGCATCACTGCCATAGAGCGATGCCGGCGTGCCACGCAACACCTCAATGCGATCGATGGCCGTTATCGGCACCAGAGCCAGATATTGCGTCGGCGCACTGCGAAATATCGCATTGTTAAGTCGCATGCCATCGACAAGGTGCAGAATGGACGAACCTTTCTGACCGCGAATAATCGCGGCTCCCTGACCCGGCGTTGTTTGCTGGAGAAACACGCCGGCGTTATCTGCGAGTGCATCGGTCATCAGTTTTTGCGAGCGCAAGCGCTCCGAGTCGATAAGCGAGACCGCCGCCGATATTTCACTTGCGCTTACAGCACGGCGCGTCGCCGTAACGAGAACCTCGTCAATTTGCTCATCGTTGGTGTACGCCGTAAGCGGCAGTCCAAGGATCGTGAATACGAGCGCATACGCTCGCGAACTTGCCGTCATTCTCTAATCGCTTACGTTATTCGCGGGATGCACAGTTTACCTGCACAATTGAAAAGACCCACACTTGTGGGTCTTTTCTTTGGGTCATTTCCAGCCATTCAGATATCAGTGCGGCAGGCCCTGCCCGCCGGATTTGACCGTGGCGTGCCCTTTGCCGAGCTTCGGAATCAGCATCGGCACCTTTTCCTTATAACGCACATAGTCTTCGCCGAGAAACTTCACCAGATCTCGCTCTTCATAACGAATCGCGATCAGGATGTATCCCGTCATGCCGACAGCAAACAAAAGATGTCCGGCGGTCATTGTCGGGGCGCCCCAGAAGCTCATGATCCAGCCGACATACAAGGGATGACGAACGAACTTGTAGAAGAACGTCACCTTGAAGCCTGAGTTGGTGTAGGTCGTTTGCCGGAAATTTAGCCATACCTGCCGCAATCCGAACAGGTCGAAATGATCAATGACGAATGTTGAAAGCAGGACCAATAAAAATCCGCCGAAGAACACCGCCCACATTAGGTTTTGCGCCCAGGCCGCATCCAGTTGCCAGATGACACTGTCGATAGGCCGCCAGGCCCAGTACAACAGCACCAGGAGCAGGCTTGAAATCAGCACATAAGTGCTGCGTTCGACTGACTTCGGCACGATCTTCGTCCAGGCCTGCTTGAAGCCCGGCCGCGCCATCACGGTGTGCTGGATTCCGAACAATGCGATCAGGATCAGATTGATGACCAGCGCTACGGTCAATGGTGCTTCAGGGCCCACATCGACGCTTCTTGGCACCAGCAGGTTGCTCAGGAAGCCAATCAGGTACAGGAATGCTGCAAAAAATACGGCATAGCAGACGACGCCATACAGTAAAGCGATTAGTCTTTTCATTTCGATCCCCCTACGCATCTTGAGGTGCGTATTCAGTGTGCTATTCAGTTTAGCAGGGCGGGTAGATTTTGCTTGGACCGGCTCTAACAGGCTACTCGGGTAACACTCTCAAAACTTTACCGTCCGAGCTGTCCGTCAACAGATACAGCGCGCCGTCGGGACCGGTACGCACATCGCGCATGCGTTCATCAATATCGTCGAACAAAACCTCCTGATCAGCAACAAGTCCGTTTTCAAGGTCCAATCGGCGAATACTCTTCTCGACAAGCGCGGCGACAAACAAATTGCCCTGCCAATCTGGGAACAGCTCGCCGTCGTAATACGTCATTCCTGCGGGCGCGATGGACGGGACCCAATAGGCGATAGGCTGCTCCATGGATTCATACTCTGTGTACGGCGAGATGCGCGCCCCGGAATAATCAATACCGTAGCTCGTTGCCGGCCAGCCGTAATTCAATCCAGGTTCTATGACGTTGAGTTCGTCTCCCCCGCGCGGGCCATGCTCATGGAGATACACTTCGCCCGTTTCCGGCAACACCACAATTCCTTGCGGGTTGCGATGCCCGTAGCTCCAGATTGGCGCGCTGTTGTCGTTTTCGCCCACGAACGGATTATCATCCGGCACACTGCCATCGGTATTGATCCGAATGACTTTCCCCAACTGACTGTTCAATCGCTGTGCGTCCTCGCGATAATCGAATCCTTCGCCCGTTGTTAACAGCAACGTGCCGTCCGCGAGGAAAGCCATGCGCCCGCCGTAATGATGTGGCGTGTCTTTCCACGGCGCGACCGTATAAATAAGCTCTTGTTGAACGAGCGAATCTCCATCCAGGACCGCTCGCATCACTCGCGTCGCATTCTCCTTTTTCGTGCCATGCGCATACGACAGGTAGAGCGTCTGGTTGTTTGCAAAGTCAGGATCAAGAATGACCTCGAACAATCCGCCCTGCCCCGAAACATAGACTTCCGGTACGCCGCCGATTGCTTCGCTCTGTAGTTCGCCATCTCGAATGACGCGAAGTTGCCCGCTGCGTTCCGTTACCAGCATGGAACCGTCTGGCAAGAACGCGAGCGACCACGGAAAATCGAGTCCTTCCGCGATCGTTTCGATTCGCACATCCGCGCGAGTTAATGAAGCGCAAAGCAATAATGCACCAGCCACTACCAATCTAAGATGCATCGCCGCCTCGTGTCGGTTGCCCCGCCGTAATAACCGCGAATATCCAGCCCCCCACCCCGCCGGCAATACCCTGAGCCAAAAGGCCCGCTGTAGTCCGGGCTCCGGACAACGGCATCAATTCGAGTGTCGATCGAATGATCAGCAGTTCGATAATGAAGGCGCTAAGGCCCGCAGCCACAAACCAGAGCTTGCGGCTGCCACCGATTTTCCATGCACCAATACCCGCCACCAGGAAGCCGACCAGAAAACACGCCGCGACCAGGACGGCCATTGAGGTGAGAATTCCGAAGTCCTGCGCGGTCATCCACAGGCGGGTCGGGAATGGCGTGTCGACGCCGATGTCCTGCAACGCGGCCAGAACAAACTGAGTCGAAAATACGGACCCGAGTACGGCCGTGACCAAAACGGCCAGGACGAACGCGAGAACGTATTTCGACAGCGTTATCATAGGGAGTGGCATACTACACCACTCCGCTGCGTCGGCTCAGCGCGTCAGCGATCAGGCCTCGTCGCGTGTTTCCTTGATCGAAAACTTCAGTGGTTTCTTGCCACCGGTTACGATGCAGACCGAAGCGTATTCGCGGATCGCTTTTTCATCGCCTTCGGAATAAACGGTCGTATCGATTTTCAGCAGATAGCCTACCGTGCGACGCTTGCTTGACTCGACTTCGTGCCTGACGCGTCCCGCGTCCGTGTAATCCGCGTGAGCCTGAATTTCTGCCACGCAAAGGTCTACGTCCCTGTTGGGAGCGAATTCGTAATAGGCCGCCAGTGTCGGCGCGCTGATGGCGAACAGGCCAAGAGCGGCCAGGCTGCTTGCGATGATCTTGTTGCGATTAATCATGATGTCTCTCCAGTTTGCTCGTTCATTACGGCGAGTTGCCGTCATCTCTAAATCAGAATATTTATTCTGTTTTAGCCAAAAAAAAGCAGATTCAGAATGTGCGTTCTGCTTTCGTCAAAAAAAATGTCTCAGTCGGTGAATGACCCCAGGGTGCTGTCGACAATGCCGTCAAGCGTCGCCCGCGGAAAGCCGGTGCGGCCAAGGACGACCAGTCCAAACATGGTACTCGTGAGTAACTCCCCGGCGGCTGTTACGTCCAGATCCTTGCGCACCTCGCCGCGGCCCTTCGCCGATTCCAGCCCCACGGCAAACAGCTTCGCGATGCGGCCCATGAATTTTTGCAGAACCTCCCGCAATTCCGTGTCGTCGGGCGCCAGGTCCATCGTCGTATGGATGAACAGGCAACCTTTGTTTTCCTCGATTGCGCACATATCGGTGACGCGTTGCTCAAATATCCTGCGGATATGCTCGAGCGAGGCGCCCGGCTCCAGCAAGCGCAGAAATGCCTGCTTGCCCATTGATTCGGCGTAGCGATCAAGCGCCTGCTCGAAGAGCTCGCGCTTGTTGCCAAAGGTCCCATACAGGCCGTAGCGGCTGACACCGGTCGCCTGGACGATGTCCTCCATCGAGGTTTCCGAGTAGCCCTTCGAGGAAAACAGCTCCACTGCTTTGGACAGGGCGGTCGCCGGGTCGAATGTGCTTGTTCTAACCATGCAAACCAGAATAGTCATTCTGTTTGCTGATGTCAAGCCGCAATTTGCCGGTGATCTATGGCTGCTCGCAACGAATGCCGTCACCGCCCCACGCACAGCCGATCTGCGACCAGTAGTCCGTCAGACCGGTTTTCTCGAGCAGCTCCGGGAAATCGGGATGCTCGCGCAGTAAGCGAAGGTCGTCGCTGAACATGACCTCAAGACCGGTCTCGAAATCCTGACCGATTCCCGGCAACGTCAAAGCGGTCGCAAACGCCCTGTCGGATTCTCCGAGTACGGCCCACAGCGTCATGACCAAGTACCTGGCAAGATCGCTGTTTTGCTCCAGATCGCTGACAAGCTCGACGGATTGCGCGTGCAAATCGGGATTTTCGAGGCCGTCGTACGCGGCATCGACCCACGCCGAATCAATACTGAGATTCTCGAGGCCGATTTTCGTAAAACGGCGCGCCTCGTCAATGTCTTCAATACCGATCAGGTACATGGCATACGCCAGATCGTGGATCGGAGCTTCCTGTCCCATGCCATTGGCAATGTCGAAAAACCGGCCGGCGGCAGCAAGGTCACTCGTCCATAAGTTGATAATCGCCAAACGACTGACCATGTTCGGATTATCGGGCGCTTGCTCGTAAGCCAGCCGCGACTGTTCGAGCGCCTCGTCGAGCCGCCCTACCGTCGCGAGAAAGCGCGAGTACCAATGGCGTGTGAGCGGATAAACCGTATTGGCGTTAAGCGCGAGCCCAAATGCCTCGTCTGCTTCGAGCCACTCGCCACGTTTGTGGTGAATGAATCCGAACACCGTGCCGGCGACTTCACGAATTCCCGGCTCGGCTGCGATCCCCGCCTCAGTGGTGGCCGCAGCCAGATCGTACATCGACTGAATGGACAGTGAGCTATCGTATTCGGGCAACAGCAAGTAAGCGTAGGCAAGGCGCAGGTAGGCCGGACCAAATTTCGGGTCCAGTGAGATGGTCTGTTCAAACAGACGGATCGATGCTTCGATGGACTCGCGACTGCGGCGCTCAAATTGATATTGGCCACGGGCATAGGCTTCGAAGGCCGCGAAGCTCGACGGTCGACTCACCGAACGCGCCGGCTCGGTATTCGGGCCGAACATCGCCTGCTCAACGATCGAGGCTACCTGTTCCTGAAGATCGAATACTTCATCGGTTGAGCCATCGAGAACAGGGTTTAGCAGGAGAATGCCACTATCGCCATCGACCAATTCGGCCGAAATTCGTAACGAGTCGCCAACCTGCTGAACGCTGCCGGTCAACAAACCACCAACATCCAAAGACTCTGCCAAATCCACGTAAGAAACATTTTGTGGCAACGGTTCGCGAAACTTCACGATTTTTATTTTCGATGTTTGTAACAAGGTGCTCGTCAACTCCTCGGAAAAGCCAAAGCACAAATACTCCTCGGTAATTCCGGTGCAGCTGAATGGGAAAATCGCAACTGATCGCATTGGCCGCAGCTCGTCCGTTGGCGCGACAAATCGTGAAACTCCAATCGCCGCAATAATACCGAGCAAAACCAGCGCAACAAGAAGCAGCAAGCGCTTTGCTCGTCGCGGCGACCGTGCTGGCTCAACCTCAGGCGAATCCATCAATTCAACGGTCATCATCAGGCGATAACCGATTCGCGGGATGTTTTGAATATAGGTTGGGTCGCGACTGTCGTCGCCAAGCTTTCGTCGCAATATAGAGATACAGCGATTCAGGGGCTCATCGTTCTGCGCGCGTCCGTCCCAGACATCGTTGATCAGATCGTCTTTGCTCAGCACCTCGCCCTGCTGGCAGGCGAGTGCGACTAGCACGCGCATCACCAATGGCTCTACGTGCTCGCGCTTTGCGCCGTCGCGAAGCAGACCGCGGTCCGGCAAGACCTCCCATTGCCCGAGTAGAAAGCCTTTTCTGAGTTCCGTTTCCGTTGTCATAAATTAGTTGAAAACCGGCAAGGGGCCGCTAATGGGCCGGAAAATTCAGGCTTTCCAGTATCGCTTGCACGTCTGAGTCCCTGACGCCCGGAGTTTCCAATTTTTGAGTGCCACGCGAATAACATTGCGGCGCTTCAGTTCGGCAAAAATCGACATGGGGGGATTCTAAGGTATATTCGTAGCCGCCGCTGAATCGGCGACCTCCCGCTCTAAACGGAAATTTCAAGGATCACCCAATGAAGCCTTACCTTGCCTACTCTCTGCTTTTCCTGCTTCTCACCGTTGGTTTGGTCCTTGCCGACGACGACCCCTACCTATGGCTCGAGGAAGTCCAGGACGAAAAAGCGCTCGACTGGGTCCGCGGTCAAAACGCCAGTACCTTTGAAGAACTTCGCGAAAACGATGTGTACGAGAAGTTGTATGAAGAGGCGTACGCGATTATGACCTCCGATGCACGCATCACGGAAGGCAGCATTGAGGGCGATCAATACTTTAATTTCTGGCAGGACGAAATACACGTGCGCGGTATTTTGCGGCGGGCATCGCTGGGTGACTTCATCGCGGGATCCCCGGAATGGGAAACCGTTCTCGACGTCGATGCACTGGAAGAAGCCGAACATCGAAACTGGGTGTATAAGGGCTATGAGTGCGTCGGCGGCGAGAGCGATCGTTGCCTGATTCAACTTTCGCTCGGCGGCAAGGACGAATCGATCTACCGCGAGTTCTCACTCGACTCCAAAACCTTTATGGCTGACGGATTCGTCGTACCAGAAGCCAAGTCGAATGTGTCCTGGCTCGACGAAGACACGCTGCTTATCGGGACCGACTGGGGCGAAGGCAGCCTGACGAACTCCGGCTATGCACTCGAGATTCGATCCTGGAAACGCGGCACCGACATGCACGCTGGTCAATCTCTCTTCACGGGTGAAGTCGTTGATACGCTAGTCGCACCGTTCGTACTACACAATGATGACAAAGACTATCCGTTCATTGTTCGCTTGTACGCAGACTGGAACGAGAATCAGTACATGCAGGTTGTCGACGGTGAGCCGGGCGAGATAATGGATTGGCCACTTCGCATGTCCGCCACCGGAGTCCTCGCGGGGCACGTTATCATTTTTCTTGAGCAAGATTGGGCAGTGAATGACGCGGAGTACAAAATCGGCGACGTGATTGCCTACGATCTTGATAGCGGCGACACCGAGCTCGTATTCTCGCCAACCGACAAACAGGCAGTGAACAACGTTAGCGTCGGCGCGAGTAGTGTTTTCATAGAACTGCTGGACAACGTGAAAGGCCGTCTAAAGCGCCTCACACGCAGCGACGATGGTTGGAACTCTGTTGATATTGAGTTGCCTGACAACGGTGTCGTTGAACTTGGTGCAACAAGCAGCAGCCGGGATGATGCGTTCGTGACCTACCAGAGCACCATTCAACCAACCACGATGTATCACGTCGGCGGAGACAATGCGCTTGTTCCCGTCGCCGCACTGCCGCCGATGTACGATGCCACTAATGTAGTCATTCGACAGGAATTCGCGACCAGTGCGGATGGCCAATCCGTGCCCTACTTCCTGATCGGCCGCAAAGATGTGCTGGAGGAAGGCGACGCGCCTACCATTCTTTATGGCTATGGCGGCTTCCAGATTCCGATCTTGCCCGTTTATTACGAGGATCCGTCGCGACCACAGCATGGAGCGCTTGCGGGCCGCATGTGGATCTCGCGCGGTGGCGTGCTCGCGATTTCAAACCTTCGCGGCGGCGGCGAGTTCGGACCCCGTTGGCACCAGTCCGCATTGCGAGAAAATCGCCAGCGCGCTTACGACGATTACTTCTCAATTGCTGAGCAGCTGATTGAAAGTGGCATCACAGCGTCGGACAAGCTCGGCGCACTTGGTCGATCCAACGGCGGCCTGTTGCTTGGTGTCGCACTGACGCAGCGACCGGATCTGTTCGCCGCACTCGACATCGGAGTGCCGCTGCTCGATATGAAGCGCTACAACCAGCTGCTGGCCGGCGCGAGCTGGATGGGTGAATACGGCAATCCCGATGTGCCTGAAGATTGGGCGTTTATCGAGAAATATTCGCCGTATCAAAACCTCGAAGAAGACAAGGAATACCCGAAAGTTCTTTTCTACACATCGACGCTCGACGATCGGGTTCACCCGGGACACGCCCGAAAAATGGCCGCCAAGATGGAGGATATGAATCAGGACTTTTTCTACTACGAGAATATCGAGGGCGGCCACGGCGGGACAGCTAACCAGGAACAACTCGCAATGCGGACGGCGCTGGAGTACGCGTATTTCGTCCGCATGCTGATGCCCTCCGTCTGGGACAGCAATCCGGAATGATCCTGAAGCGAATTGCCAGGCACTTTCGGCGACACGACTGGTTCATCAGATAATGACACGATTCCGAGCATCGTCTATTCATCTGGCGATCAGCGCTTGTGTTGTCGCCTTCATTCTCGCGATCGTATTCCTGTTTTGGTATCCAAGGTCGACGTTCGAAATTGCAGGCGCGATGCGACCGGTATTTGTACTTGTCGGCGTCGACCTGGTGCTGGGTCCGCTGCTCACGTTGATCGTTTACAAGCAAGGCAAACCTGGGCTCCTGTTTGATCTATGTTTTATCGCATTGGTGCAAGTGGCCGCTCTCGTCTATGGCTCTTACACGCTGAATTCAGCGCGTCCGCATTATCTGGTTTTCTCGATCGACCGAATCACCCTGATCACAGACGAAGGCGTTGACCAATCCTCGATTCGGTTTGAAGAGCTTGCCAAAAAGCCGCTGCGAGACGTCCTCAGGGTTTTTGCCCGGGCGCCAACCGATCCGAATGAAATGAAACGACTGATGGAAAGCGTTTTATTTGAAGGCAAACCCGATCTGGAGCGCAGGAGCGAGTACTGGGAACCCTGGCGCTCCGGTAATGAGACGATTCGCGCGGCTATCTTGCCCCTGGGCGATTTCGAACCCGCATCAGATCTGGAACAGCAACACATTGCTGAAGCAATCGACCGATACTCTGACCTCCATCCAAACCTTGGCATTTTGCCGGTCGGTGGAATCGAGGAGGATATCGGCATGCTAATGGATATAGACACGCTCGCCGATCTGGGCGTCATCAGGGTCAATCCGTGGTAGCACGCCCTGCCGGCATCCGTTATCGTTAGCCGCCTTGTCAGAGGAGAGCCGTTGATGAAATCACAGTTTTTTGCATTGTTGCTGGCGGCCTGCGTACTGCCCACCGGCGTCGCATTTGCGGATGTCGATGTTCGCGACGCGGATATCGACATGTTCCCAACGGACGTCACTTACGATCGGGCAATTCCAACACCGGAAAGTATTCTCGGCCACAAGCTTGGCCTCGAGCCTGTGCGGCATCACAAACTCGTTGAGTACATCACGACCGTCGCCAATTTGAGCGAGCGCATGTCGATCGAAGTCATTGGCTACACGCATGAGCGACGCCCGATTCTTTTCATCGTGGCGACCTCGGAAAAAAACCACGCACGACTCGACAACATCAAGGCGCAACACGTCGCGCTCACGGAACCGGCAAGCAATCAGGCCGTTAATGACGACATGCCGATGGTGACGTGGCTCAACTACGGTGTACACGGCGCCGAGTCCAGCGGGATGGATGCGTCATTGCCTTTTATATATTACCTGGCGGCTGCGCAAGGTGAGGATATCGATCGAGTCCTCGCCGACAGCGTCATTTTGGTCACGGCGATATTCAACCCGGACGGTCATTCGAAACGCGTTGCCTGGTTTGACTCCTGGGGTGGCGAGCAAATGATTTCCGACCCCGCGCACATTGAGCACGATTTCAATTGGGGATACGCAAGAACTAATCATTACGGTTTCGACCTGAATCGTCAGTGGTTACTGCTAACGCAACCCGAACCACGCGCATGGATGCGTCAGTGGCATCAGTGGCGGCCCAACCTCACCGTGGATTATCACGAGATGGGTGGCGGGCAGACCTATTACTTTCATCCGGGTGTCGCGACGCGCACCAATCCAATCGTTCCCGACGAAGCGGAGCGACTCATGGCCGAAACCGTGAAGACCTCAGAGTCATTCCTGGATTCCGAGGGTCGGCTGTATTTTCACGGCGAAGCTTTCGATAACTATTACATCGGCAAAGGCTCGACGTTCCCACTCGTCAACGGCGGCGTTGGCATTCTCTACGAGGCCGCGGCAGCGATGGGCAGAGAACTGGAGACGCCGAATGGTCTGCGGACGTATCGTGAAAATATCCGCAAGCATTTCAGGACCAGCATTGCGAGCATCGAGGCGGGATCGCAGCTGCGCCTCGACTACCTTCGGTACCAGAAAGAATTCTACGATTCGGCAATGGCTGACGCAGCCAGGGCTACGACCAAAGCCTGGGTCTTTGCAGCGCCCGGTGATCCGGCCCGCATGCACCTGTTCGCCGACGTTCTCAACTTTCATCGCATCACTACGCACAAACTGACAAGCGACATAGTGGTCGATGGTCAAAGTTTCAAGGCATCGGATGCAGTGATCGTTCCAGCGGCACAGGCGCAACACAGGATGATTCGCAGCATTTTCGAAACCGTCGACGAGTTTGAAGACGCCGTATTTTACGATGTATCCACCTACACGATGCCACCGGCCTTCGGATTGCAATACGCGCCGCTAAGCGGTCGGGCGTTCCGTAATAGTCTCGTGGGCGAAGCGTCTTCCCCGGCAATGCCTGTGGCTGCGGCACCTGACGAATCAAGCTATGGCTATGTGTTCGAGTGGGGTGGCTACTATGCGCCACGTTCGCTGCAACGGGTTTTGGGCGAAGGCGTACTCGCAAGAGTTGCAACGAAGCCATTTACGGCAGCCACGACCAAAGGCTCTGTCGAATTCGCACGCGGCAGCATCATAGTGCCGTTTGATCGTCAGGAAACAGACTGGTCGGACATTCGCCAGATTATGAATACGATTGCTACCGAAGACGGAGTCACGGTGCATGCGCTGACAAGTGGTCGCAGCACAATTGGCACGGCAGGTGTGAATGTCGGCGGCCCATCATCGGTTCCGCTAAAAGAACCGCAAGCGCTGGTCGTCGTCGGCAGGGACATCAGCACTTACGACGCCGGTGAAATCTGGCACTTGCTGGACTATCGCATGCAGATGCCCGTGACATTACGCGATCGTGATCGTCTCGGCGACATCGACTGGGCCCGCTACACGCATATTGTTTTTTCTTCGGGCGAATACGAAGATTATGAACCGGAGTTCGCGGGACGCTTGCGGCAGTGGGTTATCGAAGGCGGTACGATCATTGGCTTGCGCGACGCGGCACCGTGGGTGCGGGCTTCCGTTCTGGAATGGATTGATCCACTAAGCGAAGAAGGCTTGGCCGCTGCGGCGGTAGCGGCTGCGGAACCCGAAGAAGAAGAGGAAGAAGCGGAGCGCCTTGCCTACGCAGGGAAAGATCATGAGGAAGCCATTGACGTCATTGGCGGCGCAATTTTCACGGCTGACCTCGATAATACTCACCCACTCGGTTTTGGTTTTTCCGGGCGAAAGATTTACCTGCACAAGAATGTCGAAGAGCCGATGGAGCCGACTGACAATGCCTATGGCACCGTGATTGAGTATGCGGCAGATCCGGTTTATTCGGGTTACGTGTCGGCAGAAAATAGCCAGGCGCTCGCCGGTACGGCAGCGCTTGTTGCCGAACGACACGGTAACGGCAGTGTGATCCTGTTTGCTGACAACCCGAATTTCAGGGGCTACTGGTACGGCACGAACAAACTGTTCCTTAACGCGCTGTTTTTCTCACGCGTCTTTCAGCCGCCCGCCGAAGAATGATCGTTGCGTTGCGCGGTCCTTACTGCTCGCGCCGCCAGATCTCAACCGGGTCGCCTGTTGCGGCTGCTTCGATGACGATCTCGCCGACCTTGCATGGTGCGACGCCATCTGTTTCCTCGCAACTCTTCAGGCTTTCGAGTCGCTCATTATGTGAGACTTGAGTGAAGTCGGGTTCGGAATCGTCGACCTGTGGCGTTCGCCAACCCTTGACGTTGCCGTAAGACTGATCGATCTCGTCGAGACTCGCAAAAATTTCCTTCTTGCGTGCCGTCGGCGCACAACTCGAGCGTTCTGCATTCACGATGACGCTTTCGGATGCCGATTTGAGTGACACGAATTGTTCGAGGGCGACCTTGCAGTCATTTTCGGTCAGGAAGATCATTTCGAGTTCCTGCTCCTGACAGATGGTCTTGCCGGCCGGCGCGACGCATTCAGCGATCGTCAGTACGAAGACCTGTATCCATGCGATATCCATAGTTACGCTCCTTGGCAGTACTATTGTTTTTGTGCGTCCAAGGATATCCTCTACCGCCTGCAATCAGAAGCACCCTTTTGGAGACCGACCGATGCTACACCGCCAAGCCCTGAGCCTGTTGTTCGTGAGTGCCGCAATACTCGCTATCAGCGGATGTTCAAAACCTGAACCCGAACAAGGTGTTAAGGCAATTGCCGATGCCGAAACGGAAGCCGATGACGGGCCGGTATCGGGCGTCGATTATCACTCGTTTGCCAATACGGCTGATTATCGCGTTCGCCACATGGATCTCGATCTGACCGTCGATTTTTCGCGGAAAGTGCTTGAAGGCGAAGCAATTTTACGTTTCGACCGGGTCGGTGAGGGCAATAATCCCCTGGTGCTGGATACGCGCGATATTGTTGTCGATTCGGTGCGTGCAGGTATCGGCGACGCTCTGCAGGAAACGACCTTCACGCTCGTCGACACAGATGAGTTTCTCGGCGAGCCCCTGACCATTGCGCTGCCCGAGGGCGCCACCAGCGTTGCGATTCGCTACAAAACGGTGCCGGGTGCCTCCGGCGTGCAGTGGCTTGATCCGATACAAACCGCGGGCAAACAGCACCCGTTCCTGTTTACCCAGGCACAGGCCATTCACGCGCGCAGCTTTGTGCCCTTGCAGGACACTCCCGGCGTTCGCATGACGTACAACGCGACGATTCGAACACCGCCCGAATTGCGCGCCGTCATGAGCGCGAACAACGACCCCAACGCAGAGAAGAACGGCGTGTACGAATTCAGCATGCCGCAAGCCATTCCGTCCTACCTGATTGCACTCGCTGTTGGCGACCTGGAATTCAAGGCCATGGGCGAACGCACGGGTGTCTACGCAGAGAAGGAACTCCTTGAGGCATCCGCGGCAGAGTTTGAAGACACCGAGTCAATGCTCGAGATCACCGAAGATGTGTACGGCCCGTATCGGTGGGATCGATACGACCTGTTGATCCTCCCGCCGAGCTTTCCCTTTGGCGGCATGGAAAATCCCCGCCTGAGTTTTATTACACCGACGGTTCTAGCCGGCGATAAAAGTCTGGTGGCGCTCATCGCCCACGAGTTGGCGCACTCCTGGTCAGGAAACCTGGTAACGAACTCAAGCTGGCGTGACCTTTGGCTGAATGAAGGATTCACGACCTACCTGACGGGCCGAATCATGCAGATGGTGTACGGCGACGATCGATATCAAATGGAAATGGCGCTGGGCTATGCGAGACTGCAGGACGACATTCGCGACCTTGAGGAACCCGCCCAGATCCTTGCGATCGACATGCGCGGCATTGACCCCGATGACGCTTTCTCGAACATCCCGTACAACAAAGGAGCGTTGCTGCTTTACGAAATGGAACAAAAAGTGGGGCGCGAGGCCTTCGATGAGTTTCTGCGTGCTTACTTTGACGAATTCGCATTTCAAAGCGTCACGACCGAAGATTTTCTCGCTTATCTCGATAAGACATTGTTGAAAACCCACATGGAAGCGCTGGACGTCGAACGCATCAATCAATGGATTTTCGAGCCCGGCATTCCGGAGGGCGCGCCACACCCGCAGTCAGACGCATTTTCGCGCCTTGATCCGATTCGTGACGGATGGCTCGGTGGGACGATTGCAAGCAGCGACATTGATACGAGCGACTGGACCTATCACCAATGGAAATATTTTCTCGACGGCATGCCCGAGGTACTGACCGAGGCGCAACTCGCCGATATCGATCAAGCGTTTGACCTAACGGCATCGACCAATAATGAAGTGGCATTCAGTTGGTTGCGAATTGCTATTCGCAATGACTACCAGCCGGCGTTTCCCCGGCTCAAAGACTTCCTGATCAGCATCGGCCGAAACAAATTCGTCATGCCACTGTACCAGGACCTCATGGACAACGGCAAAGCAGACTTCGCGGTTATGGTATTTGAGCAGGCCAGACCGGGTTATCACCCACTAACTGTGAAGAGAAACAGCCAGATCGTGTACCCGACCGACGCGGAATAGATGGAGCTATCATAAGACCCCATGTAAGCATTGCGCTGATTCTGTTCGCAGGGCAGCGATCGAAAAAGTCGGCTTAGCAGGTCTCTGACACAAAGAATTGAATTTTGTCCTCAAATCCAGATGAAAAACCCAAGAAGGAAAAAAACCAAGGCATGGTCGGTGCAGGCATCGCGATCGGCGTCGGTGTTGGCTTGGCAATTGGCAATGCAATGAACAACTTAGGTGCCGGGCTTGCGATAGGTCAGGCCATTGGTATCGCTGTCGGCGCTGGAATACAAGGAAAAAAGAAACCAGAAAAGGATTAACGTTGCCAAAATGAATGATACGGCCACGAGACCCACCTTCGTCGCAATCGTCGCTGTGGTTCTAATCGCACAAACTGTATTTTCGTTTGTCCTGTTTCTCTTTGTAACTCTTGTAACACCCGATAGCACCATTCAAATTATCGGTGATTCTGCGCCGATGGCGGAGGTCCGGTTTGAAATCCTGTCGACATTGTTTATTTTGATCGTGGTTTCAGCGTATGTCGGCCGGGGCATGTGGCGCGGCGATTCTACTGCCCGACACATCTTCTTCAGTTCGCTGTTAGCGTTGCTGTTGATAGAAACATTCGCTCGGCAAGCGATGACTGAGCTGCCGCTTACTGGACTAATACTTGCCTTCGTTGTGTGGTATCTCTACAAAAAGCCCAACGTCAAGCTGTTCTTTGGCGGTCCCTAACAAGACTCTGCAGTTATTATTTTCTAATGAAGTGCTGGTTCCTTTTCAGATTCGCGGCTCATGTTTCAAAATGGATCCACACGCTACGAACTCATACAGACGATGCCGGCGATGAGAAGAGCCATACCGCCGATGTGAACTGATTGAATCGGATCGCCATGACGAAGCCACGCGATAAGTGCAGCCCAGATGAAAGTGGACGCATAGATGGGGTACAAGACGCGCACAGAACCGCCGATTTTGAAGGCGTAGGTGAAGAAAATCATCACCGTGACATAGGTCGCCATGCCGGCGATGACATACGGGTTTAGCACGAAGTCGATGACTCGACCTTGTAGTTGTTTGGCACCTTGCTCGAAGAGAAAAGGGGCAGCGGCCCCGAGCACGGAGGCGATCAAAACCGCTGCAATCGCGAGTAAAGGCGTCTTCATCAGCATGCCTCTACCCCCTTCTCTGCCAGAATTGCTCCCATCGTATATGGGGCAACTTCAATCGGGTGCATCGTACTCCCCGAGAAGCCGACGTCTGCCAGACATTGCTGCAGAGACTCTGCGCTATGCACCTGGCCTGATTCAGTTCGCAAGCCAAGCCCGAGCGCATAGAGCGCCGAGGAAGCGTAGCCTGCGGGCTGATCCGACAGGACATCCACAATGGCTATCTCACCACCCGGCTTTAGCGCTGCATGCAGTTTTTGGAATAGCCTGCGATTGCCATCGGTGGTTTCGATGTGAGTAACGTTCGCCACGATAGCAAGGTCGTATTCGTTCTCACCAAAGTCTGACTCGTGGTAATTCCCGGGAAGCGCGGTAAAGCGATTTTGCAGCGCCATTTTCTGCGCGAAAGACTCCGCAATCCGGACAATGGCGGGCCAGTCACTCGCGGTGACAGTTGTTTCCGTATCATGTTTCGCGCACGTGAGGCTCCATATGCCCGAGCCTGCGCCGACGTCGAGGATATTCAGGGACTTTCGCGTCTGACCCATACCAAGAATTTGCGCCATGGCCTCGGCCGCTGGTGTCATCATCCATGCCAGCGCACTGACCTGTGCCTCATATTGTTCCTCGCTCTGTTCAACAGAGTCCATCTTTGCCAAAGGAATGCCTGTACTCAGGAATTGCGGCAGGTATTGCCAGTACTCATCGCCGAGGTTTTGGTAGTTGCCGGACAGAAATTGCGCGACCAATGCCAATGCGTATGAGTCGCCCGCTCGGCTGAGGATCCCGATCGAACAAAGGGCCTCGAGCAGCAGCTGCACAGGGCCCTCCTGTAGTTCGCAGCGATCGGCGATGTCCCTGGCCGTTGCGTTTGTCAGGCCAAAAGCATCAATGACGCCGAGCTCGCGAGCACATCGGTAAATATGTGCCGATCCATTCATCGTCATCAGGTCGAAGTAGCTCAGAAATGCCTGGTATTGTTCGCCGTTGTTCATTTCAGGTCCTCCCTGCGTGCGACCGACACCGTCGAAATGCCATGGGTATCGATGCCCATATCGACTTTCTCGAAACCCACCGATCTGACGAGTTCATCCATTTCCGCCTGACTGCGACGCCGCATGACCCAGGGTTTGCCGTCCCAGTCCACACAGGTCCGCGCGATCTCCTCGATCTGCGGATGCCACGGCTGGCAGGTGTAAATCAGGTAACCGCCCGGCTTGACCAGCCCGGCCAGGCCTTCGAGCGACGCCAGGATGGGTGCGTTGTCCGGGAACAGTTCATACAAACCGGAGACGATGACGATGTTCGGCGCCGGATTGATGGCCAGTAGCGCTGACTTGTCGAAGGCATCTCCCTCTTCGAAGCGAACGTTGGCAAGGCCCAGAGATTCTGCCAGTTGTCGGCCTCCTTCCAGGGAGACTGGACTCCGATCACGCAGGAGCGCGCTGACGTCAGCGTCCGGAAACTCACGCAGGATATCCATCACATATCGTCCACGGCCCGCCGCAATGTCCGTGATTCGGGCCGGATGACCCGAACGGAGCAAATCGTGCACCGTATCCTTCAGATGGGCTTCGAGAATGCCCTGGCGTTGTCGCATGGCTTGCCAGCCGACGGCATTGATGTATGTGCGGTCGATCAGTCTGCCCAGCGGCGTGATACCGCGAGCCTTGTTCTCATAAACGTAGTCCAGGGAGTCGCCGGAGTTGTGGCCCGTTTTCCAGCCGAGGCGCATGCCGGTGCTCAGTCGGCCCAAGCTCCACATGCCGGCCTTTTGCAAGCCGTAATACAGCGCCTTTAGCGGCGGCGCCGGCTGGCAAATATCAAGGTACTCCTCGCGCGTGTAGCCTCGACTGTCCGCCTTAAGCAAAGAAGTCCGATCGACCTTATGCCCGAACGCGTCCCGGATGAAGTCTCGTCCCTTCGCGATCGGTTGTTCGCGATCTTTCTCGAAAAGAATGGCGTGGAAAAATCCTTTGTACACTTCCATTTCTTTCACCGGTGAAGAAAGCCTCTTATAGAACTTTTGTTGCTCCGAGTTTTTGACGACCCAGTCACTGCCGGCGGAGACAATCAAAGTTGGCGTTGTGATTGCTCCCGCATCCGCCACGATTCTTGTCGACAGGTCGTGCAAACCCAGCAGAACATTGACGGCGATATTCTTCGTGATGAGTTCGTCTTCATCGTAACTGCGGATTTGTTCGGGATCGTGCGTGAGCATCTTCGATTTCACATAGCTACTGATGTTCGCTCTCGCCCTGAACTTCTGCAGCAATCGTAGTCCCGGTATTGCGAAGGGTATGTACAGGCGAACTCTGAAAGCAGGCGCTGCAAGCACCATCCCACGAATTCGCGGTGCATAGTCATGTACCCAGGCGGCAGCCGTCACAGCGCCAATACTATTGGCAACGACGGCCATGTTTTCCACGGGAATGCCGTACTTTCGCGACACGTACTTCACGAAAGCGTCGAGGTCGCGAACATGGTCGTAGTAATTCTCCGTATGACCGCGCTCACCCGGCGACTGACCGTGTCCTCGCATGTCCCACGAAAAAGCCTGGAAATCAGCTAATCCGAATTCTTCGACTTGTTGGGTGATCCGGCCCGAGTGCTCGTGTCCTCGATGTAAAAATATCAAGGCTTTGTCACTTGAATCCGTCGATCTCCATCGACGATAGAAGAGCTGAGTTCCGTCCCAGCTATCGAAGTGATCTCCGGTCTGCCGCCACTTGTTCTTGATGTGACAAATCGTTGCAAGATCCTGTTTGCGTATGGCCATTATTCCCTCCTCTTGGGGTATGGCCAGACTATGGGTCAACGTGCCTGGAATTAGCTGATGGCGCTCTAATCCTTGAATGAGGAATTGCTGATGATTTGAAGGGCCACGGCTGTCAGCGGCCCGGAAATTATCGGGCTCTGGCTGATTTCGAGCTTGCAGCTACCAAGCGCATGACCACGCTAAAGTTAGGTGTCCGTGAAACCGATACAAGACCACAAACCGGACATTCGTCCTTGACTCTGTATTTGCTACAGGGTTTACACTCCTGATAACAAGATCGACTCTGGATACTTAATCAGCAATGAATGATTCCTCGTTTGCCAGGCCGGTTTGGCAAAGTCCCCGCATGGGGACAGGATTAGGCTGGGTAAGCCTTTTCGCAAGTGCAAGCACGTGGATCTGCTGTGCGCTACCTATATTATTAGTCACAATGGGCGCTGGCGCGGTTTTGGCCGGTATCACCAGCCAGTTTCCGGTGCTCATAGTGTTAGGTGCGCACAAGAACTGGATGTTCGCGATATCTGGTGTCCTCTTGGCGACTGCGGCTGGGTTAACTTGGCGTTCAGGACAGCACTGTCCGACAGACCCTCTTCTGGCTCAGCAATGTCAACAAATGCAGCGCTGGAACAAAAGAATATTGTGGGTTTCGGTGATCGTCTGGTTCTTCGGTTTTCTCGCAGCCTATTTGGCGCTACCCGTGAGAATGTATCTTGATCAATTGTAGGTAGATATTTTATGCGTCAGCTATCAATCGTTGTGGTTCTCTTATGCCTCTCAGCGTCGGTTTTCGGCGCCGATGAAACAGTCCTTGAAATTGACATCAAAGGAATGACTTGCCCGTTTTGTGTTTACAGCCTCGAAAAGGAGCTGGGTAAACTGAGTGAGGTAGAAGAGGTATTGATCAGCCTGAAATTAAACAAGGCTCGGCTTACGCTAAAAGAGGGTGCTCATATCGACGCTGATACTTTGCAAGAAGTTGTTCTGCGAGCGGGCTACACACCGGGCGAGGTTCGAGACATTTCGGAAGGTAAGTAGTGAGGCCGCATCGCGCGCTGTCCTGGCTAGTGACATTGGCTTGCCTGCTTGGACACTCTGTGCACGCCGGTGGACTACGCTCCCTGGTCGCATTACCACTTGAGCCCGGCGGCGTCGTCACCCGGCTTCAAGTCGTGGGGTCGTCGAACCCAGACGACGTCACCGTAGTCGGAACCGTATTGTATGGGCTGACAACGCGTCAGACGTTGATTTTCAGTGTCCCTTATAGAGAGCTTGAATTTGGCGATGATGGCTTTGGATATGTCACAGGCTTGTATCGTGGCACTGTGTACCAACACGATGAACCCAATGCAACGCGGCGCATCGCAATCATCGGTGGCATTCGAGTGCCGACCGATAGCAACCTCGACTCGCAGATCAGTGCCGGCATGGTCGCAACGATGTACAGGCACCGTAGCGAATGGGACATCGATGTCGTATGGATGCAAGGGCTCGGGCGAGGCGGCAACAACGCCCGATACGACGTTTCCTGGCAATATCGCCTCACCCCGTCCGAATACCCGGAATGGGGGATACCCACTGAATGGCAGTCCGTGTTGGAGTTAGGTGGCCGCTATGAGGAAGGGTCTGAAATTGTGCATCAATTCACGGTTGGTGCGCTCTGGGTCCATCCAAGCTGGGTACTCGAAGCAGGGGTGATTCAAGATCTAAACGGCCCCGACGTAACATCGTTTTTGCTCGGCATCCGGAAACATTTCTGATCGAAGAGAATCGCCGTGCGAATGACCGCTTTCCACCCAGAAGCGGACATTAGGCTAAACTTCCCCAAAAGGTCCGCTAATGACCCAAAGCGGACATTTAGCAAATTCCGTTAGCGGGCCCGCTTCGGCGACACGAAGACGGAAAACCATCTATGCGCACTAATTACGTGTGAGATTGTCGGGAATTTGCGGAAAATGGGCAAGCGTGTACGTACTTGTACCTACTACCGTATTAATAGTCCTGTTTTGCCGGTCTATGTGT
>Ga0255056_10000062_pt1 | contig 24146 bp, 23 predicted proteins | sample Cases_109_1_MG_FD_183639 | JGI IMG/M metagenome (GOLD analysis project Ga0255056, IMG submission 183639) | Seawater microbial communities from Amundsen Gulf, Northwest Territories, Canada - Cases_109_1 | ecosystem: Environmental > Aquatic > Marine > Gulf | place: Canada: Northwest Territories... | reverse complement strand
GCACAGATAGTCGCTTCATTGACGCCATTCCCGAATCGCATCTCGTCGGCGAAGCTGTGCGAATTTGGATGCATATGGACGGCCTGAAATGGCCTGACTGGGACCGCGTGGGTACCAAGATTCAATAATGTGGTGTCAGTCACTGAATTGGCCGTTAGAATCGGCCAGTCTGTGAAATGCAGCACATTTTGGGGCGCAGCCAGCGAAAAATTCAGCACATTTTTGTGCGCAGCCAGCGAAAGCGGAGCACAGAGCCAATGAACGGTAAGATGCTTAGACGGATTAACAGCAAACGCCAGGCGGGAATGACCACGTTTGGCCTTGTGTTTCTCGTCGTATTCGTTGGCCTGTTTGCGTTTGCATTCTTGCGTCTCGCGCCTATTTACCTGAACTACATGAAAGTCGTTGGCGTCATAGACGGGGTCTACGAGGAATTCGACGGTCAGGGTCCAACGAGCGGCGCCGTTAGGAGATCCCTTGGCCGTCGTTTCGACATCGACAGCGTCGGCATTATTACAGCGCGTGATGTTGTTGTGACTGCAGTCGATGGCGGCTTGTCAGTCAGCGCCGTCTACGAACACACCTCGCCATTCATATCCAATATTTCATTCACGGTGAATTTCGACAAAACTGTCATCATTCGCCGATGAGTTGTACAGCGTCCGGCTAACAAGGACGCATAAAACGAGCGATCACCTTGGACAAGGCTTTAAGCTGGCTCGCCGACACGCTGGACTACAAATTCAGCGATCCGCAGCTGTTTGAACAATCCCTGACGCACCGCAGTTCACCGGGCGCCAGTAACGAACGCCTGGAATTTCTGGGCGATGCCGTCCTGGATTTCGCTGTCTCCGAACTGGTGTACCTCGCATTGCCTGATGCCGATGAGGGAGACCTGAGTCGCCTGCGTGCGTCACTGGTTAAAGATACATCGCTCGCCGAGCTTGCGGCTGAACTTGGCCTCGGTGAACAGCTGATTTTGGGAAGCGGTGAGCGCAAAACAGGTGGGCATCGCCGAGAATCAATACTGGCGGATGCGCTTGAGGCGCTGTTTGGCGCGGTGTTTCTCGATGCCGGCTATGAGGCATCGAAAAAGACTATTCAAAAAGCCTTTGGGGATCGTCTGCTGAACCTTCCCGATCCGCGAGACCTTCGTGATCCGAAAACAAGACTTCAGGAATGGTTGCAGGCGCGTCAAATGGGCCTACCCGATTATTCCCTGGTCAATGTGAGCGGCGAAGCACATCGACAAAAATTCGAAATACGCTGCACCGTTGATGGTGAAAAAAATGAAACAACGGGAACAGGTTCGTCACGGCGCAATGCCGAGCAACAATCGGCCGGACGTATGTTAGTGATCCTTGCTGAGTCAGACGAATGAGTGAGCAGAATTACCGTTGTGGTTTCGTAGCGGTCGTCGGCCGGCCTAATGTTGGCAAATCAACACTGATCAATTCCATAATGGGCAGCAAGGTCAGTATCGTTACGGCCAAACCGCAGACCACACGTCACCGCATTCTCGCTGTCCATACGACCGAAGAGGTACAGGTATTGTTTATTGATACGCCGGGTATTCACAGAACGTCGGGCAAGGCGATGAACCGGGTAATGAACCGCACGGCAGCAAGCGCGTTGAGCGATGCGGATCTCGTGTTATTTATTATCGAAGCGAGTCGCTGGACTGAAGAAGATGATGACGTGCTGAAACGCATTGCGGACAGCGGCATCCCGTGCATCGCATTGCTGAACAAGGTCGATACGATTCACCCGCGAGAGGCGTTGTTCGAATCCCTGTCGGCGATGGCCGAACGTCACGACTTTGCCGAGATCATTCCGGTGTCCGCAAAAAAAGGCGATAACCTCGATGCCTTGCTGGAAAAGATTCCGGAATTATTACCGGAGTCGCCGGCCTTGTTCCCGGAAGCAATGCGCACCGACCGTAGCCGCGAATTTCACGCGGCGGAGGTCATTCGCGAGAAATTGACGTTAATGTTGCATCAGGAATTGCCGTACGGCCTAAGCGTGCAGATCGAACGCTTTGCGGAGGAAGACGAGAGGATCGCAATAAACGCGATCATCTGGGTCGAGCGCGACAGCCAGAAAGGCATCGTTGTCGGCAAAGGCGGCAGCCGCCTGAAACAGGTCGGAACGGCTGCGCGTGTAGAACTTAAGGCGCAACTCGGTCGATCCGTGCATCTGGAATTGTGGGTCAAGGTCAAGGAAAACTGGGCCGACAATGAGAAGGATCTTCACGCGCTGGGCTTTGATACACCCGGATGAGCAGCTCGCGCAGAGTTCAGCAGCAGCCGGCGTTTTTGCTGCACCAGCGGCCGTTTCGGGATACAAGTCTGCTGCTCGATGTTTTCAGTCGCGACCACGGTAAGCTCGCGCTGGTCGCCCGCGGCGCGCGCGCCCAAAAATCACGACTCAAGCCGCTGTTGCGGCCATTCATGCCGCTGCAACTGTCCTGGTTGTTGCGATCGGATCTGGGAACGCTCACGGGGGCAGAGCTTGACGGTCAGCCCCGGACCTTGAGTGGCGATGCCCTGATGTCGGGCTATTACCTCAACGAACTGATTCTGCACTTGCTGCATCGTCACGACCCACATCCCGAGGTATTCGAGGCCTACGCACAGACCATCGCGCGATTGGCGGCATCGGAGGACCCGGCGCCGGCGCTGCGTGTCTTCGAAATTGAGCTGCTGAAGCTGCTGGGTTATGAACCCTCCTTTGGTCATGAGGCCGTTACACATGACGAGATCGACCCGGCCGCCCATTACGAATACCGCGCTGAGCAGGGTCCCGTGAGAGTCGGCCGCGAATCTGGCCCAATGGTATTTTCCGGCGAATTGTTAATTGCGATTCGGGAGCATCGCTTTGATGATGCGAAAGTATTGCGGTCAGCAGGTCGATTGCTGCGAAATGTCATTGCGCATCATCTCGGCGGTAAAGAACTCAAGAGCCGTAAAGTTCTGGTCGACCTGCATCGCAGTCGCGCTAAAATGGTCGGTCCTGACGAACCCACGGTGGACCAGGCTTGTGAGTGAAGGCAAGCTCAATCTCGGTTTGAACATCGACCATATCGCGACGTTGCGGCAGGCGCGCGGCACACGCTACCCACGTCCAGCAGACGCAGTGCGGATCGCTGAAGCGGCGGGAGCGGATAGTATTACTGTGCACCTACGCGAGGATCGGCGGCATATTCAGGATCGCGATCTTGAAGACATCAAAGCCGTGATGCGCACACATATGAACCTCGAGTGTGCAGTGACCGACGATATGCTTGCAATCGCCGTGAAAACCGCCCCCAGCGACTGCTGCCTTGTGCCCGAGAAGCGGGAAGAACTGACGACCGAGGGCGGTCTGGATGTCGCAGGTCAGATCGATCGAGTGCGTGACGCTGTGGAAGGCCTGAACGACAACAATATTCGCACCTCATTGTTCATCGATCCGGATGCCGCTCAACTGGATGCGGCCGTTGCGGTCGGTGCGCCCGTCGTAGAGCTTCACACCGGTCGCTACGCCGATACCGACGGTGAAGAACAGGACGCCGAGCTCGCACGTATTGTCAAAGCCACCAAATACGGGCATGGGCTCGGGCTTGTTATCAACGCGGGACACGGTCTGCATTACCAAAATGTCGCGGCGATCGCGGCTATCCAACAGATTGTTGAATTGAACATCGGCCATGCGATCATTTCGCGGGCGGTTTTTGACGGCTTGTCGGCCGCGGTCAGTGATATGAAACGCCTCATGACTGAGGCGCGCGTCAAGTGATGCGGCCATGATTTTCGGCGTTGGCACCGACGTCGTCGAACTCTCTCGAATCCAGGCAAGCTATGAGCGTTTCGGAGAGCGCTTCGTCGAACGCATCCTGATGGATGAGGAAATAGAATTGTTTCGCGGCAGCAAACAACCTGCTCGCTTTCTGGCCATGCGCTTCGCCGGCAAGGAGGCCACGGTCAAAGCGATGGGCACAGGCTTCGCGCATGGCGTGTGGTTGCGCGACGTCGGCATTACAAGCAATGAATGGGGCAGGCCGCTCGTTATCTGGTCAGAGCGCGGAAGAGTTGTTTGTGATCAACTGGGCATCGGCACCGGGCACGTGAGCCTGACAGACGATGCCGGGCTGATCATCGCATTTGCGGTTGTCGAAATGACCAGCGATTCTAAAATTCCGGACTAAGCGATCCTATGCATAGTTTTTCATTCGATATCGAAACCATCCCCGACGTCGACTTCGGCCGCAAGAATTTGGGCCTGGAAGGGCTGGCCGACGAGGACGTCGCGACCGCGATGTCATTCAAGCGTCAGCAGGCGGTCGGACACGACTTTCTGCCGCTACACCAGCACCGGGTCGTCGCGATTTCGGTCGCATTGCGAACCGCTGACAGCTTCAAGCTGTGGACGCTGGGCGACGAGAATTCCGATGAGGCCGAGATTGTGCGCCGCTTTTTCGATGGCATTGCACGCTACACCCCGGACCTCGTGTCCTGGAACGGCGGCGGTTTCGACCTGCCCGTATTGCACTATCGGGCGCTCAAGAACGGCATTCAGGCGCCGCGCTACTGGGAGATCGGCGAATCGGACAGGGACTTCAAATGGAATAACTATTTGAGCCGCTACCATTGGCGACACACCGATCTGATGGACGTACTCGCCAATTTCAATCCTCGCGCGAACGCCAAACTCGACGAGATAGCCTCGATGCTCGGCTTTCCAGGCAAGCTCGGCATGGATGGCAGCAAGGTTTGGGACAGTTATCTACAGGGAGGTATTCGCGAGATTCGCGACTATTGTGAAACCGATGTTCTCAACACCTGGCTCGTGTACCTGCGCTTCGAGTACATGCGCGGCAATCTCGACGACAAGGATCTCGAACGAGAGTTCGCACTGGTCCGGTCGACACTGAAGTCGATGCAGCAATCTCATTTGAACGAGTTTTTGGCGGCCTGGCCGGCGGCCTGAATCATGGCGAAGAGAAAGCCGCGCGAACCTGAGACGGCAAGAATTGATGGCGTCACCCATGACGGACGGGGAATTGCCGCTACCGACGGAAAAAAGGTCTTTGTCGCGGGCGCGCTAGCGGGCGAAGAAGTACGTTTCATTCGCCGCAAGCGACGCCGGAATTTCGATGAGGCCGAATTGCTCGAGGTTCTGCTGCCTTCGCCGAGCCGTGTGGAGGCTCGCTGCGCAGCCTACGGACGATGTGGTGGTTGCTCCTTACAGCATGTCAGCAGCGACGAGCAGCGCGGTATTAAATTCGGCACACTGAAGGACAATCTGCAGCGTATCGGCAAAGTGGAACCGGGCGATTGGTTGCAGCCTCTCACAGGTGACGAATGGCATTATCGCCGCCGAGCGCGACTGGCCGTGAAAGATGTGCCGGGCAAGGGCAGGGTACTGGTCGGATTTCGCGAACGCCATGCGCCGTTTATCACGGACATGCAGCGCTGCGAAGTTATCTCCAAGCCAGTTGACGATCTGATCGGACCGCTGAGCGAATTCATTGGGCAGCTGTCGATCAGTGCGCGGCTGCCGCAAATCGAAGTTGCGGTTGCGGAAAACGCCGTGGCGCTCGTGTTTCGTGTGCTGGACCCACCAACTGACACAGACATGGACTGTTTCCGTGCATTCGGCGAGCGGCATGATGTACGAATCTGGTTGCAACCGGGCGGGCTCGACTCACTGCAGCTCGCGTGGCCGGAAAGCGATCCCGGTCCACTGACCTATGCCTTGCCCGAATTCGACATTGAAATCGCCTTTGAGCCGATCGACTTCGTGCAGGTGAACGCCGATATTAATCGGCACATGGTGCACAGGGCGATCGAACTTCTCGCGCCCGGTCCCAAGGACCGGGTGCTCGATTTGTATTGCGGCATTGGTAACTTTTCCTTGCCGCTCGCTCGCAAGGCCGGCGACGTGCTCGGCATAGAAGGCGAGCCGACACTGGTCGCTCGCGGCAACGCGAATGCCGAACGCAACGGGCTGAGCAACGTCAGCTTTCGCTGTGCGGACCTGTCCGCGATCGACGGCAGGCAACGCTGGATGCGTGAACACTGGGATCGCGTGTTGCTCGATCCGGCAAGAAGCGGAGCGGCCGAGATGGTGGCGCAGATGCGCAAGATCGACCCAGAGCGTATTGTCTATGTGTCCTGCCACCCGGGCACGCTGGCCCGGGACGCCGGAACACTCGTCAATGAGCTGGGCTACACACTCGAGTCGGCGGGCATTATCGACATGTTTCCGCACACCGCGCACGCCGAATCCATCGCTGTATTTAGTAAATAGAATCATGTAGTTATTGAGTTTTCTTAAAAGTTTACTTATCTTCTGACAATGTCTCTCGGCCCTGTAATGCTGGATATCGACGGCCTCAGCCTCACCCCGGCTGATCGCGATCTGTTGCGAGAACCGGCCGTTGGCGGAGTCATTCTTTTTTCGCGCAACTACGAGTCGCCAGAACAGCTAATCGATCTCGTGGCTGAGATTCGGGCCTTGCGCAGCCCGCCCCTGATCGTCGCCGTTGACCACGAAGGCGGGCGAGTGCAGCGGTTTCGAGAGGGTTTCTCGGCCATTCCGGCAATGCGACGAATCGGTCGTGAATACAGTCGCGATTCGGCCGCAGCAGAAGAATTGGCGCGTCGCGCCGGCTGGTTAATTGGCTCCGAACTGCGTGCCGCCGGAATCGATCTTTGTTTCGCGCCTTGCGTTGATCTCGACTGGGGGGTCAGCGAAGTTATCGGAAATCGGTCCTTTCACCGACGTCCTGAAGTCGTGGGCGAACTCGCGGCCGCATTTTCGCGCGGCCTGCGCAGCGCGGGCATGGCGGCTGTCGCCAAACATTTTCCCGGGCATGGAGCTGTCGTGGCTGATTCGCATCTGAAATTGCCAGTCGATCGACGTGAATACGGCGATGTTCTTGACGACATGCGCCCGTACGATAAATTGATCGGCAATGGATTGATCGCGGGCGTAATGACTGCCCATGTCGTGTATCGCGGTCTGGACGAGATGCCTGCGAGTTTTTCGAATTACTGGATACAACAGGAACTGCGTTCGCGGCTCGGCTTTGAAGGTGCCGTGTTCTGTGACGACCTGAGCATGAAGGCGACCCGCGATTATGGCCCAATGGCCACACGCGCCAGGCTCGCCCTCGATACGGGTTGTGACATGGTGCTGGTTTGCAACGACCGGCCTGCGGCGCAAAAAACGGTGGCGTCGTTACGTGAATATTCAAATCCCTTGTCGCTCGTCCGGCTCGCGCGCCTGCACGGGACCGGCCATGTGATGCGAGAAAGCTTGCTCGCCAGCGAGGAATGGTTGACGGTGAGCGCGGAGTTGCAGCAGTGGTCGCAACCGCCGGAGTTGAAGCTGGACGTATGAAATCCGTTAATCGAAAAATCCTTGAACAGGTGATCGCGGCCGCGACCGAGCCGGTAATGATCGTGCGACTCGACCATACCGACTGGCCCGTGGTGATGGCAAATCCTGCTTTCGAGTCGATTGGCGGCGATGAGTCAATCAAGAAGCCCTTCGCGGATGTGATTGAGGATCTCGTTGGCCGGGAACTGGCACTTGAGATCAGCGAATCGTTGCGCTTGCAGCAGGAATCGAGTTTTGCGGTGGAAGTGGGCGGCCGCGAGTACCTGTTGGGATTGAAGCCACTGCGATTGCCGAATGACGAGAACCCGCGTTTCTATGCGGTTTTCTGGCGCGGTGGCTCAGGCAGTATCGCGCAGGGCGGATCGGAAACGCAGCACGCGCTGCTCAAGGCGAAGCGCAAAATACGCGACCTGACACGAGACGACCCCGTCACTGGATTGTTGAGGGAAAGGGCGTTTCGTGAGGTTCTCGACCACGACTGGGCGGTTGCCTCACGGGAAAAAAGTACGCTCGCGCTCGTATTGATCACGCTGGATGATTTCGATGCCTACGTTGAGGTGTTCGGCAAACATGCATCGGATTCCTGTTTGCGTCGCGTAGGGCAGGCGATTCGGCGTTGCTTGCGGCGGGCCAGCGACGTTGTTGCGCGCCTCGAAGGCGCCCAACTCGTCGTCCTGTCACATGCCTCGGACGAAGACGGCGTGCGTGAGTTTGCGAGCAGAATATCGACGGCGGTCCGGGAACTCGGCTTGCATCATCCACGCTCCACGAGCGGGCGATTTGTGAGTGTGTCTCACGGCGTATCGACGGCGACGGCCGGCGATGACCATAAGTCGGCCGCCGCGTTTCTGGAAGCGCTAATCGCCGACAACGGCGGGTAACAGGAATTCAGTGTCGTCCGGCATGAGTTCTTCTTGCGGTACTTCAAATCGCAAGATCTTGGCGATCACGCCGAATTTAGGGTGGTCGTAGTAGCGAATTTCGCCATTTTTGAACAAGCGGTTTTCGCTGATCTGATAGCGCAGTGGTTCATAGACGGGTTCCGCTTCAAACAGCACGGCGCCGTATTCGTCTTGCATTTCCGAGCCATAGCGATCGTCATTGTAGTGCGCCACGGGCTCTTCAAGATTCCGGGCCGTATTGAACATTTGCCGTTCGGACTCCGTCGCGTCCATTTCGAGATCGACAACGAGGTGCAGATAGCGACTCAAATACAGCGTCAAAGTGCCTGCAAGCCCCTCTGGAGGCTCGCCAAACTCGCGCAGGTCGAGCGCGGGTGTTTCCCCTGGTGTCAGCGCAGTCTGCGTCCAGCCGACGTGCATCAACGGTTCATAGGCGTCAAGACGCTCGAGATGCTCGAGTTTGCCGGTCATCGTGAGTTCGTCCTCATCGAGCAGTAGCATCTCGAACTGCGTTCCCTCGACTTTCTCTGCGTCTTCTGCCCCTTCCTCACTGAATTCATCGAGACCCAGCCGATCCACTTCGTCGATTTCAATCACCTCGGGCAAAAATACCTCGGTCCCGACCGATATGTTCTCGGAGTAAGCGAAAACGATGACCTCGACGGTATAACGGCGGATTTCGGGCTCGACGTCTTCAAGCAGTTCAGAGTCGAGAGGCAGGCTCTGAGCGCCAAGGCCGGCGCTCATGGCCATAGTCGTGAGGAAAACAATCAGTCGTCGCATGAATATTCCATTGAGTCTTTGACAGCGAGTTGCCCAAGCAGTTTCTCGATTTCGGCGAAGCGCTGCTCGAGAATCGACAGGTCCTGCTTGAATCTTAAGCGGTGCGAGCCCTGCAAGCGATAGCTGCGACTGTCATTTTGCACTAATTGGACCAGCGCTACAGCGTCAATGCGGCTTTCGGCGCCGAAATTCAGGTATCCGCCGCCGTCGGCCGCATCAATTTTCTCGATGCCGAGTGAGAGTGCCTGCTGCTTGATTGCCGCGATCCTCATGAGGTTCCTGGCCGGCGTGGGCAGCAAGCCAAAGCGGTCTATGAGTTCGACCTGCAAATCCTTAAGTTCCTCGGCAAATTTCGTTGCTGAAATACGTTTGTAGAGAATCAGTCGCAAATGGACGTCAGGCACATAGTCATCGGGCAGCAAGGCAGGAACGTGCAAATTAATGTCGACGCCAGCGTCGAGCGCCGCATCGAGATCCGGCTCTTTTCCGGCGCGCAGCGACTCCACGGCTCGGGACAGCATGTCCATGTACAGCGAGAAGCCGATTTCCTGAATTTGTCCGCTCTGTTCATCGCCGAGAAGCTCACCGGCGCCTCTTATTTCGAGATCGTGAGTGGCGAGCGTAAAGCCGGCACCGAGATCTTCGAGCGAGTCGATGGCTTCAAGGCGTTTTATCGCGTCGGCCGTCATGGAGGCCTTGGGCGGCGCGATCAGGTAGGCGTAAGCACGGTGATGTGATCTGCCGACCCGACCGCGGAGCTGATGCAGTTGTGCGAGACCGAAGCGGTCCGCCCTGTTGATGACGATGGTGTTCGCCGTTGGCACATCGAGGCCGCTTTCGATGATGGTCGTGCACAGCAATACATTGAAGCGACGATGATAGAAGTCGAACATGACCTGTTCGAGTTCGCGCTCGGGCATTTGACCGTGACCGATACGGATCGATGCTTCGGGTACCAGCTTCTGCAGTTTTTCCTCGACGTGGCCGATGTCTTCCACACGGTTATGAACAAAGTACACCTGCCCGCCGCGTTTGATTTCGCGCAGGCAGGCTTCGCGCACGATGACATCATTCCACTCGCTGACGAAGGTTTTTACGGCAAGTCGCCCGGCTGGAGGCGTCGTTATCAGCGACATGTCGCGGAGGCCACCCAGCGTCATGTTCAGCGTGCGTGGAATCGGCGTTGCCGTGAGCGTCAATACGTCGATCGAACTACGCAATGATTTGATCTGTTCTTTGTGGCGTACACCAAAACGGTGCTCCTCATCGATGATGACGAGACCAACATCTTTGAAATCCCTGGTGTGTCCCAGTAAGCGATGTGTACCGATGACGACGTCGACAGTGCCTGATCGCATGCCTTCGATGATGTCGCGTACCTGTTTGGCCGATTGGAAGCGCGACAGGACTTCTATGCGCACGGGCCAGTCGGCGAAGCGATCTTTGAAGTTGTCGCCATGTTGTTGTGCGAGCAGCGTGGTCGGTACCAGTATGGCGACCTGTTTGCCGCCGTGAACCGCCGCGAAAGTCGCTCGCAACGCGACCTCGGTCTTGCCGAAGCCCACATCACCGCAAACGACGCGGTCCATGGGTTGGTCGGAATTCAGATCGGCGAGCACATCGTCGATCGTGCTGGCCTGACCTTCCGTGGCTTCGAACGGAAAGCCGCTCTCAAATGCGCGATAGTCGGCTTCGGGCCAAAGGAATTGATGACCGGGCCGGGCAGCGCGACGCGCGTATACATCCAGTAACTCGGCGGCGACATCGCGGGCGCGCTGCGCCGCTCGCCGTTTCGCTTTGGCCCATTGATCGCCACCCAGACGGTGCAAGGGCGCGTTCTCGGGCGATGCACCCGTATACCGGGTGATCAGGTCCAGCGCATGCACGGGCACGTACAACTTGTCTTCGTCGGCATATTCAAGTTGCAGGAATTCGCCTTTGATCCCACCCACCTCAAGCGTCGTCAGTCCCAGATAACGGCCGACGCCGTATTCGGCATGCACGACCGGCGAGCCGGATTGCAGGTCGTCCAGTTGCCGGATTATCGCTTCGGGATCGCGCTCGGACTTGCGCCGCTTCCTTTTCTGCCCGGCTCGCTCGCCGAACAATTGCTGCTCACCGATGATGGCGATGCCATCCTCCGGCAGCAGTACTCCATTCTCCAGCGGTGCGATTGCGACGCCAATGCGTTCATCCTGTTCGAGAAAGCCGGTCCATGCGTCGACTCGGGCCAGATCAATACCGCGACCGGACAGCAGGTCGAAAATTTGCTCCCGTCTTCCGGCCGACTCGGTCGTAAAAAGAATTCGTCCCTCGAACTCCTGCATGAAGCTCATCAGCGCGCTTGCCGGGTCTTCGTAGCGTGCCTCGATCTTCAATGCCGGCGGCAAGCGGGTCGGGACATTCGTATTGCGCTTGTTGTCAGCCAGCGACTGCGCGGAATATCGTATGCGGGCGCTTTCTCGCAATCGACTCTGGATACTCTCAGGCGAATGAAAGGTTTCTGTTGGCGACAAGATGGGTCGTTCCGGATCCAGACTGCAGAGCTCATGGCGTTCTGAAATTTCCTGCCAGGCGGCGTCGAGTATCGACGGCAGTCCATCTGGCACCAACGTGACGCACTCGTCGGGCAGGTAATCCAGCAGACCCGCGTTGTCAGCGAAAAACAATGGCAGGTAGTATTCAATGCCGCCGTGGGCAATACCGTCGGACACGTCACGGTAAACGCGCGAACGGCCCGGCTGACCTTCGAAGCGTTCCCGATAACGTTCCCGAAAATCCCTGATGTCCGGCACATCAAGCGGGATTTCCCTGGCCGGTAACAGACTGACCGACTCGATCACGTCGCCCGACAACTGCGTCTCGGGCGAGAAACGCCGCAAGGACTCGATATCGTTGTCGAAGAAGTCGATCCGAATCGGCGTTTCTGAGCCCATGGGGTAAACATCGATCAGGGAGCCGCGCACGGCGAATTCGCCGTGTTCCGAGACCTGCGGTACTCGGTAGTAAGCCGCGGCGACAAGCGAATCGATAAAGGATTCTCGGGGCAGGTTTTGCCCGGCTGCTAGCGACAGGGAGCGCGCCGCGACATAATCGACGGGCGGCAGGCGCTGCAGCAATGCCTGTGCCGACGCAATAAGCACGCCTCGAGATAGTCCGGGCAATTGCGATAAGACGCTCAGCCGTTGCGAAATGATGTCCTGGTGCGGCGAGAAACCGTCCCACGGCAGGGTCTCCCATTCCACGAAATGCAGGACCTCTAATGCTTCGCCCGCGAAAAAACGAATTTCAGCCTCGAGTTGATCAGCATGCCGCGCATCCTCCGCCAGCATGAGAATGGGCCGCCGGGTAGCGCCGGCGAACTCGGCCGCTGCGAGCGCCGTGCTCGCGCCGATCAGTCGGCCCCAGGCAAGGTTTTGACCCTTGTCCGGCGCGTCTGTTGTCGAAGGAATGAGCAGGGGAGTTGCGGGCACGGATGCTGTCGTTCCAGTAGGTCAATAGGCAATCGGCCCGCGATTATATGTCAGTCCCACAAACAAAAACGCCCGGGCAAAGATCTGCCCGGGCGTTGTGAGATCTCGATGTCTTCTTTAACGCTTCTTGACGGCGTGGATAACACGGTCGTACTCGAAATAAACGACCATGTCCTGGTATTCCCAGCTCGAAATGGGCGGTTCGCCGACAGCTGCATTCCTGGCTACCGGAGCGCCGTACTTCGACTCAACGCTGGCTTGTGTCATGCCGCGTGTCGGGCGACCGTCATCGGCACCGGGAGCGGTTCCCTGCATATCCAGGTTCTGGGCTCCGGCAACGCCGAAAATGCCGCAGATCAGGGCGACATAGCTAAGCGCTCGCAATTTTCTCATGGGTCTGTCTCCGAATCGGTCCTGACGACTATAGCACTGGCTGTCAGGCCAAAAAACAATTGATTCAGAAGGTTTTAACACTGTCAGAGAGTGGTACTACGTGAACCCCGTCACAGTTCTTGATGGTCCATTTCGAGCCCCGATTATGTGGTTTAATGCCTGCCGATGATCAATTCTCATGAACTTTTCGTCGGGCTGCGTTATTTGCGCGCAAAGCGGCGCACCCGCTTCGTTTCCTTCATCACTCTGATATCGCTTTTGGGCATTGCCCTGGGCGTCGCGGCGCTCATCGTGATCCTTTCGGTGATGAACGGATTCGAGGGCGAGCTGCGAAATCGCTTGCTCAGCATGACGGCTCACGGCACCGTCACGGGCAGCGGAGGGGTGACCTCCGAGTGGCGGGATTTGCGGCAGAAAATAGAACTCGAGCCGGGCATCGCGGCTGCCGCGCCGCTGGTCAGCATGGAAGGCATGATTCGGTCCGGCCGCGAGCTGCGCGCCGTGATGATCCATGGTGTGGATCCCGAATTCGAAGCGCCGCTGTCGGGTCACCTGATGAACATCATTGAGGGCAATCTCGAGGTATTGGCCGAGGGAAGTCGCAGCATAATTCTCGGTCGCCTGCTCGCCTATGAACTCAATGCGCGTTTGGGTGATGGCGTCGTATTGCTGATTCCGCGGCCCATTGGCGATGGCACGATGGAGCCGGAACTTGAGCGCTTCGTGATGCGCGGAGTATTCGAGGCGGGCCTCGCCGACTACGATGGGACACTGGCGCTTGTTAATGCCAGTGATGCTGCATCAATATTGACGCTGGGCGACGAAGTTTCCGCGATCCGTTTTCGCGCTGACGACGTCATGCAGGCGCCGGCAATTGCCAAACGCATTAAGGCGCGAGTTCCTGGCACGGTGTCGAGTGACTGGACCATCGAAAACGCGAGCTATTTTCGGGCGATTCGCATCGAGAAAATGATGATGTCGCTGATCCTGTCACTGATCATCGGTGTAGCGGCATTCAATATCGTCGCGAGTCTCGTCATGGTTGTCACTGACAAGACGTCGGATATCGCCGTGCTGCGAACATTGGGCATGGGGCCGAACGGCGTCGTGCGAGTTTTCTTCGTTCAAGGCGCCGTGATTGGCTGGGCCGGAGTGTTCTTCGGCGTAATTCTCGGTGTGGTCATCGCAATTTACGTACCGGTCATTGTGCCCGTACTCGAGCGCTTGATCGGATTCCAGATCATGCCCGGCGATGTGTACTATGTTTCGCGCATACCCTCAGAACTCAACTGGACGCAGGTCGGCGTTATCGCCGTCTCGGCGTTCGTCCTGACCTCGTTGGCAACGCTTTACCCGGCGCGCCGCGCCGCACTCGTCAATCCCGCCGTCGCATTGCGGTACGAATGATCATGGCGTACCGTTTCGAATACTGGATCGGCAAGCGCTACGTGAGTTCACGCAGCAAGAACAGCTTTGTGTCGCTGATATCGGTGATATCAATGCTGGGTATCGCCATTGCCGTCAGCGTCCTCATTGTTGTGTTGTCGGTCGTGAACGGCTTTGAACGTGAGCTCAAAGACCGCTTGCTTGCAATGAGTTCTCATGCGTCGATCGAAGGCATTGAAGGACAGCTCGGCAACTGGGACGAACTCACAGATTTTGCCGCCAATGATCCGCGCGTCGTCGGCGCGGCGCCCTACATAAGCGGCCAGGCGCTTCTGATATTCGGCGAAGCTTTGAGCGGCGCCGAATTGCGTGGAATTGATCCGGTGCAGGAAGTCGGCGTCTCTGGTGTCGCCGATTTAATGACACAAGGTGACCTGTCGGACATGAGGTCTGGCGAATTCAGCATTGTGCTGGGCGTAGAGCTGGCCAGTCACCTCAATGTGGGCATCGGCGACAAGGTGACAGTCACTATACCTGCGGGCATGGTCACTCCGGCCGGCATCGTGCCGCGAACAAAGCGTTTTACGGTTAGTGGAACTTATCGTGTCGGCATGTATGAATACGACCGGCGGCTCGCGTTCATACACCTGGATGACGCGCAAAAACTCTATCGTCGAAAAGACTCAGTTACTGGTGTGCGTCTCGCCGTCGGCGACATTTTTGAGGCGCCGCAGATCGTTCGCGAGGTTGCCGTCAACTATGGGCAATATGTCTTGATCACTGACTGGACGAAGCGCAACGTCAATTTCTTCAAGTCCATCCAGATAACGAAGTCGATCCTGTTCGTCATTTTGTTATTGGTTGTTGCCGTCGCCGCATTCAATATCGTGTCGACGCTCGTGATGGTCGTTAAAGACAAACAGGCGGATATCGCGATATTGCGAACGATTGGCGCCAGGCCCGGAGACGTTATTCGAATCTTCATGACGCAGGGAACGATCATTGGTGTCGTGGGAACCTTATGCGGTGTTGGGCTCGGCGTATTGCTGGCGACGAATCTCGAAAGTATCGTTGGTTTCGTTGAGTCGGTGTTCGGCATAAAATTCCTCGCGGCCGATGTCTACTTCATCAGCGACCTGCCATCGGAACTGCGAATTGGCGATGTGATCCGAATATCATCCATTGCGCTGGCATTGGCACTTATTTCAACTCTTTATCCGGCATGGATGGCTGCAAGGACGGCGCCTGCTGAGGCATTACGGTATGAATGACGCAAACCAGGCGGTACTCGAGTGTCGCGATATCGCACGGCGCTTTACCGAGGGAGATTCGGTTCTCGAGGTATTAAGCGGCGTTAATTTACGCATCGCGCCGGCCGAGAGAGTCGCTATCATCGGCGTGTCGGGATCGGGCAAGACGACCTTGCTGCAAATTCTCGGCGGCCTGGACGATCCGGACGATGGTGAAGTTTTTGTCGGCGGCGAGGCCATGCGCGGCGGTAACGAGACGTCGCGTGGCGAGCTTCGCAATCGCTACATCGGGTTCGTATATCAGTTTCATCACCTGTTGCCGGAATTTACCGCTGAAGAAAACGTTGCCATGCCGTTGCTCATTCGGCGCATGGCAAAAGCCGACGCGTTACAGCAAGCGCGAGAATTGCTTGCGCGTGTCGGCCTGGGGGAACGTCTTAGCCACAAACCCGGGCAGCTATCGGGCGGCGAGCGTCAAAGGGCCGCGGTTGCGCGGGCTCTAATTACCAAACCGAAACTGGTATTGGCCGACGAACCAACCGGCAACCTCGATGCGGGAAACGGCGAACACGTATTGAAACTTATGCTCGAACTCAATCGGGAATTGAATACCAGCCTGGTCATTGTGACGCACGATCATTCAATCGCGGAGCGAATGGACCGCACCGTCGTTCTGGAAAACAAGAAATTACACGAGTCAGTTTGAGGGTCTGCGTTCGTTGCGTTTACGCAATTTGTAATCTCGCACACTCGATCGCCACAGCAGATCGACCACGACAAAGCCTACCAGGGCAGAGGCTATGCCTAGCAACACGCATCCGAGCATCATGGGTTGCCAGATTTGCACAAATGTATGGGTAACCCAATCGAGCGATAGCTCAAAATCGAAAGCGACCGCTTCTGTGCCGAGAATCGTGCTACCGAGCAGGTAGGCGAATGAATACATCGGGACCATTGTCAGCGGATTACTCACAAACGATGTGACGATCGCGACGGGTATGTTGATTCGCAGTGCTAACGCACTCAACGCGGCCATCATAATGTGACCGGGAAAAGGCATATAGGCGACAAACAGACCCAGTGCGAAGGCGGGGGCAACGGTTCTGCGTCGAATTCCCCACAGCCGACTGTCGTGAAGCAGGTGCTGGAACGGCGCCAGCACCCAGCTGTCGCCGACGTGATGGCGTTTAACCGCGAATTTCCGAAAAAAGCGTCTTGGCATTGCTGCCGCATTCCTTTGTTATAGGTAAGGACGATGTCGGCCGACGCGCTCGCCAGCTTTCGCGGTGATCAGAGCCTGCCTGTGCTTGCTGGCCGGCGCAATGGCGCCGCAGCTTAGCAGCTTTCCGACATACTCAGACCAATTATTTGTCGTCTTAGTTGCATTCGCCGCTGTGCTTTTCGTCGTTTTGCCACATCTGCAACGCAGAGACATTGCCCTATTTGTCGGGTCGGCCGCCTTGTTTTGGGTTTCGGCCAATGCTGTCATCGATGATCGACTCGCGAGCGCCTATGAAGGCGACAGCATACTGACAAAGCTGCGCGTCGCAGATTTTCCACGCATTGGCAACGCCTCAACCAGCTTTGTCGCCACGCCGCTTGGCGACGCTCGCATTCCGGGCCGTGTTCGTCTCAATTGGCGGGAGCCGCCAGTCCGCCTGCACGTCGGCGATGTCTGGCAATTGGAAGTTCGTTTGCGACGACCACGCGGCAACAGTAATCCAGGGTCGATGGACTACGAAGCCTGGATGTTTCGGCAGCGCATTGGCGCGTCGGGATATGTTGTCGCAGGCGATCGCAATGTTCTGGTCGATTCATTGACCGCAAAGGGAATTGAGCGAGCGCGAATCGATTTTCTGGAGAAGACGCAGCGGACGCTCGGTGACAGCGCGGCCGTGCCTGTGATCGTTGCATTGGCTATCGGCAGCAGGCATTTGCTTTCCGCCGATGCGTGGGAACGCTACGCGAGAACGGGCACCAGCCACCTCATGGCGATCTCGGGGCTTCATGTTGGATTGGCGGCTGTCGCCGCCTATTGTCTCGCGGCAGGACTGTCCGGGCTTTTCGGTCGGGGCAATCATCATCTGCTGGCATTGCTGGTCGCATTCGCCGTTGCCTGTGCATATGCCGCCATATCCGGATTCGCTGTGCCTGCCCGGCGCGCTACGTTGATGCTATTGATCGCGACGTCGATCCTTCTCGCTCGACGAGAAGTGAGCAGCGCACGCGTTCTTTCTGCCGCCGTGATAGTGATTATACTGAGCGATCCGATCGCGACAACGGAGCCCGGCTTTAGACTATCGTTTGCGGCTGTCGCAATCTTGTTGTGGTTTGCAAAGCAACGCCAACGGGCGCAAACGAACCGCTTGCAAAAGGGCTATTTCGCGATTCGAACCTTGCTATTCGTACAAATGCTGCTGTTTATCGGACTCATGCCGTTGACCGTCACGACCTTCGGCCGGGTGTCTATCGCCGCACCGTTGATCAATCTGATTGCGGTGCCCTTGTTCAGCTGCATTACTGTGCCATTGGTACTCCTGAGTCTGGCGCTGCCGGATTTTCTGCACGCGTTCTCCGCGATCGCACTAAGAATTGCGGCAATGAGCATTCATTGGCTCGAGCAAGTCATCCTTGCTGCGGCGAATCATCCGTATGCCGCCATCCCGACGGCAGGGTTCGAGTCCGCGGCGGTTCTATTGCTGCTTTTGCCTGTCATTTGGCTTGCAATACCGCCCGGTTGGCCCGCTCGGCATGTTGCCTGGCTCGGCGTCCTTGCGTTGCTGCTGTGGCGGCCCGAGAGCCCACCGAACGCTTGCATCGACGTGCGTGCGTTGGACGTGGGGCAGGGCCTGTCATTCGTCTTGCAAACGAAGGACAGGACTTTAATTTACGACGCCGGGCCATCCTGGCGCGGTGGCGGCAGCGCTGGTGAGCGCGTGCTGCTCCCGTACCTGCGCTACCGTGGCATTGCACGCGTAGATCGTCTCATCGTGTCGCACGCGGACTTGGACCATGCCGGCGGCGTCCAGGCACTGTTAGAAAGCATTGAGGTCGGCGACCTGTTCGCGGGCGAGGAATTACCCTGGATCGAGCGTTTCATCAGGCCCTGCCGAGCAGGTGCGAACTGGACCTGGAATGACGTACGGTTTTCGTTTCTGCATCCGCAAGCAACCGAGATGCCGGAGGGTAATGCGGCATCTTGTGTGCTACTCGTCGAAGTGGGCGAATTCAAGGCCTTACTAAACGGCGATATTGAATCAGAAACTGAGGCGCAACTTGTGCGGCAGCGGATACTGCCGAAGGTTGATGTCGCGACTGTGCCACATCATGGCAGTCGCACGTCGTCGATCGGGCCGTTTGTACTGGCTTTGGCGCCGTCATTTGCGATCGTATCGGCCGGACATGGCAATCGCTGGGGTTTTCCCAAGCCAGATGTGGTCGCTCGCTGGCGCAGCGTCGGTGCAAAAGTGCTGAATACGGCCGAAAGTGGTTCGATCAGCGTGCGACTATGTGCCGAAAACGGCATTAGCGAGCCCCTTGAGTGGCGAAATCAAAGACGCCGCATATGGCACGAGGACGATTCATAGTATATTTCGGTTTTTCCCCGAGTCAGTTTGTATGGTTGAAATAGTCAAGTCCGGCGGATGGCTCATGGCGCCGATCATTCTTTGCGCCATCATCGCAATGGGAATAATCCTCGAACGCTTCTGGACGCTGCAACAAAAACGCGTCATTCCCGAGGATTTGACGAGCAAGGTCTGGGGCTGGGTCAAGAAAGACCAGCTGGATCAGAAGCAGATTCAAAGCCTGCACCAGGGTTCGGCGCTCGGCCAGATTCTTGCCGCAGGCCTGATAAACCGCGACCGAAAACGCTCCATCATGAAAGACAGTATTGAGGATACCGGTCGCCACGTGGTGCATGAACTCGAACGCTATCTTGAGACGCTGGGTACGGTTGCTGCGGTTACGCCGTTGCTCGGGCTGCTTGGCACCGTGATTGGCATGGTTAAGGTATTCGCAGCAATTACGACTCACGGCGTTGGCAATCCGACCGTACTGGCTGGCGGCATCGCCGAGGCGTTAATCACGACCGCTGCTGGCCTGACCGTAGCGATCCCGGCGCTCATTGGCTATCGCTACTACCGTAATCGTGTAGACACACTCGTGGTCGACATGGAAAAAGAGGCGATCAAGCTTGTCGAAGCGCTGCATCGTCGGCAAGAAAAGGGCAAAGAATGAAACTCAATTTGCGTCCGCGTACGCAACCCGAGGTCAATCTGACATCGCTCATCGATGTCGTGCTGCTGCTGTTGGTCTTCTTCATGGTATCGACAAGTTTCGTAAAGCAGTCACAAATAACGATCAGTCTGCCCGAGGCGGAAAGTCCGTCGGTCGTCGAGGAGACTCCGGACCAAATCGACATCATGATTACAGAGACCGGGAGGTTTCTGGTTAATGGCCGTGAGTTGCTCAACAACCGCGCGGAAACGATCCGTAATGCCTTGCAGAAAACGTCGAATGGTGACAATTCCCTGCCGTTGACGATAAGCGCTGATGCGAATGCGAAACACCAGTTTGTCGTGACCGCCATGGACGTTGCCGGTCGCCTCGGTTTTACTCAGATCAACATCGCTACGGTCAATGACCCGGTTGAAGAGTAACGTGCACAGAGACTCCTATTGTCGTGAGTGAACGACTCGATCCCAAGACCCGTGAGGTTTACGGCCGCCTGTGGCGGTATGTTACGCCGCACAAGCTGATCGGATTCATAGCCGTTATCGGCATGACAGCAACCGCGATCATCGAGGGCGGCCTCGTGCTGCTGCTGGAGCCGCTCATGGATGAGGCGCTGGTTGCCCAAAACCTGACGACCGCGAAATGGCTGCCCATCGCATTCGTCACGATTTTCATTCTGCGCGGCATCTCAGGTTTTGCGACTGAGGCTTCGCTCGGATGGATCGGCCGAAGCGTCATCAGTTCGTTGCGACGGGATGTATTTCGCAAATTCCTGACGTTGCCGATACGCTTCTTCGATAATCAGACCACCGGGCCGTTGTTGTCCCGCATGACGTACAACGTTGAGATGGTCGCCGAATCGGTTACGAGCGTTGTAACGATCGCGATTCGCGACGTGCTGACCGTGTTCGCTGCTATTGGCGTCATGTTGTATCAGAGCCCAAAACTGACCCTGTTTGTCGCATTTCTTTTTCCGTTCGTTGCTGTAATCGTTCGAATTCTTGGCATCGCGTTTCGTCGCTACAGTGGCCGAATTCAGGATTCGGTCGGCGAGGTGACCCAGGTAACCGAGGAAATCGTTCGCGGCAATCAGGTGGTCAAATCATTCAGTGGCTATGATTATGAGAAAGACCGGCTGGACGAAGTTGATGAGCGGAATCGCAAACAAAACCTGAAGTTGATACGCGTTCGTTCGCTTGGCGTCGCGGTCACGCAGGTCGTTTTCGGGGTCGGCGTTGCGGCGGTCATTTACTTCGCGAGTCGCGAATCGATCGACGGCGAACTTTCGCCGGGCCAGTTCATCTCGTTTTTTAGCGCGATGATGCTCATGTTGCAGCCCGTCCGCCGAATAACAAATGTAAATGCAACGCTGCAACGCGGCGTCGCGGGCGCAGATAGCCTGTTCATGGTCATGGATGAAGATGACGAGATAGACAACGGTAGCGTTGCGCCGGAGCGCGTTTCTGGCGATGTTGAGTTTCGAAAAGTCAGTTTTTCCTACGGCGGAGATAACGGCACGGTGTTGCAGGATGTTTCTGTAAGAGTCGCGGCTGGCACGACACTGGCTGTTGTCGGGCATTCCGGCAGCGGCAAGTCGACGCTGGCAAGTTTGTTGCCACGCTTTTACGACATTGATAGTGGCGAAATTCTCATAGATGGAACGTCGGTGTCCGATTACACGCTGACGAGTTTGCGCGACAGCATCAGTTTTGTGACTCAGGATGTTGTGCTGTTTAACGATACAATCGGCAATAATCTGGCTTACGGCCAGCTGAAAAATAAGTCGGAGGCCGAGTTTCTTGCTGCAGCCGAGGCCGCGCGCGTGACAGATTTCGTCACGGAACTGCCGAACGGGTTCGATACCATGGTCGGCGATCGCGGGGTGCTTTTGTCTGGCGGGCAACGACAGCGAATAGCGATAGGTCGGGCGCTGCTAAAGAATGCGCCCGTATTGATTCTCGATGAAGCGACGTCGTCTCTGGATACGAAGTCGGAACGCCGCATACAGGAAGCGCTTAACGAGCTTATGAAAAATCGGACCACACTGGTCATCGCACACCGGCTCAGCACGGTCGAGCGCGCGGATCAGATCATCGTTCTGGACGATGGCCGGATAGTCGAGTGCGGCACCCACGCGGATCTGCTGTCCGCCAATGGACATTATGCAATGCTGTACCGGATGCAGTTCAGCGACGAATAAGCGCGATTTATGCGAAACCGCTTCTATCAATGGATTCATCGTGTTTGGTACGAAGGCGCTTCAGGCTATTGGGCGCTGCTGCCACTGAGCGGCCTGTTTTGGCTGATGATCAATGTGCGGCGGCTGTTATATTTTTGCGGTGTGTTAAAGCCGAAAAGTGTCGGCGTGCCGGTGATCGTCGTCGGCAATATCACTGCCGGCGGTACCGGCAAGACACCTGTCTCTATATGGCTTGCAAAATCGCTCAAAGAGCGCGGCTTCATGCCGGGAATCGTCAGTCGAGGCTACGGCGGTAGCAAGTCGTCATCGCCTATGCGCGTCGATGCAGCGAGTGACCCGGCAGTCGTTGGTGATGAACCCGTATTGCTCGCGAAACGCAGTTCTTGCCCTGTCGCCGTTGACAGCGACCGGGTTCGTGCTGCGGGCATGCTGGTTGATGACGGCGCGGACCTGATCATTGCGGACGATGGGCTTCAGCACCGCAGACTGGCGCGTTGCTACGAAATTTGCGTCATCGACGGCACACGCCTGCTGGGCAACCGATTGGTACTTCCGGCAGGGCCACTGCGGGAGACATCATCCCGACTCACCGAAGTGGATCAAATTCTGGTTAACGGTCGTTTTCGTGACGAACCTGAGACGACGATCGAGCAAAATGCGATCGAATTCGGACTGGTGGCAAAGGAGGTATGCCGCCTGAATGGTTCACTGTCGCGACCGATCGAACGATTCGCCGGTACGACGGTTCATGGCGTCGCCGCGATAGGAAATCCAAAACGATTTTTCGACTTGTTGCGGGCGCAAGGCATGCAGGTCATTGAGCACGCCTTGCCCGATCATGCCGTGATGAATCGAGGGGCTCTGAAATTCGGCGACGAGTTCGATATCCTAATGACCGAGAAAGACGCCGTGAAGCTCAGCTCGAAAATTGGCGATCGGTTTTGGTACGTGCCGGTCGAACTGGATATGGATCCGGTCCTGGCCGGACCATGGCTTGAGCAAATCGAATCGCGCATGCGAAATGAACAGGATCGCAAATGATCGAATTTGTCGTTGTCATACCGGCACGCTATGCGTCGGAAAGACTGCCGGGCAAGCCGCTGCGTGAGATCAACGGCAAGCCAATGATCGAGCATGTTTACCAGCGCGGGCTCGAAAGCGATGCGAAGGAAGTGGTCATCGCGACAGATGATGAGCGCATTGCAGACGCTGCGGAAGCATTTGGCGCGACCGTATGCATGACGGGAGACCAGCACCGATCAGGCACGGAGCGTATCGCTGAAGTCGCTGACTTGCTGGACTGGAGTGATGAGACGATCGTCGTGAATCTTCAGGGCGACGAGCCGGCGATGCCGCCGGCGCTAATTAATCAATGCGCGGGACTACTTGACGACCTGAGTGTCGACGTATCGACGCTCGCGTCACCCATTGCCTCAAAAGCAGACTTCAACGATCCGAATGTCGTAAAGGTCGTTCTGAACGCTGCCGACAATGCGATTTATTTCAGCCGCGCAACGATCCCATACCCGCGCAGTGAGGACGAAAATCGCAAAGCGAAGGATTCGGCACTGCATCACCATGGCATTTACGGCTATCGCTGCGGCATCCTCAGGCAATTGGTCAAAGCCGAGGCTTCTTCGCTTGAGTTGGCGGAACAGCTCGAACAACTACGGGCGCTGTCACTCGGCATGCGCATCCGGGTCGGGCGCCCGGACGTGAGGCCCGGCAAAGGCGTAGACACCGAAGAAGATCTCGCAGCAATTGCGATGGAATTGTCTGCGCCGCAATGAACATCGTTGTCGCGTCCAGGAATCCGGTGAAGCTCGATGCCGCGCGGCGTGCGTTCAAAGAGCTTTTCCCCGATGCAAGCCTCGAAGTCGGGTCAGTAGACGTCGAGTCCGGCGTTAGCGATCAGCCTAAAAGCGACGAGGAAACCCGCCGCGGTGCTCGAACCCGGGCGATCAATGCGTCCCACGCTGAACCGGACGCGGATTTCTGGGTTGGCATGGAGGGCGGCATCGAGGTCATCGACGATCAGCTGATGGCCTTTGCCTGGATGGTTGTGTTGGGTCGGTCGGAGAGCATAAGCGAGGCGCGCAGCGTGACCTTGCCGCTGCCACCTGCCGTGAGAGACCTG
>Ga0255056_10000061_pt1 | contig 24219 bp, 22 predicted proteins | sample Cases_109_1_MG_FD_183639 | JGI IMG/M metagenome (GOLD analysis project Ga0255056, IMG submission 183639) | Seawater microbial communities from Amundsen Gulf, Northwest Territories, Canada - Cases_109_1 | ecosystem: Environmental > Aquatic > Marine > Gulf | place: Canada: Northwest Territories... | reverse complement strand
GCCTCGGGCTCATCCTCGGGCTCAGCCTCGGGCTCAGCCTCGGGCTCATCCTCGAGCTCAGCTTCAGCCTTGAGCTCATCCTCGGGCTCATCCTCGGGCTCAGCTTCAGACTCAGCCTCGGGCTCATCCTCGAGCTCAGCCTCAGCCTCGAACTCAGCCTCGAACTCAGCCTCAGCCTCGGACTTAGCTTCAGCCACAGGCTCAGGCCCCTCATGCGGCGCCTGATCAATTTGATCCTGCAGATCCGTTATCGTTTGAACGAACGACGAGTCATGTGGTTCATTGGACGCGTCCAGCCCCTCCGGTAATGTACTGGCATCAACCGGCTCGATACGCGTGTTATCACTCGAAATCATGCCTTCCAGCATTGCGACGCGCTCCTTCGCTGTCTGCAATTCCACATCCAGCTGTTGCGCCTCGAGGTCGCGCTGCCGATATCGTTCGAGCAAGGGCGGCACGCGCTCCTGCCAATTCGCGAGTTCTTTGTTCAAGCGGCGAATTTTGTCGTCCTTTTCTTCGAGAGCCTTTGCGGTCGCATTGCCGCGCGAGGTGACAAAGTCGGCGTTAGTCTTGAGTTTGTCGCGCTGAGCGACGGCGACCTCGAGATTGCTGCGAATTTCCTTGAGTTGCCGTTGCAGGTCGTCGCGGCGCTCGAACGCCTCCTTCAATGAATCCGACAATTCCCGGGCACGCATTTTCGAATCTTTATTCGACGCCTGATACTGGCTTATTTGCTCCATCAGACTCTTGTTCTGACCGGCCAGCCTGTCATGTTCGGTCTGCTGGGAGTTGATCTGCGCCTGCCAGCCTGCATTGATCGCGGTTTTTTCACGCGAACTCCGGCTGGAACGAAAAACCCAGCCGCATATCACGCCAAGCAACAATACGACTGTCAGCGTCGCGATGTGATAAACGGTTATCTCAGGCATGCAACGAATCCGGTAATTAGGAAGCTAACTTGACCTTTTCGGTTTCGGCGAGCACCTCTTTGATCTGGGTAACAGCCCAATCGATTTGTTCCCGAGTGATCACCAAAGGCGGCGCAAGCCGCACAACAGTCTCATGGGTTTCCTTACTCAACAGACCTCTGCCCATCAATCCCTCGACAATGTGTCGTGCCGTGGCCATCGCAGGATTGATTTCGATTCCGATAAACAGACCAATCCCGCGCACGTTTGCTATTAGCGGACTCTCGATTGCATTGAGTTCGTCCAGCAGGTACTCGCCGAGCCTCGCGCTGCGACCCGGCAGGTCCTCGTCCACCAGGATATCAAGTGCTTCCAGGCCAATAGCACATGCGAGCGGGTTGCCGCCAAAGGTACTGCCATGGTCACCAGGAGTGAATAACTCCATAACCTCCCGGCGGGCGAGAAACATGGATACCGGCATGATGCCGCCACCGAGTGCTTTGCCCAGAATTAATCCGTCGGGCCTTACGCCTTCATGATCGCAGGCCAGAAACTTGCCGGTCCGACCCAGGCCGGTCTGGATTTCGTCGGCAATCAGAAGCACATTGTGCTTTTCGCACAATTCCTTGCAGGCCTTCAGGTAACCGACCGGCGGCATGACAATGCCACCCTCGCCTTGAATGGGCTCGACAAGAAACGCGGCTGTGTTTGGCGTAATCTGCTTCTCAAGGTCATCGATGTCGCCGTACCTGGCGAGCATGAAGCCTGCAGGATAGGGACCAAAGCCTGCCTGATATTGGGGTTCGTCCGACATCGCGACAATTGAAATCGTGCGGCCGTGAAAATTCCCCGTACAGGCAATGATTTCGGCTTTGTCTTTTTCGACGCCCTTGACCTCGTAAGCCCACTTTCTTGCGGCTTTCAGCGCCGTTTCCACGGCCTCGGCACCAGTATTCATTGGCAGCGCCATATCCTGATTCGTCAGCTCGCAGACGCGTTGCAAAAACGGCCCGAGTTTGTCGGAATAAAAAGCGCGCGACACGATGTTGAGTTTCGCCACCTGGTGCTTGACGACATTGACCAGGCGGGGGTGCGAATGGCCGTGGCTAACGGCAGAGTAGGCGCTCATCATGTCCAAATATCTGTTGCCGTCTTCGTCCCAGACAAAAACGCCTTCACCCCGGGTCAGTACTACGGGGAGCGGATGGTAATTGTGCGCGCAATAGCGATTTTCCAGATCGATTTCTGAGCTCATGTCTGCCGGTTCTCATGTGAAACAAAACGCCCATCTGATCATTTGACGGGCTACATAAGGCCATAATTTTACAGCAATAATGGGCTGACAAGCCAGCATGGAGCGGGGTCATTTCGGCGCTCGCAAGGCTTCCCTGTATACTTCACCGACGTCTCCGACGACCAACGGGTCATATACATCGCGCCGTATGAATAAATTGCCCGCACCGGAAATCGTTATGCTGGATGGGCCGGCCGGCCGAATCGAGGCATTGTACGAGTCGCCGAAGAATGTGGCGCTGGCGGGCTGCGCCGTGGTCTGTCACCCACATCCCGTACACGGCGGCACTATGTTAAACAAGGTTGTGCATACGCTGGCGCGCGCGTTTGTGACGAAACAAATGACATCGCTGCGCTTCAATTTTCGCGGTGTGGGCTTAAGTGAAGGCGATTTCGACCAGGGCGAAGGTGAACTTGCAGACGCACTTGCGGCCATTGCGTGGATCAGAAATCGTTGTCCCGGCGTGCCACTCTGGCTGGCCGGATTCTCTTTCGGCGGCGCCATCGCGATGCACGCGGCGCTTCAGTCGTCGCCGTCGGGATTGGTGACGATTGCGCCGGCCGTTTACCGGTTTGCAAACAAAATGACCGCCCAGCCCGATTGTCCGTGGCTGATTGTCCAGGGCGATAAGGATGAGTTGGTCGATATCGATGAAACTATCGAGTACCTGAACGGACTGCAGCCCGGTCCCAGGCTAGCCGTTTTTCCTGACGGTGAGCACTTTTTCCACGGCCGACTGGTTGAATTAAGAAATACAATCGAGAAATTCATCGCTGAGAACGTGTGAGCGCAGCGGAAGCAAATCGATCCTGCTACCGAGTCGATCAATCTCGTTTAACGCGGGCAAAAAAAAGCCGGGGCTTACTCCGGCTTTTTTCGATTTAGTCGATGCAGACCTAAACCATGTCTTTCAGGCCTTTCAGCGCTGCAACCTTGACAGTCTTGGACGCCGGCTTGGCTTTGAACATCATTTCTTCGCCGGTGAAGGGATTGACACCCTTTCTGGCCTTTGTGGCAGGCTTTTTCACGACGCGCATTTTCAGTAACCCCGGAATGGAAAACAGTCCCGGGCCGCTTCTGCCACCCAGATTCTTCTTGATCTGGCCAGAAAGTGAATCGAACACCGCCGCGACATCTTTCTTTGTCAGGCCTGTGTCATCGGCGATCTGTGCGTAAATTTCAGATTTGGTTGGCGGCTTCGCTGTGTTGCCGGCCGGTTTGCTTACTGCCATGAAAAAGTGACTCCTCAAAACGAACTGAAAACGAAACAATTTGTAAAAATACAACTTGTAAACAGAAACCCTGCCTGAAAAACAAGTTGTAAACAAAACAAAATGCGTAACAAAAAAGCGGGCGTCGGTCCGATGCCGGACCATGCCCGCGTGCTGCGCGACGATAACACAGGTGCAACGAACAGGTAAATCACATGTGCACGAATTACCGGAGTTTTCAGGGGGTATTTTGGCCGGGCGTTCTTTTCGTGACTAGTCGGAATAGAACTGGCGCTGGAATTTAAGCTGAAACGGTTCGCTGGTGCCATCCGGCGTGACCGTGATATCGAACACAAGTGTCTCACGATTCGCAACGGGTGTTTCGCCGATGTAGTAAATCGCATCCTGTTCCTGAATTTTTCTCATGACGACGTTTTTCAATTGCCCGGTCAGGTTGACAGTCTTGACCGTAACAGTTGCCGTCACCGCCTTGCCGCCCGCGGCCTCCAGAACCGAGACATTGAGCATCGCACGATTCTTGCTACGGACGATGTTATAGGCGCGAGCCACTTCGGGTGACAACTGCTCTGTCGACAAGGCATTGAAGTGGACGACGTGGTCGCCAATATTGGCCGATGTATCGCGTGAAGGCGGGGCTGTTGGGACTGTAGTTTCGCCACCGCCGCCACAGGCCGCAATCTGACCGATGAAGAACATTACAGCGGTAATTTTGACAAATATCATGTGCGCGTCCCCAGCAAGGCATATCGTTTCTTTCACAAACTATAGCCGATTGCAGCGCCTTGTCCTACTGCATACGGGATCGGACGGCGGCTGATTACGGTGATTTCACGGGACCAGCGCCGGCATGAGGTCCGACAGAGCCATGTTGAGCGCGATCAGCAAAATAATGCCAATGTATGTCGATATGTCGAACATGCCCAAGGGCGGGATTATGCGGCGGATCGGCCTCAGAATGGGTTCGGTCATGTCCACCAACATGTCCGAAATTGCGCCAACATAACGTCCGAGCAGGTTCAATACGACACGAATGACCATTGCGACAATAAACATAGTGACGCTGAGCTTTGCGAGTTTAACGAATGCCATCAGTGCGAGTACGCCGGCCGAAGCGTTTGGACTCACGCGCGCATAGGCGATAGCGCTGACATCAATCTTTACCAGAGCCAGCATGGCCAGTATGGAAAGAAACTGAATAATGTAAGCAAGCAACACGGTTGCGGTATCGGTGCGGCCGACCGACGGTACGTAGCGGCGCACCGGGTTGACCAGAGGTGAGGTATAGCGAAGTACGCCCTGGGCGATCGGATTCTGAAAATTGGCGCGCAGCAATGGCAACCAAAATCGCAACAACAATATCAGCAGATACAGCTGAGAGAATGTGTCGATCAGGAATACGAGTGCTTTTATCATTGTTAACCCAGGGAATTTTCGCCGGAATCCTTCGAAAGCTCAATTGAGCGGTCTTTCGCCGCTTCGATGGCGTCATCAAAGATACCACGAACATCCGCCGCGTCGAGGCGTTCGAAGGCGGCCGTAGTGGTGCCGCCTGGCGACCGGACTCTCTCGATCAGGGCGGACATATACTCAGATTCAGCGGCAGCAAGCGTAGCAGCGCCTCGCGCCGTTTCGACTGCGAGGGTTCGGGCGGTGACGGCGTCAATACCCAGTCGTATTCCCGACTGAATCATCGCGTCGATCAAGAGATAGAAATAGGCCGGGCCCGTACCCGATAGTGCCGTGACCGCGTCCAGCATCGATTCTTCTTCGACCCACACTGCCTGGCCGACCGCGGTCATGACCTTTTCGGCCAAAATGCGACTGAGTTCATCGGCTCGAGCGTTCGCAAACAGTGCCGATATACCCTGATCTACCAGGGCAGGTTGATTCGGCATTACGCGTACGATTTCAAGGTCGCCGCCCAACCATCGATCAATGTCATCAACTCGTGGCCCGGCCGCAATGGATATCACCAGTGGCTGGCGTTGTTGCACGACAACCCGTAAATCCTCGCAGACGGCCTTCAATATCTGTGGTTTGACGGCGAGGACCATGGTACCTGCATCTGCCGCGACCGCATTGTTGTCGCTACTGACGGATGAACCTGGAAAATCCTGTCGAAGCACCGCGCGCCGTTCGGCTAGTGGTTCCGATATCAGAATATGGGCCGGGTCCACTCCGCTGCGTTTAAGTCCACTGGCGATGGCACGTGCCATGTTGCCACCACCAATGAATGCAATATTACTTCTACTCATATTGTTTGCTGATTTCCGCGTGGTCCAAATAGTGCCGTGCCGATTCTGACAATCGTCGCGCCTTCTGCGATCGCGGCAACATAATCGCCGGTCATTCCCATGGAAAGCGTATCGACGGGTATGCCCGCCTCGCCCAATGATTCTGCCAACTCCCGCATTCTGGCAAAAGGCTTTCGTTGTTCCTCCATGTTCCCATGGATCGCCGGAATGCACATCAGGCCGCGGAAACGCAGTCTTGGCAGCCCGACCATTGCCTGCGCTAACTGCATGGTGTCGGACGCAGCGACGCCGGCTTTGCCGCGTTCGTTGTCGATGTTCACCTGAATGCAGACATTCAGGTCGCCTGCATGGTGAGGCCGTTGTTTGCTGAGGCGCTCGGCAATCTTAATGCGATCAACGGTATGTACCCATGAAAAGTGCTCGGCCACGGCGCGTGTCTTGTTGCTCTGCAGATAGCCGATGAAATGCCAGATCAGGTCCGTTCGAGCCAGTGCGGCCATTTTGTCGATGCCCTCGCGGGCGAAATTTTCGCCGAAATCCCGCTGACCAACCGATGCCGCCTCAAGCACGGTTTCGGGGCTTTGCGTCTTGCTGGCGGCCAGCAGCCGCACCGTCTCCGGGCCGCGCCCAGCCTCTACTGCAGCTTTAGCCAGCAAATCTTGGATTTTTCGAAAGTTTTCCGTGACTCTAATCACGTTTTGCTCCGGGTGCTCCGCTATACTAGGCTTCGATTGAAGCCAAGTTATGGTAAGTCAGACCGTCACAATTGAGGGAGAAATATGGCCGTCGACGTAGCGCAATTATTGTCGTTTTCGGTAAAAAATAACGCATCCGATCTGCACCTCTCCGGTGGCGTGCCACCGATGATTCGTGTTGATGGTGACATTAAGCGCATTAATATGCCGGCGCTGACGCACAAGGATGTCAATAGCATGGTGTACGACATCATGAATGACAAGCAGCGCAAGGATTACGAAGAGTTTCTGGAGACTGACTTTTCGTTCGAAATTCCGAAGCTGGCGCGTTTTCGAGTCAACGCATTCAATCAGAATCGTGGCTCGGCTGCTGTATTTCGAACTATTCCATCCGAGATTCTGACCCTCGACGATCTTGGCGCTCCAGCCATTTTCAAAGATCTGTCAATGCATCCACGCGGCATTGTTCTCGTCACCGGTCCGACCGGATCGGGCAAGTCCACAACGCTTGCCGCGATGGTCGACTACATCAATGATAACAAGCCCGATCACATCCTGACTATCGAGGACCCGATTGAGTTTGTTCACGAGAGCAAGAAATCCCTGATCAACCAGCGCGAAGTTCATCGCGATACGCTGGGCTTTAACGAAGCACTGCGATCTGCGTTGCGTGAAGATCCGGACGTGGTGCTGGTGGGTGAGCTTCGCGACCTTGAAACAATCAGGCTGGCGTTGACGGCTGCGGAAACAGGTCACCTTGTCTTCGGTACTTTGCATACGAGTTCCGCCGCAAAGACAATTGATCGAATTGTCGATGTGTTCCCGGCCGCGGAAAAGGAGATGGTTCGGGCAATGCTTTCGGAATCACTTCGAGCGGTGATATCGCAGACTCTGTTGAAGAGAATCGGCGGTGGTCGAATCGCGGCACATGAGATCATGATCGGAACGCCCGCGATCAGGAATTTGATTCGCGAAGGTAAAATCGCACAAATGTACTCGGCGATTCAGACGGGGCAGGGCTTGGGCATGTACACGCTTGACCAAAACCTGGCCGAACTGTTAGCCAAGGGATTAATCAACAAGGAAGAGGCGCGTTTCAGAGCGGTAAGTAAAGAGAATTTTTAGAAGCGTCGCGTAGGAGTTAAAAGAAATGGAACGGGAACAGGCGGTAAGGCTGACACAGAATCTGTTGAAGAAGATGGTCGAGAAAGAAGGCTCGGACCTCTTCATCACCACTGGATTTCCGCCCGCAATCAAAGTGGACGGACAGGTGCACAAAGCGACCGACACGCCGCTGACGGCAGAACAGTCCGCGATGATGGTCAGGTCGATAATGAACGACAAGCAAGTCAAAGAATTTGATGCAACCAAGGAATGTAATTTTGCGATCAGCCCGCAGGGAATTGGCCGTTTCCGTGTCAGTGCATTTGTTCAGCAGGGCGTGGTTGGCGCCGTACTAAGAACAATTACGACCGACATTCCGACACTGGCTGAGCTTGACCTTCCGCCGATACTCAAAGATGTGGTCATGAACAAGCGCGGCCTGGTCATCGTCGTCGGTGGCACCGGATCAGGAAAATCAACAACCCTCGCCGCGATGATCGGGCACCGAAACGAAAACTCAAAAGGCCATATCATCTCAATTGAGGATCCGGTCGAATATGTCCATCCTCACCGTGGCTGCGTCATTACGCAACGCGAAGTAGGTGTCGATACGGAAACCTGGCATGCCGCGTTGAAAAATACGTTGCGCCAGGCGCCGGACGTGATTTTGATTGGTGAGATTCGCGATAAAGAAACCATGGAGTACGGCATTCAGTTTGCTGAAACCGGACATTTATGTCTCGCGACATTGCATGCCAATAGCGCAAACCAGGCACTGGATCGAATCATTAACTTTTTCTCGGAGGAGCGCCGTCAGCAGTTGCTGATGGATTTGTCCCTGAACACCAAAGCGTTTGTATCCCAGCGCCTTGTACCTCGTGAAGGCGGCGTGGGAAGAATCGCGGCGATGGAAATCATGCTCAATTCACCGCTGATCGCCGATTTGATTTTCAAAGGCGAAGTGGCGCATATCAAGGAAATCATGGCTAAATCGACCAGGCTGGGTATGCAGACCTTCGATCAGGCGCTGTATTCGCTGTATGAGGAGAGCATTATTTCGTATGAAGAAGCAATGCGAAATGCGGACTCCAAGAACGAATTAAGATTGCGTATCAAGCTTGAGAGCAAGCGCGAATCATCGATTGCAGACCAGCAAACTGAAAGTCTGCAGATAATGGAAGAAGACTCTGCTCGGACATTCTGAGCTCGAATGGAATCGCAATAATAATGAACGTTAAGCCACTATTTAAGTTGATGGTCGAGAAAAAAGCGTCGGACTTGTTCTTCGCTCCGTTTGCGCCGGCGAAAATCAAGATCGACGGCAAAATAATCCCGGTCAACAAGCTGGAAATGACGCCGAAAATGGTGAAACAGGCGGCCCTTGAGCTTATGGACGAGGACCTGCTCGACTCCTTCTCAAAAGAGCTTGAGGTCGATTTCGCGATATCAGAGCCTGGCCTCGGTCGGTTTCGAGTGAACGTTTTTCATCAGCGTGGCAACGTCGCCATGGTGCTCCGTTACATTACGGCCGAGATGCCCACGCTGGACGAACTCGGCATGCCTGAGCAACTTAAAGAACTGGTCATGCTGAAGCGCGGTCTCGTCCTGATGGTGGGGGCAAGCGGCAACGGCAAGTCCACAACGCTTGCAGCGATGATCAACCATCGCAACGAGAAAACGTCGTCACACATTATTACCGTCGAAGATCCGATCGAATTCCTGCACCCGAACAAGCAGTCCATCGTCAATCAGCGGGAAGTCGGGCTCGATACAAAATCCTATGCGCGCGCTTTGAAAAGTGCGATGCGGGCAGCTCCGGACGTTATTCAGATTGGCGAGATTCGGGATCGTGAGTCAATGCAGTCCGCAATTGACATGGCTGGAACGGGTCATCTGTGCCTCGCGACTCTGCACTCAAACAACGCACCGGAAACACTCGATCGAATAATCAACATGTTCCCGCAGGAGCAACACCTGCAAGTATTCATGGATCTCGCGCACTACTTGCGGGCCATTATTTCGCAGCGACTCGTCCGATCCCGGACCGGCAAACGGGTTGCGGCAGTCGAACTGATGTTGAATACGCCGCACATAAAAGACCTGATTCTCAAAGGCGATATCTCGGCGGTTAAGGAAGCACTGAAGGAAAGTGGCGAGAAGGGCGTGCAAAATTACGACGATGCGCTGCTGAACCTTTACAAGGCCGGCACAATCACGCTTGAGGAAGCGATGAGTCACGCGGACTCCCGTTCAAATCTCGAAGCGAAAGTCAATTTTGGCGGTTGAGCGGCGGCGCAGTTTGCGCCGCGTAACTCCGTACGCGTTTCGCCTTTCTGACCAGACATCCCTCCAGTAACACTTCAAAAGCGACACGACGAACCATCCAGGCACGTTAAGCTGCGGTTAAGTATCGGCTGGCTACTCTTCCCTTTCTCCGGATGAAAACCGGACGTGTGAGTAAACATGAAGAGGGAATATCAGATGAAAACTTTGCTTGTAGCTTCAATTGCCTGCCTGGGCCTGGTAGCAGGAACAGCTATCGCTGACTCGGGCTTTTCCTTAGGCGGATCCGTCGGTTATGCCAAGATCAAGGACTCTGACTCCGGTCTGACATTCGACGAAAACGATGTCGGATTCAAGGGATTCGGTACCTATATGTTCAACAGCGGAATTGGAATCGAAGGTGGTTATGTGGACTTCGGGAAACCGAGCGCGGACATCGCCGGAACCAGCGTGGGAATCGACGCCAGCGGCTGGAACCTATACGCGGTAGGCAATTTGCCGCTCGCCGAGAGTTTCGACCTGTTTGCCAAGGCGGGCGTAATCAAGTGGGACGCAGACGTGTTTTTAGATGGCATCAACATCGAAAACGATAACGGCAATGATCTGGCACTGGGACTCGGTGCTCGCTGGAATATCGGAAACAGCTTCGGAATTCGGAGTGAAGTTGACTGGTATGACATTTCAGATGCGGATTCGGTATACATGGTGTCTGTGGGAATCGAATTTCGATTCTGATTCAAAATCGGCAATCGTGGTTAATCGCGCAAGTACGATACCCCAAACTTGATCCCACTGACATTGTCCGATCAGCTAAATGCGAAATAGTCGATCTGAGCGCCGAAGTATGAGGTCTGTTGTCGGTGACCCCTTTATTCCCGCCAAAGGTCTCCCCACAGGCACTGCCTTGGTTTGCCGCAGAAATGGGGTTGGTCGGTTTCTGGCTGGTCGGACACCGTCTTTCGGATCAAGTCTGAGTTATTACACAGAGCAACCGTTAACTGCTGACATCACACGTAAGGGTCGGTGTGAATACTTTGACCCTTCAATGACGGTCCGAAAACTGAGCGGGCCTCGAAGACCGGGCCGTCCACACACACTCGTTTCATAGCCGGGCCTTCGTCGGTTAGCACCTCGACTGTGCAGCCCGCGCAACCGCCGACGGCGCAGGCCATGAATTCTTCAAGCGATACCTGACAAGGCAGATCGTATTCCACGGCCAGGCTGGCAACCGCAAGCAACATGGGTGTTGGTCCACAGGAAAAAATTTCAACTTTGGATCGTTCGATCGAAGACAAATTGTCGAGATACTTCCGCGCGAGGTCCGTTACGTATCCGTTGTAGCACCCTCGGAAACCCGCCAGACTTGCCAGGCGCGTACAAATGCCCCACCGCTCAAGCAATTCGATGCTGGTAGAGATCCCGGGCGACAGCCAGTGGGTGGAAATACTTGATTGCGTTAGATCGAATGGAAATTCGATTTCCGACCCCATCAGTACCAGCGGCTCGCAGGCGACCCGATTTGCCAGCATATGCTCCACAAGAAATATCATCGGCGGAATGCCAACACCGCCACCAATCAACAATGGGGACGGCTTGTCTTCGTGTAACGTGAAACCGTTGCCAATCGGGCCGATGATACTGAGTGCATCACCGATGTTGGCGTTGGCCAGAGCCCGCAATCCGGGGCCGACGATCTTGAATAACACTTCGATCCAGCCGTCGCTTGCGTCGGCTCGCATGATCGACAATGGCCTGCGCATTGGTATGCCTTCGTCACATTGAATGTGCACAAAACTGCCGGGCATGGCGTGACTGGCGCAACGTGGTGCATAAAATCGCTGAACATACTGGTCGCCCGGATACGATCGAGTGTCGCTAAGGACTGCATCCTCCAAAAAAACAGTGCCACGGCTTCGCTGTGCAGGAGAGAATTTCGAAGATTGCAGCGTCGCAGGATTGCCCTCTGTCACCGCGAGCCCTGCGTTCTGGTTACAATATCCAGCACGGCCATGCGAACGGCAAGCCCGTTGGTGACTTGCCTTGAAATTCTCGATTGAGCACCGTCGGCAAGGCTCGATTCAATTTCGATGCCGCGATTCATCGGCCCGGGGTGCATAACAATGGCGTCCGGAGCGGCAAGCTTCATTCGCTCATGACTGATTCCAAATCGGGCAAAGTACTCGTCGATGCCCGGAATGTCGTCTAGGCTGCCGATGCGCTCCCTTTGGATTCTGAGGGCCATCACGACATCGGCATTTCGGATACCGTCTGCAAGGTTGTGCAAAATCCGGCACTTCGGAACCGTGTCCGGGTCGGGAGCAAGCGCTTCCGGCGAGACCAGCCGAAGTTCGCCGACGCCCATTGTCATGAGTCCCTCGGCGGCAGATCGTGCAACGCGAGAGTGCGCAATGTCGCCAACGATTGCGACCGTCAACTCCTCGAAGTCGCCTTTGGCCTGTCGAATGGTCAGCAGGTCGAGCAGACCCTGAGTTGGGTGCGACAGAGTCGACTCGCCCGCGTTGAGAACGCTGATATGGTCGTCCACATGCCGTGCAATATAGGCTGGCACACCCTCACTTGCGTCGCGCACCACGAATATATCGACCTGCATCGCCTGCAGTGTATACAGGGTGTCCAGTATGCTTTCACCCTTCTTGCGCGACGATGTATTGACGTCGAGATTCAGGACATCGGCGCCCAGCCGTTTGGCCGCGAGGTCGAACGATGCGCGAGTGCGTGTACTGGGTTCGAAAAACAGATTGGCTACCGTGCGACCGCGCAACGATTCGGACCGGACGACCCTACTGCCCATCGGGCTCAGATAATGCTCGGACTGGTCCAGAATATCCGTGATCTGCTCGCGCGACAGGCCTTTGAGCGTCAGCAGATGCCGAAGCTGGCCGTCAGCAGTAATCTGCGGACTGACATCGTCGGCGACGTTTTCGGCTTTGAACAATCCAGTAATCGTCATGGCGCGCGCATTCTACCCGATCTTGCCCAGCCAGCGCTCGGCGATTAGCACTGCGGCCGCAGTGTCAATCCTTTCCTTGTTGATTCGGCCGTGAAGCCCCGTCGCGCGGCCGGACTTCAGCATACTCTCGGCCTCAAGCGATGAGTATCGCTCGTCCACGGTTTCGATCTGCAGGCCGAATCGGCCGATTTGTTCGATAAATCCGTCAACCAGTTCCGTGATGTCGCTGCGAGTTCCGTCTGCGTGAAGCGGCATGCCAACAATGATCCGTGCAGGGCGCCACTCACCAATCAGTTGTTCGACTCTTTCCCAGTCCGGCCCCTCTTTACCGTTGCGAACAACGCCCAGGGGACTTGCGGAACCGGTGACCTGCTGGCCGACAGCAACACCGATGCGGCGGCGTCCGAAATCGAACGCCAGCACCGTTTCAGGCATGTCCGGCATGCGGGGAAATCTGGCTGATATCGATACCCATGGTGTCAGCAGCGCTGTACCAGCGATCCGCAAATGGCACATCGAAAATTATCTCAGGACTCGCCGGTACATTCAGCCAGGTGTTATGCATCATTTCGTATTCGAGCTGGCCGGGCACCCAGCCGGCATAACCGAGTGCGACCAGCGGCTGACTGGGTCCCGTGCCGGCCGCCATTGAATCGAGCACATCCCGCGACAGCGTTAACTGGACTTCCGGAGATACCACGATCGAGTTTTCGAAATCCCTTCCCGGTCTGTGCAAAACGAAACCGCGCTCGGGCGCAACCGGTCCACCATTTAACACCGGCGCGCCTGCAACATTCTGATCTGCCTGCATCAAATCAAGCTGGCGGAACAGGCTGCCGATATTCAGATTGCTGGGTCGATTAATAATTATGCCAAGCGCGCCGTCGTCATTGTGCTCACAAATCAGCGTGACCGTACTGTTGAAGTTCGGGTCCGCCATTCCGGGCATGGCAATCAGGAGTTGACTGTGCAGCGAACTTGCGCGATCCATGCCTCAAGTATCCGCTGTAGAGCCAACCTGCACAACCGTTCTGGCACTCATTCGAAACAGTCAGAGAGTGCTGGCAGCCTGCGGAACGTCGCTATCGGCAAATTTCCACTTGTAGGCAAATATCAATTGATCGTAGTCGCTGCGTATGGTTTCGGGAAATGGATCAAACGGTGATGCTCGGTGCAAAATATTCAGCGCGGCCTGATCGATCAGGCGGGATCCCGACGATTGGCGAATGAAGGCTTCGTCGAGTTGCCCGGACGCATTGATAGTGACTTGCAGCGTTGGACTGCCCGTCACACCCGGAGTGATACCGCTCTCGGGAAAATATTTGACGCCGATGGTTTCGATTTTCCGTTTCCAGGTGTCGAGGTAGCCGGCAATTTTGGATTCTTTCGTATCGACACTGGTCACTAGTTGCCGGGGATTGTCGTCCTTGATCTTGAGTGTTGCTTCGCGTTCCTGTGGCAGCGGCATGGTGCTTTCGACGCCGGCTACGAGCGCGATTGCCGTGGACGGATCGACTGACGGATCTTCTCTGGGGCTGTCTGCAACCTGAATTGGCTGATCCGTCAGCGTTGATACGAGTTGATCGGCCGAGTCGATTTGCCCGGTCGACTCCTTCAGTGTCGTTCCTTCGTCGGTGCCGAAATTTTCCAGCGCTACACTGCTTTGGGCTGGTGCGCTTGCGCGAACCGATTCGCTGGTATTGCCATCGCCTTGCTGCGTGGCCTGTGCAAGATACTGGGCCTCGTCGACTTCAGCATAGGACTTCTTGGGGTCGGCCACGATGGTGACTTCGAGCGAAATAGCATCGTTAAATTCGTCGCCCAGTACGGCGTTGAAGGTGACCCCGATAATAAGGATGCCGTGCACCAGCGCCGCCAGGAACAGCATCGGCGGCAATCGATCGGCTGGCGGAGGCGCCTCGAGTGTCATGTTGCCGATCGCCTGGTCGGTCAGCAACGAAGTGTCAGTGCGTGTATCCAAATTCATCCGGGTGCCAGAAATTATGAAGGCCATTTTTAGGGAAGCGCACGCTAAAGCGCAACCGCCAGATTGACACATTGTTGCACAAATGTACTGCGCAATCAGTAGCTTGTCACGACTATCTTCGCCATTTTACGCGCTTCTCCATAGCAGAAGTGAGACGCAGGTCACCCGCTGAGTCGATAATCAGGGCCTCGCTTAAGCCCAAATCTGCACATAATGCGTCAAACTCCGCGATTCCCCCCACTACCAGCGCTGTTGCGGCGGCATCGGCCAATACCGGGTCCCGATGAATAACGGTCACAGTGGAGGTGTGACTAACCGGGTAACCGCTGCGCGGATCCAGAATGTGCTGGTAGCGCTGACCGTCGACTTCGATGTACCGCTCGTAGTCACCCGAGGTCACTACCGTCTCGCCGTCGCTGACCTCAAGCCAGGCTACAACGCCCTTTTTTGACGGCGAACGAATGCCAATGCGCGCGGGTCGCCCGTGAATGCGGCCGATAACCGTCAGATCGCCGCCGATGTCCACAATGGCGTTGTTGATCCTATGCTGCCTGATAATGTTGGCCGCGACGGACAACAGTGCGCCTTTCGCAATGCCGCCAAGGTCAATTTCTATGTCGCGCGATCGACTGCTTAGGGTGTTGCCGTCCCAGTCAAGAAAACGGCTGCTGATGCCGGCGTCCAACAGCGCCTCAATATCGGTGGATTTCGGGAGTGCGTCGGGAGGATTCGTTGGATCGGCGAGACCCCACAGTCGGCTAAGCCGACCGGTTGCGGCGTTGAAGCGGCCGCCGGAAAGTCGCTCGATTTCCGACGCGCGCCTGATCAGTTCGGCAAGAGGCGGATCGACGTCCATCGTCCAACCGTTCGCTATACCCTTGTTGACGCCAAACAATTTGCCAGCCATTTGGGTCTGCGGTTTGACCCATGGATACCAGTCGATATCCAGAATCATGAATTCGTATTCGACTTCGTTTACAGCCGCATCGATTTGCTCGTTGCTTGCATCGGGGAATTGCAAGGTCACGATCGTACCAAAGGCAAAAAGCTTGCGAGTTTCAATTTCGGCGGGCTGGCAGGCTGCGAAAAAAATCGCAATGGCGATGGTTGCGCAAGCGGCGCGCGAACGCATGGCGGCGATACTGCTCACGGTTTCACTTTTCGGCTGTTCGCTAACTCAAGTGCAGTTCGATAGCGTCGAACAGAGTGCCGGCGATGTTGAGCGAGAATGCCCGATCGAGTTCGCGAATGCCAGTCGGGCTCGTCACGTTGACTTCTGTCAGGTAGGCGCCAATCACATCGATGCCCGCAAACAAGACGCCATTTTCCTTGAGAACTGCACCGACTTCGTCCGCGATCTCACGATCTCGCTCGCCAAGATCGATGGCTTTGCCGACAGCGCCCATCACGAGATTTCCCCGATTGTCGTCAGCAGCGGGAATACGTGCAAGCGCATGAGGTACAGGTTTTCCGTCGATCAACAGAATACGTTTGTCGCCTGAAGTGATCTCCGGTACATAAACCTGCGCCATCGCAAACTGACTGCCATGGTTCGTCAGGGTTTCAAATATTACGTTGGCATTATTGTCGCCGTCGCTGACGACAAAAATTGATTTGCCACCCATGCCGTCGAGTGGCTTGACGACTATTTTGCCGTACTCCCTGGTGAAAGCTCGCATGTCGTCCATTGAGCGGGTGACCAGCGTCAGTGGTGCAAGGTCGGCAAACCATGCCGTGTAGGCTTTTTCGTTCATATCCCGTAACGCCTGCGGCCGGTTGACAACCAGCGCGCCTGCCAGTTCTGCCCGCTCAAGAATATAGCTGGTATAGATATACTCCATATCGAATGGCGGATCCTTTCTCATGAGGATCACATCGAGCTCGCCGAGAGCTATTTCGCTGGCTTCGCCGAGGCGAAACCAGTCATCGCCGGCGTCGACGACATTCAGGATACGCGATTGCGCGTACGCGCGGCCGGCCAGCAGCTTAAGATCGCTTTGCAGCATGTAGTGAACTTCCGCGCCGCGCTTTTCGCATTCGAGAAGCATCGCGAATGTGCTGTCTTTCTTCGGTGTGATGCTGTCGATAGGGTCCATTACCATGCCGACGCGAAGCAATTTGCCTGTCATATTGGGGAGTTCCTGCCGCCTGACGTGTATGTTGCGCGGGTTGCCGGCGTACTCAACCCGCCGGGCGGCTAACTATACCGTGGATAATCGGGAATGTGGCTCTGACTGCCGGCTGGCCACACAGGAATGGATGTTCCGGAGTGCTAATCGGCGTTGATACCACGCTGCCCGGTCCGTTGGTGCGTGCAAAAAACCGGAGTCGCCCGGGGCGCCGGCAGGTCCGGCTTTTCAATCTGAACCAGGACCTGAAGTACGCCGATTTTGCACTGTGGGTGCGGCGTCGTGGCGGCACTTATGTCATTATGGTACAAGACATTTTTCCTCGTAAGAATTTGGGCAAAAGTTGAGGAATACGGAGAAGGGAAGCGACCTCGCAGGGGGTCGCACAGGGCGAGGAATTCTGGTGGCAAATAGCGCATCTCGTGGCCTTAACGGGCTCAAGATTCTTGTAGTGGATGACAGCAAAACGATCCGCAGAACCGCGGAAACGCTGCTGTCCAAGGAAGGTTGTCAGGTCTTTACAGCCGTTGACGGGTTCGACGCATTGTCGAAAATCGCCGATCACCAGCCAGATCTGATTTTTGTCGACATTATGATGCCGCGTCTCGACGGTTATCAGACCTGTTCCCTGATCAAACACAACAAGGTATTCAAAGCAACGCCGGTCATCATGCTGTCGAGCAAAGACGGCCTGTTTGATCGTGCGCGTGGCCGGATTGTCGGCTCCGAACAATACCTGACCAAGCCGTTCACCAAGGACGAATTGCTGGGCGCGATTTCCAACCAGATTCATTAGGAGTTTTGAGGAAACATCGATGGCTGTGATTCTCATTATTGATGACTCGCCCACTGAACTGCATTTGTTTCAGAACATGCTGGAAAAGGGCGGTTTCGACGTACTTGTTGCCGATAGCGGCGAAGACGGTATTCGCCAGGCGCAGAAATCGCATCCGGATTGCATACTCATGGATGTCGTGATGCCTGGCATGAATGGTTTTCAGGCCACACGCAAACTGACCCAGGATCCGGGCACCCGCAACATTCCGGTCATTATGGTTACCACCAAAGATCAGGAAACAGATCGAATTTGGGGAATGCGACAGGGCGCCCTGGAATACCTGGTGAAGCCGGTGACAGCGAAAGACCTGGTGGCCAAAATTAACGACGTCATGGCTGCCTGAATGACTATAGGAGCGGACCTTGCGGCTCTTATTGAGCAGCCCTTTGATCTTCTGCTTGAATTGGAACGGCGCAGCAGGGCGGCGATCGCGGGTCAGGGTGTCGGCGCACTGCCTGCCGAGTGGGTTGGAATTGGTTTTCGAATCGGTCAGGAGCAATTCGTCGCGAATCGTGATCACGTTCGTGAGGTTCTCATGCTGCCCGACGCGGTAACAAGAGTCCCGGGATCCAGGCGCTGGATGATGGGTATTGCCAATCTTCGAGGTCATTTGCTACCACTGGTGGATCTGAAAATGTTGCTGGGGAGCGGCCGCACGTCGCTCCGCCGCATGACTCGGGTGATTTCAGTCAATCACAGGGATATCCCGGCAGGCCTGGTAGTGGACGAAGTGCTGGGATTTCGGCGGTTCATGGATAACGAGAGGGTGGAGAACTGGCCGCCCACAGTAGTGCGCTGCGAACGGTTTTTGAATGGTGCGTATCAACGCGGTCAGGACACATGGCCCGTATTCGGACTGTACGAACTGATTGAAAGCGGCACATTTTTGCAAGCTGCCGCGGACTAGCGGTTAATTTATTGATGAGTGACACTGCATAGCTATGGCAAAAACAATTGGTAAGACCTTCAAAATTACGGCATCGATGGCGGCTGTGGCGCTTATGGCGGCAGCAGCGGTTGTCTACCTGCAGTCGCAGTCCTCTGGCGGCGGTGGCAACAATACCGCACTGGCGGCTCTGTCTCAGGCGATGCCACAACACGCGGCCAACGCGGCTGCGGGCCCGGCACTTGCCTTTGAGCAACTTGACGCCGACGTTGCACGGTTGGGTGAGCTAACGTCGTCGGCCGGCTTCGGATTGCCCGGCAGTAGAAGGCAATGGCAGGCGCTCGATGAAAGCGCCAGAGCCGTTCTGGCAAAACGTGCCGACGTCGAAAGCGTGGCTAACGCTGTGAATTTCGTTAACGAGCATATGCCACTAATGCTCGAGTCCAGCAATGAACTACTCAAGCAGTCCGGCGCAACGGCCGTAATTCAGCAGTTTCAGGCGCGTGGGCTCGAACTGCAATCGAGTGTTGCCGAACTTGCCGATAGTGCTGACACGACGCAGTTGGCGCAAAACATAGGCGACGCGCTTGCGTACCTTCGTCAGGTGACCGACGGCCTGTCGGGTGAAGATTCAGAGCTCGATGTTGTCGCACTCGACGACGCAACACGGGAGGTTGTTTTGCTGCCTGTGACGAGTGAGCTAACGGAAATTGAGAGGCAGATCAACGCAGCGCTGGCCGGGCTCGAAAATCTTGCCGGAATTGATGAACTGGTTTCAGCAGTAGCTACAGCGTCCAACGACCTGTTCATCAACGCGTTTTCGGTATCCGAAGGCGGCGCCGGCGAGCAGATGTCACTGCCTTGGTTGCCGATCGGACTAATGGCTGCTGCACTGTTGCTGCTTGGTGTTATTGTCCTGATACATTCTAAAGCGGCTGTGTTTGAGCGCACATCGATCGAGCAGTCGCAACAGAATGAGCGCAATCAACAGGCTATCCTGCGACTGCTGGATGAGCTTGGCAGCCTGGCTGACGGTGACCTGACCGTAGAAGCGACCGTGACCGAAGACATCACGGGCGCGATCGCCGACTCAATTAATTACGCGATCGAAAAACTTCGCGAGCTGGTGGCGACCATCAATAGAACGTCAATCATGGTGGATTCGGCAGCGAAACAAACCGAAAACACGGCGGTACATATGGCGCGAGCGGCCGATAATCAGGGTCGCGAGATCAGCGCAGCGACCGAGTCGATCGTGTCCATGGCGGCTTCTATCGAGGAAGTTTCAGGAAACGCTGAGCGTTCGTCGGATGTTGCCCGGCATTCGGTTGAAGTCGCGCATAAGGGTGGTGAAGCGGTGCGGCGCACCATCGATGGTATGAACACCATTCGCGAAACCATTCAGGACACGTCAAAACGTATCAAACGTCTCGGCGAAAGCTCCCAGGAGATCGGCAATATCGTCGAGCTAATTAACGATATCGCCGAGCAAACCAATATTCTTGCGTTGAATGCGTCCATTCAGGCATCGATGGCAGGCGAGGCCGGCCGTGGCTTCGCGGTTGTTGCAGATGAAGTGCAACGGCTCGCTGAACGCTCCACGAACGCGACCAAGCAGATCGAAGTACTGGTCCGCACCATCCAGTCCGATACCAATGAGGCTGTCGTGTCGATGGAGCGCAGTACAACCGACGTAGTCGGTGGTGCGCTTCTGGCCGAGAACGCGGGCGCGGCGCTGGACGAAATCGAGCAGGTGTCAAATCAGATCGCGAACCTGGTGCAAAACATATCCGAGTCCGCCCGCCAGCAAGCCAGTTCTGCTGCAGATGTGACCCGGCGAACGACCAAGCTCAAGGAAATCAGTGACCAGACCGGAAGGGCCACTACCGCAACTGCCGCCGCAATTTCAAAGCTTTCGGAACTGGCGTCACAGCTTAGACAAACGGTCGCGGGTTTCACGTTGCCAACCGCGGCCCTCAAAGCGACTGCGCTCAGCGGGGCCCCGTCGCCGCAACCGCCACCGCAGGTGCGGCCCAAGGATCAGGCGGCAGGCTGACCTTCCGGTCGCGAACTAAAGTCATCTGTAATCAATGAGCAGCGAGACGGGTATTCAGGAACGGCTGGGCGAGGCAGGCACGCGAGAAGCCGCAGCGAACGCCCTCGCGGTCGTCAGCCAGGAGTTAATGGAAACCATCCGCAATGCTCACCTGGCACTGGAAGATTGTGTCGATGGCCGTGGCGGATCCACGGCGCTGGTACGCAGCGGTGAACTCTTGCATCAGGTTGCCGGCGCTCTCAAAATAACGGAGACTTACGGGGCGGCGCTGCTCGCCGAGGAAATGGAGTTCGTTTGCGACTACCTGGCGAAACTCCGGGCCGGTAAAGGACGGGAAGACGGACTCGACGCGCTGACCCGCTCGATGGTGCAATTGCCGATTTACATCGAGCGATTACTGGGCGGTGGTCGCGATATCGCGCTCGTGCTGCTGCCGATGCTCAACGACCTGCGTGCAGCCCGTGGCCGGCCGCTGCTTTCCGAAGGCACCCTTTTACTGCTGAATCTTTCCCCGTCGAGCAAGCCCGCCAGCAAGCCCGGGCGTAAGCCATCGGGCGAGGACCAGATTCTTGTCGCCAGTAGGTTGCGGCCAAAATATCAGCTGGCACTTCTTGGCTGGATCAAGGGCAGTGATAACAAACGTCATCTGATGACACTGACGTCGGTCGTGGATGCGCTTGAGCGTTCAGCGTCTCGGGAGGATTTGCAGCAGCTCTGGTGGGTCGCCGGTGGTGTGCTTGAGTCGTTGCAAAATGGCGGCCTTGAAACGTCGGTCGCATTGAAGCGATTGCTGGGACAAACGGATCGGCAGATCAAGCGGCTCATCGATGAAGGTGTCGAAGCGTTCGACGCGCATCCTGTTACGGATTTGCTAAACAATCTCTTGTACTACGTTGCCCGATCCAGGAATTCGGGCGAGCGTATCAGCGAAATTCGTGCGGCATTTAATCTTTCCGAGTTGTTGCCCGGGGATGAGCAGGTTGAACACGCGCGCGAGGCGTTGTCGGCGCCAAGCGTGAAACTGATGAAGACGGTTGCGGCGGCGATCAAGGAAGATCTGGCTCGGGTCAAAGACGTACTCGATATATTCGTCCGGACGGGCATGAACAAAGCAGCGGAGCTGGTGCCGCAACTCGACCTGCTGAAAAAAATCAGTGACACGCTGGGCGTGCTGGGGCTCGGTGAGTTACGCGGTGACGTTGATTCGGAAATCGACCGATTGAAACAGATTGTCGAGCGTGGCGGCGTTACGAACCAAAATACCATTGTCGATATCGCGTCAACGCTGTTAAGAGTTGAAGATCGGCTCGATCAGCAATTGCTCAGACTCATCGTGCCACCGGAGCCGCCGGTACCGGGTGCAGAGACCGAACGTTCTGATGAAGAAGACAGCGACTACAAACAGGTCGCCGAAGCGGTCATGCGCGAAAGCATTATCAATCTGGCTCGCATAAAGGAAACATTCAGTCAGAGTTTGGGCGCGAAGGGCGACTCGCGCGGGCTCGACAGCATTCCGGCACTGATCCGAGGCATCAAGGCGGGTCTGCTGATGCTCAACAAGACTCGCGCGATGGAAGTTGTGGAGCGAATAGGAAGCCTCATAACACTGACTCTGCGCGGCGGCGGGCCTGGTCGACTGACGCAAAAAGAAACCGACAGGTTGGCGGATGCGATTGTCAGCATCGAATACTACATGGAGACGGTCAAGGCGGGTCGCAATGAACCGTGGTACATGCTTGACAATGCCGAAGCCTGTCTCGCGGTGCTTCGAGACCTTGAAATCAGGCTGCGAAGAGAAGAAGAAGAAGAAATTCCGACCGAACAAACCATAAAAATCCGCCGCGCCGACCTCGATAAGCTGGCCGCCGAACAAGTTGCAATAGTATCAGGTGTGCGGGCGGCAGAAGTTGCGCCATTGCCGGTCGTCGCCGCTACTGCGCGCGATCTCGATCCGGAGCTTTTGGAATTGTTCATAGAAGAGGCGAAGGAAGAAGTAGCGTCGATCAAACGCAATTTACCAAAATGGGTCGATAGCCCGGATGATGCCGAAACGTTAATCACCGTCCGACGATCATTTCACACGCTCAAGGGCAGCGGGCGAATGGTTGGTGCGGAGAGGATCGGTGAATACTGCTGGAGCGTAGAAAACCTGCTTAACAAACTTATCAACGGGACGCTTTCGCGGACGGCACCGATGGTCAGTTTTATCTCCGAGGCGGTTGCAGTCGTGCCGGAACTGGTTGAACAGCTTGAGGTTGGCACCGACCCGACGTCGCATGTTTCGCTGATAATCGCTCGCGCAATTGCATTTGCAGATGGCGATCCCAATGCGGCGATTCTGACGATCGACTCGCCCGCAACCGATGCTCAGGCTGCACAAGAGACACCGGGCCTGGAAATGGATCCGGTGCTGCTGGATATTTTTTCCAAGGAAACGGCGGGTCACCTGAAGGTAATCCGCGATTATCTTGACGCCTGCGAGGGCCACACGCCACCGTTTCATGTCACTGACAAACTATACCGCGCATGTCATACGCTGCACGGCAGCGCCAATATGGCCAATGTCGATCGAGGGGTTGCAGTCGCCGGTGCGCTGAATCGCTTCGTTCGTCGTGTTTACGACTACAAAATAGGATTTCAGAAATCCGGTACAGATGCGCTGCGTGCCACCGCACAAGCGATTGCAACTATTGTTGCAGATATCAATCAGGCCGAACGCAACCGTTCGGATTTTGTAGTACTGATCGAGCACGTCAATAACCTGACCAACGCCGTGCAACCTGAGCAGGCACCGGCGCAGATTGAAGCTGCCGAATTACCGCACCAGCCGTCGGAACCTGCACAGACGGAAGAAGGCGAATACGATGCCGAAATCGCCGCAATATTTTCAGAAGAGGCGGCGGAACTACTCGAGGCGGCAGATCACGCGCTCAATAGTTGGAGTACCGACAAGGATTCTCGAGACCACATTGAAGCGCTCAAACGACACCTGCATACGCTGAAGGGCGGCGCACGTATGTCGGGCATTTCGGCGATGGGCGATCTTAGTCACGAAATTGAAGCGTTGCTGGTAAATGTAGATGACGGCCGAGTGCAGGCCAGCAAAGCAATTGAAGGACTGCTTCAGCAAAGCATCGACGAGTTACATCGCATGCGCGATACAGTAATCGCCGGTAAGAAAGTAACGGCAGCGTCGGAGCTCGAAAAACGAATTCACAGCATCAACGCCGGCGAAGTGCCTACACCTGATGACACCGCCATCGTGGCCGTCGCGAACGCGCTCGACGGTAAAGACCTCGATGCAGGCGACTCAGTATCCGTCCAGTTTACGATCGAGCCGGAAGATACCGTCAGCATGGTGATTCTCGATTCGCCGATTAACGACGAAATGGACGACGTTCGGCGTGCCAATGAACTTGTCGCAGAAACGGCGGACGTCGGCGCTGAGACTCCGCCCGAGCTGGAAATCGAATTCGACATCGAGCTGGAAGTCGAACCTGAACCTGAACCTGAACCTGAACCTGAACCTGAACCTGAACCTGAACCTGAACCCGAAGCAGAACCCGAGCCGGAACCCGAGC
>Ga0255056_10000060_pt1 | contig 24342 bp, 31 predicted proteins | sample Cases_109_1_MG_FD_183639 | JGI IMG/M metagenome (GOLD analysis project Ga0255056, IMG submission 183639) | Seawater microbial communities from Amundsen Gulf, Northwest Territories, Canada - Cases_109_1 | ecosystem: Environmental > Aquatic > Marine > Gulf | place: Canada: Northwest Territories... | reverse complement strand
CTCCGGTTGGCCCGATCTGGTCCTTCCTGGCTGGCTCCCCCTTGATCAGTCGTAGCGCACCCAGCAACAGGGTCTTGCCGGCCCCGGTTTCGCCGGTGATGACAACCAACCCGGGGCCCGGTTCGATTCGGGCCTCCGGGATGAGCCCGAGGTTTTGCACGCGGAGCTCGTCAAGCATGATCGAGGCCGAACTGCTGCCGCACGGCCGCGGGGAACGGGTGGCCCTTGAGCGTGAGGAATCTCACCGTGTCGGCGCCGCGGCTGATCGACACCGACTCCCCGGGGACCACCGTGGCCAACTTGCGGCCATCGGCGCTGACGCTGGCAGGACGATCGACGTCGACGGATACCTCGATCACCGCGTCGGGTGACAGCACCAGGCTCCTCGACAACAAGCTGTGCGGGGCAACCGGGGTCAGGATCAGGGCCTCGAGGCTGGGATCCACGATCGGCCCTCCTGCGGAAAGCGAGTAGGCGGTTGAGCCCACCGGTGTCGCCACGATGAGCCCGTCGGTGCGGTATGTCGCAAGGCGATGACCATCGATCATCACGCTGATCTCGATGGTTCGCTCTTTGACGACCTTCTCGACGACCACTTCGTTGAGGGCGGTAGCCGAGCCGCCCGGATAGTCGATCCGGGTGGTCATGCGCTCGAGGGTTTGCGCACTGTTCTCGGCGATGGCCCCCACCAAGGCTTCGAGCTCATCGATCTCGAACTCGGCGAGGTACCCGACACGACCGACGTTGACACCGGCGATTGGCAGACCGTGTTCGCGGGCCAGCCTCGCCGCTCGAAGCACGGTGCCATCGCCACCAACGGCCAGAACAACGTCGAGGCCTTCCGGAACCTCGTCTACGAGGCGGATCACATCGAGATCATGGTCCTTGGCCAGCGCCTCCAGGCGCTGCGCGACCTCGTCCGCTGCGTGCTTCTCATCGTGGACGACGATCCCCACCGTGTTCACGTCGATTCCTCCCCAGTGACAACCGCCCGTACGGTACCGGGATCCAGGACCGATCGACCGCGTCTCCCATGGACGAGAAACTCACGATTTCCGGTTGCTCCGGTGATTGGTGACTCGGCGACGGCGACGATCCCGGTCCCGGCTCCGCCAAGTGCGTCCGCTGCTTGTTCGAGCGCTTCGCGGTGCAGGTCCGGGTCGGTCACGATCCCACCCTTGCCGACCTTCCCCTTCCCCACCTCGAACTGCGGTTTGACCAAGATCACCCAATCGGTGCCTTCGGTGCCGAGCCCGCTCAGCGCCTCGGCCACCAGCGCGATGGAGATGAAGGAGAGGTCGGCTACGACCAGATTGAACGGTGCGCCGAGCTCGCCCGGATCGGCGTGGCGGATGTTGGTTCGATCGACGACCTGTACCCGGTCGTCGTTGCGAAGGCGCTCGTGGATCTGGCCGTAGCCGACGTCGACGGCGACCACGCTGGTCGCGCCTCGCTGGAGCAGGCAATCGGTGAACCCACCAGTCGAGGCGCCGACATCAATGGCGCGGCGCCCTTTCACAGGGATGGAGAACCGCTCGACTGCGTGATCGAGCTTGTAACCGCCGCGTCCGACAAACCGCTCCGGATCGCCGAGGAGGTCCAACGGTTCATCCGGGGCCACAAGCGTGCTCGACTTCGGATCGGCGACGGATCCAACCCTCACCCGGCCTTCCGAAATGGCACGCTGGGCTGCGGTGCGGCTGGGCAGGAGTTTGCGACGAACCAACTCGGCATCGAGACGGCGTCGATTGGTCAGTCGCCACCGCCCGCCTGGTTGGCGATGCCCTCCAACTCGGCCTCGAGCTGGTCGGCCAGCGCCTCGGCGATCGAAGGGGCGTCGGCGGCATCGGTCGCTTCCAGATCGGCCTCCGTGGTGGCGGATGGCTCCGGTTGTTCGGTGGTCATGGGCACATTATTGCGCAGTGTGAGGCGGGTTTCGAGGATGGTGAGCACCCGATCCCGAACCCTTTTCTGTCACACCCGGTGCGCTGTCGAGAACCTTCCATGATCTGGGCGATATCGCACCGATCGGCCGTCGGCGCTCCCCTACTCGGATACCGGATCCGAGGAATGCATCACGATACTTCGAGCCGAGAAGCCGTGAGCTTCGTAGAAGTTCTTTGCCTCGCGGTGGCCCGGGCTCACGATGGCGTCGAACAGTTCGACTCCACTCGTCAGAAGCTTGCCGACCGCGTATCCGAACATCTCGTCGGCCAGGCCGACCCCGCGGGCCCCTGGCTCGGTGTAGATGTAGCGGATCACGCCCACTCGATCCTCGCCGTCGATCAGCGTTCGTTGACCGGAGATCAGGAAACCGAGGATGCTGTCGTCGATCGTCCCGACGGTGACCGAGCCGGCGTCAATCAAACTGGCAATGGATTCGCCTGCCGGATCGGCAACGCCCTCGGATTCGCGCCAAAGGGGACGCAAGGAGGACTGCTCCATGGCAAAGTCCTCGTAGAGACGCACGATCTCAGACAGATCGGCGTCGTTCGCGTCTCGTGCCGTGATCTGCATGGGCCGGAGCGTACCGTCGCCTCCTTCGGACCCCCCCGCGGGCGATCAGCCTCCGAAGCGGCGCTTCCAGCCCCACATCGTGATCAGCATCATCGCCTCGACGGCGATCCCCGCCGACATCTTGGAGTGGCCGAGCTCGCGGTCCCGGAAGCGAATCGGGACCTCGGTGATCTGGAGACCCGCTTCGTGCGCCCGCCATGTCATCTCGACCTGGAACGCATACCCCGAGGCGTCGCATGAGGACGGATCGAGCTCCTTGATGGCTTCTGCGGTGTAGGCACGGAACCCGGCGGTCGTATCTGCCACGTCGAGGTCGAGCATCAGCGCTGCGTAGTCGTTGCCGGCCCGCGAGATTGCTTGGCGATACCAGGGCCAATCCTCGGTGCCTCCGCCACGCACATACCGGCTCCCGATCGCCAGATCGGCGCCTTTATCGATCGCTGCAACCAATCTGGGAAGATCTCCGGGATCGTGAGAGAAGTCGGCGTCCATCTCACACAGCACGCGAGCGCCATGGTCGAGTGCGATGGCGAACCCTGCGGCGTAAGCAGTGCCGAGCCCGGCCTTCTCGCTTCGGTGGAGGACGCTGAAACCGGCATCACCGCTGGACAGCGCATCGGCAAGGTCGCCGGTTCCGTCGGGTGAACCGTCATCGACGATCAACACCTGGTATCCGTGCGCCCGCGCCGCGGCGCTTATCGATTCGAGGTTGTCGACCTCGTTGTAGGTCGGGATGACGACGGTGACCTCGGCGGGACTGGTCATGCGGTCTTCACTGGACGGGTGGACGGGACTTGCAACGGATTCCATACTCATCGTATCGGCGGAGGGTCGGGCCGCCTTGACGGGGACAATCAGGCAGCGCAGTCGCGGCAGATCTTGCGCCGGCTATCGGCAAGCTGGCTGGTTTTCAAGACGAGGAAGCAGTTGGTGCAGACGAACTCGTCATCGGTCGCCTCGTCCGCACCCTTCCGATCCATCGCCAGCTCCTCGCGGCGAATCTGGCGCATCTCGGCAGCCTCGTCGACGACGAGTGTCTCCGATGTTTCGTCCTCGGTGAGCATGTCGAGTTCCTCGGCTTCGAGCTCATCCAGGGCCGCGGCAACCTCACCTTCGCCCTCAGACTCCGCCGTCTCGTCAGACTCATCAGCGTTGTCATCGTCGTCCGACGGGGACTTGTCTCCGTCGGAATCGGGCATCTCGGACTCGATGGTCTCGTCGTCGACGTCGCCGCCGAGTTCGCCCGCCGGGAGCACGTCCTCAGCGGTGCCCTCTTCGATCAACTCTTCGGTTGGCATCTGACCTCCGCGGCGCGGGAGCATACACACGCACTCCCTCTTCGGCGACGAGCAAAAGAGGTCGTCGCAAACGACCCACGCAACGCCGCATCCAGTGAAAGCGCTTGCACGCATTGTCGGAACTTTGCGGTGCCGCGCTTTAACGGATTTCGCAGGGCCCGGCCTATATCTTGAACAGGATGGCCCTCGGCAGCACACGAATCGTCACCGGGCCTAACCCGAGCGGCTCACCATCCGCCTCGACCGGCCATGACTCGGGGCAGTCGATGCGGATCTCCGATCCCTTTGTTCGGCGCACCAGGCGATGGGTCAGGTGGCTGCCGCGAATGACCCTCGGCATGACGGCCGGTGCATGCCATCGCGGCCCGGAAAAAAGCTGCACGTCGAATACTCCGTCCTCAACGGTGGCACGCGGCGCCACGTTGAGCCCTCCGCCGAAGAACTGCCCATTGGCGACGACCACGTTCATCAAGTCGCCGCCGAGGACCCGCTCGTTCACTGCAACATCGACGTGGGCGGTGGGGAAGCCCCCGAGGGCGATCCAGAATGCCGCGGTGTACCGAACCGAGCCGAGCACAGCGGGAAGGTGACGCGCAACGGCGGCCGACCGGGCTGCGACCCCGGCATTGGCCGCGTTGAGGAAGTAGCGAGCGCCGAATGCCCCTTCGATGAGGCCGACATCGCATGGATAGCGGTCGTCGTCAACGAAATGCGCCGCGGCATCCTCGAGACGGCGCGGCAGGGCGAAGGTCCTGATGAAGTCGCCTCCAGAACCTGCGGAGAGGATGCCGAGCGTGGGCGGCGCCGCCCAATCGTGGCGCATCAGGGCGTTGAGCACCGTATGCGCCGATCCATCCCCACCCACCGAGACAAAGTTGGTGTAACCGAGTGAAACACCCTCCGCGACGATGTTGTCCACCGCACCCACCGAGCGTGGCACCCGCATCGTGAACTCGACGGCTTTGTTGCGCAGAGCGGCGTCGGCTCGTGCGGTGATGTCCCTGGCGCGGCCTGCCGTCGGGTTCACGAGGACGAACCAGTCGGTCACCATCGCCCCTCCGATGCGACGACGCCACGGTCGACGGCGCGGATCGCTTCGGCAGCCGCCTCGGCGACCTTGGGAAAGCGGTCCCGAAGCTGGCGCATCAGATCGAGGAGTTGACGCCCGTTGCGCACGAAGTCTCCCGCGGCGAAGTCGTCATCACCAAAAAGCTCATCGAGAGACGCCCCGAGGGTCCAGGCGTGGGCAATGCCGACGAATCCCGGTTCCGGCGCCCTCGTCGGCTCGAGATTCTGGCCTTGCTCGGACGCCACCACCCCGCGCCAGATCTCGTCAATCCCGGCGAGCCGGTCGGCGACTCGCCCCACCATGTGTGCCGGCCCGTAACCCTCCCGCCGCGGCTGGTAGGTGAACGCCGAGGCGATGGCAGCGAACTCGGGAGCCGACAGGTCGTCGAAGAGTCCCTGCTCCACTGCCTCGACCACCAGGAGATCCATCTCGTTGTACACGCCGCGAAGCCGCTCCCCGCGCTCACTCAGAATCCACTCGTTCACATAACCAAAGCCCGACAGGACGGTGAGCCTGGCGCGAAACCTCTCGATGAGGTCGTCGCCGCGCTTGAGCAGTCTCCGGCGCAGCCGGCGCACCTCCTTCTCCGCCTTTTGCGCGCGAGCGAGAAAGGCGCGGTGACTCTCGATGTCGGGGCATCCGGCAACGGGATGCAACGGCGCACCTTCGTCGATCGCCGGCCGTCCATCACCGTCCGGTTCCCATGAACGAAGGGAGTCGGCCGTGTTCCTGAGATAGCCGGGATCACGGGTTGTCACCGGCTCATCGAGCGTCATCGAGCCGAGCAGCGCGGTCCGGTCGCCGAAGTCGCTCGTTTTCATCCGCTTGGTTCGGCCGCCGTCAGACAACAGCAACACCCGTGGCGCGTTGCCCGAGCCGCGTGCCAGAAGCACCCAGCGCCCACCATCGCCCATCGCCAGCACGTCACCCGTTTGCAGCGATTGGACGAAGGACTGCATTGCCTGGTCGCGAAGTGCCGTCCCACTTTCCGACAGGTACTCCGCGACGTCGCCCCGTTCACAAGCGGCGGCTGCCCGGAACTCTTCGATCTCCTTGGTGCGGTCCTCGATCCGGTCCGCGAGCGCCCGCCGGCCCTCCTCGGAGCGGTATTGGGCGAACGAGGCCCTCAGCAGCTCTTCGGCCCGAGCCCGGTCGTAGGTACCGATCAGGTTGACCGTCATGTTGTAGGAGGGATCGAACGATGACACCAGCGGATGACTTCCCGCGCCTGCGACATCAGCCACGGTGGCAAACGGGGTGTAGCGGTTGTAGAGCACGACGGCGGTTCCCCGTTCGTCGATGCCTCGCCGGCCTGCCCTGCCGGTGAGTTGGGTGTAGTCGCCGGCCCGCAGCACCTCGTGGGTCTCGCCGGTGAACTTGCTGAATTCCTCGAGCACCACGGCCCTGGCCGGCATATTGATGCCGAGCGCCAGCGTCTCGGTGGCAAAGACCAGCCTGATGAGACCGGTGGCAAACAGCTCTTCCACCGTTTCCTTGAAGGCGGGAACCATTCCCGCGTGATGGGCCGCGACACCCGACTCGAGGGTCGCTACCCAATCGGGAAATCCGAGTACCGACAGGTCGACGTCGTCCAGATGGCTGGTGCGAGCTTCTGCAACCTCACGGATTGTGCTCCGCTCGACCGCGGTGGTGAGCGGGAGCTTCGCCCCCGCAACCGCCCGAGCCGCGGCGTCGCATCCGGACCGGGAGAAGATGAAGTAGATGGCGGGGAGCAGGCCTTCTGACAGGAGGTGCTCGGCGACCTCGATCCGTCGCGGGCTGGAGAAGCGGGGGCGCTTGCCTCTCCCCTTCTTCAACATGTTCACCAGCTGCTTGTTGGCGTGCTGGCCGTCGGACGCGAATACCGAGAACCGCTGCAATGCGTGGTTGTGGTAGCGATCACTCAGCAAGTAGGTCGACTCGAGCGGCACCGGCCGGACGGTCTCGACGACCAGCGTGGTCGGGCCGCGTCTGCTCTCCACCCAACCGGTGAATTCCTCCGGGTTGGCAACCGTCGCCGACAGGCTGACCAGTTGCACCTCGCTCGACAGGTGGATGATGACCTCCTCCCATACCGAACCGCGATACGGATCCTGCAAGTAGTGCACCTCGTCGAGGATGACGACGCCGAGGTCATGGAGGGCAGGTGACCCGGCGTAGATCATGTTGCGGAGGACCTCGGTCGTCATCACCACGATCGGTGCGTCTCCGTTGATCGTGTTGTCCCCGGTCAGCAATCCGACCCGGTCCTCGCCATACGAGTTGCGCAGATCACCGAACTTCTGGTTGGACAATGCCTTGATGGGGGTCGTGTAGAAGGCACGTTGTCCCTGACCGACGGCGCGGGCGATGGCGGCCTCGGCAACCAGGGTCTTGCCCGCCCCGGTCGGCGCGGTGACGACGACGGCCTCTCCCCGATCGATCGCGGCGACGCTCTCGACCTGAAAGGGATCCGGGTCGATCGGCTGGCTGCGGAGGAAGTTCGAGGCTGGCGACGGATCCGAGACCGGGCTGGTGTTGGCGTCGCCGTCGGATGCGATCACAGAGCCCTCATCACTTCTTCAGGATGAACCGGATTGCGAGGATCGAGATCTCGTAGAGAACGTACATCGGCACTGCAAGCAACAACAGGGTCAGCGGATCACCCGAGGGAGTGATGACGGCCGCAAAGATCACGATGATCAGCACCGCCCAGCGCCTGGTGTGCCGGAGCTGCAAGCTGGTCACCGCACCGAAGGCCGCCGCACCAAAGATGAAGACCGGAAACTCGAATGCGATTCCGAACGCCAGGATGAACCGCATCGCAAAACTGAGATAGAACTCGGCGCCGATCACCGGCTCGAGGCTGTCGCCTCCGAAGCCCAGCAGGAAGCCAAGCCCGCGTGACAGGGCGTAGTACCCAACGACGACCCCGCCGAGAAACAAGGCAACGAAGATCGCCGTCATCGGGAACGCCCACTTCTTCTCTCTGGAGGTCAGCGCCGGTGCCAGAAAGCGCCACGACTGATAAAGGATCACCGGGCTGGCAAGGATGACGCCGGCGAAGAGGCTGATCCGCATCACCAGGGAAAAGGCCTCGGTGGGACGAAAGTAGGCGAGGTCGGTTCCTGGCAGCGCCACCTCATAGGGGAACACGAGGACGTTCAGGATCTGATCGTTGATGAAGAACGCAAACAACGTGCCAATGCCGATCGCGACCAGCGACTTGATGACTCGGCTGCGCATCTCGTCGAGGTGGTCGAGGAAGGAGACCGGCGCGTCGGTCATTGATCGAGCGGCTTCGAGGGCTCCTCGGGCTCGCCGGTCTCGGCGGGCTTGTCAACCTCGGGCGGTGGTTTCGTGCGGCCGTCTAGATCACCGATTCCGGTGAACGCACGGTTCACGTCGCCCTTGAGGCCATCGAAGTCCTTCTTCAGCTGCCGAATCGGCTCGATCGATTCCCCGTAGTCGGCATCGATGGAATGCCTGACGTATGACGTTGCCTCGCGGAGCTTCGACAGCAGCTCGCTGGTCCGCCGGGACAGCTCGGGCAGGCGCCGGGGGCCGAAAACAACGAGGATCACGACGAGGATCACAAGAATCTCGGCCAGAGAGAGACTGCCCATAGGCGCGATGGTAGGTCGTTCCAGCGATCACCGGGGCCTCTGCACGCAAACCAAAAGCGCCTTCGGGACGAATCCCGAAGGCGCTTGGTGGCCCTGCTCTGCCCGTGTCCTCTAGTCGAGAGAAGCGACTTCCTTGAACCAATCCTCATCGTTCAACGCCGTCGCAAACTCGTTGATCTCCTGCTCCGTGATCGGACTGGCGGTGGCAACGATCTCGTACGTCACTCCCGTAGCGAGCAGCACACTCACCACTCGACGGCTGGCAGGTCGGCGCTGGGTGGTGCCACAGAACGGGCAGGAGAAGCGGTACTGGCCCTCCTCTGCACCGACGGCCATTTCGAGGCCGACGTCGTCGACAGTGAGCTCGACGTCCCCGCAGGTGGGGCAAGTGGTGCGGATGGTTGTCATTCTGGGTAACTCCGTAGCCAGTGTTGACTAACTCATCGGCAGTCCGAGGCGTCCCTAAATGACTATTTGGCGGTAGTCACGCCGTTGGTCGCCTGATAGCGCGCCAGAATCCGTTGGCGCAGGTCCGCGAGGGCCTCTTCGGCCTCTTGACCGTCCACAAGATCGGCAGAATCCCCCAGGCGCAGGAGCAATCGTGCGGCGACGGCGGGGTCAGAAACGCTCATCTCGATCGTCTTGGTGCCATCGGCGTGATCGACAACCTCCACCGGATAGTGCTCGGCTACCCACCCGGCATCCTCGGCGAGCTGGATGGTGACGTGGACGTCGTCTTCATTCGGGGTGTACCGAATCTCCGGCAGCGGCGGATCAAGGTTGGGCTCGAACGTCTCCCCGGTCGGCGAAGCAGTGCGGATTCGATCGATTCGGAACACCCGCTCGGCATCGGCGAGCCGGCACCAGGCCGACACGTACCAGTTGCCCAGCGTCGAGAACACCGTCCACGGCTCGATATCGCGTGAGGTGACGGCGCCGGTGGCGACCGAGGCGTGCTCGATGTGTGTGACGAGCCCGCCTTCGACCGCCCGTCTCAACTCGGAAACCAGCGGCGGCTCTGCGAGCTCGACCGCAACCGCCTCGGTGGCGTCGGGAAGCACGGCAGACTGCAGCTTGTCGATGGCACGCTCGAGTGCAGGCGAGCCTTGACCCGACGACTGCAGCGCCCGCCCCGCCGCAATCAAACCGAGCGCCTCGACCGGCGTCAGACGCAGCGGCCTGGCGAAATAGTCGGCCATCTCAACGACAACCTCGTCCTCGTCGATGTAGGCGACCATGAGATCGCCGGGACCGTACCCTGGCAGGCCGCTGACAAAGACCGTTGCCAGGTCCTTCGCCAGCTGGTCGCGGTCGTAGTCGAATCGCTCGACAACCTCGGTGACGGTGGCGCCCGGGTTGGCGATCATCCACGGCAGCGCAGCCAGCAGCCGGTTGAGCCTGCGGGCGGTTCGCGTTGCACTCATCCGCGCACCATGGCGACGAAATCGTCGACCAGCTCCTCCGGCTCGATGATCCTGGCACGATCTTCGAAACCGATGAGCCAGCTCAGCAATGGACCGGACCAGCCGACGGTGATAGAAACGTCGATGGCTCCATCGTCCCGCCGTTGTACCGAGCCGAGCCCACCGAGCTCACGTTCCGCGATCCACGCCACTTCCGGGTCGAATCGGATAGTCACCACCAGCCCATCGTCGCCCTGGTCCCACGGCATGGATGCGACGGTATCTCGGGCCCGGAACCCTTCGGGGCGCTCGAAAGATCGCGGCTCGCCGCTGGCAAGGGCCGCCGTCCGGTCGAGGCGGTACACCTTGACGATATCGTCGCCCTCCGGGCCCACCAGGTACCAGTGCCCGCGTCGGTGCACGAGGCCGTAGGCATCGACGGTTCTGGTTCGGTCGTTGTAGTCGAACGTCAGGGCACGTCGTTCGGAGACTGCGGCGAACGCGGTCGCCACGATTTCGATCTCGGCGCCGAGGTCGGCCCCCACCGGCATCGCGGCATCACCGGCAATGGCCCCGCCCAGCTTGAGCACGGCATCCGGGCCCGACGGCTGGCCTCCGAAGCGGACTGCTTCTGTGGCGAGGGCAAGCGCGGCACGCTCCTCCTCGGTCAGACCCGGATCGACCAGTGCATACTCCTCGTCCGGGATGACATAGCCGAACTCGACCTCGAATAGATCGGTCGCCTCGAGCTCGAGCGGAACACCGATCTGGCGCAGTAGGTCCTTGTCGCGCTCGAACGTTCGCCGAAACGCCTCTTCGCTCTTGTCGCCATACCCGGCAACGGTGTACCGGATCTCCTCGGCGCTCACCGGGTGGTCGGTGGTCAGGAGAAACGCGAGCAGGTTCAGGATCCGTTCGATGACCTTCTGCATAAAGAGGAAGGTACCGTTCTTGCGTAGCCAGGAGCGATATATGGCCGTCTGCTACGCAAGAAGGGCGCCGATCTCGGCAGCGACCGCGCCCGGACGTGCGGTGAGATCGTTCCAGGTATACCGCAAGACCGTCCAGCCGAGCAGTGTCGCTCGATTCTGTTTGGTGCGATCGCGCTGGAACGTATCTGCATCCGAGTGACTGGCGAAGCCATCGAGTTCGATCAGCACCTTCCTCGCCGGATAGGCGAAGTCGGCCCGGGAGACGAATGCGCCCGTGTCGTCGATCAGGATGAATTGTGCAACTGGATGGGGCAGACTGAAGTCGCGAACAATCGTCGTGAACTCGTCTTCCAGGTCGCTCTCCGTCGCGTTTTGCCAGGCGCGACGCTCTTTGATCATGGGGCGAATGACACCGACGCCGCGTCGACCTTTACGTGCGACCCTTGCGACGAAGCGCTCGATCTCATCGAGGCTGGTCATTTCGGCGCGGAGAGCGGCTCCGAGTGCGCCGCGTACCAGCCACTTCGACGTCGCGCCAAGATCGACAATGGTTCTCGTGGGACTGGTCGTGGGGATCCCGTCGACGACATGGATGTCGCTCGGAATCAGGTCGTTCGACTCGTGGAGTCGAATCCCGGGGCGCGGCCTCCGGAGCCATCTGCGCGTCACGACGTGGATCTCGGTGCCACGGCGATCGACCAGACCAAGGAGGTGGGCCGCCGTCTGGTGTGATGCGGCCGCGATATCACCCTCGGAGAGCACGGCAGTAACCACGGATCGCTCCCACGTGTCCGCACTGCCCGCCACAATGAGTGCGCCGTCTCGGACCTCATAGAGGCCGTTGTCCACTTGGTTGCGGAGGCTGCGCGAGGCAACTCCCAACGCCTCAGCTTGGGCGGCCGTGAACACTCCATGTTGGTCGGCAGCGGTGCGGGCAACCGCTCGGATCGATTCCGTCATGGGCCACACCATGACAGCGGGGTATGACACCCTCCGTTCTTGCGTAGCCAGGAGCGATATATGGCCGTCTGCTACGCAAGAACGGGTCGGGTTAGAGGTTTTCGATGAGCTTTTCGACGCGTTCGTCGACGGCGCGGAACGGGTCCTTGCACAGCACCGTGCGCTGGGCCTGGTCATTGAGCTTGAGATGGACCCAATCCACCGTGAAATCCCGCTTCTTCGCCTTGGCGGCCTTGATGAACGAGCCGCGCAGGCGGGCCCTAGTGGTTGCCGGCGGGTTCGTGGTGGCCAAGGCGATCTGCTCGTCGGTGACGACACGCTCGGCCATCCCTCGCCGTTCGAGCAGGTAGTACAGGCCGCGTGTGCGGCTCACGTCGTGGTAGGCGAGGTCGAGCAGGCTCAATCGGGCCGACGACATCGCCAAATCGTGCTTTTCCCGGTATCGCTCGATGAGGTGGTATTTCATCACCCAATCGATCTCACGGCTGAGCGACATCGGGTCCTTCTCTAGGCCGGTGAGCAGGTACTCCCACATCCCAATCGCCTGCTCGACCTGGGCAGGGAATCCCGAGGTCCGGGAAAAGCGCATCACCCGCTCCAGGTACTCCCACTGGATGTCGAGCGCCGAAAGCTCGCGCCCGTTGGCGAGCCGCACCGTTCGTCGGCACGTCGGATCGTGAGAGATTTCTCGGATTGCCCGGATCGGGTTCTCCAGGGTGAGGTCACGGAACACCACGTCGGCCTCCAGCATCTGCAGCAACGCGGCGGTGGCACCAATCTTCACGAAGGTGACGTACTCGGACATGTTCGAGTCGCCGGCGATCACGTGCAGGCGCCGATACCGCTCGGCATCCGCATGCGGTTCGTCCCGCGTGTTGATGATGGGCCGGCTCCGGGTCGTCGCCGAAGAGATTCCCTCCCAGATGTGCTCGGCGCGCTGAGCCAGCGTGAACACCGTCCCCCGAGCGGTCTGCAGCAGCTTGCCGGCACCCGAGTAGATCTGGCGGCTCACGAAGAACGGGATCAGCGTGTCGATCATCCGTTGGAAGTCGCCGCGCCGGGTGACCAGATAGTTCTCATGACACCCGTACGAGTTGCCCGCCGAATCGGTGTTGTTCTTGAACAGGTAGATCTCGCCTCGGATGCCTTCCTCGACAAGGCGCTCTTCGGCGGCCTTCACCAGGTCCTCGAGGATCCTTTCCCCGGCTTTATCGTGTGCCACCACATCGACGAGCGCGTCGCACTCGGGTGTGGCGTACTCGGGGTGGCTCCCGACGTCGAGGTACAGACGGGCGCCGTTCTCGAGGAACACATTGGACGACCGGCCCCAGGAAACGACCCGGCGGAACAGGTAGCGGGCGACTTCGTCCGGGGAGAGGCGTCGCTGACCCCGCAGCGTGCAGGTGACGCCGTACTCGTTCTCGATGCCGAATATCCGTCGTTCCATGTCGTGCAGCGTACCCTTGCTGGTCATATCGGCATACGACACCCCCAGCTTCCGCGAGAATCGGCCCATGAACAAAAAAGGGTTCGTCAAGTTGCTCACGGTGGGGGACCCGAACGAGGCGCAGATCACCGCGGCCCGGCTACGCGCCGCGGGGATTGAGGTCCGCCTCCACGGAGAAAACTTCGGCCCATATCCGATTCCCCTCGGTGAGCTCGCAGTTACCGAGGTCTGGGTGCCGAGCGACAGGGTCGATGCGGCGACCGAAACACTGACCGGTTAGACCCTTCTTGCGTAGCCAGGAGCGATATATGGCCGTCTGCTACGCAACAACGGTCAAAGGGCGGCGGCAACGACCTCGCCGTTGAGCCTGCGGAACTTGCGCCGCTCCATCTGGGAATCGAGAACGGCGGCCTCCCAGTCCCCCGGGTCGACATCGCCGTCGGTGTTCGCCGCAACGGCGGTCGTGGCCGTTGCGATGGCTGCTCCGAGATCGAGCCCCGCTTCGTACTCGGTGCCGAGACGCTCCCGGATTGCTTCTTCCTCGCCACCGATCGCGGCGAAACCATGATCGTCTCGCATCGTGCCGTCAAAGCGGACCCGATATAAGTGATTCTCTTCGGCGCCGAGCTCGGCGACGATCACCTCGACCTCGTACGGCTTGATCTCATGGGTGAAAATCTGGCCGAGGCTCTGCGAGTACGCGTTCGCCAGCCCCTTGCCGGTCACATCTGCCCTGGCGTAGGCGTATCCCTTCACGTCGGCGTAGCGGATACCGGCGACCCGCAGCATCTCAAACTCGTTGAATCTCCCTACCGCGGCGAAGGCCACCCGGTCGTAGATCTCCGCGATCTTGTGCAGCGAACGGCTCGGGTTCTCCCCGATCAGCAAAATTCCCTCGTCGTACTCCAGGACCACGATCGGCTTCCCACGCTCGACGCCCTTCCTGGAGAACTCCGCCCGGTCCTTGATCAGTTGCTCGGGCGGCACATAGAACGGTGCGGTCATGGCCGGCCCTCGAGGATCTCATCCACGACGGGGGCGATCTCTTCATCCGGGATCTCGCGATACCCGTCGGCGGTCACCGTCACCACATTGGGGTAGATGCCGCGCCTCGGGTCGGGGCCGCCGGTTGCGGCATCCTCCTCGGATGCGGACACCAGCGCCTCGATCGCCACCCGCAGCGCCTCACCACCATCGAGGTCCGGCCGCCACGTGGCCTTGAGAAACGCCTTTGCCTCGGCGCCGCCCGAGCCGGTGGTGGAGTAGTCCTGCTCCTCGTAACGACCGCCGACCACATCGAAGCTGTACAGCTTGCCTTTGCCGTCGCTCTCGTCGAATCCACTGAACAACGGAACCACGGCGAGACCCTGGAAGGCCAACGGAAGGTTGTTGCGCACCATGCGAGCCAGGTAGTTGGCCTTGCCTTCGAGGCTGAGCCGCATGTCTTCGATCTTCTCGTAATGCTCGAGCTCGGTCTGGAAGAGCCTGGTCAGCTCGACGGCCATCCCGGCCGTTCCCGAGATCGCAACCGCCGAATAGTCGTCTGCGCGATACACCTTCTTCACCCTGCTGTGGGCAATGATGTTGCCGGCGGTCGCCCTTCGGTCCCCCGCCATGATCACCCCGTCCACCCAACGGAGGGCGAGCACGGTCGTCGCCTCGGGCGCGTCGAGGGTGGTTCCGGGCTCGATAGCCCAGCGCGGTTGCATGCCGTTGTGCTCGAGGAGAGCAGAGAAGCTGGAGTCGGGGACGATCTCGCCGGTGGAGAGTGTCCGGGGAGAGGGCGACGCCCCGATCACTGCCCGCCCTTTTGCACGTAGTTCTTGACGAACTCCTCGGCATTCTCCTCGAGGACGGTGTCGATCTCCTCCAGGAGGTCGTCGATGCGCTCGGTGAGCTCTTCTGCAGCCTCCGACCCGGCAGCCTCGGCGTCCTCGGACGCCTTGCTCTCGTCTGACCGATCGCTTTTCCGTTGTGGTCGCTCTTGTTCAGCCATCTTCGCCTCCGAGGGCATTCAGCAACGCTGCGGCATCTTCCGACGAGTCGAGCAGCTTCCCTACGTGACTCTCGGTTCCGCGTAGCGGCTCCATCATAGGAACGCGTTTGAGTGTTTCTTCCCCGACGTCGAATACGAGGGAATCCCAGTTGGCGGCCACCACCGAGTCCGGGTAGCGAGCCATGCACTGCCCGCGGAAGTAGGCGCGTGTATCCCTCGGCGCCTCGATGACGGCCAGGTCGATCTCGTCGTCGGTGAACAGCCGCTGCAACGCTCCCCTTGCCACGAGGCGGCTATAGAGCCCACGCTCGGGGGTGACGTCGTGGTATTGAAGATCGAGCATCCGCATTTTGGGATGGGTCCAGGACAGGCCGTCTCGATCGCGGTAGCCGTCGAGGATGCGCAGTTTGGCGGTCCAGTCGAGGCGGTCCGCAGTGCTCGCCGGATTCCGCTCCAGATCGGTCAGGATCTCCTCCCATCGGGCCAGGACATCTTCGTTCACCGGACCAATCTCAACCGATCTGGCGTACTTGGTGACCCACTCGAAATACTGCCACTGGATATCGAGCGCAGTCATATCCGCGCTCCCTGACACTTCGAGGGTCCGCTTGAGCGACGGGTCGTGGCTGACCTGCCACACGGATTCCACCGGATCGGCCAATGCGATCGGATCGGGCATGGCGCCGTCCTCGATGGCATCGAGCACCAGGGCCGCAGTGCCGATCCTGAGATAGGTCTGGACCTCGTTCATGGTGGCGTCGCCGATGATCACGTGCAGGCGCCGATACTTCGCCGGGTCGGCGTGAGGCTCGTCCCGGGTGTTGATGATCGGCCGTTTCAGCGTGGTCTCCAGCCCGACCTGCTCCTCGAAGAAATCGGCGCGTTGGCTGATCTGAAAGTCGGCGTCCGGTCTGCCGTTCTCGGCACCAACCTTGCCGGATCCGGTGAAGATCTGGCGGCTGACCAGGAACGGGGTGAAGTGAGAGATGATCTCGCCAAACGCCAGATCGCGGGCGATCAGGTAGTTCTCGTGCGCCCCGTACGAGTTGCCCTTCCCGTCGCTGTTGTTCTTGTGGATGACGAGGCGCTCACCCTCTGCGAGCATCGTGGTGGCGGCCTCGACCGCCCGGCTCATGATCACCTCGCCGGCCTTGTCGTAGAGCGCCCCCGACTTCGCATCGGCGCACTCGGGTGTTGAGTATTCCGGGTGGGCGTGATCGACATACAGCCTGGCACCGTTGGTCAGCACCGAGTTGACCAGGCCGGCCTCCAGGTCGATGCCCGGGCTGTCGTCGACGCCGAACCCGCGAAGGTCACGTCCCGGCGACTCCTCCTCGAACGACCACTGGATGCGGGTTCCGCGCGTGTACGCATTGATCAGTGCGGACGAGGCGTGAACCGGGTTGAAGTCCGCCTGGTTGAGGACGGTGATGCCGAACTCAGTTTCGGTTCCGAGAACCTTAGGGAGTGCCATTGGCGATCACAGGTACTGCCCGGGGGTGACCGCCTCGACGGCGCGGCTGTCGCGGTCACCGTCGATGAGGGTGCGCACATAGACGATGCGCTCGCCCTTCTTGCCCGAGATCTTGGCCCAGTCGTCGGGATTGGTGGTGTTGGGCAGGTCTTCGTGCTCCCGGAATTCCTGGGTGACCGCCTCGAGCAAGTCGGTGATCTTCAGGCCTTCCGGGTCGCCGGCGATCTCCCGCTTGATCGCATCTTTCTTGGCGCGGCGCACGACGTTCTCGATCATCGCCCCCGAGGCGAAGTCTTTGAAGTACAGAATCTCGCGATCACCGTTGGCGTAGGTGACCTCGAGGAACCGGTTGTCGGCGTCCTCCTTGAACATCTTCTCCACGACCTCGTCCACCATGCGATCGATGAGCGCATCGGGCTCGCCGCCGCAACGGTCGAGGTCTTCCTTGGCATACGGCAGCTTTGGATCGAGGTAGATGCGAAAAATGGCGCGCGCCGCCTCGCGTTCTGGCCGCTGGATCTTGATCTTGACGTCGAGACGGCCGGGGCGCAGGATCGCCGGGTCGATGAGGTCCTCCCGATTGGAGGCGCCGATGACGATCACGTTCTTGAGCGCTTCCACGCCGTCGAGCTCGGAGAGCAGCTGCGGGACGATCGTCGATTCCACATCGGAAGACACGCCGGTTCCCCTGGTGCGGAACAGCGAGTCCATCTCGTCGAAGAACACAATCACCGGGACACCTTCGTCGGATTTCTCCTTGGCCCGCTGGAAGATCAGCCGGATCTGGCGCTCGGTCTCTCCGACATACTTGTTCAACAGCTCGGGGCCCTTGATGTTGAGGAAATACGAGCGCGTATCCTCGCTCCCCTCCTTGGCCGCCACCGCCTTGGCCAGGCTGTTGGCGACCGCCTTTGCAATGAGCGTCTTGCCGCATCCCGGCGGGCCGTACAGCAGCACACCCTTCGGCGCTGCGAGATTGTATGCGGCGAACCGGGCCTTGTGGATGTACGGGAGCTCGACGGCGTCCCGGATGATCTCGATCTGGTCACCGAGCCCGCCGATGTCGCGATAGGTGATGTCCGGGACCTCTTCGAGGATCAGCTCTTCGACCTCGGGCCGATGCAGCTTCTCGAAGAGCAGCCCGGAACCCGGATCCATACGAGCGTGGTCGCCGCCACGCAGGTGGACGCCTTGCAACGACTCGGCAAGCTCGACCACGCGTTCCTCATCGGCGCGGCCGAGCACGATGATCCGCTCGTCCTGGAGGACTTCCTTGATCGTGACGACTTCGCCGCGCTGCTCGTATGTGCGGACGTCTACAACGTTGAACGCCTCGTTGAGGATGACCTCCTGGCCGATACCGAGGGCTTTGATCTCGACGGTGGGCTCGACGTTCACCCGAAGCTTGCGCCCGTTGGCGTTGACGTCGATGGTGCCGTCCTCGTTAACGCGCATGACGGTGCCAAAGGGGTTTGGCGGTGCGGTGAGCTTCTCGACCTCGTCGCGAAGGAGTGCCAGTTGCTCGCGGGTTTCCTGGAGGGCGGCGCTCAACTTCTCGTTCTGCCCGGCGGCCTGCGCGACCTTGCCCCGTGCCTCGAGCACCCGCTCCTCGAGCAGCCTGACCCGGCGTGGCTCGTCGTGAAGCCGGCTGCGGAGGACGTCGATCTCGTCCTCGAGCATGCGAATCGTTGCTTCTAGCTGCTCGTTGTCGTGCCTACCCACGGTATGACTACCTCCTCGGCGAGGCCGTTGGCCCCGCCGTTTCGAGTGTAGGCCATAGGATCATTTCGGCGTACGTACTAGTGACCCTTAGCGAGAAGGATCGCGAACCGATGCCGAGCCCCCGTATGTGCCGCACTTCAGACTCCGTTTTCCCGCAACACCAAGGCATCTCGTGCCTAGTTCGTATTGGGACGTTTTCTGGCGTTTTGAGGTTCCGGTTCCCGGCAAATTCTTAGCCGGTACTCATTCCCTGCCGACTACCGTCTCGCGGGCGCGGGCGAAAAGGATCTCGATGAAGGTGTGGATCGACCAAGACTTGTGCACCGGCGACGGTCTGTGCGAGGAGATTGCACCAGACGTCTTCGTGCTCCTGGACGACGGTCTCGCCTACGTTCGCGAAGGCGAGAAGATCTATGCGGCCTCTGCGGGGAATCCGGAGGGCTCGGCCGGGCTAGCCGGCTTTGCCGATGATCAACTCGATGCGGTAGTGGAGGCGGCCGAAGAGTGCCCCGGGGAGTGCATCTTCATAGAGCCATAGGCGGCACTCCGTGCGCCGGTATTGCGTACTGAGTACTGCGTATCTCCTAAGTCGGTATCGCAGTACTCCGTACGCAATACGCAGTACTGGCTGGGCGTCAGCCCAACGCAGGAATGATGGCGACGGCCAGCGAGAGCACCATCATCAGCACGATGAGCCAGATAAAGACTTTGATCATCGTGCCGCGGTTACGAAACATCAGGGCCCCGGGGCGGGGATCACCGTCTCGCTAACGACTTCGCCGCGCTCGATCACCCGGATGCCGACGTTCTCGCCCGCCACCAGATCGGTGACGTAGAGGCGGCGACGAGCGCCCCGACGCGACATACCGACCAGCAGCATTCCCAGTCCAAATGCCATCTCGGGGCTGCGTCCACGCCGCCAGCCCTGGACCGCCCGGTACAAGCCGACGCGAGCCATCGGGTGGAACCGCCTGTCCCACCAACGGTCGATGATCGTGATCAGCAGCTTCACGGGCTCGTGTACACCTCGACGGTGATCCGCTGATTGCGTGCCCGGTAAACCCTCCAGCCGATCACCGCAACCGTGGCAACCACGGAGGCGCCGATGATCCATTTCGACCAATCCCTGGCAGCTTCATCAACGACAATTTCGATTTCGCGGAGCTTGCTCTCGAGGTCGTCCTTGGTGATCGCTGTCGTGGTCATGAGGTCTCCTTCGCCTGGCGCTCGTCCTGGGGCTGCGGTCCGAGCCGATAGATCACTGCTGCCAGGCCGAGGAGGGCGACCACCGTGATCAGGTATCCGAGGGCCTCCCAGTACGGTCCGGCCGGCAAGGCGTCGACGATGGCGCGAAGCGAAGCAACGGCCAGCAGGATGATTGCCGCCGCCCAGGCTGCCGCCGCGCCCAGGGAGAAGCCGGCCAGATGGCCGAGTTGCTTGGCCGGCACCACCGTTTCCTGGATCAGATATGCCTTGGCCAGCTCCCAAAACTCGACCACCATGTCGGGTATCTGTCTGAGGCTCATTGTTTCTCCGGAGTTGAATCCGGGAACAGAGTAGCCAAGTGATGGATCGCTAGAAGCGACGCTTGCGCGAGGTCCTCATGCCACGACGACCCCTCAGCAGCCAGCCGGCGGCAAAGCCGAACAGGGTCGCGATCAGAATCCACAGCACGATTTGGGTGCCGACGTAGACCATCTACCCCTCCAGTGGGATGAACTCGATGCGGCGATTCTGTTCCGCCGTTGCACCTGGTATCGGCCGGGTGTCGCCGTAGCCTTCGACAATAAACCTGGCGGGATCCTCACCCTTTGCGACAAAATAGTCGGCGACGGCCTGGGCGCGTTGCTGGGACAATTCGAGATTGTGTGCCGCGGTCCCGGACGCATCGGCGTGGCCTGCGATCTCGATGGGTACGTTGGGGAGCTCGTTCAGCGATAGGAGAATGTCGTCGAGGAGCGCTCGGCCCTCGTCGGTCAGCTCGGCGCTGTTGAGCTCGAACTCCACGACCTTGTCTCCGATCAGCTCGGTGAGCGTTGCTTGCAGCTCGACCACCTGGTCCTCGGTGGCCACAAATACGTCCGGCGGGAGAATGATCCCCGGCGTCACAACAAATCCATCGCCCTCGAGCGCCACGGTCGCTTCCTCCGCAGCCTCGGTGACGTCACGTTTTTCCTGTCGGGTCTCAACCTCGCCGGAGGTGATCACGACCCTGCCCGACGGATTGACCACGATCGCGCCCTCGTCGAGGCCGAGGGCAAGAGAGCGAAGCAACGCCATCACGTCGCCGATCCAATCGGCCTCCTCGGTGAGGCGCTCGACCACGGCGAGATCTTCCACAATGACGAGATCGGTGGCGTCGACCGATCTGAAGATGACGAGCTCGTCGGAATTGACGAATGTGCTCGGCTCGTTGGCGACGTAGCTCTGGATCCCCTCCGAGGAAACGTCGCCGCTGATCGTCACCACACCGTTGGACCAGGCGATGGTGATTGGCCGACCGGTGATCGCAACTTGCTCGATATCGTTGACGTCGACCACAAATACCGCGGTGGCATCGACCGAACCTATTCCAACAACGCCACTCACGGCGGCAACAGCATCTTCCGTCGTCCGGGATTCATGATGAAAGCCCTGCAGGGTGACGTCGAAACCCGATACCTCGGCGGTGATGTTTTGATACCCTGCGACTCGAAGTTGGTACTCCGATCGCGCCTTGAGATCACCCTGAATCGCATTCGTGCCGAAGAACGTGGCTGCGGCGGCGATCATGAGGAAGATCATGATCGAGCCGGCGAGGAAGGCGAAGCGGGACACCAACTGGTCGTCTCGACCGGACGCGCCGAACGAGGGCGGTCCGCCGGTATCGGGCCGGGCCTTGTCCGCGTTCAGTTGTTGGAGTCGTTTCGTCGCCGACCTCGACATGCAGCTATCTCCGAGAGTAACGCTTGGTATTGATATCGGTCACCGCACCACCTTGGTTGATTGGACGATTCGCGGCATTCGCCTGGTTCCCCTCATCGCCACCGACGCGCCGGATCGCCCTGTGATCCCGGACGGCGCCGGTGAGCATCTCATGGGTCGCCTCGTTGAGGGATCGCAGGTGACTCGCCAGCAGTTCGTAGGCGTCTCTGGTCTCGGCGAGCCGCGGTACCGATCTGCTCAGTTCGAGCTGGTAGTTCTCAGCGGCGCGCTGGCGCGCATCGGTGACGATCTGGCTTGCCTCAACATTTGCTGCTGCGATGATCTGGCGGGCTTCTGCGGTGGCCTCACCAAGTTCGGGCGTGGGGGTCTGCACGCGTAATGGCATATGAGGGGGGCATCCTTCCGTGCACATCTGCCTCCCGCATCCCTACCGCCCGGACACAGTGTATGACGACTGCGGTACGCGGTCAATAGGACGATAAATCCTACTCTCTGCGCGAATCTGCGGATGGGCCGGCCGAATCCAGGGTCTACGATGCCGCCATGCCCCTCGCCTTGCTGGCACAGCTGGGAGATTGTGAGGCGATTCGCGGTGGATGGCTTGCTCAGCCCGTGAATGCCTGGTCGAGCCTTGCTTTCAGCGTCGTCGGGCTCGCCATTGCAATGAGCGCCGGGGCCGCCATGGGCCGGGAGCGCATCGATCGCCTGGTCTTTGGGGTGCTGCTGGTCGCCACGGGGATGGGGAGCGTTCTTTTCCACGGCCCACAGCCGCCCTCGGGACAGTTCCTCCACGACGTGACGTTCCTTGGCGCCATGTGGTTCCTGATCTCCGCCAACCTGACGGGCGCATTCAGCCTTTCCGACCCCTACAGCCGGATCGTCGAGGGGGCCGGCATCGCCGTGATCGCCGTCATCATTGGTTTCGCACCCGGTGCCGCCAACACGCTGGCCGCCATTGGTGCCATCGGGCTCATCGTCGCCGACTTCGTCCTTCGCCGGGTGTCGGCACCCTCACTGCGGTGGTATATAACTGCGTTGGGGGCACTCGTCATTGGTGGTGGCTTGTTCCTCGCCGGCAGAACCGGCTCTCCCCTTTGCGACGCAACGGCCCTGTGGCAGGCCCATGCCGGATGGCACGTACTCGCCGCCGTCTTCCTCGGGAGCTACTTCTTCGCCACCGCTCCCGCTAGGACCGGAACGTGACGGTCATGCGCTCCGACATTGAAGCCGCTGCGGAACGTATCCATCCTCACCTGCATCGCACGCCAATAGTGACCTCTGCAACTCTCGACCGGGAGCTCGACGCCCGTGTCTTTGCCAAAGCCGAAAACCTGCAGCGGATCGGCGCCTTCAAGGCCAGGGGCGCAACGAATGCGGTGCTGCAGCTTCCCGACGACACCACCGGGGTCACCACCCATTCGAGCGGAAATCACGGCCAGGCACTCGCCTTTGCCGCCTCGCTGCGCAATCTGCCGGCATGGATCGTCATGCCGGAGACCGCAAATCCACTGAAGATCGCAGCGGTTCGCGGGTACGGCGCCGAAGTCGTGTTCTGCAAACCCGAGGAGCGAGAGCAGACCGCGCAACGAATTCGCGACCAGACCGGGGCCGTGCTCGTCCATCCCTTCGACGATGAGCGAGTGATCGCCGGCCAGGGCACCGCCGCGCTGGAGTTGATGGAGGAGGTCGGCGACCTTGACTTCATTGTCACACCCATCGGTGGTGGTGGCCTGCTCTCGGGTACCGCGATCGCCGCCGAAGGTCGGCCGGGAATCACCGTGCTCGGCGCCGAACCGTTCGCCGTCGATGACGCATATCACTCTCTGACCTCGGGCACCCTTCAGCCGGGGGTCGCCAACCCGGACACGGTCGCCGACGGCCTCGTAGTCGGGATGGGAGCGATCCCCTTCGACATTCTCTCAACTCGCGGGATCGAAATCATCCGTGTCGAAGAGGACGAGATCGTCGAAGCAGCCGGGTTCTTCCTGGAACGGATGAAGCTCGTCGTAGAGCCGTCGGCGGCGACGGTATTGGCCGCGATCCGTCGCGATCGGCAGCGTTTCGTCGACAGACGCGTCGGCTTGATCATCAGCGGCGGCAACACCGACCTCTCGTGGTATCGGCCCTCAGTGGAGTAACGGCGGCCGCGACCGTGGTCCCGACAGAAGTTCGAGGCGCCCCGGCTCAGCGGAGTTCTCTGCCCGCGAACATTCAGGGGGTCTCACCGCTTCGCCTTCGGCTTTCCGAGGATTAGGCGAGCGCCGACAGTTCCGTGAGGGCGGCGTTCAAACGGTGTTGTGCCTCGGTGAGGTTGGTCCCCGCCCGTGCCTCTCGATCGCGTGCCGCGGTCAACTCGCTCGCCGCGGCCGGTTCGCCGGCTTCCGACACCGTCCGATATGCGGCCCGTGCGTCGGAACGGGCATTCAAGGCGGCAAACGTTTCGTTGAGCGCGCTGATCGTCCCCTGCGAAGCTCGCAGGGCAGGCGAGTTCGGCCCTGCCGCCGCCTCGAGCGCATACAGCTCAGAACTCGCACGCTCCAGGCGCGGCGTGATCTGATCCCACACTCTCGCCCGCGAGGCATCGGTGGCGCCGGCCGCGTCATCGCCCTCGTACTCGGCGTCTCCATGCCAGATGGCAAGCGGCTCGGTCATGTTGTCCGACAGCCATCGCGCCTCGGCGTAACCGTGCTGGGCGTTCGCTTTCCAAGCAGCCGGGGCCGGCGCCGCCTTCCTTCGCTTGGAACCGACCAGGAGGGCGATGATCAGGACGAACAACCCCAACAACACGATGAGCAAGACCCACCATGGTGTGGAGTCTTCGTCGCCGGGTGGCGCCTCCGTTGCAGGTGGCGCCTCGGTGTCGGGCGGAGCCTCCGTGTCCGGCGGCGCCGCGGTGGTTCCAGGCTCCCCGGTGGGCTCCACCGGATCGGTCGAGGCGCAGCTCGCCGCCAGGCCACTGATCATGAGCAGCACCGCCAACACGGTTCCGGTTCG
>Ga0255056_10000059_pt1 | contig 24822 bp, 23 predicted proteins | sample Cases_109_1_MG_FD_183639 | JGI IMG/M metagenome (GOLD analysis project Ga0255056, IMG submission 183639) | Seawater microbial communities from Amundsen Gulf, Northwest Territories, Canada - Cases_109_1 | ecosystem: Environmental > Aquatic > Marine > Gulf | place: Canada: Northwest Territories... | reverse complement strand
AGCTTCTTGCTGAGTTTCAATCCTTCCTCCGAGTCATTGGTGACGAAGGTCATATTGATTTGCGCCCAAAGCTGCTCGCCGGCCGTGCCATCCTTCGACGTTTCGGTGGCTTTGTGAGTCGCCTGCACGAATTGCGGGCCGGAAAGAGCGGTGTTGCCCAGCATGATCCAGCCGCCCGCGAATTTCGGGTTATCGAGCGTTAATTTCCGCGCCGCCTGATTCGCCGCGACGAAGTCGCCCTTGTCCGCGAGCCTGCGGACTTCCTTGTACTGCGTTAATGCCGCTTCTCCGGCTTCCGACAGCGGAATTCCGCCGTCATTGGGGGCCATTTCCTCGATGGGTGTGACGTCCGCCGCCTGTTCCACAGGGGCTTCCTGCTTCGAGCATGCAACGAGCAATGTGACGGCCGCCAGGCACGCCAATAGTCCTGAATTCTTCATTTCGCTCTCCCGAGTCGGGTTAAGTAGCCGACTCAATGTCGGTCTTCATAGTACTAGCATAGCGCTTATTCGATTTTTTTCCACACGACACTAAGACTTAAAATCAATGCCCTAGTTCATCGGCAACAATGCGTAGGGACCGCCCTTGTCGAGGGCTCTCTGGTAGGCCGGCCGAGCCCTCATTCGCGCGAGGAACGCGGCGATGTTCGGCAGGCTCGACATGTCGGCACGAACCTCCGCCGCGTCAACGGCGAAACTCATCTGAATATCGGCGGCGTTCATCGAATCGCCGCAGAACCAGCGTGATTCGCCCAGCGTTGACTCGATAAAGGCCAGATTACGACTGATATTCGGGCCGAGATAGCCGTCTCGCACTTTCGCCGCGATACCGCGGGTTACGGGTTTGAGAAAGAAGGGGACGGGTGCATTTTCGATTCGACTCAGGATCAGCTGCAGCAGCATCAGGGGCGCGAACGTCCCTTCCGCATAGTGCATCCAATAGGTGTAGGACAAGCGCTCGGAAGTGCCTTTTGCCGGTCGCAGTCTGCCGTTATCGTATTTGCCGACGAGATATTCGATGATCGCGCCGGACTCGGCAATGGTCACGTCATCGTCCGTCACAATCGGCGACTTTCCGAGTGGATGTAGTTTTTGGAGCTCGGCTGGGGCAAGACGGGTAACCGGGTCTCGTTTGTGGTGCTCGATCTCGTACTCGACACCCAATTCCTCGAGCAACCAAAGAACGCGTTGTGAACGAGAGTTCTCGAGGTGATGAACGGTTATCACGTCTACTCCTGCTCGGGAATTCGTGTGGCCTGCCACGCGACAACTTGCCAGACGCCATCACGCTTTAAAAACGTGCCGGTATTGAAGTAATAAGCAACATCCGTACCGCCTTCGCCCTGTGGTGTACCAACGAGCTTAAAGGCGACGACGCCGGTAGATCCATACACATCAACCTGCACGTCTTCGGCTGTGTAGATGACGCTCGGTTCGGCGTCATCCGGCTCATCGGCATCGGCCGCCTGCTGCATCCCTTCCATGATCTCGGCTTTGTTGGTGCGCGTACCGCTCGACGACGTGTAGATAAGGTCTTCCGACCAGAACGTGTCATGTGCTGCAACGTCACCGGCGGATGCGCCGGCAAGAAACTCGTGCAACATGCCCGTGAGGTCATCGACATCCGATGCCGACGCCATCTGACCGAAGGCCAAAAGACCGGCGACGAAAAGGGTCTGCAAGTTCATGCGCTTGCTTGTGATCATTTGGAGTGCCCTGTTTTCAAAAGAGAATTCTCATCAGGGCCGATTATATAGAATAAGCATAGACCCGTTGCCGGTCTGGCAGCGTTTTAAGATAAGGGAAGGTCAATTTCCGGGTCTTGGAGCTTGAAGATGATTAATAGAATGCAGGTACCGATATTTACGATTGTCACTACAGTCCTTATGTCCGCCGGATGTGCGAAGGCCGACAATCAAAAAAAACCGGCACTCACCGTTGAATCGGTGCCAACGGTCGCTGCCGAGCTGGGGCAGGTAGAATCTGCACCATCGATCGGCGCAGGGCTCCAGCGACTGGTCGACATGGCAAGGGAGGATCTGGCGGCGAATCTCAAGATCGAAGTGGCCGATATCAAGCTGGCCGAAGCCGAGTTCGTCACCTGGCGTGACGGCAGCATCGGCTGCCCCAAATTGGGCGAGCAGTACACACAAGCGCTGGTTAATGGCTCACGTATTGTGCTCAAGGCCAACGGCAAAGCATTTCATTAACACAGCGGTGCGAATCGGGCGCCGACTTACTGCGACAATCCTGCGCCGCAAAAACCGCCAACCTACGATCTCGGCGAAACCTAAACACTTTTAGCATCAAAACAAAGGGCGGCCGAATGGCCGCCCTTTGTTTATGCCTGCTGTAGTGCTTACAGCATTCTTTGGTGACTGGTCAGAGTCATCATTCGACGCACTGCGTGACCGCAATAGCCGTCTCATCCGTGGCACCGGAGAGATTCACACGATTGACGATGGTATCGCCCGCTTTGCACTCACCAATCACTGCCTGGAAGCCAAACGTTGCCGTACCGCCGGCCTGTGTGAAGACAAAGAGCTCAGTGCCGGGGCCCGGGGCCGTCCCTGTACCGTCAAAGAAATATGTGAAGCCGTCGCTACCCGTATCATTCTCAGCTCCTACAGTCGCAATGGCTGTACTGCCCAGACCGCCGTAGACGAACCAGATATTTCCCGACGGACCGTTTTGCACCCAAACTTGGAAGGAGTATCGATTGCTCAGATCGCCGAACAACGGAATATTATTCCACTCATATACCGTGAATTGGACTCCCGGACCAGCGTTTAGGACGGCTATTCGCATCGCGCCAAAGGCGTCGCCTCCCAAGTTCAAGTCTGTCCAGAACGCCGCAAGCTGGTTATTCGGCGGCGATGGATTCGGCAATGTCGTGTTGCCCGCACTAGCCGCAATAAAGCCGTCAATACCGGCTTCCACTGTTCCATTAACCGAAAAAGTAGCCTGACTGTAGCTCTGCCCGTTGTACATAAACTGAGGCACATTAAAGAAGAACGCGCCATCGTCACAGTTGCTCGGACAACCAAGTGGGCCAACACCGAATATGCTCAGTGGTAAGAATCCACCGCCCGGTGACGTACCGGGAGCAGATACCACCTGCAAGCCACCTGGATCAAGTTCGCCGCTCCAGGTTAGTTTTCCGCCACGGTGAGCGAACGGCTGTCTGGTAACGCCATTGGTGACGACCGCCGTCTCCGATCCCTTCACAAAATTCAAACCATCCGGCAAGACGTCGGACAATTTGATTCTACCGACAACCGGGCCGTTGGTGATGCTGATTTGGTAATTCAGCGGCTCACCTTTAGCGGCAGTCGGAGTGTCAACCGTTTTATTGAGCAAATCCGTATTACTGGATGTTTCTACAGATATCGCAATTGGCATATGCAGATCAGGGCCGTCACCCTCGAGCTCGAGTGTTGCAAAGTTCCAGCCCTGGGGTGCAAGTGTAGTATCTGCTGTCACGGTAATGGTTTTGCTTTCACCCGGACCGAGTTTGAGATTGTTTTTTCCCGGATCGGTGGATAGCGCCAGACCCGCCGGCCCGATGGTGCTGACTTCCCAGCTAGCGTGGCCCCCGGTCACATTTCTTACCGTACGTGTCCACGAGCAGGAACCAACACAATTTCCGTCCTGCATGCTCGCGATGTTCAAGGTGCCCGGGTCACCACCAGTTGCCGGATCGGCTGCGAGAAAGTTTGCCGGTGTCTCATCAAGCACCAGACCCGCGTTCGGCGCGCGCGCGAGGTCAATCCTGCCGGCCCCTATATCAAAGTGGTCGGTAGGCGTTGATCCATCTTCCTTGAGAGTGCTGTTGCGCTCTGCCGTCATCATCAATGCTGACCTGATCTCGTATGGCGTCCAGTCAGGCTGTACGGCACTCATTAATGCACCAGAACCGGCATTATGCGGACTGGACATAGAGGTACCACTCAGGAACTGATACTCGGGCGCAATCAGAGCCCCGCCATCCGCTGCCGCGGCAAATATGCTCACGCCAGGCGCGGAGAGATCCGGCTTGAGGACGTTGAAGGCCGTATTCGGTCCGCGTGAACTAAAGCCGGCCATGATGTCCCCGTTGGACTCATCTTCATTCAGGAAGAATCCGTTGATCGAGCCGGTGGGATTCGGATTCGCAGCGAGCCAGGCGGCCAGTACCGCACCGTCTGCCTGAGTAATGTGAACGCCCGGGAGGACATGTGCGTCGCCAACGATGCCGCCGCCATTGTCCATCAGGATATAACCGCCGGCGCCGGCGGCAAGAACGTTTGCGCCTTTCTCCACCCGTCCGAAGGTACCGCGGGTACAAGCGACAATTTCACCATTGAAAGTGCCCGGTGGCCACGGTGGAATGAAATCTCCAAGTGCGCCGAGCCCGCACAAGGTTGAGCCTGTGAATTCGCCTTCCAGGTCCGCCGAATTAATGATCGGCGCCGGACCAAATTCTGATGTAAGACCAAGTCCCGTGATATCGGCCAATGGCGCACCGTCACTGTTTAGACCGACCACGCTATTCAGCACGGTTCGGTTATGGGTCGATGCTGCGGTCGTGGCCACCCATGGACCCAGGTGAGCGACGGTAGCCGCTCCAGGACCGGCGTTACCGGCAGAGGCAGATACGTAAACACCAGCCGCCGTCGCATTCAAAAAGCCGAGCTCGACAGCATCGTTATAGGGGTTGCCACCGCCCGATATCGAGTAGTTCAGGGAGTGGATACCATCCGGCAGCGCCGCGGCATCGATGACGACTTGCTCGATCGCCGCCAGTAAGGCGGAACCTGGGCAGGAGACGATGCAGACGTCGTACATAATTAGATTAGCGTGCGGCGCGACACCGGAAATGTCACGTGTGAGCTGCGTCGTCGGCGCGCCAAGAACTGCACCTGGCACCACGTTACCGCCGGCCGTCGATGCAGTATGGCTACCGTGACCATCGTCGTCCTCCGGCGTTATGCCGTCTGCCGGTCCGGTCATATCCCACGCGCCAATGAGCTTGTCGTTACAAAAGCTCGGATCATTGACGTCACAATGGCTACCCGGAATATAAATGCCGGAGCCTAGCGGGTTCGTATGGTCGAAACCATCGCCGCCAACATCCGCATAGGAGGGATGGTCGGAATTGATTCCCGTGTCCAGGACCGCTATTACCATGCCCTCGCCACGTGAACTAGCCGCGCCGTCCCATATGCTGGGTGCGCCGATGAACTGCGGCCCGACGTCGGTCAGTGGAACCTCCATTCTCTCCCGGCTCACGTTCTTGACACCGGGGGCCGCGGCAACGATTTGCGCTTCGTCCTCGGTCAGCACCATAGCGACACCGTTGAAGGCAGCCTGATAGGCATAACGAACGTCGAGACCGCGCCCTAACGCAGCTTCACTCGCGGCCACCATCTCTTTTTGTGATTGCTTGAGATGACGCGTGTAAGCCTTGCTCTCTTTGCTGTTGACATCGAGGTGGCGTCTGCCCGTCATCCGGTTGCTTGTCGCCTTCATGTTGCCGATGCCGCCGTTGTATGTCGCCAGCGCGGGATCACCCAGCTGGACGATATAGACGGCCTGATCGCCTGCGGCGACAGATGCTTTTTTCTGCCCTTCCAGTCCCGCTGCCAAGTCGCCGGAGATGGTCGGTTGATCTGCTGTTAATTGAAGTTCCTGTGCACTGGACTGGACTGGAAACGCCAAGGCCACTAACACGGTGGCAATCGCCACGCGTCCGTATGTCGCTTTCATTGTTTTCCCCTATGCGGTTTGTTCTAATTTTAACGAACGGCCGCGTGAGAATCGGCGACTGTTGGATTTGAAACCATTCTAGAGACGTCTGGCCTTGATGCCAACCATCACACGGTTGACGTTATGACAAACGCCCATTCGCATCATCGATATTCTCTTTAGCTTATACTCTTAAGTAGCTGAGAATAAAAAGTATTATCGTCGTCACATTGCGTCGACTTTAGCGAGCAAAGGATCAATGTCGGATATTTCCGTGGCTATTGGTCAAGTCGGACCAGATCGCAATATCTTGCAATTGCGCGGATGACATTATTCCAGTCGCAACTCTCAATCGAGCGAATTCAGCTCGTCCGATTCGATCTTGCCGTTTGGCGACAGGACATACTGGTCGAACTGAAATCCGATGAAAAAACTGCCGGTCTCATCCGGGTTCTCCTTGACCATGATGTCCTGCGGGCGCACTCGCACCTTGGTGTACTCGCTGAGTAGGCTGGCGATACTCGGTTTTTCTGCTGCATATACGATATCCATGTCGATCTCCTGGTCCTTCCTTTGTGATTCGCAGCCAGAATAGTGCTGTAGCCCTTAACCGGCCCTGAAAAATACGTGAATCGGGGCTGAATCCGGCAGATACTTGGATAACGCCAGATTGCTGTACATTGGGTTAAACATTGGGATCGGAGGGAGATGATGGGGGCGAATAAGCCAAAATTCGGCGGTTGTCAGTGTGGCGCCGTGCGCTATCGTGCCGATTCGCTTCGCGACGACTCGCACATCTGTCATTGTCGTATGTGCCAGAAAGCAGCGGGTAACTTTTTCCTGGCCCTCGTCGGCGTGCCAAAAAGCGATTTAACCTGGACCCGTGGCGAACCCGCCATATATATGAGTTCTGAGATAGTACAAAGAGGATTCTGCAAGGCATGCGGCACACCGCTTTTCTTCCACCGGGAATCGAACCCCTATATATCAATGACAACGGGCTCCTTCGATCATCCGGAGGACATCCCGGTAGCCAATCAATACGGTTTGGAAGCGCGCCTGCCGCAAATGGATCAGATAACAGATCTTAAGGATACTGCGACGACAGAAGAGGACATGGCCGACGATGTCACCGCAATTCGGGCGTCAAATCATCAACATCCGGATCGGGAAACTGAACAATGGCCTCCCGGTCAATAATGAACTCAGGCTGGAACGTCGATTATCGACTAGTGTGGCAATTTGTAACTGACGTTACCTTTATTTACAACGATTAACTTGCGTTTTTGTAACTCCTTAACGAGCGCGGCCAACTCGTTCTTTTCGAGCTTTTTGGTGAACAGATTGTTGATCGTGTTCTCCAGAGTTTTGACCTTTCTTGGCCGGGACTGCCCTCTCCCACCGAGGTTTTTAACGATCGCGGCAACCTTCTCGTCGCTGCTGGTCGTAGCCGAGACGCGAAGCGGGGGAATCTCAGCCAGATCCTTAACGCGTTGAACGCTTATCTTTCTACTTTTCAGGTGCTTTATCAGTGGATCGAAGCCTTTGTCTTTACTGATGACATAAAAGTGCGCGTCCTTATCCTTCGCCGCAAGTTCACCGACGTAAAACGCGACATGAAAATCCAGCGCATTCTGGCCGTTGCCGGCAATCTTGATGTAGCGGGCATTGTTGCCGAGAAGCTGCATGGAGTCCGCCAGATCAAATGACACTTTGGTCTGGCTCGCTCCAACGAACACGAATACCTTGAACGGATGGGTCGTGAGAAGTTCCAGATTTTTCGGCTGGACGTTCTCAAAGTCGATCAAAACGTAGTTCGTGGCCACGGTAGTCTCCAGGTGCAAATGTCGACCGCTTTATTCTACACCTACACAAAGCCACGCTAAAAAGCGTGCATTGCTCGAACCGCTACTTCACCCAGGTAGAATGAGATTTCACCGCTCACCGATGTCTTCATTCCACAGCGTTGGGTTCGCTTCGATAAAGTCACGCATTAGCAACAGGCAATCTTCGTTGTCGAGTATTTCGAGCTCCACGCCTTTGGAACGAAGGTAATCCTCGGGCCCCTGGAAGGTCTTGTTTTCGCCGACGACGACCTTCGGGATGCCATACAGCAGGATGGCGCCGCTGCACATATCGCAGGGTGACAAGGTCGAATACAAAATTGCGTTGCGATAATCAGCTGCCGTTAGTCGGCCCGCATTTTCCAGACAGTCCATCTCGGCGTGCAGCACCGGGCTACCCTTTTGGATTCTTTGATTGTGCCCTCGTCCAACGATTTTGTTTTCAATAACGAGCACCGAGCCAATCGGAATGCCGCCGGCACGCTGCCCTTCGCGCGCTTCATCAATCGCGGTTGCGAGAAATGTATTCATGCTATAACACTGAACTAAGAAATTGGCCCGCACTCAGGATAACAAGAATCATGAATGCAAGAATGCTATTCAATGCGTCAGCCGCAATCGAATTTTTGACGGGCATCGGCTTGTTTGTCGCGCCAGCGGCTGCCGCCGGATTATTGCCGGGCGACGGCCTGAACGAATCCGGCCTTGCCGTAACGCGTATTTTGGGCATAGGACTCTTGTCCCTCGGCGTATCAACATGGGAACTGGCCGACGTACCGGTCCGCAATACGACGCGGATCGGCCTAACGACCTATAATCTTGGCGCTGCGGCATTTCTTTCCGTCATCGGTTTGTCGGGCGCGACGGTTGGAACAATGCTGTGGCCTGCATTCGGTCTGCACGCATTGATTGGCGCCGCGATGCTGTTCATATTGTTCAAGTAGCGCAGCGAGATTGATTCCAATAGTATTGGGTTCCTGTTCGCGCCAATCGGGAAGACGCTCATGAAACGCCTTACCTTGCTCGTGTGTGTATGCGCACTGCCTCTTACGCCGGTCATCGCCGACGACGGCCCGCAAACGCTCGCATCCACGCTGGAGATTTACGTATTCCCGGCCGACGGACAGGCAGCCGATCAACAATCAAAAGATGAAGCCGAGTGCTACAGCTGGGCCGTCGATAACACCGGCACCGACCCGTTCGAATTGCAGGAACAAGATGCAGCGGTGGCAGAGCAGACGGAAGCTCAGGTCGCCGCAGTAGAAGATGCGACCCAGGGAGCTGGCGCCAGAACGGCAGTCCGGGGCGCGGCCGCCGGCGCAGTTATAGGCGAAGTTAGCGGTGGTGATGCCGGCGACAGCGCAGCGATTGGTGCTGCGGTTGGTGTCGTCGCAGGACGCCGACGAGCGCGCGCCGCGAATGCAGACGCGCAAGCACAAGCCGCTGAGCAACAAGAGGCTCAACAAGAATCGTCAGAACACCAGGCTGCAAACTTCAAGAAAGCATTTGGCGTCTGCCTTGAAGCGAAGGACTATTTGGTCAAGTAGTACCTGTATAGCGTCGAACCGGGCTGTCCGGTTATGATCGACGCATGCACGAGACGAAAAATAATCAGGTACCCATCCTGCTATGGCCATTTTACGCGGTCTGGCGTTTTCTTACATTCGTATTGAATGTAGTCGGTCGCGTCCTCAGTGCATTTCTCGGCCTTGCATTGATGTTTGCGGGCGTGGCCATCGCACTCAGCGTTGTCGGAGCACCCGTTGGCATTCCGCTCGCGGTACTCGGCTTCCTGCTCACGGTGAGAGCACTGTTCTGAGTGCTGGCCACACCAAGGGTGAATAAGACAAAGCTGCAGTTCTTCCTGCCGTCACTCCTTGGTGTCCTGTTGTTTTTGACGCCGATTCCCTGGGACGGTTCGCGTTCCATCATCGTTGGCATCCTGGTCGAGTGGTTAAAAAGGCTTATGGGCAACTACGGCGTGCACATCGTGATTGGGATTTTGCTGGTGACATGCATACTCACAGTAATGGGTACGGCATTCCGCGCGGGTTGGATTCATCGTCACGCCAAGCTGAAAATCCTTTTCGACGTGCCACTGATCTGGCTGTCGCTGCGGCTCATCGGCCTGGGCTTCGGGCTCATCTATTTCTTCCAGATTGGCCCGGAATTACTCACCTCCGACAAGATCGGTGGTGCGGTCTTTGTGGATATCGGCGTCAATGTCGTCGCCGTTTGGGTCGTCTCCTGCCTGTTGCTGCCTCTGTTAACCGATTTCGGCTTCATGGAGTTCGCGGGAACCATGGCGCGCCCGATATTTCGCACGATCTTCCAATTGCCAGGGCGTGCGGCGATTGATGCCGTGACCTCCTTCGTGGGCGCCTCTTCGATCGGCTTACTCATAACAATCGGGCAATACGATCACAACAATTACACCGCCCGTCAGGCAAGTGTCATCGCAACAAACTTTTCAGTCGTGTCGATTCCTTTTTGCATAGTCGTGGCAACGGTATCCGGCATCAGACATCTTTTCATATCCTGGTACGGCTTTGTCGTACTGGCCTGCCTGATAGCAGCAGTGATAACGCCGCGACTGCCACCGTTATCGCGCAAAGCGAATACCTACCAATCCGGGGAGCCCGAAAAACCCATCGGCGACAAGAACGATTCGCGCTCACTGCTACGTGAAGCCTGGGAACGTGGAATGGAGCGAGCAGAGTCGGCGCCCGGTGTGCGGGAGTTTTTTGTTACCGGATTGACAAACATGATGTTCTTCGCGTTTTCAGTCATGGCTGCAGCGATGGCGCTTGCCACTATGGCGGCACTGATCACGTTTCACACGCCGCTTTTCTACTGGCTAGGCTATCCATTTGTCTCATTGCTCGAAATGGCAAAATTGCCGGATGCCGCTGCCGCTGCGCCGGCGCTGTTTTCAGGCTTTCTGGATCAGTACATGCCGGCCATTATCGCCAAGGGCATCGACAGCGAAGTGACGAGTTTCGTCCTCGCTGGCTTGTCAGTCTGCCAGCTCATCTTCATGTCCGAGCTCGGCGTTATAATTTTGCGCTCCAGCCTGCCATTGAGCCTTTGGGAACTCGCGCAGATATTCCTGCTTCGCACCGTAATCGTGTTACCAGTACTGATCCTTGGCGCCGGTATTGTGGCTGGATAGATGGCCGCTGAGGACAAAACCGACGCCGGATTTGTTCAGCGAGCGACCGGTGTATTCGGTTACAGCCGCCGTGCACTCGATCTCGTCTGGACGACCAGCCCGGCACTAACCCTAATCCTCGCGTTCCTCACGCTCGTTGCGGGCGTACTGCCCGCCGCCATCGCCTATATCGGTCAACTGATAGTCGACGGCGTGGTCGCTGCGATAGCCGCCGATTCGCCAGACACGAATCGCGTGCTGTGGCTCGTTGTCCTTGAAGCCATCGTCGTCATTTTGGTCGCGGCCAGCCAGCGTGGCATGTCGGCGTGCCAATCATTATTGCGTGCACTGCTGGGCCAACGCGTCAACGTGATGATTCTGGAAAAGGCCTTGACCCTGCAGCTGGCGCATTTCGAGGACTCCGAGTTCTACGACAAACTGACACAGGCACGGCGCGAGGCGTCCAGTCGGCCGCTAAGCCTTGTGAACCGGACGTTTGGGCTCGTACAGAACGCGATATCCTTGTCGAGCTATGCCGCGCTGCTATTTGGCTTCTCCCCATGGGCGGTACTCATATTGATCGGCGCGGGCCTTCCCTCGTTCTTCGCCGAAGCCAAGTTTTCCGGCGACGCATTCAAGCTATTTCGGTGGCGCTCGCCCGATACGCGCATGCAGATGTATCTTGAATCGGTTATTGCGCGCGAAGACGGTGTCAAAGAGGTCAAACTGTTTCAACTCGGCCCTCGCCTGCTGCAGCGCTACAGCGACATATTCAAAAAGTTGTTCGTTGAAGACCGGCGCCTGACGTTGCGACGTGACGCATGGGGTTTCGTGCTGGGACTGCTGTCGACCGCGGCATTTTACGGCGCCTATGTGTGGATCGTACTGACGACCATCAATGGCGACATCACACTGGGCGCGATGACAATGTACCTGGTGCTGTTCAAACAGGGCCAGTCGGCTGTGGCGGCGATACTGACTTCAATCAGCGGCATGTACGAGGACAATCTATACCTTTCCAACTTGTACGAGTATCTCGAGCAACCCGTGCCGGGACGAATCGGCGATGCCGTGGTCGGCTCGGACCCCTCACGCGGACTCGAGTTCGAAAACGTATCTTTTTCCTATCCGGGTACCAGCGGCAATGCGCTCAGTGACATAAGCCTGCAGATTCGACCCGGTGAAAGTCTCGCATTGGTCGGTGAGAATGGTTCGGGAAAAACAACGCTCATAAAGCTTCTGACCCGGTTGTACGAACCAACGGCGGGACGCATCTTGCTGGACGGAATCGAATTGCAACAATGGGATGTCGACGCACTTCGTCAGCGAATTGGCGTTATCTTCCAGGATTTCGGGCGCTATCAATTCTCGGTTGGCGCGAACATCGGCGCCGGAGACGTACGACACATGGACGATGCTGATCGTTGGGCGAAGGCGGCAGAAACCGGGATGGCCTCTCCTTTCATCGAAGAAATGCCCGACGGTTATGAGACACAACTGGGCCGCTGGTTTAAAGGCGGTCGGGAATTATCGGGTGGACAATGGCAAAAGATTGCGTTGTCGCGCGCGTTCATGCGCAGCGATGCCGACATACTGGTTTTGGATGAACCCACTGCGTCAATGGATGCGCCTTCGGAAGCCGCTATATTTGATCACTTCAGAGCCCAGAGCGACAACAAGATGACCATCCTGATCTCGCATCGCTTCTCAACGGTACGGGCCGCTGATCAGATCATTGTCATTCACGATGGTGAAATTGTGGAACGCGGAAATCACGAGAGCCTGCTGGAATCCAACGGGCAATACGCGAGCTTGTTCAAGTTGCAGGCGAAGGGTTACCAATAAACCCAATCAATAAAGACAATTAGTCGTAGCGCTGGCCATTATGTTTTAACCACCCGCCGACGTGACGGCCATTCGGATCACGATGTGTCCAATGCACGATGCCGCCCTCGGTATTCCACTCGTACTCACCGTGGAAAAACACGTCATCGCCTTCGCTAAGACCGCTGATGCGCGGAGCCAGGTCGATGTTATGTGCAATCAATACCGTCTGACCTGACGGCATATCGAGTTTGAATCGCTGGTGCCGGCTGCCATCTTTGTCGTCGGACAGAATCCGGGACACGCGACCACTCCCGGAAACCTGCGTACCGCTGTCGGTTCTTGCGAAAGTCTTGCCGATCTGGGACGCGAACGCACTCGCTGAAACTACAGGACTATCAACGACTTGCGTTTCTTGCTTCGCGTAGTACGCGAAGATGGCAATGGCGATGAGCGGAATCAGTTTCTTCATTAAATTGTCATTCAACTGCCAGCCTAAGGCTCAGCCTGGGGAAATCGGCCGAACAGCTTACCATTAGTCAGAGTTTTTGGCAGAAAAGGTCTACTGCGTCAGATCAACGAAGAACTGCTGGGTCTTGACCTGCTCTGCAGTAATGTCGCCGCCTTCGCCGTAGTTCGGGTCAAGATTTCCTCGGCGCCAGCGCGAAAGTCTGACCTCTCCTTCGCACAACCTGCTGGTATCCAGCGAGCCAATCGGTATCACGGCTGCTACCGGCAAATTCGCAACGCCGGTGTCCGCTGTAAGCGTGGCAGCGCTTGTGTCCGTGATCATCACGGCGCTGTTCAGGAAGCAGGAAAGTGAGACCTGAATCGTCGGCACAATCGACGTACCGGATGGTGTCCATGCGATTGGAATAGTGTCAGCCTGACCAAACACATCGTTACTCGTTGGCGATTGAACGATGAATCCATCGGGCAACACGACATTGGAATTTGGCGCACTCATTCCGTTATTGCGAACGAAGGACACTGTGAACATCGTTCCGCCGTCGTCAAAATCATAATTCGCTTCGTAACTGAACTCGCCCAGGATAGAAGCATTCTCAATCATTGTTTTCTGAATACCGTTGGCCGTGACGGTTAGTGAATCGCTCGGGCCGAGTTCAAGACTGGTACTGCCGATGCCGTTGCTGCCGACTTCCAGTTGCACGTCGATGAGCGTCCTGCCGGACCCATCGGAAAAAACATCGATGTCGGCGCGGACGCCTTCTGTCGTAACATTTTCCGAAGACGTGTTGCTGCAAGCGCAGATTGCAGCTGCGATGAAAACAACGCAGAGTTGGCGAGAAATATTCATACAAGAAACGCTAACACAAAGTGCGCTTTTCGACTATCGACCCTGCCACGAAAAAATCACCACTGTTCATGCGGTGTTCAGGTTGAATCGGTCTCGTTTTTTTGCGATTGGTAAGCGTTTCACGTCCTAGTCGGCCGCCTTCGCCTTAGCTCTTGTCACCTGTCAGGTAGCTAAGTTGCTGCTCGCCCGTCATCCGCTTGATCATCCGAGCGGCATTTGTGCTTTCCGGGTCGAGCTTCAGCGATACGCGATAACAGCGGACCGCTGAGTCGTGATCGCCTTTGGTCATGTTGGCCTCTGCGAGTGAATCCCAGGCATTGGCGGATGAAGGAAATGTTCCGGTGTTCAGCGTGAAGACCTTGATGGCCTCCTCGATTTCGCCATTCTTCAAAAGCTCGTAACCCATGGCATTGATCGTCGATTCCACGATGTGGGCCGCCGCCGACCCGTAATCACCCATGTCACGATAGGCGTGCGTGATCCGCGCGGGATCATGAGTAGCGAAGGTAGGCGCCAGATGGCCCAAAACCTCGGCTTGAGGCGACGGAAACGGCGCCGAATGTACGCTTCCAGCCCATCCGGCAAGGATCGCCAGGGCGAACGCCAGTCGTAGTCGAATCAGGATACTGCTCCCCAAAAGTGGCTTGTCGTCTTTTAGATGCAGCTAATGCCCAAATGGTTTCAATCTAGAACCCGCTGGTATTCCAGGCGCTGCCGGTCACGAGATAGACGTAGGTGCCTTGAGGACCGCGCGCAATATCGATTCCGGCACGCATGCCGCGACCGAAACTTAGTCCCGAATAATGATTCGCGGATCCAGTATTTCGCCATCGACAATGCCGATGTCGTACTTGTAGGGCTGCGCCGCGCCACCGATGACCACTGAAATCTTGCCGTTGTTATTGGAGTTCTTCTTTTCGCCACCGGAAAACGGTGCACCATCAATGAACTCCACCCAAAACTGTTTACCCGAACCGACAAGCTGCCATTCAACTTCATCCCCGTCGCACACATAAAAATCATTGGCATCTTCGCCTTGATGCGTAACCCGGGTCGGCCTGTTGTCGCTGACATGAATAACCAATTTGTAGGCACTTGATTCTTCACCGCAGGCATCCTGTGCTTGCAGCTGCTTGCTTGTAATTAACGCGCCTGCGAGGAACAGAACAGAAACAAGAATTGTTGTTGTAATTTTCATTTGTTTTCCCTTTTTTGACGAACAGCTTTTTGTTATTGGATATTCCTGGAAACTAGTGTTTGAAATCTTTTTTCGTCTACAAGACCGCGTAGACCCGGGTCGATCAACAGCAGGTCTGTCTGGTATTCCAGTTCGACAGCTCGCTCCAGAGCCAGCAGTGCCGCGGCATTCTCCCCAAGATACGCATGTATCAGTGCGCTGTAATAATGCACATACATGTTATCCGGCGCGGCAGCGAGCGCTTCTTCATTGAGCGCTTTTGATTTATCTATTTCTCCGACGCGCGAATAGTAGTAGGCAAGATCCGACATCGTATCAGTGTCAAGTGAGTTAATCGCGAGTTCCCGCTCGCTGATATCGATCGCTCGGCCGTACGCAACTCGTGCGGCGTCCCTGAGCACCTCGGTATAAAAATACGAATCGCCGAGATTGCCCCACAAACGATGATCGTGAGGCATCAGGTCAACCGCCTTGCTGTACCTCGCAGCCGCCTTTTCGAAATCGCCTAGATAGAAATACATCGAGCCGGTGTTCGAATAGGCGTCGTGCGTCGGCCGGATCTCGAGAGACTTGTCCCACGACTTGGCTGCCTGCGCGTAATCGCCGGCCAGGTAATACGCGGCACCGAGATTATTCAATGCGACGGAGTCGTCGTCCGCACGACTCGCATACATTTGGTAAAACTCAGCCGCTTCGAGGAAGCGGCTGTTCGAAAACAGGAACGCGCCCATCGCCGAAAAACTGGCCCAGTAGCTGACATCAATTTCTATCGCACGCCGCAAATTTTTCTCTGCCTCAGCAGAACGTCCCAGCTCTGCCTGGGTTTTCGCCAGGCCAATGTAGGCATCAGTGAGATTGGGATTTGCTGAAAGTGCAGTTTCATACTCGTGCAGGGCGACTTCGTACTTGCCCGACGTCCGGTACAACCTGCCGAGTGCCAGGTGTACGTCGCTGAAATCCGATTCGTATTCGAGCGTCCGCTGGCACGACTGTTCCGCGTCGCCAAAGCTGGTCGGGGTATGCGATAAATTGTAACGAGCAAGATGAGTCTCGCAGATCGCCGCATGCGCGCTGACGAACTCCGGATCGAGCGCCGTTGCCTGACGCAGATACTCCAGTGCCGACGATAAGGTCGTCTCGTCGGGCGGCTTGCGAAGGGAATCGAGCCCACGGAGGTAAAGATCGTAGGCCTCGATGTTTCTGGTGCCCAGTCGCTTGAGCCGCTGCTTTGCTTCTGTGGGCAAGACAACGTGCAATGAACGGGCAACCTGGCGGGCGATATCCTCCTCGATAGAGAAAACACCGGACAAGTCACGATCGTAGTTCTCGGACCAGATTTGGCTCCCGTCTTTGCCGTCGTACAGCCGCGCCGTTACGCTAATCTTGTTTTCGTATCGCCTGACACTGCCCTGCAGAACCACGTCGGCGTCAAGCCGCTGCGCGACCGACGCGACATCCAGCACGGTGTCCTTTAGCTGGTAGGTGGAACTGATCGCGACCACCCGGAACTCGTTCAGCCGCACGATGAGACTCTGAATTTCCTCGGTAAGCCCGTCGCTGAAATACTCGGTGTCCTGTTCGTCCGTCGCGTTAACAAACGGTAACACCGCGATCGAGCGTTGTGCCGGTACCCAATGCTCTTGTTGCAGGTAGTAGAAAAGACTAGCGCTCGCCGACGTAACGATGAGGAGCAACGTCAGGAATTTGGCCAGAGCAAGTCTGGGCGCCCCACCGTCGGTTTCCTCGTGGCGAACGACGCCCTCCAGGGTGATTTCGTAGCCCCAGGCGAGAATCAGTGTAAAGGGAAACCCGATGATGACGATCACGATGAGCGCTGTCATGGCACCGGCCGGAATGGGCAGGCGATCGAACGTGACGTCGGCTATCTGCAGCAACATCCACGCGCCAAGCAAATAGGTCGCGCCGGCCCGAAAAACACTTCGTTGCCGGAGTTCGTGGACAAGGCTCTTTAATTTAGGATTCTTCATGATGCTTAAAATTCGCAGGCATTACAGCAGTTTTGGCCCGATTGGTAAAGTTGTTGTGAGATTGCCGCGATACTTTGCGCGCGTTTGTACGAGACCTTGATTTTGAGGGTCTTATCCCAATCACAGCGACCAGAATCCTGTCGTATTTCTACAACAAATCGGCCAAAATAAAGAGACTTGCAGCAGGCTTTTGGCACCTGTCATAAGACATTGACTGGCTGGCAACCGAATGTGTGATGTACCGCACAGATGTGTTTGCCAACGCGGTTCACATTCGCCTTTCTTGGGCAAGAAATAAAGGAGAACGCTATGTTGCGTTCATCATTGGTAATACTGGCTCTCGCGTTATCGGCTTCGGCCAGCGCCGAGGGTTTTGACTACAGCTATTTTTCACTTGGCTACGGCAAGACCGACTTCGACACCGTCGGCGACGGCGACGGCTTTACACTGAATGGATCCCTTGCATTTACCGACAAAATTCACGGTTTCATTTCTTATGAAGGCGCCGAACTGGAGTCCATCGTCGATGTGACCCGATGGAACGCCGGTGTTGGCTACAACACGGCGATGTCAGACAAACTCGACCTGTACGCGCGACTGTCTTACGAGTATGTCGAGATTGACGTCCCCATTTTGGGCAGCATTGACGACAATGGTCTGGGATTCGGCGTTGGCCTGCGTTTCGCCGCAAGTGAACAGCTTGAGCTGGTTGCTGGCGTCAATTACGTCGATTTCGGCGACGGCGGCGACGATACCAGCCTTGAAGTCGGCGGACTGTATAGCTTTACAGAGACCTTCGCACTGGGTCTTGCGGCTGAAACGAGCGATGATATTACGTCCTACTCGATTAGCGGCCGATTCTACTTCGGCAAGTAAGACAAGCAGTATGATGTATTGAGCCCCGCCCCGTGCGGGGCTTTATTTTACGTCTAATTCGATGTCATTTTTGTGGAATCCGTCATATTCCATAATCTCCCGCTCGGCCATACTTCCAAGGATCAGGAGATCTGCCTGTTGCCTGTATGAGGGCCCATAAGTGGTCGAAATGACTCAGGAAATCGTATTCTATCTGCTCGGCGCGGGCCTGGCTGGCGGCTTTGTCGGCTGGCTATTGCGTGGGCCAATGAACAATGGTCGTATCGGACAGCTTGACGACGAGTGGCAGGTCAAACTGGACGACGTTGTCCGCCAACGCGACCGCTCCACAGTGGAAATCGACAAACTCAAGTCATCGATCGAAAAACAGCAAGGTGTTGTCCACCGGCACGAAGTCTCCGCTGCCCGGGCTCAGACCGGTCTTGAGTCCGCCAATGAAAAAGCAAAATCGCTGGCGAAGGATGTATTCACGCTGCGAGCGGAACGTGAGGACTTCAAGGACAAGGTCGGCACAATTCAAGACGCACTGGCTGCAGTGCAACAACAAACCATGGAACTGCAATCGGAATTTCTTAAATCGGGCGAGTTCTACAAGAGCGAACTCAAGAAGTCCTTCGAGAAACGCAAAGCTCTGGAAGATAAGCTGCGTGACGCCAAACTGGAGCACGAGTCATTCGGCAATCTACTGCAGTCGTCGCGCTCAGAGAAAGAATCAGTCAATAAGATGCTCGACGCAGCCCAAACGCGACTGGATAACCTGGACGCCCTCGAGCAGAGGGTTATTGAGCTAGAAGCCGAAAACGCACAGCTCAATCACGATGCGACGCTGGCACAGCAGGGGATCGAGACACTGCAACGCGACGTCGGCGAGCTGGACGAGCTCAAGGTGCAGAACAAAGAGCTCGCACACTGCCTGAAATCGATGGAGCACAGTCGCGGCCAATACGAGCTCGATGCGCAGCGCTATAAAGAGCACGCGGGGCAGTCAGAACAAAAGTCCGAAACATTGCGGATAAAGCTGGATGAAGTTGAGAAGACATTTGCCAGTCTCGAGAACCAGCAACGCGATGCTCTCGATGACGCGCGCCAGAGCGCACGCTCGCAAGAATCAGAGCGTAAGAATCAAGCGAAAAAAGAGGTAGACGATCTGCAAGAGATTGTTGGCATCGGCAAAGTATTTGAAAGCGCTCTGAACGAGCTGGGCATTACCAGCTTTCGCCAGATCGCCAACTTCCGCGTAGCAGACATAGCGCGCGTCAATCAGGAACTAAAAGAATTCAAAGGCCGCATGGAGCAGGACGACTGGATCGGCCAGGCGAAGGACTTACTCTTCAAGAAATACGGTTGAGGTCTTATTGATTCTCGATCCGGCTCAGCACCTCGTCGGCATAGAACGCCTGCTGACGCAACAGGTAAATCATGACGCCAAGCTCCGAATTTCGGTACGTCAAAATCTCGCGAAAAGACCTGTCGTCTCGCAGACGTTCATAAAGCGCATTCATTTCATTGTAGTCAATATCGGCCGGGGAGCATGGCGGGAATCCTGTCGGTGCCAAATCAAATTTGTCAGTCGTTGGGCAGTGTTGGCGTATCTGTGATTGAACGCGAGTCGGAATCACACCGCGAATGATCGATCGGTACTCGTCGCTCGGATTCCATCCAGGGCGCGACGCATTGGCCTTGTTGTAATAGGCCGCGAGACTGGTACGAAAATCGATATCATCCATCAGGCGGATATTGCCCGTGCTTTGCAGATCCTGATAGGTACTCAGATTTGGCACGAACGGCCAGACTTCGGCGGCGTAAAACGAGGCCAGCAAAACATCCTGATCCAGCGGCCGGTCGGACTCAATCCAGTCCAGTGTATCCAGACTGAATTTCTGGACCGCAATAAAGAATTCAATGCGATGGCCTACGGCGAGTTTGTCCGCCTCAATGTCGGCTCGCACACGCGAATAGTACTCGTCGCGCAATGCGTCATCCTGCCGTTCGTCAAGTGCGGCCTCAACCATTAGCGCGACCAACACGCCAACCACAATCAAGAGAAACTCACCGACCATCCTGCCACGATCTTTCATACGGGCCTCATCCTTTGCTCCCCTGCTGTCCTGCACGGTCGCCACATTCTATCAAGAGCGCTGATTAAACAAGTTTAAGACCAGGTCAGAATTCGATCCCTCTGAATTGCCACTATTGGGCAATAAAGAACACATGTATCTAATTGATTATCGACAAATCTTCAGAAATGCTACGCGAGTCGATAACGCATTGATCGGCATGCACTAGGATTCTAGTGCAAAGTTTTCCTCCGGCAAGGGGCGAAATTGGAACGCGACATGAAGAGGACTCAACAGGGTTTCACGCTGATAGAACTGATGATCGTGGTTGCGATCATTGGGATCCTCGCGATGATTGCGATGCCCGCATACCAGCAATACCTGATTCGCGCGCAAATCGCCGAGGGCCTGAACCTGAGCGGGCCGGTCAAAACAGCAATTGCCGAGTTTCATGAGCAAAGCGGTCTATTCCCGGCGAATAACGCTGAAGCGGCTTTGGAAACGCCCGCGAGCTATACCGGGAAATACGTCAGTTCGATCTCCGTCAACGGAGCGGTCATCACGATTCTCTATGGCAAGGATGCGAACGTAGTAATAAGCGGTTCAACCATCACCATAACGGCAATCCCCAACCCGGGCAGCATGACATGGGTCTGTGCCACTGCCGGATTGATCCTCGACTCCTACGTGCCAAGCTCCTGCCGCTAGGCCGTTCAGTTCCGGCAATTTCTGAGCTCTCCAATCCGGGAGTTCGCGGTGTTACCATCGGCACCGCACTTATCCTGAGGAGTTTTCTCGTGAGAAGCCTGTTTGCTGCCCTTTTGTTGATTGTTTCCATCCCGGCAATGGCCGACGATGTCTTTGACGCCAAGGTAGAGGATGCGCTGGCCGCAGAAGCGCGTCCCGAAGCGGACACCGCTCGTGACCGCAACCGTCGCCCGCTCGACACGCTGAATTTCTTCGGCATGAAAGACGACATGCGCGTTCTCGAACTGATTCCCGGCGGCGGCTGGTACACACGCGTATTAGCGCCAGTACTCGCCGAAAGCGGAGAACTCTATGTGGCGCTCGGAACACGCCGTGTAAGCGAGGGCGTTCTGACAGAATCCGGTTTTGAGCACGTGAAACTGTTGGAGACGACAGACAACCTGCACCGACCGGAAGGCAGTCGCTATTACGTCCTTGAAGACTTCGAATTTGGCGTGTCCGATCTGGACATGGTGGTAACGTTTCGCAACTTGCACAACTTCGGACCAGAATCCCGAGCCCGAATGAACAGCCAGGTTTTTGATGCACTTAAATCAGGTGGTCTTTATGGTGTTGTCGACCACACCAAGCGTCACATGCAAGCTGACAATAATGAAAACCGCCGACGCATCGATCCGGTATTGATTATCCATGAGATGCTGGATCAGGGATTTGAGTTCGTCGACTACACCGATCTGCACTACCGCGCCGATGACGAACTCAGGTATGAAGTTGGCCGCAGGACGGTTACCGGTAACACCGACCGGTTTACGATGTTGTTTCGTAAGCCCTAGTAAAGAAACCTAAAAAAAGGGGTCCCGGACGGGACCCCTAAATTTTTGCTGCTAACTTAAGTGTTTTACCGCGTCTCGTAGCTCAACCGAATGTAGCCAACACGACCCGGCAGATCATGCGAGACCGGGCTCATGCCGATTATGCCGCAAGCGTCACACACCGGCGGGTCCTCGTCGAGAACGTTGTTGAAACCGATCGTGATCATCATCGAATCGTCAGCCCAGCTCGGGTTGTAGCTGGCGCGGATGTCGGTGAAGAAAACCGAATCCAGCGTGCTGCCACTGTCCAGCAACATTTCGTCAGTCCAACGCAGTGACAGGGAACCGGTCCAGCGGTTCTTCGACCAGCCGGCCCTCGTTACGGCACGCCATTCCGGGAAAGCTCGGAAGAACGTCTCGTCCGGGTGCGTGCCGGTACGATCGATGCTTGTGACCGTGCCGTCAGGGTTATTCGTGATCTCCTTGTAGTCCTGCAAATATGTTGCCATGAACGACAGGTCGAATGTGCCGGCACCTGTTTCCGGACTCAGGTAATCGAAAGTGATGTCCAGACCCGAGGCATCGATGCCACCGATGTTCTGCAACTTGTTGCGGACGGTGTCGAGCTGTCCTGAACCCGTTCGCGGCGTATTAACGCAGAAAAGCGGATCAACCGTCGCAACACAGGCGTCGATAAGCTCGCCAGGGCTAATTCCCTGTACGGCATCAGTGATCTCGACGTTGTAGTAGTCGATCGACAATGTCATGCCATCCGACCAGGCCAGACCCTCGGACCACGCAGGACTGTAAACGAAACCGAGCGTTACGTTTTCCGACTCCTCAGGCTGCAGCTGATCGTTACCGACCGATACTGCAGACAACTGCGGATTGATCTGGGCAAGGCCCGGGTTTACGCCCAGGGTTGCGCAGTTCGCCTGGATGTTCGCGGGTTGGGCCGCATCACGTCCGCCGTTCGTAGCTCCCAGGATTCCAGTGTAGTCAGCGCAGGGATCGAGGAAAGTGAAGTCCTCGCGCGCGGCGCCGCCAAACAGTTCGCCTATACCTGGCGCCCGAAAGCCTGTTGAGAAAGAACCACGAAACGACAGCTGATCGATCGGCCGCCACAGAGCACTGACCTTGTAGGTCGACTTCGATCCCGAAGTGCTGTAGTCGGAGCTCCTCGCAGCCACGTTGACCTCGAGCAGGTCCGCGAGCGCGGCGCCGGATATCAACGGAATGTTGAGTTCGGCGTAGATCTCGGTGACATCAAATTCGCCGACTGTAGGGCCTGAGGGAATACCCGCCGTTTCGCCGCTAGAGGCAACAGGATCGGGCCGGAACGACCCCTCGTGATCACGATACTCGACACCTGCTGCAAAGCCCATCATGCCACCGGGAAGCTCGACAACGTCACCGCCGACATTGAACGCGATGTTCTTCAGCGTTTGCTCGCTGAAATCGCGCTGAGTGAAACGGACGAAGTCGAGCATCTCCTCCGTGATCGAGCCTCCTTCAGGCGTCTGTCCTCCGAAGAAGTTGAACGGTACGCAGTTCGGGGTCGCGTTACACACGTCAATGTCGCCCATCGCAACCTGAAGCTTCGCGGCATTGTGCGAATTTTGCTTCTCCTGGAAGCCGCGGTTGTCGCCGTAGCCGGCGTTCAGGTCCCAGTAGAAATTGCGTCCTGCGCCCTCGAAATCGCCTTCAAGTCCGGCCATCACCATGTAGGTATTGACGTCCTGGAAGAATAGGCGTCCGCCCGACTCCAGCGGCCTGCGACCGAAGAACTCGAGGTTGCCGTTGGCAACGGACAGATCAAGGCCCGTAAAGTTATAGGGGTTTGTAGCCGAGATCACGAAGTTATCGGTGATGCGGCTGCCGCAACCGGCACCCAGACACAGCGGCTCCGGCGCACCCTTTGTTGCAGACGAGCGGTTTGTGTACGATGCCCGCGCGAACAAGGTGATGTTCGGCGCGAGCTCCTGGCGAACGTTCGCATACACATTAAAGCGCTCGTTCGGCGTGCGCAGGTAGTTGTATGTGTCTCCGTTGAAGTTGAAACGGTCAGCCGTCGAAAAGTCATGAAAATCACCTGAGTTCGGCATGTTCGCATCCCACTGCGGAATGTTCGCCCCGCCGTCATTCAGCACGCCGTCATTGAGTGTTACGTCGGCAGCACTACATGCCGGATCGTCGACGGTACAGGTTGGGTCGAGTACGCCGTTCCGATAGAGGCCGAATCCGGTTCCGAAAAGCAACCGGGCCTGGGGCGTAAACGAGGAACACCCACCGGCCGCGCAACTCGTCGCATCTGGTGACGGATACGCTGAGCGCGCACGATCCCACGTTTCGACGCCTTTCTCGTCCCGGTAGCCCATGCTCAACACGAAGCGCGTGGTGTCGTTACCGCCACCCCATAAAGCCGAGATCTCTACAGACTCGCCGTCTTCTTCTGACAGATAGCCGCCACTTTGTGCGTCCAGCCTGAAGCCATCGTAGTCTTGCCGGGTGATGATGTTGACTACGCCGCCAATAGCGTCCGAACCATAAATCGCCGATGCGCCGTCCTGCAGAATCTCGACACGCTCAATGACGTTATCGGGAATCGAGTTCAGATCGACCGCGTTCGGAACACCGGATGCCGACGCGCCCGCGATCCAGCGCTTGCCATCGACGAGCACCAGCGTGCGTTTCGCGCTGGTATTACGAATAGCCAATTGCGCAGCACCCGCACCGATACCCGAGCCATCCTGTGGAAAGCCCGAGTTTCCGGGAACGTTGAACTGCGAATTGATCGCCGAACCCGAAATCGGTAATTGCTGCAACGCATCGGCCAGATTCGTCAATCCGGTATCTTCAATGTCGCTAGCGCCGATCTCCATGATCGCTACAGGCTCATCGAGCGGATTGCGCCGAATACGCGATCCGGTAACGACGATTTCCTCAACGGAAGCCTCAGTCTGAGCTGCGGCCTCGGGTATGGGTGCTGCGAGTAAAGTAAGTGCCAGAGCAGAAAATGTCGCTCGGGCCGGGGAAAAAAGATTTTTCATTGGTGTTCTCCGCTAGTCGGCAAACAAAAATAAATCGAATAATTAAAGTGTTGTAAAAAAGGTACAAACAGGTCGGTAATTGACTCAAATCCAGTCTATTGTTGATGGTCCAAGTCATTGACCATGTCTTGAATTACAAGTTCCTTACCGGCTAATTCCATTCCTGTCGGCGGAACGCTTATATCACGTCGCATCCATGCAACAACGAGGCTCTAAAATACGCCTCGTCGGTGTCAGAATCAATCCCCAATGCGTCCACGAGCGTGCGTA
>Ga0255056_10000055_pt1 | contig 25092 bp, 23 predicted proteins | sample Cases_109_1_MG_FD_183639 | JGI IMG/M metagenome (GOLD analysis project Ga0255056, IMG submission 183639) | Seawater microbial communities from Amundsen Gulf, Northwest Territories, Canada - Cases_109_1 | ecosystem: Environmental > Aquatic > Marine > Gulf | place: Canada: Northwest Territories... | reverse complement strand
TGGGGCTGGATCTCGTCGATTGAGCCATGCTTGTTGGGCGGCTCGCAGGGGCTCGCCGCCTGACTGCGTCATCGCGGCCTCTCTATCGAGAAGCGATTCGGTGTGTGTTCGGTACGCTGTGCCCATGGCTCACACACAGCCGAGCTTCACGGTCGGGATCGAGGAGGAGTACTTCCTCGTCGACCTGGAGACCCGCAACCTGGTGCCCGACATCCCGCCCGGTCTCATCGCTGCCTGCGACCGGATTGCCGCCGGCATGGTGAGCCCCGAGTTCATCCGCTCCCAAATCGAGGTTGGCACACCGGTGGGGGCCAACATCAAGGAGACGGCCGAGTACCTCAGGGCTCTGCGCCGTCTGATCGCCGAGGCCGCAAACAACTACGACATGGCGATCATCTCTTCCTCGACCCACCCCTTCGCTCAGTGGGCCGACCAGCGCCATACCGACGAGGAGCGATACAAGGTCCTCGCCAATGCCCTCCAAGGGGTGGTGCGCCGCCTCCTCATCTGCGGCATGCATGTGCACGTCGGGCTCGACGACGACGAGGTCCGCATCGACCTGATGAACCAGGTGTGCTACTTCCTACCGCACCTGCTGGCCCTCTCGACCTCGTCGCCGTTCTGGCATTCCACCGACACCGGCCTCAAGTCGTACCGGAGAGCGGTGTGGCGGACCCTCCCGCGCACCGGGCTGCCGGACGAGTTCGACGGTTGGAGCGACTACGAACGCCATACCCAAGCGCTCATCGATGCCGGGGTGATCGAGGACGCCACCCGGCTGTGGTGGGACATCAGGCCGTCGGATCGCTACCCAACGCTGGAGATGCGGGCCACCGACATCCCCACCCGCGTCGAAGACACCGTCACGATCGCCGCCCTCTACGTTTCGTTGTTGTCGATGTTGTTCCGGCTGCGAGAGAACAACCAGCGATGGCGGATCTACTCGCGGATGCTGATCAGTGAGAATGGCTGGCGGGCGCAGCGGTACGGGACCGAGGAAGGTTTGATCGACTACGGGATCGGCACCATCGTGCCGTACCCCGACCTGCTCGACGAGATCATCGAGCTGGTCCGTCCCGACGCCGAGATGCTCGACTGTGTGGAGGAAGTGGAGGCGGCCCGGGACATCGTCAAGCGCGGCACTTCGGCCGATCGGCAGCGAGAGGTCTTCACCATCGCCACTGAAGACGGCGCATCGGACGAGGAAGGGCTGGTGGCCGTGGTCGACTTCCTCATCGAAGAGACCGTGGCCGGGCTATGACCGGCCGTCTGCGGATCGCAGGCGCACAAATCGATCTCACGGTCGGTGACCTGGCCGGCAACGAGGAGAAGATCCTTGCCGCCATGGCCTTTGCCGAGGAGCAACGCGCCGACGTGCTGCTGCTGCCCGAGCTTGCCGTCACCGGATATCCACCGGAGGACCTGGTGCTCAGGGACGGCTTCGTCGCCGACAACCTCGCGGTCCTCGATCGGCTCGCCGCCGCCTCCGGTTCGGTGGCGACCGTGGTCGGGTTCGTCGACCGGCTCGCCGAGGGGGTCATCGACGACGATGTGGTGCGGCGCGGCGTCACCAACGCAGCCGCGGTTCTGGCGGGCGGCGAGATCAGGGGCGTCTATCACAAGGAGCTGCTTCCCAACTACGGCGTCTTCGACGAGGCCCGCTACTTTGCCGAGAGCAGAGACCCGGTCCGGGTCTGGGCGGTGTCGGGCGCCACCGCCGGGATATCGATCTGCGAAGACATCTGGTCGGCGGACGGTCCTCCCTCCGAACAGGCCGCTGCCGGTGCCGCGGTGTTGCTGAACATCAACGGGTCGCCGTATCACGTGGGGAAGGGGGATGAGCGGGCCGAGCTGCTGCGTTCCGAGGCGGTTCGCTCCGGTGCGGTGGTGGTCTACGTCAACATGGTTGGTGGGCAGGACGAACTGGTCTTCGATGGTGACTCGATGGTGTTCGGCCCCGACGGGACGCTGGTCTATCGGGCCGGGCAGTTCGCCGAGGAGCTGTTCGTGGTGGATGTGTCGATCCCCGACACCCCGCCGGTGCCCGATGCCATCGCCGTCACCGGCGCACGGGACCTCCTCGAGCCGATGCCCGAGCCCGCCGTCGGCGAACGGCTCGACGAGGAAGCCGAGATCTACGCGGCCCTCGTCACCGGGCTGCGTGACTATGTCCACAAGAACGGATTCTCCGAAGTCGTGATCGGGCTCTCCGGTGGCATTGATTCGGCTTTGTCTGCCGCCATCGCCGTCGATGCCCTCGGCCCGGACATGGTCCACGGGATCACGATGCCATCGCGGTACTCATCCGAAGGCTCGGTGGCCGACTCCCGCCAGCTGGGTGAGCTTCTCAGGCTCCGCTTCGACGAGATTCCCATCGAGCCGGTCTTTGCCGCATTCCTCGACACGCTCGAGCCGCTGTTTGCACGAAGCGAGCCCACCGTGGCGAAGGAGAATGTGGCCGAGGAGAACCTGCAGGCCCGGATCCGGGGCACGATCCTGATGGCAGTGTCCAACAAGCTTGGCGGGATGGTGGTGGCGACCGGAAACAAGTCGGAGATGGCGGTCGGCTACGCCACGCTGTACGGCGACATGGCCGGAGGGTTTGCCGTGCTCAAGGATGTCTACAAGACTCTGGTGTATCGGCTGGCGGAGTGGCGAAACGATCAGGACAAGGTCATCCCGCAGACGATCATAGACAAGCCGCCATCTGCAGAGTTGCGCCCCGGCCAGCTCGATACCGACTCGCTGCCGCCATACGATGTGCTCGACCCGATCCTGGAGCGCTACATCGAGAACGACGCAACCGTCGACGAGATCGCCGCCGCCGGCCACGATCGGGATCTGGTGCACCGGGTGGCACGCATGGTCGACCGCAACGAGTACAAGCGGCGCCAGGCTGCTCCCGGGGTGCGAATCACCAAGAAGGGGTTCGGCCGGGATCGAAGGCTCCCCATCACCAACCACTATCTTCAATGACCGAGGAAGAGCCCCAACTCCTTCGGCGGAAGCCTCCGGTGGAGTCTGCCGCCGTGGCCGGCGTCGTCTATGCGATTCTCGCGGCCGTTGCCTGGCAGCTTCTCGTCCGGTTCCCTCAGCCCACCATGTCGGATCAAGCGCTGGCGTCCTGGTATGCCGAATCGGCGAATCGATGGTCGTTGATTGCGGCACTCAACCTGGCGGCCATATCGAGCGTGGCCTTTCTCTGGTTCGTTGCGGTGGTTCGTAGGAGGATCGGCGAGCGCGAGGACCGGTTCTTTGCCACGGTGTTCCTGGGCTCGGCCCTGGTTTGGGTTGCGGTGTGGCTGGTCGGTGCGGCGAGTATTGCGGCCATCGCGGTCGCCATGGAGCTGACCGGTGGCGGATCGGTGAGCCAGGATACGGCGACGCTTGCGGGCGGGCTTGGCGCAGGACTGCTCCTCGTGGCGGGGCCGCGGATCCAGGCAATCTTCGTGATCAGTACCTCAACCGTCTTTCTCCGCACCGGCGTGGCGCCAAGGTGGCTCGCCTTACTCGGGTACATGGTTGGGGTGGGACTGTTCATCGTCCCGCTGGTCATCGACCCCGTCGGGCTTGCCTTCCCGGCCTGGGTACTGATCGTCAGTGTCACGATCCTGGCAATCCGGCGCACCGCCGCAGATTGATGCCGGCGAGGCGCCGGCGTGAGTCGTCTCTGACTCACCTCGAGCGGCTGGCCCGATGGACGACGAACTCTTCTTCGAGTCCCTTCATGACGCCTTTCTCGGCGACGACGTGGTAGTCGCCGAGCGCATCAGCGACACCCGGTGCCTCGTAGACGTCGCTGGTGAGCATGATCTCGTTGCCGCCCGCGAGGTGCTGCACCCGGGCCGCCGTGTTGACCGATTGCCCGAAAAAGTCGATGCGGTTGTTCAGTGTCACCGCGATCGAGTGGCCGCGGTGGATCCCGATCTTCAACACCAGCTCCGCGGGTGAGGTCCGGTTGAACCCATCGAGCACGGAGAGCATTTTGTCGGCGGCCCCTGCTGCATCCGCCGGATCGACGAACGTCGCCATGATGGCGTCGCCGATGGTCTTGGTGATGGCGCCATGGTTGACCTCGATCGCCGTTGCCAGCGCATCGAAATGGAGCCGCACCAGGTTGTAGGCGTTGGCATCACCAATCTCGTCGTACAACGCGGTCGAGTCCTTGAGATCCGTGAACAGGTAGGTGAGATCCTTGACCTCGAGGGTCTCGGACTCCGGGATGGTCTCGGAGCGGAACAGCTCGCGAAAGGTCTGGGTGCTGAGAAGCCGCTTGCCAGACAGCATCGGGTTGAAACGAGCCAGCAGGAGCTCATCGGGGATGAACTCATAGACAATGATCCACAGCGCAGCGCGTTCCTCACCATCGTTCGTTACGGTGATTTTGATTGGGCCGGCCGGCAGCCGCGCCGCAGCTGGATAGGCGAACGACCCAGTTGGGAACTCGAACACGGCAGGCCCCAGCTCGTGGCCGGGGTCGATCAGCTCGGCGCCGTCGAGGGCAAGATCAAGCGTGGTTTCGGCCGCTTGGGCCTCAGTGTCAATCAGGTACAGCGCACCCGCCGAGTGCAGCACGTCGCGAAGCTGAAAGCCTGCGGCGGGGTCATCGAGGGCAAGCGTCACCGACTCGCCGGGCTCGACAAAGCGAAGCGACCTCGTCCAGGCCCTGAAGATTTCGGGCAGCGTCATCCCAATCGGCAGCGGCTTGACCTCCTGGGAGAAGTGATACCGGAAGTAGAGGTCTTCGATGTCGAGCGTCTCCGGATGGTGGTAGCGGATACGCCGAACCTGTGGGGAGACCGTGAACCCGATCTGGATGTAGTCGTCGAGGTCGCTGACGTTGTCCATCGAGCACAGGTCGCAGACGTAGCGCGGGTCGAGTTTCTCGAGGCTTCGGAAGGTGTTGAAGATGTTGGCGCAGGAAGCGCACACGATCATCCAATCCATGTCAACGAGGCCGGCCCGACTGGCGTGGAGCAGCAGGTCGATGGCCTCCGTCTCCTCGATTCCGTTGTCTGATGCGAATCGCAACGGGTTGATCCTGAAGACCTCGAAGTCCTCTCCGCTGCGCAGCAGTGTTTCCAACCTCGACACGACACGCGGGCTCCACGAGCTGGATGCCTCGAGGGCGGCAAGCCGCTCCTCGAAGACTGCCTCGTCGAGGTCAAATTCGCTTGGTGCTTTCACGGTCTCGAGGGTACTTGACCGAGCGCATGCCGGACGTTGGTAGGGTCGCCGCTCCAAGCAACGAAGAGGGGCAGACGATGAGTGACGACCGAGCGGCAGGGCGCGACGTGCTCCCGATTCCGGACCAGGCGTACGACGGCCCGGTGATGTACGAGGCCACGGACCCGGACAGCAAGTTCCCACCGATCGAGCCACTCCGGCCGCCGGCCGGTGCCCCCAACGTCCTGGTCGTCCTCATCGACGACGTCGGCTTCGGCGCCTCGAGCGCCTTTGGCGGGCCGTGCGACACGCCCGTCGCAGAACGGCTCGCCGCCGACGGCCTGAAATTCAACCGATTTCACACCACCGCACTCTGTTCACCGACGCGGGCTGCATTGCTCACCGGGCGCAACCATCACGCCGTGGGTTTTGGCGGCATCACCGAGATGGCCACTTCGGCACCCGGGTACAACTCGATCATCCCCAACAGCGCGGCTCCGCTGGCAAAGACGATGCTGTTGAACGGCTATGCCACGGCTCAGTTTGGCAAGTGTCACGAAGTCCCGGTCTGGGAGACCAGCCCGATGGGCCCATTCCGTCAATGGCCCACCGGCACCGGGTTCGAGCACTTCTACGGTTTCGTCGGGGGTGAGACCAACCAGTATTACCCGGCGATCTACCGCGACACCGTGCCGGTCGAGCCCCCAAGCGGTCCCGAGGACGGGTACCACTTCACCGAGGACATGGCGGACCAGGCCATCCAATGGGTCCGTCAACAGAAGGCGCTGATGGCGGACAAGCCGTTCTTCATCTACTTCGCACCCGGAGCGACCCACGCCCCCCACCACGTGCCCGAAGAATGGTCGGCTAAGTACCGGGGCAAGTTCGATCAGGGGTGGGACCAGGTCCGAGAGGAGACCTTCGCCAGGCAGAAGGAGCTCGGCGTGATCCCACAGGACGCCGAGCTCACCAAACGCCACGACCAGATCCCGGCCTGGGACGACATGGACGACGAGCTCAAGCCGGTGCTCGCCCGGCAGATGGAGGTCTACGCCGGGTTCCTCGAGCACACCGACCACCAAGTGGGTCGCCTCGTCGACGCCCTCGGGGACCTAGACATCCTCGAAGACACCTTGATCTACTACATCATCGGCGACAACGGCGCCTCCGCCGAGGGCACGATCAACGGCACCTTCAACGAGATGATGAGCCTCAACGGCGCCGCCGACCTGGAAACGGTTGAGTTCCTGACCTCCCACGTCGACGACTTCGGGACCCCGAAGGCATACAACCACTTCGCCGTGGGCTGGGCGCACGCCATGGACACGCCATACCAATGGACCAAGCAGGTGGCCTCGCATTGGGGTGGCACCAGGAACGGCACGATCGTTCACTGGCCCAACGGGTTCTCCAGCCGCGGCGAGGTCCGATCCCAGTTCCACCACGTCATCGATGTCGCTGCCACCGTCCTCGACGCCGCCGGGCTTCCCGAGCCGCTGTTCGTCGATGGTGTGGCCCAGATGCCGTACCACGGGGTCAGCATGACGTACGCCTTCGACGACGCCGGTGCCGCCGAGCGGCGAGAGACCCAGTACTTCGAGATGTTCGTCAACCGCGGCATCTACCACCACGGTTGGACCGCAGTGACCCGTCACAGCATCCCCTGGACCCTGGCCGCAGCACCGCCCATCGATCAGGACGTCTGGGAGCTCTACGGCCCCGACGATTGGACCCAGGCCAAAGATCTGGCTGCCGACATGCCGGAGAAGCTCGCGGAGTTGCAGCGGCAATTCATCCTGGAGGCCAACAGGTTCCAGGTGTTCCCGCTGGACGATCGTCGTGCCGAGCGGTTCAGCTCCGACCTGGCGGGGCGCCCGGTGCTGGTCGCTGGCAACTCGCAGCTGCTCTTCGGGGGGATGGACCGGTTGCTGGAGAACAACGTGATCAACACCAAGAACAAGAGCTTGGCCCTCACCGCCAAGCTCACGGTCCCGGACGGGGGCGCCGAGGGTGTGATCGTCGCCCAGGGCGGTGGCTTCGGGGGATTCAGCTTGTACGTGCACGAGGGCAAGCCTGCCTATTGCTACAACCTGTTCGGCGTCCAGCAGTTCAAGGTCTACGGCAAATCGGAGCTGGAGCCGGGTGACCGCCAGGTGCGGATGGAGTTCGCTTACGACGGCGGTGGGCTCGCCAAAGGCGGCACCGCAACCCTCTTCGTCGATGGGACTCAGGTGGGACAGGGAAGGATCGATGCCACGGTCCCGATGATCTTCTCCGGGGACGAGACCACCGACGTGGGGAGTGACCTGCATACGCCGGTGAGCGACGACTACGGCCCGCACGACAACCACTTCAACGGCCGCATCGAGTGGGTGCAGATCGACCTCGGCGACGACGCCGAGGACGCCGATCACTACATCACCGACGAGGAGCGCCTCCGCGTCGCCATGTCGATCCAGTAGCGCGGCGTATCGTTGGGGGGGTGAAGATCCACCGACGACGCTTGGCGGCGATTGCCGCTGCCCTCGGACTGGTGATGGTGGCGTGCACATCGACCAGTGAGGAGCCGCAGCCGTCCGTTCCCGAGGTTCTGCCGACGCCCACCCCGAGCACCGAGGCGGAAGAGCCCGAGGTTGTCGAGACGACGGTGCCGGATGCGGGGTACCTCTGGAGTGTTGGCGACTGCGTCGACCTCGGCGCCGACGCTGCGGCCGACCTCCCGTACGCGCCGTACGGCGAGGAGCTATTGGCGAGTTGTGGGGCGCCGCACACCCACGAGGTGTACTTCACAGCGACGCTGTCGGGTGGCCCCGACGCCCCCTATCCCGAAGAGCTCAACATTGAGCTCTTCGACGTCTGTTTCGTCGAGTTCGCCGAGCTCATGGGGTTCTCCTCGTCCGACTCGACCCTGCAGGTGGTGCTCTACTGGCCTGATTCCGAGGAATGGGCAGCCGGGGAGCGCTACCAGGCCTGCGTCGTCTACCAACCGGGGACGGGCCTGGTCTACCGGCCCCTGGTCGGATCGGCGGCAACTGATCCCGGCGACTTCCACTGGGAGGTGAGCGCCGGGACCTGTTACGGGCTGGTCGACCTTGCGTTTTTGGCGGTGAGCGACACCGTTGCCTGCACCGAGCAACACAGCCTCGAGATGATTGGTGAGGCGGAGCCGGCGCCGGGGGAAGACGATTATCCGGGTCGTGAGGCCATAGTTGAGCTCGCTGCCGAGGCCTGCGATGTCGCACTCACGGGCTACGCGGCACAGACGCTGGATGATCTTCCGGTGCTCACCTTTTCGTTTCCCACGTTGCTGACGGAGGGCGAGTGGGAGGCGGGAGCGCGCACGGTGCGATGCTTTGCCTTCGCCGGTTCCTTCGAGCGGGGGCTTCTCACCGTCGTCGGCTCGCTTGGTGATGGGACCTTCGAGATCGTGGAGGTCGAGGAGGGCCTCACGGCGTGAGAGCGCGCCCCGGTAGGTGTCGGTCGTCTCGAGAGAAACGGAGCCCTTGTTTCCCGCTCTTGCCACTGCGTGGCAGGCCGCTCGGGCCCCGGCTCAGCGGAGTTCTCTCGTCGCCACCCCACCGTCTCAAGGCTTATCCGCTTCGGCTTCGTTTCCCGCTCTTGCCGCTTCGCGGCGGGCCGCTCGGGCCACGGCTCCGCGAGTATTCCGGCCTACAGAAAGCGGATCGCCCCTTTTGGCGGAGCCTCTAAGCCGAGGACTGCCACACTCATCGAGTGCGCGCAGCCATCTATCGAAGCTTTGACGGCCCGATCACGATTGAAGACGTCCCCGACCCGGTGCCATCCGGCGACGGGGTGGTGATCAAAGTCGAGGCGTCCGGTGTGTGCCGGTCCGATTTCCACGGCTGGCGAGGTCTCGACGCCGACATCGCGCTTCCGATGGTTCCGGGCCATGAGTTGGCAGGCGTGGTGCATGCGGCCGGTCCCGAGGTTCACGATTGGGGGGTCGGCGACCGGGTCACGGTCCCGTTCTGTTGTGGGTGCGGCGTGTGCGAACAATGCGCTGCCGGCAATACCCAGGTCTGCGACGACTACTTCCAGCCCGGCTTCACCGGCTGGGGCAGCTTCGCCGAGCTCGTGGCCATCCCCTCAGCCGATCTCAACCTGGTGCGCCTGCCCGACGACCTCGACTTCGCCGAGGCGGCCATCCTGGGCTGCCGCTTCATGACCGCGTACCGGGCGGTGGCGCAGCGGGCTCGGGTTGGCGCGGGCGAGTGGCTGGCGGTCTTCGGCTGCGGTGGGGTCGGACAGTCTGTGGTGTTGATCGGCGGTGCGAGGGGAGCGAGGGTCGTCGCCGTGGATGTCAACGAGGAGGCATTGCACCTGGCGCGCGCCCTGGGGGCAGTGGCCACGATCAACTCGAGCGATGCCGATGTGCCTGCCGCAATCACCCATGAAACCTCGGGCGGCGCCCACGTCACGATTGATGCCATTGGGAACCCGCAGGTGGCTGCAGACGCCGTGCTCAGCCTGCGCAAGCTCGGCCGCCACGTCCAGGTGGGTCTGCTCAACGAGGGTCCGACGCCGCTCCCGATGGACGCGGTCATCGCTCGCGAACTGGAGATCCTCGGCAGCCATGGGATGCCGGTGTCGAGCTACGACGAGATCTTCGATCTGATTGCGGGCATGGACCTGTCGCAGCTCATCACGGCACGGATCTCCTTGGATGAGCTACCCGAGGCACTGGCGGCCATGGGAGGCGCCACGTCCCCCGGAATCGCGGTCGTCACCGAGTTCTGAACCTCCGTAGGCTCGCGGTACCCTGCGGCCATGGCAGTGATCGGTCAGGTACTCGTCGACGGCAAGCCGGTAGACCCCGATCAAGCCGCGATCTCCGTGCTCGACGTCGGGTTCCAGCGGGGCTACGGCTGCTTCGAGGCGATGCGCGTCTACGGCGGCAAGGCCTTCCGGCAAGATGCCCACCTCGATCGGCTGGCCAAGAGCGCGGCAAAGCTCCATCTGCCCATTCCCAACCGCGCCGATCTCGACGATTGGTGCACCGCGATTGCCGCATCCTCCGGCGAGAGCGTGGTGCGGGTTTTCGTTTCCGGAGGCACCGACCCGAGGAACCTCGGCACGGACTCAACGACGATCGTGCTCGCCGAGGAGCCCCCGGCCGCACAACCCGCGGTCTCGCTCCAGTCACGGATCGCCCCCTGGCACACCGACAGCGAATGGTTCGAGCTCACCGGGGCCAAGGCCCTGTCGTACGGGTTCAACCTCGCCGCGTCGGTGGCCTCCCAGCGCGCCGGGTTTGACGACGCACTGCTGATCGGCCGCAGCGGCAACGTCCTGGAGGGACCGAACTTCTCGGTCGGGTGGATTTCGGATGGCTCGTTCTCGACCCCGACCCTGGATACCGGGATCCTGGAGTCGATCACGCGCCGGGCCGCAATCGAGGTCGCCGAGCGAGAAGGAATCACCGTCGTGGAGGGTGTCTTCGACCTGCACGACGTGCTTGGCGCCGATGAGATGCTGGTGATGTCGACGGTCAAGGAAATCGCTCCCGTGCGGCGGGTCGACGACCACGAGTATGCCGAAGGGCCGGTCACGGCACAGCTCGCCGAAGGTTTCGCCGACCTGGTCGCGGAGGACTTGGCACTTTGACGGCCGGACTCGCAGGGGCAGTCGACAGCCTCTATCGCGACGTGGTCATGGAGCCCGATCGCTGGAGTGAAGCCGCCTTCGCGGAATGGCTCGAGGCGCTGTCGCTCGATCAAGCGTCGATCGACCGCGACCAGGCAAAGCAACTGCGCAGGGCCGCCCGCATGGCAATGAAGCTGCAGAGTTTCTGGCTGGCTACCGATGCAGAACAGAAGAGTGCGGAGCCGTCATGGAGAGCACGGGTCGACATCGCTGTCGGTGTGCCCGCTTGGCGACCCGCGTTGGAGTTATCGATGAATGATCTTTTAGCCAGCCCAAGCGAGGAGCGCTTCGCCGACGTACGTGCCCGCTTCCGCGTCGTCAACGGCACTGGATGGCTCGAAGGCACCTCCTATGACGACTGGATCGCGGCCAGAAGCGGTACGAACGATGCTCGGTAGAGTGGGCACCATGTGGTCGCGGGCCGTGCTATTCACCGGATTGGCGTTAATCGGCACCGCATGCTCCTTCGGCGCAGAAGAAACCACGACCACCGAAGCCGCCGCCGAAGTCACCACAACCACCACACCGGTGACCACCATCGCTGTCACCACGACCACGCTCGAGGCGCTGGCCGGGCCAACCTTCCCCGACTACACGATCGCCAGGCGAGTCGGGACCACCGACGGTCGCGACTCTGTCGTCGTCCTCCTCGACACCAGCTCGTACCAGATACTCAGCGACGTAGACCTCTACGACGTGGTCGCAGACGTCGTCGACCGCTTTCCGCCGATCTTCCAGGCCTATGTGGTCGACTCTCCAGAGGCCGCGGATGCCGTACTCGCCGAAGAGCCGACCGAAGAGCAGCTCCAGATCCTCTCGGAACACTATCTGCTGAGCCTCGAGGAGGGCTTCAGGCTGGTGTACCACGGCCCGTTCGCAGAGCTCGGCACGTCGGTCCTCGGCTCCTAGCGGAGCCGAGGAGTCGAGGAGTCGAGGAGTCTTCAGCCGACAGTCCTCAGTCTTCAGCAAGTCCCATCGGACCGGTTCTGGCTGACGACTGATGACTGATGACTGATGACTACCTCAGCAGCGCCGAGGCGATCAGCAGGAACCCGCCGAAGGCGACCAGGTCGGTGATCATCGTCAGGAAGATGTTCGACGCCAGCGCGGGATCCTGACCCATCCGCCGCAGCAGCACCGGGATTCCGGCGCCGACGATGCCCGCCGTGGTGAAGGCGATGATGACGGACACGAACAGGATGATCGCCATCTCCGCGGGTGTGATCGCACTCTGCTCTCCAAAGATCCCGACGGTGAGCGCTCCCAGTGCGGCGGCAAGAACGGCGATCACCACGCCGTTGATCGACGTCACCGCGACCTCGCGCCGGATCGCCCGCTTCGCCCTCCCCGGTGGGATCTCGCCGATCGCCATCGAGCGGATGATGACCGCAAGGCTCTGCGCTCCCGAGTTGCCCCCAAGGAGCGCCACCAGCGGCATGTATGCCGCCAACACCACGGCGCTGACGAGGGTCGACTCGAACTGGGCGATGACCCAGGCCAACACCAGCCCGACCACCAGGTTGAAGAGAATCCATGGCAATCGTCTCCGCACGGATCGACTGACCGGCGTGAAGACCGATTCCTCCCCGCCGGCGCCGACCATCACCGCGATGTCCTCGCCCGCTTCTGCCCGGATCGCCTGCATGGCCTCGTCGACCTTGACCATGCCAATCAGCCGCTTCGCGTCGTCGACGACGGGGATGGCCAGCAAGTGGTAGCGCTCGATGAGCTCGGTGACCACCTCGCGGTCGGTCACCGGGTCCACCGACACCGGGTCGCCGACCATGACCTCGTCGATGCCTTGGCCCGGCCTGGCAAAGACCAGGTCGCGGAAAGAGACCACACCGCACAGCTTGTCGGCGTCGTCGATCACGTAGACATAGGAGAGGTTGGAGCCCAGGTCGTCGTGGAGCATGCGCAGCGCCTCGAACGACTCGCCGACTGTCATGCCGAGCGGGAGGATCGCCAGCTCCGTGGTCATCATCCCCCCGGCCGTGTCCGGTTCGTGGAACAGCAGTTGCTCGATCTCGACCGCGGTGTCCGGTTCGAGCGCGGCGAGCACGGCGGCCTGGTCCCCTTCTTCCAGGGCACCAACGAGATCGGCGGCCTGATCGGTGTCCATCGCCGCGATCAGGGGGGCGGCCTCCTCGGGACGAATCGCTTCGAGGACGTCGGCAGCCGCCTCCGGGCGCATCTCGTCGAGGACCTCACCGGCGTCATCGGTGTCCAGTTCGGTGAGGAGGTCGGCCGCTCCCGCCTCGGGGAGTGCCTCGAGGATGTCAGCGGCGTTCTCGGGGCTGTACTCGGCAAGCTCCCCCCACTCGTCGTGGTGGGTGTCGAGATACTCTTCGGCCTCTTCCGGGTTGCGCCTGGCCAGCTCGCGGAGAGTCTCGATGACCTCCTGCGGGCGGGGCAGCCGCATCCTCATTCGGTATCGAGCAGGATCGATACGGTGTCTACGCGGTCGACGAGCCGACCGATCACGGCCGCGCCGTCCCCCGAGGACTCGAGCTGGTCGATCAGGGCATCGACCTGGCGGCCGGGGACGGCGAGCAGCAGCCCTCCGTTGGTCTGGGCATCTGCCAGGAGCTTCAGCGTGGTCTCCTCCGTGTCGCCGGCCTCGATGAACTCGCGCACGGCGCGGAGGTTTCGCCTCGATCCGCCGGGGAAGTGACCGGCCTCGGCAAGCTCGCGAGCACCTTCGATCACCGGCACCGCTCCCGGGTTGACCACGGCGGTCACGCCGCTGGCGTCGACCAACTCGCGGAGGTGCCCGAGCAGACCGAATCCGGTCACATCGGTGCCGGCCGTCACGCCGTTGGCGAGTGCCGCGGCGGATGCAGTAGCGTTGAGTCGGGTCATGATCGAGGTCGCGGCGGCGAGGACGTCGGCCGGCGCAGCCCCGGCCTTCAGGGCGGTCGTGATCACGCCGGTCCCGATTGGCTTTGTCAGCACCAGGGCATCACCGGGAGCCCCAGCCGCATTGGTGAGCATGCGATCCGGGTGCACGGTGCCCGTGATGGCGAATCCGTACTTCGGTTCGGCGTCGTCGATCGAGTGCCCACCGATCAGCGTGCAACCGGCCTCGACCAGCACTGCGAGGCCGCCGTCGATGACGTCGGCGGCGAGGTCCCAATCCAGAACGCCGCGCGGCCATGACAGCAGCTGCAACGCGGTCAGCGGGGTGCCGCCCATCGCGTAGATGTCGGAGAGGGCGTTGGCCGCGGCAATTCGGCCCCAAAGGTCGGGGTCATCCACGATCGGCGTGAAGAAGTCGACGCTCTGCACGAGCGCGACCTCGTCGCTGATCCGAATGACCCCGGCGTCGTCTGCCCCGGCAAGGCCTACCAGAAGGTCCGGGTGCTTGGTTGCTTCGGTTCCGTGCACGCGGCGCAAGACCTGCGCCAGCTCGTCAGGCGCGAGCTTGCACGCTCAACCGGAGCCGTGGCTGTATGCGGTGAGTCGAATCGGGTCCATCAAGGCAGGGTACCGCCGCGGGGTTGGTGGGCGGGGCAGCGATATGGCCGTTGCCAACGGGCATGGCAGACTTGCGCCATGGACGACAACGCGCGTCAGCGACTCGATGCCATTACCGGTGCGCTTGGGATTGGCCACCTCCAGCGCCACATATTCCTGTGTGCGCAGCAATCGACGCCCCGCTGTTCAACGTACGAAGGGAGCGACGAGACGTGGCGGTACCTCAAGCGGCGCCTCAAGGAGCTCGACCTGGCGTCGGCACCACCGGCCTGGCGCGGTAACGATCTGACCGAGCCGGCGCCGGAGACCCCTCCCGGAGCCGGGACCGTGATGCGATCGAAGGTCGACTGCCTCCGCATCTGTGAGCAGGGCCCGATCGCCGTGGTCTACCCGGACGGAACCTGGTACCACTCGGTCACGCCCGAGGTGATGGAGCGGATCATCCAGGAGCACCTGATTGGTGGCGAGCCGGTTGCGGAGTTTGTGATCACCACCGACGACCTACTGTCCTCGCCGTGACTATCGCTCTCACCGTGATCGCGGTCGTGGTCGGCATCTGGCTTGCCTGGCGACTGTTCGGGCCCGACCGCGAGCCGCGGTATCAGGGCCCGCAGGTGCGCCCGATCAAGGTTCCGGGGCGCACCGTGTTTTACGACGAAAAGGAGTTCTTCGTTCGCGAGATCGGCCCGGAAGACGCTCCACCGCTCGTGCTCATCCACGGCTGGAGCTTCGACGGCGAGATGGTCTTCTACGAGATCATCCCGGAGCTGTCACAAAGATATCGGGTCATCATCCCCGACCACCGCAACCACGGGAAGTCGGACCGGGTCCGGGGATCGTTCGATATCGAAGACCTTGCCTCCGAGCTCGGAGCAATCCTGAGCGCCCTCGGCTACGACCGCGTCAGCCTGTTCGGGTACTCGATGGGCGGCATGGCGGCGCAGGTCTTCGCTCATCGGTACCCCGAGCGGGTCGAGCGCCTTGTCCTGGCCGGCACCGCCGCCTACCCGATCGACCGATTCCGGATCGGCACCAGGGTTGCCTTCTGGGTTGGCAGAGCCCTTGCCAGATTGTCGAAGAAGGAAGCGGCCATGGTCACCTATGGATATCTCAACCGCCGCCAAACCATCGACGACAGCGCACAGCGGTGGATGTGGGCTGCGCTGCTCAATCGCGACGCCACGCTGTACTACGAGTCGGGCAACGCGGTGTGGCGGTTCGACTCTCGACCATGGGTGGGGGAGATCACGACGCCAACGATGGTCATCATTCCGGAACGAGACGACGTCGTGTCGCCGAGGGCGCAGCACGACCTGGCGGCTCGCCTTGACGATCCGGTCGTGATCGAACTCGAAGGGGCGCGTCACGATTCGGTCATCGCGCGACCTGAGGACTACATCAAGGCCATTGACGCCTTCCTCGAGACCTAATGGGAGAAGAGCCATGGCCGCATCGATAGGCCTCATCGGCGGAGGCACGATGGGCATTGGAATTGCATACCGGTTCGCCGTCTCCGGCAGCGCCGTCCACATCGTCGATGTCGATCAGCACCACGCAGAGCGCTCGGTCGAAGCCGTACGCGCCGCGATGGACGGGGCGGTCGAGCGCGGCAAGCTGGAGCGGGAGGCCGCCGCCGTTGCCGGGGCAAGGGTCATGGCCGCCGGCTCGATCGACACGCTCCCCGAGGGGCTTTCGTTGATCATCGAGGCGGTCGTCGAGGACGTCGTGCTCAAGAGCGACCTGCTTCGGGAAGCGGAGGGTCGAAGCCCCCAGGTGTTGGCATCGAACACCTCGAGCATCTCGATCGACTCGCTTGCCGACGGTCTGGTCGCACCGGAGTCCTTTGCCGGGATGCACTTCTTCAACCCCGTGTGGGCCATCCACCTCGTCGAGGTGATTCGCGGCCCGGCGACCAGCGAATCCACTATCGACACGATCCTCGAGATCGTCGGCTCGTTGGGCATGGAGGCGGCGGTGGTCAACGACTCGCCGGGCTTTGCGTCGAGCCGACTCGGCATCGTGCTCGGGCTCGAGGCGATCCGGATGGTCGAGGAAGGCGTCGCCGAGCCCGCCGACATCGATAAGGCCATGGAGCTCGGCTATCGGCACGCGATGGGACCGCTGCGAACCGGGGACCTGGTTGGCTTGGACGTCCGACTGGCGATCGCGGAGCATCTTGCCACGGTGTATGGGGAGCGCTTCGAGCCGCCCGATTTGCTGCGCCGGATGGTCGAGGAGGGGAAGCTCGGCCGGAAATCCGGCGAAGGCTTCTATGCGTGGGGGTAGCGGTCTTCGTCTCCCCCACGAAGCGGATCTTCGTCTCCCCCACGTAGTGGGGGAGACGCGTTGCGGCGCCAGCCGCAACGCAGAGGGGGCGTCGGCCGGGAGCCCTCTCCGCTCGCAGACGCAGCCTGCTCGCGCCTCCCCCGCGGCGCCGCCGCTTGCGGGGGAGGCGATCAGGTCAGAAACTCCTCTACTGCCGCCCCCAATTCGCCCGGTGCCTGTAGCACCACGTTGTGGCCCGCTCCATCGATCGTGAGATGTCGCCCATCTGGTACTGCGGTCACCAACGCCGCTGCCTGCTCGCGGTATCGCCCGTCCTCGCCGCCGGACACGGCGAGGAGCGGCATGGCGAGATCGCCGAGGCGATCGCCGTGGTACGGAGTCGTTCCCTGGCCGAGGCCGCGCAGCGCCGCCGCCAGCCCTGCCGCGGAGTTCTCCTCGCGGCGCACCCGGTCGGTGGTTGCGGCCTCGTCGTCGACTGACCCGGTCGCGATGAGCGGGCGTTGTAACCATTCGTCGAGAAACGCCGGGACGCCGATCTCCAGGATCCGATCGGCCAGCCGCTCATCTTCTATTGCCCGGTCCGCTCGCTCCACAGGGTCTGCGATTCCGGGGCCGGCGGACACCACGATGACCCGCTCCACCAAATCGGGGCGCTCGATGGCCAGTGACAACGCCAGCCGCCCGCCCATCGAGTATCCGAGCACGGGGAGAGGTTGCCCGACGAGGTTGATGATGTCTTCGATCGCCATCAGCGTCTCCCCGAAATCGACGGGGACCTCGGCTTCGACATGAAGGTCGGGTGCCACGATCGGGCGATCGATGTGCGCCGACAACTCGTTGAACTGCGCGCCGGTGTGCGTGAATCCGTGAAGACACACGATCGGTCGCAGTTGATCTAGATCGCCGGCCACACATCCAGGCTAGATCGTGACTCGCGACCTTCGGCTCGCGAGCCAAAGTACCCTTCCCCCATGGACCGGACGAGGACACGATTCAGCGATCTGGCTTGGGCGGTGCTGACCTTCACCGTTCTCGTGGTTCTCGGGGGGGCGATCGTGCGGGCCACCGGGTCGGGCGACGGGTGCGGCGAAAGTTGGCCGGTCTGTGCCGATCGAATCTTCCCGGCCAACCCGGGGATCGAGACCGTGATCGAATACGGACATCGCCTCATGTCCGCGGCCGCCATTGCCGGCATTGTGGTCTTGTTCCTGTGGGCGCGACGCCTCTATGGGCGCGGCGACCGGGTGCGCCGCGCGGCAAGCGCGGCAGCCTTGCTCATCGTCGTCGAGTCGCTGATCGGCGCCTCACTCGTGCTCTTCGGCTGGGTCGGCGACGACGCCTCGATCGGCAGGATGCTGGTGGTGCCACTGCACCTCATCAACACGATGTTCCTGCTCGCCGCCCTGACCTTCACTGCCTGGTGGGCCACGGGCTACCCGCAGCCCCCCCGGGAGGCGGTCCGATCGCCACGGGGCAAGCGGCTCGCCCTCGGCGCAGGGGCGTTGGTGCTGGTGGCGACGGCCGGGGCGCTCAACGCGCTCGCCGACACCCTCTACCCGTCCGACGACTTCGTCTCCGGTGTGCGCGATGAGTTGGCCGGTGGCGCACCGTTCCTGGTGCAGGCCCGGGTCCTGCATCCGGTGCTGGCGATCCTCATCGGCCTTGCCGTTGCCGCGCTCGTCGTGAACATCGGTGCGGGCAGCAGTGATCGCACCAGGCTCCTCGGGCGAGCCGTCGTCGGCCTCGTCATCGCGCAATTTGCGCTCGGCGTGATCAACGTGCTGTTGGCGACGCCGCTCGAGACCCAGGTGTTCCACCTGGCGATGGCCAACGGCATCTGGATCGGATACCTGCTGTTTTCGGCCTCGCTGCTCGGCGAGCCAGCTCGCTCTCCGACGCCGATCTCGGCCCAATCGTGACCGACCACGTCAGGGTCACCGATCCTCGCTCCGGCGGCGGCGCCGCAACCTTGCGCGCCTATCTGGAGCTCACCAAACCCCGCATCGTCGAGCTGCTGCTCACCACGACGCTTCCGGCCATGATCGTTGCCGCCGGCGGCTGGCCCGGCTGGGGTCTGGCAATCACCACCCTGGTCGGCGGGACGTTGTCGGCGGCGGGGGCCAACGTGATCAACCAGGTCATGGACGCCGACATCGACGAGATCATGCGCAGAACACGAGGACGCCCCATCCCCACCGGCCGGATCGCACCCGGCCACGCCCTCGTTTTCGGTGTGACGCTCGGTGTGGTCGGGTTCGTGTGGCTGTGGGCGACCACCAACCTCCTGGCTGCGAGCCTGTCCGCCGCCGGTCTGCTCTTCTACGTCTTCGTCTACACCAAGCTGCTCAAGCGGACCACGACCCAGAACATCGTGATCGGCGGTGCTGCCGGTGCCGTCCCGGTGCTCGTTGGTTGGGCGGCCGTCACCGGATCCCTCGCTCTTCCGGCTCTGGTGATGTTCGCCATCGTGTTCTTCTGGACACCGCCGCACTTTTGGGCGCTAGCCCTGCGGTGGGAGGACGATTACCGGGCGGCGGGGGTCCCGATGCTTCCGGTGGTGGTCGGGGTGCCGAAGACGCTGAACCAGATCGCCGTCTACAGCGTCATCACCGCTGGGGTCTCGTTGCTACTCGTGCTGTCGATGGGGTGGATCTACTTCGTGGCAGCGGTGTCGCTTGGCGCGATGCTGATCGCCGGTGCATTTTCGTTGCGGTTGAGCCCCCACCAGGCGATGCGGTTCTTCACTGCCACCAACGTGTATCTCGCCGGCCTGTTTCTCGCCATCGCCGTCGATGGCTTGCTCTTGTAGCCCGGGCGGGTGGCGGGGTGAGTAGGGCGACCATGGATACCGCGCCCATCCGTTCGGAGGAGCGCTTCGATGAGGCCCGGGTCGCCGCCTATCTCCGCGATGTGATCCCCGAGCTGCTGGGCGAGGGTCCGATCGAGTTTGCCCAGTTCCCCGGTGGTGCCGCCAACCTCACCTACGTCGCCAAGACGCAAAGCGCAGAACTGGTGCTGCGCCGGGCCCCACTGGGCGCTGTTGCCCGCGGTGGCCACGACATGGAGCGAGAGCATCGGGTGCTGTCGCGGATCTGGGAGCGGTATCCGCTCGCCCCCCGCGCCTTCCACTATTGCGCCGACCCCGAAGTGATGGGCAAGCCGTTCTTCGTGATGGAACGACGACATGGCCACGTCATCCGTTCCGACTGGCCGGGCTCGATTGCAAACGACCCCTCCGGTCGTCGCCGGGTTGCCGAGGGCCTGATCGACGGGCTGGCGGCCCTGCACCTCGTCGACCCCCTCGATGTGGGTCTCTCTGATCTCGGACACCCCGACGGCTTTATCGCGCGCCAGATCAGCGGTTGGTGGCAGCGGTGGGAAGCGGCAAAGACCCGCGACCTGCCAGACATGGAGGAGGCACGCCGACTGCTCGAATCGTCGGTCCCCGAGGCTCAGGCGGCAACGATCCTCCACAACGACTACAAGCTGGACAACACGATGGTCAACGACCGCGGCGACATCGTCGCCGTCTTCGACTGGGACATGGCCACCCGGGGAGACCCACTGGTAGACGTCGGCACCCTGCTCACCTACTGGCCTGATCCCGGGTCACCGACTTATCCGATCTTCGGCGAGCGCTCGGTTGCCCTTGCCCCCGACCTCGCCAAGGAGGATGCCGCCGAGCGGTACCGAAGAGCCACCGGGTTCGACCTGGGGTCGGTCGGGTACTACGAGGGACTGGCGCTGTTCCGGATTGCGGTGATCATCGAACAGATTTACGCCAGGTACGCATCTGGCCAAACCGCCGACGCGCGCTTTGCGGTCTTCGAGCCCATCCCGCCGGTGCTGGCTGCTGCCGCTATCGAGACACTGCGCTAGGCTTGCGGTTGATGAGCGAGCGCTACGACTACGCGTATTTTACCGGGCACAGGACCCGGGTTTCCGTGATGCGGTAGCGAGCACAACAGCCGACCAGTACACGACCCGGAGTCCCAGGCTCCGGGTTTCTTGAATCCCGGGGCCACAAGCACGGAGAGCCCCATGGATGAACAGCAGCCGATTCTCAAGAGCCACCGACGCTCCGACGTCGAGACCACGGTCGTGGCCGTCCGCTCGGTCAAGTTCGGGGACGGTTCGTATCCCGTCATCGCCGGGCCGACCGCCGTGGAGAGCGACGAACAGATCAGCGCGGCTGCCGCCGCCGTCGCCGATGCCGGCGGCTCGATCCTGCGGGCGGGCACCTTCATTGCCGGCACATCCCCCTATGAATACCGCGGGGTTGGTGCCGATGCGGTGTGGATGCTCGAGCGGGCCGGCCGCGAGGCGGGCATTCCCGTCTCCACCGAGGTGCTCGAGCCTGCCCACGTCGAGGAGGCCGCCGCGCATCTCGACGTGATCGAGATCGGTCCCGACAACATGCAGAACTTCGTGCTCCTGCGTGAGGCCGGGGCAACGGATCGGGCCGTGATCGTGCACCGGGGTCCGGCGGCGACGATCGACGAGTGGCTCCTCGCCGCCGAGTACGTGCTGGATGCCGGCAACGAACGCGTCGTGCTGTGCGAGCGGGGGAGCCGGGGCTTTGACCCGAGAACCACCGATACGCTCGACATCTCGGCGATTCCCGCGGTGCAAGGCCTATCGCATCTTCCCGTCGTCGTGGATCCGTCCCACGGTGCGGCCGATCTGCTGGCGCCCCTGGCGCTCGCGGCCCGTAGCGCCGGAGCCGACGGCCTCATGGTGCCCGTGCATCCTGACCCGGCGGCGGCAAAGGCCGGCAACGGCTCCCACCTCGACGCACTCGAATTTGCTGCGCTGATGGAGATGCTCGGCATTCCGTCAATGCGAGACGAGATCGACCGGATCGACCGCCAGCTGGTCAAGCTCCTCGCCGCCCGCCTCCACAGCTCGGTCGAGATCGCCCGGATCAAGGCCGACCGAGACTTGCAGATCTACGCCCCAGAACGCGAAGCGGAATTGATCGCCGAGGTGCGGGGCGACGCCGCGCGCCTCGACCTCGACCCCGACTATGCCCAGGAGCTGATGGAGGTGGTGCTCCGCCACAGCCGGGCTGCCCAGCGCATTGCTCTCGGTATCGACGAGACCGAGCACGGGTAGCCTCGCAACGATGTTCACCGTTGAGGTCGGCGACGATGGCGTACCAAGGTGCTGGTGGGGGATGAGCGCTCCCGACTACATCGAGTATCACGATACGGAGTGGGGCCTCCCCGTCGCCGACGACCGGACGCTTTTCGAGAAGGTGAGCCTCGAAGGGTTCCAATCCGGGCTGTCGTGGCTCACCATCCTGCGCAAACGCGACAACTTTCGTGCCGCCTTCGCCGGGTTCGAGCCTGCTGCCGTCGCCGAATTCACTGAACAGGACGTGGAACGGCTGCTTGGCGACGCAGGCATCGTCCGGCACCGCGGCAAGATCGAGTCGACGATCAACAACGCCGGCCGCGTGCTCGAGGTTCAGGACGAGCTGGGCTCGTTTGCCGCCCTGGTCTGGTCATTCGAGCCGGACGCGACCGAAGCGGTGATGGAGCCGATCACTCCGGAGTCAACGGCGCTCGCCAAGGAGATGAAGCGCCGCGGCTTCTCTTTCGTCGGCCCCACCACCGCATACGCGTTCATGCAGGCCATGGGGCTGGTGAACGACCATCTCGAAGGCTGCTTCGCCCGGGATGAGGTAAAGAAAGAGCGGGCTGCCTTCGTAAGGCCGACCTGAGTCGTTGCCTCCACCGCGAGCGGTAGCGGTCGCGCGGGAGACCAAGCACCTCCTACTCCACCTCCGACCGTGAGGCCCGGCCCATCAGCTCCAGGATCGCATCGGGCACCGCCGCGCCCGCATACAACACGCGTCCGACCTGCTCGGCGATGGGCATCTCGACGCCGTGGCGTTCGGCAAGGGCCAGGATCCCTTTGGTCGACTTGACGCCCTCGGCCACCATGTCCATCTCGGCCACGACCTGGTCGATGCTCTTCCCCTTGCCGAGCCCAGATCCGACCCGGTGGTTGCGACTCTGGCTGGAGAAACAGGTGGCGACGAGATCGCCCACGCCGGCCAGCCCCGAGAAGGTGCCGATCTGCCCGCCCATCGCCACGCCGAGCCGGGTCATCTCGGCGAGGGACCTGGTGATCAGGGTGGCCCTCGTGTTGAGCCCGAGGCCGAGGCCGTCTGCCATCCCGGCTGCGATCGCCATGACGTTCTTGGTGGCGCCGGCGGTCTCCGCACCGACCACGTCCGGATTGGTGTAGACGCGGAACATCGGCCCGGCGAATAGGTCCTGGAGCATCAACGCGACCTCCCCGTCGTCGACGGCGACCACCGTGGCTGCGGGTTGTCCGGCCATGATCTCGCTGGCAAGGTTTGGCCCAGTCAAGACGCCGATGCGGCCCGGATCGTGACCCGAGAGCACGTCTGTGGTCACCTCGGTCATCCGCATCAGCGTGTCCTGCTCGATCCCTTTGGCCAGGGACAGAATCGGTGCTCCACGGTGGATCGATCCCGCTCCCCCGGAGAGCACCGCCCGGTACCCATGGGACGGAACCGCCATGGCAACGACTTCTGCCCCGTCGAGGGCGGCGTCGAGGTCGCTGGTCGCCGCGAGCGCCTCAGGCAGTGTGACGCCGGGGAGGTACTGAGGGTTCTCGCCTGCGGCGATGGCGTCGGCGAGCACCGGGTTGCGCGCCCATAGTGTGGTCTCCGCCTTCACGGCCAGCATCGACGCAACCGTGGTTCCCCACGAGCCGGCTCCGATTACCGCGACCCGCATGTCTCCTCCTATCTCGCGTACGCCGCAAATGCTTCGGCGATGCCCTCGCGCACGCGAACCGTCAGCTCGGTGCCATGTTCGCCGTGCACCTCGGTGAGGACGGCGCCGGACTCGTGGAGTGCGGCCACCACATCCCCGCGGTCGTACGGAATCAGCAGCCGCATGGTGACGGTCGTCTTCGCCAGATCCTCGGCAACGGCGGTGCGCACCAGCCCAACGTCGTCGCCGGTCAGCGCCGACACGGCCACGGACCCGTCGTGCCCGGCGACGAGACCATCGACGACGTTCGGCTCGGCGATGTCGGTCTTGTTGAAGACGATCAGCTCCGGGACGCCGCCGGCGTCGATTTCGTCGAGCACCGTGTGAACTGCCTCGATCTGCCCATCGGGATCGGGATCCGAGGCGTCGACGACGTGGACGAGCAAGTCGGCCTCTGCGGCCTCCTCGAGCGTGGAGCGAAACGCCTCGATGACCTCGTGGGGGAGGCGACGGACGAAGCCGACGGTATCCGATAGCAGCGCCTGGAAGCCGTCGGGCAGATCGAGCTGGCGTACCGTCGAGCCCAGGGTGGCGAACAGCCGATCCTCGACGAGGACGTCGGCATCGGTGAGCTGGTTGAACAGCGTCGACTTGCCGGCGTTGGTGTATCCCACCAGCGACACGACCGGGATGCCCGACTTCTTCCTGGCCTTGGTCTGGGTGGCCCGTGACCGGCGAGCATCCTTGAGCTCGCGCTCGATCTTCGAGATCCGCTCGAGGATGCGGCGCCGATCGGTTTCCAGCTTCGTCTCGCCCGGTCCCCTGGTGCCGATCCCGGCGCCGAGCCGCGAAAGCTCGACACCCTTGCCCCGCAGCCTGGGCAGCCGGTATCGGTGCTGCGCCAGCTCGACCTGGAGCATGCCCTGATGGGTGTGGGCGTGCTGGGCGAAAATGTCCAGGATCAGTGCGACGCGATCGACCACATCGGTCTCGAAGGCTTGTTGCAGGTTGCGCTGTTGGGCCGGTGTCAGCTCATTGTCGAACACGACCACGTCGACGTCGAGCGCCCGGGACTCGGCGACGAGCTCGGCGAGCTGCCCCTTGCCGATCAGCGTCGCTGCATTGAACGCATCGCGCCTGAGCAGCACCGACTCGACCGGCTCAGATCCCGCAGTGTCGGTGAGGAGCTCGAGCTCTGCCAGGCTCTGCTCACCCGCTCCGACACCGCTCTTGTCCTTGACCACTCCGATGAGCAGGGCACGCTGCCGCTCGACATCGAAGTCGGTGACAGTTGCCGTGAGCCGGCTTCGTTGCCTCCCCAGGTGCGTGCCGGATTGGTCGGTCATGTGGGGATTATGCCGCGGACCGATTCCTCACTCACGCTCGGGCCTACTCGGCGTCGCCGAGGTATGCCTGGCGCAGGCTCTCATTCGCCAGCAGCGCCTCCGCGGTGTCGGAGAGCACGATCCGGCCGGTTTGGAGCACGTAGCCGCGGTCGGCAATGGAAAGGGCCATGTTGGCGTTTTGCTCGACCACGAACACCGTGACGCCCTCGTCGTTGATCTGTTTGATGATGTCGAAGTTCTGTTGAACGAGCAGCGGAGCCAATCCCATCGACGGCTCGTCCATCAGCAGCACCTTTGGGTTTGCCATCAGCGCCCGGCCCACGGCGACCATTTGTTGCTCTCCGCCCGACAGGGTGCCCGCTTTCTGCCCGAGGCGCTCCTTGATCCTGGGGAACATGTCG
>Ga0255056_10000054_pt1 | contig 25316 bp, 27 predicted proteins | sample Cases_109_1_MG_FD_183639 | JGI IMG/M metagenome (GOLD analysis project Ga0255056, IMG submission 183639) | Seawater microbial communities from Amundsen Gulf, Northwest Territories, Canada - Cases_109_1 | ecosystem: Environmental > Aquatic > Marine > Gulf | place: Canada: Northwest Territories... | reverse complement strand
GATCGATGGGGGCGGGACATCTTTGATCACCATCACAGGGGTGGAGCGCCTCGATCCGGTTGAGCACCACGTGATTCCTGATCGTCTCGAGGCGGGCACTTATGCAGTGGCTGGTGCCATTACTTCCGGTGACGTCACGGTCACCGGTTGCCTGCCCGAGCATCTGCGCATGGAGTTGCGGAAGCTCGAAGGGGCAGGCTGTGACGTCGAACGCGGCGATGGCTGGCTGCGGGTTCGTGGGCCCGATCGTCCTCAACCCATCGACTTTGCCACATTGCCGTTTCCCGGGTTTCACACTGATATGCACCCACAGATGGTGGCTCTTCTCAGCGTTGCCTCTGGAACGTCTGTCATTACCGAAAACCTCTATGACGCCCGTTTTCGCTATGTCGGGGAGATGGCCCGTATGGGAGCTGACATTCTCATTGAAGCTCAGCACGCCATCATCCGCGGTGTGGAGCGCTTGTCTGGATGTCCAGTCTTAGCGACCGACATTCGCGCCGGTGCCGCACTTGTCCTGGCAGGTCTGCGCGCCGAAGGAGTAACGGAGGTAGGCGAGGCGATTCATATCGACCGTGGATATCAGGATTTTGCAGGGCAACTTGTTGCCCTTGGGGCTGCTGTTGAGCGCAGCGATTGACGGCCCCTAAACTGGGAACAACAGCTCACCAACAGGGGTTTCCGCACCAGATGTCCGAAGCAACACCAGTAACCATCGCGCGAAGCGCTGCCGAAGCCGGTCCGATCGACACGGCCAAGCTCGACGAGGCGCTCAATTACATCCGTCCAGCCGTGCAGGCCGACGGTGGTGACATTGTGCTGCTCGGAACCGACGACGGTGTCGTCGACCTCCAGATGGTGGGTGCCTGTGGCGGATGCCCGCTGTCGATGATGACGTTGAAGGCCGGCATCGAGCGGATCCTGATGGACCGTGTTCCCGGCGTTAGAGAAGTACGTGCTTCGGCCGACGCTCCAGGAACTCTCGAGGAAGCCACCGGTTCCACCGGCATCACCCTTCCAACTCTCTAGGACCCTTAGTCTCCCGTCGATGGATGCTGCTCTGCTCGCTGATGTGGCTGCTGGAGATCGCAAGGCCCTCTCCCGGGCGATCAGTCACGTCGAGGCAGGCGATACGGTTGGCGATCTAGACACATCTCGTTCGATTGTCGGATTCACCGGGCCACCAGGAGTGGGCAAATCGACACTGATCTCCGTTGTGATCGACAAAATCAGAGCCGACGGGAGGACCGTGGCAGTTCTTGCGGTAGACCCGTCCAGCCCAATCACCGGTGGCGCCATTCTCGGAGACCGCATCCGCATGCAGTCCCATGTTGGCGACGATGGCGTGTTTGTGCGGTCGATGGCGACCAGAGGTCATCTAGGTGGGCTGGCTGTCCAGGCGGCGGATGCCGTGCGTCTCATGGGGCATGCCGGCTACGACCAGCTGATTGTGGAGACAGTTGGGGTTGGTCAGTCCGAAGTTGAGGTCATGGAACTGGCAGATCACGTGGTTCTTGTTGTCGGCCCATCCTGGGGCGATCAGATCCAGGCCGACAAGGCCGGGATCGTCGAGATCGCCGATCTCTTCGTGATCAACAAGGGTGATCGGCCGGGAGCATCTGACGTGAGGCGGGCACTCACCGAAGCCGCTGATGCCCGGGGGGCTGAGATCATCGTAACCACAGCTCTCGAGGGTGAAGGCGTAGACGAGTTGCTCGCCGCAATCGAACGATTAGACAACCCCTAGCTCGGCCTGAGCCGCGGCGAGGCGAGCGCCTTCCACCCTGGGAGGGCTTGCTGACACATAGTCGAGACCCAACCTGTGGACGAAGGCAATCGAAGCCGGGTCGCCACCATGCTCCCCACACATCCCCAAGGTGAGGTCCGGGTTCGCCTCGCGACCTTCGGAGCAGGCGAGCTCGATTAGACGTCCGACACCGCCAATGTCCAACGTCTGGAATGGATCTGATTCCAGAATGCCTTGCTCCAGATAGTCCCGGAGAAAAAGACCTTCGGCGTCGTCTCGACTGAGGCCATAGGTCATCTGCGTCAGATCGTTGGTGCCGAACGAGAAGAAGTCCGCTTCTTCAGCGATCAGACCCGCGGTGAGTGCCGCGCGGGGAAGCTCAATCATCGTTCCGACAGGTATCTCCAGGTCACGACCGTTGTAGGTGCCGAGGGCGATTTCCGCGTCGATGACGATTCGTATGCGACGCAACTCTTCAACTGTGGAGACCAGAGGGACCATTATCTCGAGGATCGGGTTGCCCCCAGCGTCGAGACGACGGCGGTACGCGGTGACTGCGGCGCGAGCTTGCATCCGATAGAGCTCCTTTAGCATCAGACCGAGTCGCACTCCCCGCAACCCCAGCATCGGGTTGTCTTCTTCCCAGCGAGCTACTTGTTCGGACATGGCTCGGAGATCATCGGTAGCTCGGCCAGCTCGGACCCGTCTAACCGTCTCCTGCTCCAGCTCCAGTCGCGATGGGAGGAACTCGTGAAGCGGAGGGTCGAGCAGCCTGACCACAACGGGCAGTCCGTCCATCGCTTCGAGTAGACCCTCGAAATCTGTGACCTGGAGCTTCTCCAACTCCTCTAGTGCTTCAGTACGGCCGGCAGTGTCGGGCGAGAGAATGATCTGGCGAACAACCTGAAGACGTTCCCCGAGGAACATGTGCTCAGTCCGCGCAAGCCCGATTCCTTCAGCGCCGCGAGAACGAGCTTCGGCGGCATCTTTAGGAGAGTCGGCATTGGCCCGAACCCCCATGGTGCGAATTTCATCTGCCCACTCGAGGATCAAAGCCAGTTCGGGCAGCCGTTCAGGCGCGATCAGCTCAACCGGCTCGACATAGATGTTGCCGGTGGTCCCGTCGATGGTGATGAAGTCCCCGGCAGCGATATCGATTTCTCCCGCCGAAGCGAGTTCAGCGTTGGCGTCGACTAGGAGGCTTGCGGCTCCGGTGACTGCAGGCTTGCCCATGCCCCTGGCGACAACGGCGGCGTGGGAGGTCTTGCCACCCTGGCTCGTGAGGATGCCCACAGCGGCGGCCATGCCGTGGATGTCGTCGGGTGCGGTCTCGGGTCTTACCAACACGACCTCCTCTCCGGCCTTCGCCAGTTCGACAGCACGGTCGGAGTCAAAAACGACCTTCCCGGCTGCGGCACCGGGAGATGCGGCCACGCCGGACACGGCGACCGGAACATTTGTCTGGCCGATGCGGGGACGTTGCAGCTGTTCGAGTGAGGCGGGCGCAACCCGACTCACCGCGGTCGCCTTGTCGATCAAACCGTCGTTGGCCATGGTCACTGCAAGTCGGATGGCAGCCTCGGCGGTGCGCTTTCCGATGCGTGCCTGGAGGATGAAGAGGGTGTTCTTCTCGATCGTGAACTCGATGTCGATCATGTCGGCGTAGTGCTGTTCGAGTCCGTCCATGACTTCGAGTAGTTGTTGGTGGCATCCAGGGTGCAGGCCGGCCAACTCGTCGAGAGTCAATGTGTTCCTGATTCCGGCCACCACATCCTCGCCCTGGGCCCTGGGCAGGTAGTCGCCGTAACTGACTTTGGTGCCCGTTGCGGGGTCCCTGGTGAAGCAGACTCCTGTTCCGGAGTCTTCACCGAGGTCACCGAACACCATCATCTGCACGGTGGCTGCGGTCCCGAGCTCGTCGAGGATGCCCGTGATCCGTCGATAGTCGATTGCTCGTTTGTTGCTCCATGAGGAGAAAACAGCCTCAATCGCACCTTGAAGTTGGAGTTGGGGATCGTCGGGCAGTCCGCCGGGTCGGTGATCCTCGACGATGGTCCGGAACATCCTGGTGGCGTGTTCCAAGTCGTCTGCTGTCAGTTCTGAATCATCGCTGACCCCCCGCTTGGCGCGAAGGTTGGTCAGAACCTCTCGAAAGAGCCGGTCGTCGATCCCGAGAACGATGTCTGCGTACATCTGGACGAAACGGCGATAAGCATCCCAGGCAAAGTGGGGGTCCCCGGACCATTCGGCGAGCGCCTCGACCACTTCGTCGTTGATCCCGAGGTTGAGGATGCTGTCCATCATGCCCGGCATCGAGATCTTGGCGCCGGAGCGAACCGATAGGAGCATAGGTACCGGTCCCGAGCCGAAGGTACGACCTGTGGCTGTTTCGAGTCGTCCGACAGCCGCAGTAACTTCGCTCCACAGATCGTCGGGCAGGGCGCCGCTTGACATCGCTGTGCGACAGACGTCGGTTGTGATCGTGAAACCAGGTGGCACTGGGAGGCCAAGATGGGTCATCTCGGCGAGCCCCGCCCCCTTGCCACCAAGAAGGTCGCCATCAGACCAATCGGCGTTCGCGAAGTCATAGAGATGTGGCAGCGGTCTCCTCCAGGCCTAGTGCAAGACCAAAGCTACCAACCGGAGGATTCCTAGGCGCACGGTCTCAGGTATCGGCGCGGTAGATCAGCCCCTCGTCACCGGCCACCCAGGTGGTCATCTGGTCTTCTTCGATCTCAACACGGAAGCCAGCTTCGAGGGCGCTGATCACACGTGAGTCCTGTTGGGCAAACTCGGACGGACACTCTCCGTGGGCGCCCCAGTTGGTGAACTGAACGTTTGGGCCACTGATGACATAGGACCCGGAGATGTCACGACAACCAGTTGAGCCGATGAAAGAGCCATCGGTGAATAGCTCGAGTGTGGCCCGCTCGCCCGAAACCGAGGTCACGGTCTCGCCTTCGATGAGCCCGGTGAGAACCCACACGGTGGTGAGCAAGTCTGCAGTGGGAACGGGAGCCAGTGGTTCGAATTCAAGAGTCACGCCGGGGCCTGTGAGCGTCAAGTTTGGTGATCCAAGCTCAACGTCATCGACCACGCTCAGTCCCTGGAGGTAGAGAGTCTCGGCTTCCATGGTTTCGGGTGGAGAGCAGGCCATCTCTGTGACGCCGAAGCCTTGACCTTCGAAAACAGGCAGAGAACCCGCGTAGAAATAGTTGTTGCAGGCAGCTGTCCCACCTACGGCGTCCTCACCAATAATCAACGTGATCGGGTGGGAATCGATGATCGGGACAGGCTTCCCTTCGATTTCCCCTGAAACCAGTTGCCATGAGCCATTCAGACTGTCCGCGAAGTCATTGCCCAAACAAGCCGCGACCATCACCGCGATGACGACGAGCAATGCGATTCTCCTCATGAGATTTGGACGACTTGCCGGGGTGAAGGGTTCCTCAAGTCAGCGTGAATGCCGCGCCGGCGGCGAGGACCACGCCGGTCCAGAGATGAAGTTTGGCGGTGAGTTTCAACGCTCGGATAAGGGCGGGCCCTGTTGTCTTGGCGTAGATGATCCTGACGGGTCCGGTAGCAAAAGGAAAGAGGAGAGCAGCGAATAAAGTCTCGAACGGAGTCCATCCGGCCACCGCAAACGCGGCGATCAACGGGAACGCCCCGTACACAAGCACCGCAAACAGAGTGCGTGTTCTCTCCTTTCCCAGGATGACGGCAAGTGTCCGCTTGTTTGCGACGAGGTCGGTGTCGATGTCCCGGTAATTGTTCGCCACCAGGATGGCTGTCACCAACATCCCGATCGGAATGGCGAGTAGCCATGCGGCCAGGGGAGCGGTCATGTCATGTATGTATCTGGAGCCGACCGTCGCCACCAGACCAAAAAACACGAAGACGAAGAATTCCCCGAATCCGCGGTAGCCGTAGGGCACCGGTCCACCAACGTATCCGAGCATTGCCACTACTGATGCGATTCCAATCACCAGGACCAGGGGTCCGGCGATGAGAGTGAGGGCTACTCCTGCGATGGCCGCTACGCCAAGTGACAACCACGTCGCGACCCACATCTGTCGTGGCGTGATGACGCCGAGACTGACCATGCGTGGCGGGCCAAGTCGGTCGTCGGGGTCGGCCCCACGTTTTGCGTCCGAGGCGTCGTTGGAGAAGTTGGCGGCCACTTGGATGGCGAGTGCTCCAATCAATGCCCAGATCAAGGCATCCGGGCGAAACACTTCCTCGCCGTACGCAAGCCCCGAGCCAACCAATACTGGGACGATGGCAGCTGGAAGGGTGTGGGTACGGGCGGCCGTCCTCCAAGCCTGAAATCTGGTCAACGGCTCAGTAGTGCCAGGGGTAATCGGAGTAATCGGCGCCCCGCTTCTCGAGGAACGAGTCGCGACCTTCCTGTGCCTCGTCAGTCATGTAGCCGAGTCGGGTTGCCTCACCGGCGAAGATCTGTTGGCCAACCAGCCCGTCATCAATCATGTTGAAGGCGAATTTCAACATGCGCTGGGCGGTGGGGCTTTTCACTGACACCTCGGTGGCCCACTCGAGCGCTACCGATTCGAGATCGCCGTGGGGAATCACCGCGTTGACCATTCCCATGTCACAGGCCTCTCTGGCCGTGTAGCTGCGACCAAGGAAGAAGATCTCTCTGGCTCGCTTCTGACCGACCTGTCGGGCCAGGTATGCAGATCCATATCCGGCGTCATAAGAAGCGACGTCAGCGTCGGTCTGTTTGAAGATGGCGTGTTCCTCAGAGGCCAATGTCATGTCACAGACCACATGAAGGCTATGGCCCCCACCGACGGCCCACCCCGGCACGACAGCGATGACGACCTTGGGCATGAATCGAATCATCCGTTGCACTTCGAGGATGTGAAGTCGCCCAACCCGCCCAGAATCGACGGTGTCACTCTCTTCGCCTTCCGCATATTTGTAACCATCTTTGCCGCGGATTCTTTGGTCCCCGCCCGAGCAGAACGCCCAGCCTCCATCTTTGGACGATGGGCCATTGCCCGTCAGCAGGACACAGCCGACATCGGTGGTCTGACGGGCGTGATCGAGAGCGCGGTAGAGCTCATCAACGGTGTGAGGTCGAAACGCGTTGCGGACATCAGGTCGGTCGAATGCGACCCGGACGACACCGGCTCTGCGGGCACGGTGATAGGTGATGTCGGTGAAGCCGAAACCGGGCACCTCGTCCCAGGCGTCAACGCTGAATATTTCAGAAACCACGAAGCGAGAGGATACGGACCAGAATCGCCTTTGTGATCGAATCGCTCCGCCGAGTGGATCCGGATCGTGTCTTCCTGAAGACTCCAGATCGGGTCTGGACCTATGGAGAGACCGTCTCAGAGGTCTCGGACAGGGTGTCCGACGACGTCGTGACGTTGTATCCCGGGCTGAATACCGACTCGCTATTCGACTGTCTCGCCGCCATTGCTGGCGGTGGAGCAGTGCTTTTGAGCCCCGGTGTGAAGACCTCCTCGAACCTTTTGCCCACCGGCACGACCTTGGTGGTGTTCACCTCTGGCACCGGTGGCCGTCCCAAGGGCGTCCGACTGACGATGGAGAATCTCGAAGCTGCCTCGGCCGCTTCAGTCGAGCACCTCGGACACGGCGAGTCGGACACCTGGTTGTTGGCGATGCCTCTCCATCATGTTGCAGGGCTATCCATCCTGGTCAGATCGATATACGCCGGTGGCGCGGTGCGGCTGCTTACCAAATTCGATCCGGGGACCTTTTCTGTGGCCATGCACGGAGATGTGACCATGGTGTCGGTGGTGCCGACGATGCTCCACGAGATCCTCGAGCACAACACGGCGTCGTATGAGGCTTTACGTGCGGTTCTTGTTGGTGGGGGCCCGATTCCAGACGGACTGCTCGAAAGGGGAGCGGAAGCGGGGCTCCCTGTCCTGCCTACCTATGGAATGACCGAGACCTTTGGCCAGGTGGCGACCCTGAGACCTGGTTCTCCGTTGAAACGTCGAGCCCATCCCCTTCCCGGGACCAAGCTCCGTGTCGAGCCGGATGGTCGCATCGCGATCAAGAGTCGACAGGTGTTCCCTGGGTATCTCAATGAAGCAGACCGAGATGACGACTGGTTTGTCACCAGCGATCTTGGGGAACTTGATGATGACGGTGCACTGAGAGTCATCGGACGCGACGATACCGTGATTGTCACCGGAGGAGAGAATGTCGACCCGGTGCGTGTCGAGATCGAGTTGCTGGCCCACCCGGGGGTTGACGATGTGGTTGTACTCGGCATCCCTGATGAGAAGTGGGGTGAGGTTGTGGCCGCGGTGTACGTGGGTTCTGCAGCACAGGAGGCCCTGACTTCCGATCTTGGAGAACGACTACCCCGTCACATGGTTCCCACCAGATGGTTGTCAGTCGATGCGATACCAAAAACCGCTCTCGACAAAGATGACCGTTCCGCGGTTAGGGCTCTTCTAGACGGTTAGGAACGATGAGGGTCTAGCGATCATTTGTGGCGCTCGGCATGCTTGATGATGATGTCAGCAAGAGAACCAGCCCGCCATGCTCTGGATGCTCGTCTTGAGAATGTGCTCGGGTTGGAACATGCGGACACGCTGATGACTCACCTTCCCCAATATCAACCGGACCAGGTGGCGACCAAGCCCGACATCACCATGCTCAAATCGGACATTGCCATGTTTCGCTCCGAGATGGCCGGCTTCAAGACTGAACTCAGAGCTGACATCAAGGAATTGAGGGGCATTCTTCGCGAGAAGCAGAAGTTCTTCGTCGGCACCGTCGTCGGTTCTATGACGGCACTAACGGCCATCTTCTCTCTGGTTGTCGGTTTGCTTCGCTGACGACCTACCACCACCGGCTGGTGCGGGTCGAAGCGGACGCCTCTGGGTCACGGCCGGCCTCTACTCGGTGGACGTCTCGGCGTGGCGATCTTCGACGGGAAGTGAGTTCCGGGTTTTATCTGTTCGATGTTCCTCGCGCATGCCCCATGCACCGATCAGAGTTGCCATCACCATGATTCCGGTCGCGATGAGGAACACTGTTTGTAACCCGGCGACCTGCGCCGCCGAATCGGCGGCTGTTGCCCCACCGTCAGGAAGAACACCACCGCTGGCGGCTGCGACCCTCGCAGCCCAGATCGACCCGAGGACCGCGATTCCAACTATTTGACCAAGAAGTCTGGTGAGGTGGAGGAGTCCGCCTGCAACACCCATGTACTCGGGTGGGACGCTCCCCATGATCGCGCTGTTGTTTGGTGACTGGAACACGCCAATTCCGATTCCATAGGGGATGGCGAGGGCGATGAAGTGGAGACCCGTCGAGTCGGCGTTGAGGGTGAGGAATCCGATATACGTAAGGCTGATGATCGTCAATCCCACGAGGGTCAACCTTCTGATCCCGATGCGATCGGAGAGGGTGCCAGACAATGGTGAAACGATGCCCATCATCACCGGGGCGACACCCAACAAGAGCCCCATTGTCAACACATCAAGGCCAAGGACACCAGCCAAGTAGAACGGTAAGAGGATGAAGATTGCGGAAAGGCAAACGAATACGAGCACGCCGGTGACCACACCCACGGTGAGCATGGGCGTCTTGAACAAACGCAGCTCCAGCATCGGCGAGTCGACTCGGAGCTCTACGACCACGAACATCACGGCTGTAACAGCTGCCACTCCGAAGGCGACAAGGATCTGAGGTGATGTAAATCCGGCATCCTGGCCGACCGTCAGTGCAAGGCAGAGGGAGAACAGAGACGCGCTCATTAGAAGCGCTCCGACGAAATCAAAGCTCTGGCCGGGTATTGGCCGGGTCTTCGGTACGTATCTGACCGCCATCCACGTTCCAATGATTCCGACCGGGATGTTGACCAGGAAGATCGCTCGCCAACTAAATGAGGAAATCAGGATCCCACCGAGAATGGGCCCCGTGATGATTCCGATCGAGACTGCCGTCATGACCCATCCCAGGGCTTTCCCACGTTCCGAACTCGGGAAGGCCTCGACGAGGATTGCTGAGCCGAGGGCCAGGATCATCACAGCGCCAAGAGCTTGTACGACGCGAAAGCCAATCAGCCACGAGACATCCGGAGCAAGCCCACACACTGCCGAGGCAATCGTGAAGACGGAGAAGCCTGCTGCGTAGATCATCTTCTTTCCGACCACGTCTCCGAGACGGCCTATCCCCAATGTCAGAGTGGCAATGGTGAGGAGGTAGCCGAGAGACACCCACTGGATGACATTAAAAGTCGTGTCCAGCTCCGCGACAAGTGTGGGGAACGCGACGTTGACAATCGAACCGTCGATGGTTGCCAGGAGAATCCCGACTGAGACAGTGGCAAGGACGAACCACTTTTTGGTTTCGACGGTCGGTGTGGTGGAGGTCACCAGCCGGGAGGGTATCGCTGGCTCAGATACTTCTCCCAAGTGACGTGACCCATAGCCTGGTCAGGGTTGGTGTGAAACCCAGCCTTGAATGCCCGAGCCGCCTTGCCTGGGACTGGGAGATTGAGGATTGGCCGCTCCCGCCCCTTAGCTTCCATAAGGGAGCGGGCTAGATACTCAGCGTCGTGGATCGTGGGCCCGCCGAAATCGGGCTGTAGACCTGTGCGCCGAGCATGAATGACCGTTGCCAGCTCAGCGGCTACGTCGCCGGTGTCGACCGGCTGGAACACGAAGCGTTTCGGAATTAGTGCGAGCGGTGGCTTGCAAGCAGCCTCGAGGAAGTAGGCGACGAAGTCATGGAACTGAGTGGCCCGCAGGATCGTGTAAGTGAGACCCGAGTTTTCAACCATCTGCTCCGCGTGATACTTGGCCTGGTAGTAGGCGAATGGATGTCGATCGACACCCACAATTGACATATAGAAAAGATGTTGGCTGTCGAGGACGTCGAGCAGTTTGCGTGTGCCGGCGACATCGACCTTGTCAGGCTTGCGTGCGTTGGATGCCAAGTGGACCACCAAATCGGCATCATCGACGGCATCGGCGAGTCCTTCGCCAGTTTCGATGTCTGCCTTTGGTTCACCGGAGCGGCTGGCCGTCGTCACCTCGTGGCCAGTCTCCCTGAGCAGAGGCACCAGGTGTTGGCCCAAGAGCCCTCCGCCACCCAGGACGGTGACCCTCATCTTTTCCTGGCCACCAACAGACCACCGCCAACCGGGAGGGTGGTTGCGTCAAAGGCGTTGTCAGCAGCCACATGGCGATTGAAGTCGTCTGTGCCAAATCCTTCGTCGATCCAACCCTGACCCGTGCCGTAGACGTTGTCAGCCACCACTAGGCCCCCGGGGGCGACCAGGGGCTTCACTACGTCGAAATAGTCGGTGTATTCGCTTTTGACCGCATCGATGAAAACGAAGTCGACCGAATCTGGACCAAGTTCTTCCACCAAAGCGGGCAAGATGTCAAGCGCAGCTCCGCGAACGATGTCAACCCGATCAGCAAGACCGGCATTTTCGAATTCCTCCTGCGCGAAATCTGCGTGAAGATCTGAATACTCGATTGTCACCAACCGACCCTCTCCGGGGAGACCGCGGGCGATCCAGATTCCGGAAAAACCTCCGAGTGTTCCAACCTCCAGCGCCAGCCTCCCTTGGGTCATTGACGCCAGAAGCTTCAGCAGTTGCCCGGCCCCAGAGGATATGGCGATCGAGGGCAGCCCGGCTTCAACTGCCCTATCCATCAGGGTGTCGAGTTGCTCGTCACTCTCTCCGAACACATTGCTGGGATAGTTGAGAAGGAATTGCCAGCGTTCGTGTGTCATCGGCATGTGCCGAGAGTAGGTATCAGTCGTCGAGTGTGGGAGAACGTCGGTTCTTCTTGAGCTCTGACCGCGCCTTCTTGGTCTCGACGCGTCGGTTCTTCGAGGCATGCGTCGGCTTAGTCGACTTGCGCGTCTTGGGTTCCACCAGAGCTGCTTCGATCCGTTGCTTCAGACGCTGACGTGCCATCTCCCGGTTTCGTGACTGGGATCGTTGGTCGGAAGCCATCACCTCGATATACGAGCCAATGCGGCTCGTCAGCTTGGATTTCACTTCACTTGGGAGTGACGAGCTGCTGACATCGAGGCGGAGTCGGACCGAGGTCTCGTTGCGATTGGCGTGTTGACCACCAGGACCTCCCGAGGTATCGAATCTCTCCTCCAACTCGGCTTCCGGGATGATCCAATCTCCGACCTGAAGGTCGTCCATCGGCGATCAGCAACCGATGCAGCCTGATCTCATCAGGCTTCGTCGTAGTACTCGGTGCCGAGGTGGGTGATGAGGTCCTCGCCCATGATGTGTCGGAGGTTGTTCTTCAGCTTGGTGAGTTGGATGAACAGATCGTTCTCCGGATAGAGGCCGGGAGCGTGTTGTGGGCTCTTGAAGTAGAAGGAAAGCCATTCCTGAACACCGCCTCGGCCGGCGCGGTGAGCAAGGTCCATGAATAGGGCAAGGTCGAGCACGATGGGCGCTGCAAGGATTGAGTCCTTGCACAGGAAGTCGACTTTGATCTGCATCGGATAGCCGAGCCACCCTTTGATGTCGATGTGGTCCCAGCCCTCTTTGTCGTCACCTTTCGGCGGGTAGTAATTGATCCGAACCTTGTGATAGATATCCCCGTAAAGCTCGGGGTAGACATCCGGCTGGAGGATGTGCTCGAGGACACCGAGCTTGGAGACCTCTTTCGACCTGAAGCTGTCCGGATCGTCAAGAACCTCACCATCGCGGTTTCCGAGAATGTTGGTGGAGAACCAGCCTTCGATACCCAACATCCGTGCCTTTAGACCCGGGGCGATCATGGTCTTCATCAACGTTTGACCGGTCTTGAAGTCCTTGCCGACGATGGGGAGCTGTTCCTGCGAGGCCAGGTCAACCATCGCAGGGATGTCCACTGTCAGGTTGGGAGCCCCGTTTGCGAAAGGGACCCCCATCTTGAGCAGGGCGTAGGCGTAGACCTGTGAGGGGGTGATGTGTGAGTCGCTGTCTTTGAGACCTTGCTCGAAAGCGTCTAAGTCCATGTGCACCTCGGACGGCTCTTCGTAGGCCTCGGTCGAACCACACCAGACGGCAACAAGACGGTCAACTTCCTTTTCGGCTCGAAAACGGTCGATATCCTCCATCAGCAATTCGGCCTGATCCATGTGGTTGTCGGCTTCCTTGACCTGGTCGACACCCTCGAGATTCCTCACCCATCGCGGTGAAAAGACGGCCGGCATCGGCTTGACGGCCCTGAGTTCTTCGCCGATTCCCTCAATCTCACGTGAATCGAGCACGCCCGCTTTCATCGCTGCCGCGTAGGCATCATCCGAATAGGGGTCCCAACCTCCGAACTCGAGGTCGTCGAGACCGGCGAGTGGGACGAAGTCCTTGATCAGGGGATTGTTGTTCTCGGTTCGCTTGCCAAGACGGATGTGTGCCATCTGGCTGAGTGAGCCGATCGGGGCGGCGTACCCCTTGCGGGCGGCGAGCACTCCGGAGATGAAGGTGGTGGAGACGGCACCCATACCGGGTGTCAAGACTCCGAGTTTGCCCTCGGCGGGGGCGACTTGTGGTGATTCAGGCATTGATCCTCCGGGTTGGGACGTTACCGGTGGTAGGCACTCTGGGCTCAATCGACCCCAGCGGGTGCAGTTGTGGTCGCACAGCGACCACAACTGCACCCGCAAGGCAGGGTTAGGCTCGACGTCGTGGTTTCGGCGCCCGATTCTCTCGGTCCCTCGGTTGATGTTGCCCTGCTAGCTGACGCCGTCCAGGCCGTGCGTGGCAAGCTTTTCATTCTTGGTGGGGGCTGGGACACGCTCTGGGTTCACAGATTTCCGGCGCGTCACCCGAGCTTGGCAATAGGCCTGCGGTTGCGAGTGCCGGTCTCGTGGGCAAGCGAAGAGCTCAAACTGTCCGTCGAACTGCAAGATGCTGACGGTCACCCTCTCTTACCTCGGCCTCTTTCGCACAACATCAAGTTGCCTGGACAGTCTCAACATCCGCCGAACGCGACTGACTTCGGGCTGATCAGGTCATTCACTTTCAACAATCTGATGTTCGAACGGGAGGGCTCGTATTCTTTTGTCATCTCGGTAGATGAGGAACCTGTTTCACGACTTAGATTCTCCGTCCGTGCCCGGCGCACCAAGACCCCGGATCCCGATTGAGGGCTCGTGGCGTTCCACTCGGCGGTTTGCATAGCGTGAATACGGTCATACCCTTTTAGACCTCAGGGACAAACAGGTCCGTCCCATTTCCCCATCTGCCCATGGAGGCTTCATGCTGCCCAGGACTGTTTCCCGACTACTCGTGCTCGTCGTCACAGCCCTAATTGGTGTCGTCGGCGTCCTGTCTGCTACCCCGGCACAGGCCCATTCAGATCGACCGCCGTTTGAAGTCAAGTTTCCCCAGGAGACTGACAAGACAAGTTTCCACAATGACTGGGGCGACAGTCGTCGCGGTGGCCGCGGCCACCGCGGCAATGACTTGATGGCGATGGCGAAGATGACCGAGGTCTACGCCATTGCCGACGGTGTCGTGACCAAGATCGACGAACGCAGTCGTCCCGGTCGGTACATCTCAATTGAGCACGCGGACGGATGGGCGAGTCTCTACGTGCACCTCAATGATGACAACATTGGCAGCGACGACGGGGAAGCCAGTTGGTCGCTGACACTCGCCCCGGGTATCGAAGAAGGCGCAGAGGTCAAGGCTGGCCAACTGATTGGTTGGGCCGGTGATTCAGGAAATGCCGAGGGAAGGAGTCCTCACACCCACTTCGAACTGAGCCACGATGGTCACACGCTCAATCCCTATTACATATTGGAAGACGCGTACGTCCAGGATCATCAAGATTTTCTCTTCAAACAGTGGGTTGTTGAAAACGGGTTTGGAGTTTACGAGATCACCTGAGCGTCATCCAGATGCACAACCGTCTCGACGAGGTTGGGGTCGGCCGGGTCAACTTTGGCCACTTCCGTGGTTTCTGTTTTAGGTGGCTCAGCGTCAATCACCCAAATCACTCGAGTGACACCGGCCGCTGAGCTGGCCCTCGACCAAGCAGCCAAGATGTCGCTTGGCTCGTCGATGAACGCACGTTCCCTGTCATCCATAGCCGCTTCGCCGATGAGGATTGCCGTGAAGCATTGTGTGGCTGCGGCCTCTACATGACTTTCGTCGGAGACGTCGCCAAGGGCGACCTTGAATCCTTGATCCTTCATCCTGAGAGCGATCTGCTCGTCTGAGATAAAGACACGGATTTCTCGATTGGGTTCGACGAGTCCGTCAAGGATCGCCTCCCCGGAGGTGGTATCGGCTCCAACAACGATTACCGGCATGGCCAGAAAACCTAGCTTAGGCAGAGGCTTTCCTCCGACAGCTATGTCAGTTACAATAGCACTACGCGGATAGTGGAAATTCCCCACTGCCCGGTACCGTTGACAACGGTGAAGACAGTTTCTCATTGAGGTGATCCAGAAATGGCCACAGTTGATATCGATCTAGGCGGGTACCAGCTCGGTTGGCATGACGACGTCAAACTTGCTTTCGAACCCCGAAAAGGGTTGGACGAAGAGGTCATCAGGGACATGTCCACGATGAAGGGCGAGCCGGAGTGGATGCTCGACTTCAGACTCAAGTCTTACAAACGCTTCCTCGCCAAGCCGATCCCACAGTGGGGTGGCGGCGGGTTGCTCAACACCATCGATTTCGACGATATCTACTACTACGTCAAGCCCGAAGGTGAGCAACAGAAAGACTGGGACATGGTTCCCGAGTCGATCAAAGAGACCTACGAGAAGCTCGGCATCCCTGAGGCGGAGCGCAAGTACCTCGCCGGCGTAACCGCTCAGTATGAAAGCGAAGTTGTGTACCACCGCAACCGTGAGGATCTCGAAGCCCTCGGAGTGCTCTTCACAGACATGGACACTGCGGTTCGCGACTACCCCGAAATCGTCCAGGAGTACATGGGAACAATCATCCCGCCCAACGACAACAAGTTCGCCGCGCTCAATTCCGCGGTGTGGTCCGGCGGGTCTTTCATCTACGTCCCCCCAGGAGTCCACGTCGACCAGCCCCTCCAGGCCTACTTCCGAATCAACTCCGAGAACATGGGTCAATTCGAGCGCACTCTGATCATCGTGGATGAGGGCGCATACGTTCACTACGTCGAGGGCTGCTCTGCACCGACTTGGTCGACTGACTCACTGCACTGTGCTGTGGTCGAGATCGTGGTCAAGGAGGGTGGCCGTTGCCGCTACACCACCATCCAGAACTGGTCGAACAATGTCTTCAATCTGGTCACCAAGCGGGCCGCTGCCTACCGGAACGCCACGATGGAGTGGGTCGACGGAAACTTGGGTAGCAAGCTCACCATGAAGTACCCGGCGGTGTGGCTCATGGAGCCCGGCGCCCATGGCGAGGTACTTTCCATTGCTTTCGCAGGTGAGGGTCAGCACCAGGATGCTGGAGCGAAGATTGTCCATGTCGCTCCCGACACCACGTCGACGATTGTCTCCAAGTCAATCGCTAAGGGTGGAGGCCGGTCGGGGTACCGAGGTCTTGTTCGAGTCGAACCTGGCGCGGAGAACGCCAAGAGCTTTGTTCGTTGCGACGCTCTGATCCTCGACGACGAAAGTCGTTCCGACACCTATCCATATATGGAAATCGAGGAGAACGACGCTGAGATTGGACACGAGGCCACGGTTTCCAAGGTTGGCGAAGATCAGCTGTTCTATCTGATGTCGCGGGGTCTCACCGAAGATCAGGCAACTTCGATGGTGGTCGCCGGTTTTATCGAGCCGATCATCAAAGAATTGCCGATGGAATACGCCGTCGAGATGAACCGTCTCATCGAGCTCAATATGCTCGCAGCAGGAGCGGTCGGGTAACCAAGTCTGAGCACTTTTTAGGCTCATTCTTTACAATTCTCTAGCACCTTGGGCGGGACAATGGGCCCAGTCCGCTTCTCAACAAGGACTCGTCAGATGAAGAAGTTTGCTTTATTGATCGCGCTCGCGCTTGTCGTCGTCGCCTGCGGTGACGAGAGCGATGACGCAGTCGCCTCGCTTGCCGACACAACCGCAACAACTGTGGAGGGAGAGGCGGCAGGAGCCGACTCGGAGGAATTATTGCTGGAGTTCGCTCAATGCATGAGGGACAACGGTGTCCCGGACTTCCCAGATCCCACTCTGGACGCCGACGGAAATATTCGTCCGTTTGGCAATGGGGGTGGTCAGGGTGATTTGGGTGTCGACCGGGACACTATCCAGGCGGCCCAGGAAGAGTGCATCCCCATCGTCGAGGATCTTGCCCTCAACTTCTTTCGCGCGAACCGCGGCCAGATCGAAGACCTGCTCTATGAGTTCGCCTCGTGCATGAGAGACGAAGGCATCGATATGCCCGACCCTGATTTTTCAGAGGGACCGCTTAGCGGAGGTGGACCGTTCGGGGACATCGATCGCGGAGATCCCGAGTTTCAGGAGGCAGCCGAGACCTGCTCAGGTGTGTTTGGTGCGGGGGGCTTCCGTCTACCTGGCGAGGGCAGAGGTCCCGGAGGCGACGACAATGGTTGATGTGGTGGACGCACCGTCTGAGACTGGAGAAGTGACGTCAACAGCGGACAACCCACCCCCCATCTGGAAGACGTCTTTGTTCTGGGTTGTAACCGGCCTCGTCTTGGTAGCCGCTGTTGTAATCACCGTGGTCGTGTCTCGAGGCGAAAGTGTCGAGCCGATCGGGGAGGTCGCCAACACAACTGAGGTGGTCCGTGCCGACCTGGTTGAAGAGTCGACATTTGAGGGCACACTCGGCCGGCCCGAGGCAACTTCAATTTTCGCCGGCACACAAGGAATCGTCACCTCGATCAGCGAGCCCGGTACGGTCATCTCGTTTGGCGAGGAGCTATTCACCGTCGATAACAGTCCCGTTGTGTTGTTCGAGGGTGAACTTCCTTCCTATCGCGATCTTTCACTTGGTGATACTCAAATCACGGTCCCTGCAGGTCGCTCCGGAGTTCTCACCTGGTTGGCCGGCGTCGGCGAGGTAGTCGAATCGGGCGATGTGTTTGCACGTATTGACGAGGCCCCGGTCGTGGTCCTCGAAGGGTCGGTCCCGATGTACCGGGTTCTGCGCAGCGGTGTTGAGGGCGAAGACGTCCTCCAACTCGAGGAAGCCTTGGTTGCGCTCGGCTACGACCCCGATGGAACAGTGACTGTTGACGAGGAATACACGTCGGCCACAACCGACCTGGTCGAGCGATGGCAGGAAGCCCTGGGGCTGAGCGAGACCGGCAGGGTCGCACCTGGCGAGGTTTTCTTTGCACCTCTGCCGGCACAGGTCTTGGGCCAGCAGGCCGTGGTGGGGGCTGTAGTCAGCTCAACCACACCCATTATCCAAGCCAGCGGAGGTGACCCGTTGTCGGGGTCCGATGTGATCCAACTCGAGAGGGCGCTCGAAGCACTCGGCCACGATCCAGGTCCTGTCGATGGCGTCTACGACCTGGACACTGCGTCGGCCGTCGAGGAATGGACATCCACAATCCAGATGAACACGAAGGGCTGGCTGCCGGTCGGCTCTGTTGTCTTTCTTCCGACGAGAGTTCGAGTCGTCGATCACGTCTCGACTGCTGGAGCGAGTGTCACCGCAGCATCGTCTGTCCTAACAGCGGCACCGGAGCAGACCATCATTCGGATGGACTTGCCTGCCCAGGATCAGGAACTGATGTCGGTGGGAACACCTGTGATCGTTGTCCTGCCCGATAGATCTGAGACTCCGGGGACGGTTTCGTATGTTTCGAGCGTCGCCGAGTTGGCTCCTCAGGGTGGTGGTGCAACGTTCGACGTCGAGATCACATTGGAGACCCCTTCAGTCGTGGGCGATCTCGACGAGGCGCCCGTTGATGTACGCGTTGTCTCTGACTCCGTTGACAACGTATTGGCTGTGCCGGTGACTGCTCTTCTGGCTCTCTCCGAAGGTGGCTATGCAGTTGAAGTCGTTGAGGGAGCAGGTACAAAGTTGGTGGCCGTCGAGCCTGGCTTCTTTGGCGATGGTCTAGTGGAGATCATCGGATCAGTGGAGGCGGGAACTCTCGTAGTCCTACCGTGACAACACCGGTCCTTCAGCTGAAGAATGTCTCCAAGGTGTATCCGACAACTCCGCCGGTGAAGGCAGTCCAAGACGTCGACCTGACCGTTGAGGCTGGAGAGTTGCTTGCGCTGGTCGGCCCTTCGGGCTCGGGTAAGTCAACGATGCTCCACATCATGGGAACTCTGGACCGACCTACCAGCGGCGAAGTGACAATCGTCGGGCACAGTGTGTCGGATTTGTCTGATGCCGAGCTTTCTGGGTTGCGGTCGGCTCACATCGGATTCGTCTTCCAGGCTTTCTATCTGTTGACCGGCTACTCAGCGTTGGACAACGTCGCGGATGGTCTTCTCTACACCGGGATGAGTCTCGATGACCGCCGGGCCCGGGCCCGCGAGGCCCTTGCCACCGTTGGACTGGCGCACCGACTCGAACACGTTGCAACGCAACTGTCCGGCGGAGAACGCCAGCGGGTCGCCATTGCCCGAGCGATTGTTGGTGAGCACTCCTTGGTTCTTGCCGACGAGCCAACAGGAAATCTCGATACTCAAACGTCGGAAAGCATCGTCGACCTGCTTCGTGATCTCAATCGGGCCGGAACGACAATTGTTGTTGTTACCCACGACCTGGAAATCGCCGAATCCCTCCCTCGTATCGTTCGATTGCGTGATGGCAGCATCGAGTCAGATCGAACCAAGAAGCCAGTGTGAGCAACGGCGAGTTTCGTTCGAGTATCCATCCATCGGATCTCGTCAGAACCGCAACTGTTGGTCTTCGAACACGACCGATGCGGGCGGCACTCAGCGCTCTTGGCATCATGATCGGCATCGGAGCGATGGTCGCTGTCCTCGGTCTTTCCGAGTCGTCGAAGGCCGAGTTGCTCGACCAACTCGAGCGTTTAGGGACAAATCTGCTGACGGTAGAGGCCGGCATCGGCATCGGTCGAGGAGTTGCCGAATTGCCCAATGAGTCAATCGAGATGGTGGGTCGAATTGGCCCCGTAGAAGCAACATCTTTCGTGAGCGACGTCGCGGCGAATGTTTATCGAACAGACTTGATTCCCGTGTCTCAGACTGGGGCGATCAGTGTGAAGGCAACCGAGCCGGAATTGCTTGAGACTGTTGGCGGGACAATGGCAGCGGGCGTATTCCTGGACGACGCCACCGTCACCTATCCGGCCGTTGTGCTGGGTGCGGTCGCTGCAGAACGACTTGGCATCGATTCGCTCGTTGGTTCGCCGATGGTGTGGTTGGGTGAAAAGTGGTTCGCAGTTTCAGGCATCATGACCACTCTCCAACTTCATCCAGACCTCGATCGTTCGGCGTTGGTTGGCCAGTCAACCGCTGAAACCTTCCTTGATCATGAGGGACCGCCGACGGTGATCTATGTACGTGCCAAGCCCGAAGACGTGTTGGCGGTAGCTGACGTGATTCCGGCGACCGCCAACCCTGAGTTTCCAGATCAGGTTGAGGTGGCCAGGCCCACCGACGCCTTGGAAGCGGCCGAAGCCGCCGACGACACTCTCACAGCCCTCTTTCTCGGTCTCGGCGCGGTGGCCCTGTTGGTGGGCGGGGTCGGTATCGCCAATGTCATGGTTATCAGTGTCCTCGAGCGTCGAAGTGAGATAGGCCTGCGTCGAGCGCTCGGAGCGACCAGACGTCACATTTCGTCTCAGTTCTTGGCGGAATCATCAATCTTGGCCGGTGCCGGGGGACTCGCCGGCGTGGTCCTTGGTGTCGGAATTACCGCGGCCTGGGCTTTCTATCGGGGTTGGGACACCCTTGTGCCACTGGTGGCGGTGATCGGCGGTGTGGTCGCCGCTCTGACAATTGGTGCGGTCGCCGGGCTTTATCCAGCTTTGCGCGCCGCTCGGTTGAGCCCCACTGAAGCGCTTCGGTCGTAGCACCGACTACTAGCTACCCGTCGAAGAGAAGTGTTGGTAGTCCTTCAACGACTGCCAGCGTCCTCCCCAACTCCATCCGATCGAGTCGAAAGCGATGGTCACTGCGTCACCCTCCGTGATCATTCCGGGCTCGTCGAGAGTGCGGTCGGTATACCTTTCTGAACCGGTCGGCCAGATCTCATCGTCGGTGACGAACGGATTGAGATGTGGGTTCAGGTCGATGGCCAAGCCAAACGCATGCTGTGACCACCGATCCGTTCCTGACACCACCCGGCAATGGAATCCCGACGTATTCGAGTAGCCGGAGTCGATGTCCTCGACTCCTTCCGGGAGATCGCCTATCGGAACGATGCTTTCTATCGGATAGTTGTTGTTGAACAAAGACTCGAAGACGGCCATCACCGCCCGAGAGTGTTCCTGGTGAACAACGATCTCCCCTCTGTGGGTTCCGGCGTCAAAGCCGACGTAGGTGACGGTGATCAGATCGAGGTCTTCCGGTTCCACGGGACATTCTGCATTCCAGGAATGGCCCAGTCGATCGCGATCGACCTCCTCGATTGAACCTTCGAATGTTGGTGTCGAGACTGTTGTGGTCGTTGTTGTCGAGGATTCGGTTGTGGACACGGTCGCAGGTTGAGCACAGGCCGCTAAGACCAGCAATAGAGCAATGCCCGACGTCCGTTCAGACGTTGCTTCTGCCCACCACAAAGCCGAGAAGAAGCCCGCCGGCGGCCGCCCACACAAGGGAGAAATCGTCGCCGGTGGAGTAGATCGAAGGTGCCCCTGCGATCCGGAGAATGGCGGCTGCTGCGATACCGCCGATGATTCCCATGAGAATCGTTCCGATCAGGCTGTTGGCTCCAGCCAGAAGACCTCCCAAGAGCCCACCGATCGCTCCGACGCCGCCGACGATCAACATTGCTTCAAGTGTGGAGGCATCAAGGAACATGACGACAGGTTACCCGGGTGCATAGTGGCTGTATGGAAAGAGTGGAGATCAGGCTGAAATGACCTTTTCTTCTAAAACTTCTGCCATTAGGAACTGCACGGACCTGCCCGCCAAGGCAAACGGCTCGGTCAGTAGGAGGACTATCGAACTAGGGCCTCGGCTGACAACGTGACCTGTGTAGGTGTGGACCCCATCTTCGTCTTGGGTAACAAATGTTGTGATCATCTCTACTCCGACTCTTTAGCAGCGCAGTTGATATCGACCACGCTGGGTAGAGCTATATAGGTCGGAAGGCCATACTGACTGAAGCGTCGCAGAATCATGGTTTATTCATCCGTTAACTTCCTCCATCTAAGTTTTGAGGGAACGTGCGTCTCTTAGTTGTTGAAGATGAGCCAGATCTCGCCGAAGCGATTGCCCGCGGCCTACGCCGCGATGGGCATGCTGCCGACGTCGCACTGACAGCAACCGATGCCGATATCAAGCTCCGTTCAGCCGGATATGACCTGGTTTGTCTTGATTGGACTTTGCCCGACGGCTCTGGACTCGGATTGTGCCGCGATCTGATTTCCGGTGAATTGCCCACCCTGGAGGGGGATCGCCCGCGGATACTGATGCTGACCGCGCGCGATGATGTAGAAGATCGTGTGGCAGGTCTCGACTCGGGCGCTGATGACTATCTGGTCAAGCCATTTGCGATGGCTGAATTGAGGGCCAGAGTGCGCGTGCTGCTCAGACGTGAGACTGACACCGACCCCGTCCTCTCGGTTGGACCGCTTCGGCTTGACGATGCTCGTTTCATCGCGGAACGGGACGGAGAGAAGCTGGATCTCACGGCAAAAGAGTTTGCGCTTCTCCACTATTTCATGGCACACCCTGGAATTGTTATGGGTCAAGAGCACCTCCTCGAGCATGTTTGGGATGAGATGACCGACCCCCTTACCAATGTGGTGCGGGTGACAGTTAGCAACCTACGCAAGAAACTCGGCGAGCCCCAGCTGATAACGACCGTTGCGGGTCGCGGCTACAAGTTGGACGAGTAGTGCCCAGCTGGCAATCGATCAAGTTCCGGCTTTCGGTCCAGTATTCCGCGGTCGTGTTCGGGCTGGGTGGAGCAGTCCTCGGTCTGGTCTATTGGGCCCTGCAGCGCAACCTGCGATCGCAAACGATGATGGCCCATATTCAGACCGGCCAGATGGTCGTGCTCAGCGACGGAGAACTCGTGGTCATGCCTGAATTTCGAGAGGTGGAAGTCCGAGCGATCGAGTCGATCTACAACGAAGTGGTCCTCAGCCAGGTTGCTCGTTTCACCTTCATCGCGCTCATTGCCCTATTCCTTCTCAGCCTTGTTGTGGGCTGGGTCATGTCCGGCCGGATGTTGAAACCTGTCAAGGAGATCACATCTGTTGCAAGTGACATTCAGGCTTCAGATCTGTCACGAAGAATCGCTCTTGAAGGCCCCGATGACGAGCTGACCCGCCTTGCTAACACTTTCGATGGGATGCTCGACCGCCTCGACAACGCATTCACCAGCCAGCGGCGGTTTCTCGCCGACACCTCCCACGATCTGCGAACCCCGCTTGCTGTCATCCAGGCCAATATCGAAGTTGTCGCCGATGATCCCAACGCGTCCATCGACGAGTGGCAGGAGGCAGGAGGGATCGTGCGTCGCAATACGGACAAGATGTCCAAGATGATCGATGGCCTCCTCGCAGCTGCCAGATTGCAGACCGGGAAGGCCCAATCAGTTTCGTTGGATCTTTCGGAGATAGTGGAGGCGAAGGCCGCCGAATTCGTTCCGGTCGCCGCAGATCGCGGAATCACTGTTCAGGCAGACGTTGCACGGGCTGTTGTGCAGGGTGTGGAGGTTCCGCTTGATCGCGCTCTCTCCAACCTCGTGGACAACGCACAACGGGTTGCTCCGGAAGGCTCGACCGTCACGTTGGGCAGCGGTGTTGTGGAAGGTTGGGCCTGGATGGCGGTGCAGGATCAGGGTCCTGGGCTTCCCTCCGAGCAAGAGGATCGGATCGGATTGGGCCTATCGATCGTCACCCAGATTGCCGAAGCACATGGTGGTGCTCTCGACTCATATGCCGATAGTGATGGGGTTGGGACCACCATGGTGGTGTGGTTGCCAAGCGACGACGCCACCGGGAGCCATCCGACGGACAACCCTTTTACCAATCGTTAACGGAAGGTTTAGGGGTGTCTTATCGGTTGACCCATACGCTGGCATTGCCAGGAGGTCTAATTGAGTAGCGACGGAGAAATGAACACCGAGCCAAGACGCCGCTCTGGCGTCTGGTCTGCGATTGCCTACTTTGTCGGCGTCGCGGCGCTGGTAGTCGGTATCTATGTGATTACCGACAGCGGTGTCAGCACTGATCCAGAGCCCACCCCGGTTGCTGTCGAAGAACCAACGACGACAACGGCTCTCGCTGTTGAGGTTGAGGCGCCGTCATTGGTCGCTGGTGAGGAGCCAATCGCCGACGCCGCCGAGGTGATCCTTCCGTCAGTTGTTCACATCCAGACCGATCAAGGTCTTGGGTCGGGCGTTGTCTATGACAGCAGTGGTCTAATCATCACTGCCGCCCACGTGGTCGAGGGTCAGGACACCGTTCAGATCCGATTCAGCGATGGGGAGCAGGTGGAGGGAACAGTGCTCGGCGCCGTCAGCGGTGTCGACATTGCCGTCATCCAGGTCGAGAAGGATGGATTGATACCTGCCGTGTTCAATACTCAGAAACCACGCGTAGGACAGCTGGCGATTGCCGTTGGCAGCCCTTGGGGTCTGGAGTCGACTGTGACCGCCGGCATAGTCTCTGCAATCGATCAGGCGAACTGTGACTTCGGGGGGGTATGTTTCTCCCAGGTTCAGACTGATGCCGCGATCAATCCAGGCAACTCGGGTGGCGCCCTTGTCGATCGCAATGGTCATGTCATCGGTATCAACGTCTCTATTCGCACCGAGTCTGGAGCAAACGATGGTGTCGGATTTGCCGTGCCCAGCGACATTGTCGTCGAGCATGCCGAGAGCATCATCAGCGGAAATCTCCTCGATACCGCCTTCCTTGGCGTTGAAGGGGCTCCTTCTCAAGGTGACCGTGCTGGTGCACTCATCACCGTTGTGATGCCTGAAACCGGTGCAGCAGACGCCGGCCTCCAGGTCGACGATGTGGTGGTTGGGTTCGCCGGCGTTGAGGTTTTTGGGATCAACGACCTCGCTGCCCAAGTCCGGACTCATCGTCCTGGGGACACGGTCGAGTTGACTCTGATACGTGAGGGCGTGGAAATGACCTTTAGCGTCACACTCGGGGTTCGTCCCGACGCCAGCAGCTCCTAGCCCGCTCCACACTCATTAAGGTAGGTCTCGCCTGCCACAACCGGTGGGCGCCCTGAGCGCAGCGAAGTCGGTTGGAATCCGACGCTGTCCCGCAACTGTGAAGACGCCCCTTGGCTGAGTCCCTTGTTTCGCAAGAGACTCCCGCAAGAGGATGTACAAGCCAGGTCGCCTGGCTCAGGGCCACGCATATGTCTCGGATGAAGACGGACCCGGTGGCTCAGGGAAAGCCCCACACCTCTTCATCCTCCAAAACGGAGGATGTTTTTATGAAACGGACCGCGCTGATTGCGCTGTTGGTGATGGTGGTTGCGGCGTGCAGCCCCTCTGACA
>Ga0255056_10000052_pt1 | contig 25379 bp, 22 predicted proteins | sample Cases_109_1_MG_FD_183639 | JGI IMG/M metagenome (GOLD analysis project Ga0255056, IMG submission 183639) | Seawater microbial communities from Amundsen Gulf, Northwest Territories, Canada - Cases_109_1 | ecosystem: Environmental > Aquatic > Marine > Gulf | place: Canada: Northwest Territories... | reverse complement strand
CGCTGGGTTGGGGCGAGCCCTATTCCACCGCGCAGCTTTCGCGCATGCTGCGCGACAACATGTTCACCCCAACCCGCTCCAGCCGCGCGCTCTATGTTCCACCGATACGCTCCAACGCCTTCCTGAGTTCGGCGCCAGCCTGGGAACGCTTCGGCAGCCGCTGGTTTCCGACCTTCGGCGGCGTGGTCGCGATCGAGGCTGGCAAGCAGCTCTATGCCGCTACCCTTCAGGCCGAGCGCAAGCGTTTCCGCCGGCCGATCGTGGTGCCCTTCCCGCGGCCCGCCCGTCCGGTCCCCAGCGGCCGGGTCGCCTGAGTCGGCCGCTGGGGGCCGGGCCAAAGCGCTCATTTGCAAGGTTTTCTTTGATTTTGCCGGGGCCGCGGACTATCTCTAGGCGCGCGAAGCACCCCGTAACCGCGAAACTCATCGGCAAGCAGTCCATTTCATGCCCGACGACCCAAAATCCCAACCCGATCTGGCCCAACCCGATCTGGATTTGAACGGCCTGCGAGACCGAATCGACGAGATCGATAGCTCGATCCACGATCTGTTGATGCAGCGATCCGAGGTCGCCCGGCGGATCGGCGCGGCCAAGGACGCGGATTCGGTCTACATGCGGCCCGGGCGCGAGGCCATGGTGTTGCGCCGGTTGATCGCCCGCCACCGGGGCGATTTGCCGCGGGCGTTGCTCGTGCGCATCTGGCGCGAGGTCTTCGCCGCGGTCACCGCCCTTCAGGGTCCCTTCGCGGTTGCGGTCTACGCGCCGGAGGGCAGCTTCGGGTACCGCAATCTGGCGCGCGATCATTTCGGCTGGCGGACGCCGATCACCGCCTACCGTTCCGCTGCTCAGGTGCTTGAAGAGGTCAGCGACGGCCGGGTCACGGTCGGCGTCCTGCCGGTGCCGGTCGCGGATGACGCCAACCCCTGGTGGCGCAGTCTGGCGCGCGACGGCAAGGCGACGCCGCGGGTCGTCGCGCGCCTGCCTTTCGCCGATGTCGAGGCGTCTGGCGCCGCGGGCCCGGCCGCACTGGCGATCTCGCTGGCCGAGCCCGAGGAGACCGGCGACGACCGCGCCTATCTCGTGGTCGAGACCGGCAAACTGGTTTCGCGCGGCAACTTCAAGCAACTGCTGGCCAACGCCGGCTTCGAGGCCCGCGATATCCAGTCCTGGGAGGAGGGCGGCGACCGCTCGCTCAACCTGGTCGAAGTCGAGGGTTTTCTGTCCTCGGACGATGCCCGGCTCGCCCGGCTCATGGAACCGGAGGATGGCACGATCAGCCATGTCTGGGCGGTCGGTGGTTTCGCGGTGCCGCTGTCGGCCGAGCAAATGGCCCGGTCTGGGGACGGGGAGGTTCGCCCATGACCCTGACCCCGCGCCCGGGCATCATGGAGATCGCGCCCTATGTCGGCGGCGAGGCGGCGATTCCGGGGAAGAACCGGGTCATTCGTCTGGCTTCCAATGAGAATCCGCTCGGCCCCAGTCCCCTGGCCTCCGCCGCCTATGTGGCGCTGGAGAAGGCGTTGCACCGCTATCCCGACGGCGGCGCCCGGGTGCTGCGCGAGGCGATCGCGCGCGCCGAGGACCTGGATCCGGTGCGCATCGTCTGCGGCGCCGGTTCGGACGAGCTGATCGCGCTCCTGGTGCGCGGTTACGCCGGGCCGGGCGACCAGGTCCTGTACAGCGCGCACGGCTTTCTGATGTATTCGATCGCGGCGAAGGGCGCCGGCGCCGAGCCGGTCGCGGCAGCGGAGCGCGATATGACCGCGGACGTCGACGCCCTACTGGAACGGGTGAGCGAGAAAACGCGGCTCCTGTTTCTGGCCAATCCGAACAATCCGACCGGCAGCTATCTGACCGAGGCCGAACTGCGCCGCCTGCGCGAAGGTCTGCCCGAGGAGGTGTTGCTGGTGATCGACGCCGCCTACGCCGAATACGCCACCCAGGACGACTACTGCTCCGCCATGGACCTGGTCGCGGAGTTCGACAATGTGGTGGTGACCCGGACGTTCTCGAAAATCCATGGCCTGGCGGCGCTGCGGCTGGGCTGGGCCTATTGCCCACCCGCGGTCGCCGAGGTGCTGCATCGATTGCGCGGGCCGTTCAACGTCAGCCAGGCGGCCCAGGCCGCGGGTGTGGCGGCGATCGGCGACCGCCAGCATGTCGAACGCTCGCGCGCCCACAACGCGCGCTGGCTGGCCTGGACCATCGAACGTTTGTCGGCGCTCGGCTTCGATCCCCGGCCCAGCGCCGGCAACTTCCTGCTGGTGCGCTTCGCCGACGAGCCAGGGCGCTCGGCCGAGGCCGCGCTCGCCCATCTCAAGAAGCACGGCATCCTGGTGCGCGCCGTGGCCGGCTACGGCCTGCCCGATTGCCTGCGCATCACCATCGGCACCGAGTCCGAGAGCCGCGCCGTGGTCCAGGCGCTGGAGGGCTTCGCGGCGCGTGAGGCGGCTGGCGAGGCCGGAACCGCCGCCGGAGCGCGGGCATGAGCCAGGACCCGGCCGGCGAACCCTTGTTCGAGCGGGTCGCGCTGATCGGGGTCGGGCTGATTGGCGCCTCTCTCGCCCAGGCACTTCGCCGCGACGGCCTGGCCGGGCGCATAGATGGCTGTGTGCGCTCCAAGGCGAGCCGTGCCTACTGTCTGGAGCACGGCATCGCCGATGCCATGCACGATACGCCGGGCGCGGCGGCGGCGGACGCCGATCTCGTCGTGCTGTGTACACCGGTCGGTGCCTACGCCGCACTCGCCGAGGCCCTGGCGCCCCACCTCAAGCACGGCGCGATCCTGACCGACGTTGGCTCGGTCAAGCAGGCGGTGATCCGCGACGTCGGTCCACATGTGCCCGAGGGCGTGCATTTCGTGCCCGGCCACCCGGTCGCCGGCACCGAGCGCTCCGGCCCCCAGGCCGGCTTCGCCGAATTGTTCGAGGGCCGCTGGTGCGTCCTGACCCCGCCGCCAGGCACCGACGCGGACGCCGTGGAACGCTTGGCCGAAATGTGGCGCCGCTGCGGCTCTATGGTCGAGATCATGGAGCCGCGCCACCACGACGAGATCTTGGCCATCACCTCGCACCTGCCCCATTTGATCGCCTACACCATCGTGGGTACGGCGAGCGACGTCGAGCAGGGCACCCTTACCGAGGTCGCCAAATTTTCGGCCGGCGGGTTTCGCGACTTCACCCGGATCGCCGGCTCCAATCCGATCATGTGGCGCGATATCTTCCTCAACAACCGCGATGCCGTGCTCGAGATGCTGCAGCGCTTCACGGAGGATCTGACCGCCCTGCAGCGGGCGATCCGCTGGGGCGAGGGCGAGACCCTCGAGGCGCTGTTCAGCCGCACCCGCGAGGTCCGGCAGAGCGTCATCGAGGCGCACCAAGCCGGCACCTTCGATGCTAGAGAACCGGAGCAAGCCGAAATAACGCCGCCGGCCCCAGATAAAACAGACCATCCTGGAGAGTGATCGGCAGCTCGATCTCGGGACGCCCGTCCGCGCCGTTGCGCGTGGCCAGCGCGATCGCGGTCAGCTTGAGCGCCAGCGCGACCCCCGGCTCGATCAACCCTTGCACGGCCACGGCGTCCAGGATTTCCGGAAGCCCGCGGATTCGTGCCGTGAAAACGCCCTCGGGCCGTAACCGTTGATCCAGCGTGGCGGTTCCCGATGCCTTCACATCGAGCGGACCCCAGGCGATTTCGAAGTCCTGGATTTCGACCTGGCCTCCGGTATCGCGCCAGCGGGCCAGCGCCGTGCCCGGTTCGTCCCCGGGGACGCCCCCTGGGACGCCCCCGGGGGCGAGCCCGGGGATCAGTCCGATCACGGCTGCATCGAAGGCGAGGTTTTCGATCCGCGCCCCGAAGGGGCTCCGGATGCCGTCCGGCAGGACGATGCCCCGGGTCTGGCCGCTCACCAGCAAGGTCCAGTCGTCGACGCTTTCCAGGGTCGGCGGGCGCCGGGTCAGCCGATAGCGCAGCGTCTCGGCGCTCAAGGTGCCGCCGCCCGCTTCGCTCAGCACGACGCTTTCCATCTCCACCGTCGCGGCCTCTAGCCAGCCTTCGCGGCCCAGGTGGACCAGGCCGCGCGCCGCCGCCGCGTTCAGCGTGAGGTCGCGCCGCTGGCCGCGCCACGCGGCGCTCAGGGTCTGTTCGAGCGGCAGGTCGAGGCGCAGCAGCAGCGGGTTCCAGAACGCGGCCTGGCCGGCGATCGCGCCGCCGGACCAGCGCCAGCCCTCGGGCGCGGCGATCCGCGGCTCGGAGAACGCCACCGCCAGCCGGACCGGAAAACCGCTCAGCTCCGGGCCCCGATAGTCGATCTCAAAGCCGCGCGCGCGTTGCTCCTCGGTCCAGAGGGCGATCGCCGCCTCGACTTGGTTGGCGGCCCAGAACCAATAGCCCGCAAGCCCGCCGAAGGCGAGCAAGGCGAGGCCGAGCAGCGCGCGGGTCAGGCGGCGCCGAAACATATCGCGGAAGGTCGTATTGAGGGGGTGCCCGTCATCGCGGCGATCATAGGACTCCGGATCGGTCCTGTCCCGCGCCTTGGAGCCTACTGTATCTGCGAGTAGGATGACTCATGGGCTCGCGCGCTTGGAAGCCATCGGGACGGGAACGCGCGCCGCGGCCGTGGAGGCCGGGGCGGTGAGCGCGCGCGTGCCGGCCCCCAAGCTCCTGCGCCCGCCGCCGGGTGAGGACTTCTGGGTGTTTGGCTACGGCTCGCTGATGTGGCATCCGGGTTTCCCGCATCTTGAGGTGCGTCCGGCGCACCTCTACGGATATCACCGCCATTTCTGCGTCTTCTCCCACCTCTATCGCGGCACCAAGAAGCGCCCCGGGCTGGTGCTCGGCCTCGACCGGGGCGGTTCCTGTCATGGTCTGGCCTACCGGGTGCCGGCGGCGGAGTCCGAAGAGGTGGTGGCCTATCTGCGCGAACGCGAGATGGTGACCGAGGTCTACGATCCGCGCTGGCTGCACCTACGCACGCGCGCGGGTCCGGTCACGGCCGCCGCCTTCGTGGTCGACCGCGGCCACAAGCAGTACGCCGGCCGCCTGCCGCTCGAGCGGGTCGCCGACATGATCGCTCAGGGCGCGGGCAATCGCGGTTCCTGTCTGCAATATCTGGAGAACACGGTGCGTCACCTGGAAGCGCTGGGTCTCAGCGATCCGACCCTGAAGCGGCTATTGCACCTGGTGCGCGCGCGCCGGGAGGGCGCCGGTCAGACGCACTTGGAATGGCCGCAGGAGGTGCAGAGGTCGCAGCCCTCCTGATGGATTAGGCTGGCCGCGCCGCACTTCGGGCACTGGCGCAGCGCGCCGTGGGGTGGCTCGCCCCCAGGGGAGCCTGCCTCTAGACCCGCGACTTTCACCGATTTTTCGGCTTCGTCCTCGCCTTCGCCGGGCGGCTTCAGGAAACCGGTGTCGATCATGTGGCGTTCGATCACCGCGCCGATGGCGGCCAACAGCGAGGGCACGTACTTGCGCTCGAGCCAGGCGCCACCGCGCGGGTCGAACACCGCCTTGAGCTCCTCGACCACGAAGGAGACGTCGCCGCCGCGCCGGAACACGGCGCTGATCATGCGCGTCAGCGCCAGCGTCCAGGCGTAGTGCTCCATGTTCTTGGAGTTGATGAAAATCTCGAACGGCCGCCGCCGGCCGTCCTGCACCACGTCGTTGATGGTGATGTAGATGGCGTGGTCGCTCTCCGGCCAGCGCAGCTTGTAGGTGCGGCCGGGCAGGGCCGCCGGTCGGGCCAGCGGCTCGGTCATGTAGACCACTTCCGCCGGGGACAGCGCGGCATCGGCCGGGGGTTCGGGCGCCGCCCCGCTTTCAGCCTCGGTCCCACTTGGCGCAATCCCACCTGGCGCGGTTCCGCTGAGGGTGATCTCGCCGGTCCCGGAGCCCTGGGCGCCCACGGGATGGCCGGAGCTCTCGATCACCGCGCCGGTGACCGGGTTGGGCCGGTAGGTGGTGCAGCCCTTGCAGCCCAGGTCGTAAGCCTGGCCGTAGATGTCGACGAAGGCCTCGAGGGAGATGTCCTCGGGCAGGTTGATGGTCTTGGAGACGGCGCTGTCTATGTACTTCTGGACCGCCGCCTGCATCACCACGTGGGCCGAGGGCTCGAGCGTCTGGGCATCCACGAAAGCGGGCGTCAGGGCGGCGTCCTCGCCCTTCAGCCGCCGGAACAGGCGATAGGCATAGTCGGCGATTTCCTCCGGCCGGCGCGTGCCGTCGGGCTGCAGCACCTGGCGGGTGTGGGTGAAGCTGAATACCGGCTCGAGCCCGGAGGAGACGTTGTCCGCCAGAAGCGAGATCGTTCCGGTGGGCGCGACCGAGGTGACCAGGGCGTTGCGGATGCCGTGTTCGGCGATGGCCGCCTTCACCTCGGCGTCCAGCCCCTGAACCGTTTCGCTCTCGAGGTAGGCGTCGCGGTCGAACAGCGGGAAGGCGCCCTTTTCCTTGGCGAGTTCGACCGACGCCAAGTAGGCGCGGCGGCGCAGCGCCGCCATCCAGCGTTCGGTCAACTCGACCGCATCGGCCTCGCCGTAGCGCGCCCCGCACATGATCAGGGCATCCGCCAGTCCGGTGATGCCGAGCCCGATGCGCCGCTTGGCCTGGGCCTCGTGTTGCTGTTGGGGCAGCGGGAAGTTCGCGGCGTCGATGGCATTGTCGAGCATGCGTACCGCCGGCGGGATCAATTCCTCCAGGCGATTCAGGTCGAGCGCGGCGTCCTTCTCGAACGGTCGCTCGACCAAGCGCGCCAGGTTGATCGAACCGAGCAGGCAAGCGCCATAAGGCGGCAGCGGTTGCTCGCCGCAATTGTGTACATAGAGTCCATTGGCGTCGAAGGCATTGACTCCCGGCACCCGCAGATCGAAAACCTGTTCGACGCCGTCGGAATCGACTGACTCCACGGTGGCGACGAAACGCGCACGGTTCGGGGCACGCTTGTAGGATGCGATTGCGGCATCGAGCCGCCCCGCCTTCGTGCTATCCGCGAGGCCCACCGCCTCGGCATAACGGATCAGGCTCTCGCCGCTGACAATCAACTCGTGCTGCGCGGCGCAGAGATACTCCTTGGTGCCGCCTTTACCGTCGGGCAGTGCCCGCGGACCCGCGAGGCGGCGGTTGCGGTAGATGCGGGAGGTGATGCCGAGGCGCAGCAGCATGCGCTGAACCGCCTCCAGGTTTTCGACGTTGCTCTGAGCCAAGCGCAGGCTGACACCCTTGCGCTGGTCGCCCTGCACCGAGCCGTCGGCGTCGAACAGGCCGCGCAGGAAGGCACGGTAAAAATCGCTGGACGTCCTTTCGATTCCAGGCGTGACGATCTTGCTGCCGGGCCGAAGGCCGAGCGCGTTGGCCAGGTCCTTGACCGCGGCGAGCGCGAGCCGCATTTCGCCGCGTCCCCGCACCTCCATCCAACCGGCGAAGTCGGCGCGATGCGGCAAATTGCGAGCCGCTTTCAGGGCCCGATCCATCATCGACAGGACACCCGGTTGCGCGACCTCGCCGCCCGCGACCATGCGCCCAGGCCAGGCCGAAAGCACCGCCTTGTCTTGATTCAAGGTGCCGTCGCCGACCAATAGGCCGATTAAATATCCCTCATCCTCGCCGTGCGGCCCGGGCCAGGTTGCGCCAGCGCCGTGGTCGTGCAGCAACACCTGGTCGCCCGGCGTCAGATCGCGCACCGCGGTCCAGTCGGTTTCGAGACCGGAGCGCATTATCCGCCGGACCCGCCGGATCCGATGGTCCCCGGTCAGGCGCAGGCTCGGGCCCTCGCGGGTCGCCAACCGTAGCACCGGTTTGGTGCCGGTTGCGAAAAAGCCTTCGGGCCCCGACGCGTGGGGCCGACCATCGACCATAACCGCGACCGGCTTGCCTAGAAGATCGCGAACCTGGCGTGGACCTTCGGCGGTATGGACCCAGGCGTCGCCGGTCACGCAAGGATTCGTGGCGTGGATTTCCTCGCAATAGCGCAGGTTATTGCGTTGGTTGATGCGGTCGATGAAGACCACGCCGGGCTCGGCGTAGGCATAGGTCGCGCGCATGATCTTGTCCCATAGCGCGCGCGCCTGCACGACCCGGTAGGTGGTGCCGCCGAAGCCGAGCTCCCAGGGCGAGTCGGCCCGCACCGCTTGCATGAAGGCGTCGGTGACCAGAACCGAGAGGTTGAACATGCGCAGGCGGCCGGGTTCCTGCTTGGCCTCGATGAAGGCCTCGATGTCCGGGTGGTCGCAGCGCAGCGTGGCCATCATGGCGCCGCGCCGGTAACCGGCGCTCATGACCGTGCGGCACATGGCGTCCCAGACGTCCATGAAAGTGAGCGGGCCCGAGGCGTCGGCGCCGACGCCCGCGACCGGCGCGCCCTTGGGCCGGAGCGTCGAGAAGTCGTAACCGATGCCGCCGCCCTGCTGCAGGGTCAGCGCGGCCTCCTTGAGGCCCTCGAATATTCCCGCCATGTCGTCGGGAACCGTACCCATGACGAAGCAGTTGAACAGGGTGACATTGCGCCCGGTCCCGGCGCCGGCCAGGATGCGTCCGGCCGGCATGAAGGCGAAATCTTCCAAGGCGTTGAAAAATCGGGTTTCCCACGCCTCGGCCTGGGATTCAGGGCGGGCCAGGGCGTGCGCGACCCGGCGCCAGGAATCCTCGATGGTTTTGTCCACAGGGTCGCCGGTGGCGGTCTTGAATCGGTATTTCATGTCCCAAATTTGCTGGGAAATGCTTGAAACCGGCGTCATCGAATAGTGGCTCCCAACGGTTTCGGAACTTCCGGCCGTGGGTGGCCGGAAAGGCGTGTAATCCCTAGTTTTTGGCTGCTATTGCGTAGGATATGGGGACCGGGCGACGGGGTCAAGAAAACGTTCTTGGTTTGTTTCGATCTGCCGGACAAGATACGGGCCGTCGGCCGCGACCGCCCGCTCGCCTTGACCGGTCCCCGGCGCCGCGGGCTGAAAACCACTCACAGTGTTATCCACAAGACCCGCGGAGCCCCGCCACCAAAAGCCCGATGACGCTTCTGCTCAGACGTCGGCGCTGGCTTCGGCAGCCAGATCCACGCTCGCGGATTCGATCCTTTGCTGCAGCACCTCCAGAAATTCCCGGCGCCGCAGGCCCGGAGGGATCGGTTCGAGAAATTCGAGCACGATCCGGCCAGGCTTCTTCAGGAATGTCCGGCGGCCCCAGAACAGGCCCGAGTTGAGAGCGACCGGCACCACCGGAACCTTGAGCTGGGTATAGAGCGCCGCCACGCCGGGGTGGTAGGGCACCCGCGCGCCGACCGCGACCCGTGTGCCCTCGGGGAAGATAACGATGTGGCGGCCCTCCGAGATCGTGCGCCGCGCCGCGGCAATCATGCGTTTGAGGGCCGCCGCGCCGCCCTTGCGGTCGATAGGGATGCCGCCCGCGCGCAATAGGTACCAACCGAACACCGGGACCCACAGCAACTCGCGCTTTAGGATATGGCCGGGCCGCTTGATGAGCAGGGCAAAGATCATTGTGTCCCAAGCGGACTGGTGCTTCGCGGCGATGATACAGGGCCCCCGCGGCATCCGGTCCCAGCCCCGAATTTCGTATCGCAGGCCGCAGACGAATGCGAGTAGCGCGAAATTGCCTCGGACCCAGGTCCGGTGCACCCAGGTGACCGCGCCCGGCGGCAACAAGATCGACGGCAGGCAAGTGACCTGCAGGACCGTGGACCATATGCAGAACAAGACGTTGAACGTCAGCGAGCGCAGCGCCAGCATCACGTTTGGCCATCGAACAGGCCGCGCGCGCGCGCGACCAGATACTTGCTGTACTCGCTGACGATCAGGCTGGCGCTGCCCGGCCAGGGCCACCAGCCGCGCTGTTTGACGGGTTCGGGAAACACCGGGTGAGGCACGATTTCAGCGTTCGGCAGAACTCGACGGAATTCGAGCAGGCTGCGCGGCATGTGATAGGCGGCGGTGACCAGGCGCAGGGAATGCAGGCCCTGCTCGCGCATCCAGCCGGCGGTCTCGCGCGCGTTGCCCTGGGTCGAATCGGCCTCGTAGCCGAGCGCCACGCAGCATTGGAGATTGCCCGGCGACTGCCGCGACACGCGTAGCAGTTCCTGCACATCGACGCCGCGATAGACGCCGGATATGAAGAGTTTATCGGCGCGTTTTTTTGCCAGAAGCTGGAGTCCCTTATGCACGCGGCCGCGGCCCCCGGTGAGCACGACGATGGCGTCGGTGACACGTTCGGGCTCAGCCACCGAATCAGGCAGGGCGGTGACGAACCACAACAGCCCGATCAGCCAGGCGGTGGCGAAGATACCCGCGATGCCAGCCAGGCGCCTAATCCAGCGATGGCCCCGGTGGTGCGCGAAGTAGGCCCTTTTGTGCGTCATGGCGCACCGTTAAGGCATGCGGCCGAGATTGCCCAGGACCGTAAAGCGTGCGGTCAACATGGCGACCACGGAGATGGCGAGCGGCAGCGCCGCGAGCGCCGCCCATTCGATTGGCGATAGCGTCAGCTCGGGCAGCAGCGTCGACTCCAGCCGCTCGAACAGGCGCGCGATCAAGGCGACGGTGGCGATGGCGAGCAACAGGCCGAATGCGCCGCCGCGCAAGGCGAGTTTGAGCGCGTGGATCTCGAATTCGCGGGCGACATAAGCGTCCAGGGCACCGATCAGATGGAGCAGTTCGATGACCCGGCCGTGAATGGCCAGCCCCATGCGCGTGGCGAAGACGACCATGGCGACCGCCGAGGCGCCGACCAGGAACACGATCAGCGCGGCCACCAGCTCGATGGTCCGGGCCAAGTCGAGGAGCTGTCCGAGCCAGCTCTGATGGTCGTCGAGCAATGCGCCCGGCGCGGCCCGGGCCAGGCGTTTGGCCAGATCACGGTAGTCGGGCGCGGCCGTCGGATCGACGCCGACCGAAATCAAGGTCGGTAGCGGCAGCTCGCCATAGGCCGCCCCGGCGCCGAGCCAGGGTTCGAGCAGCGTGGCGATTTCGTCGGCTTCGAGCACCTCGGCGCTATGCACGCCCTCGGTATCGAGCAGCAACTCGACGACCTTGACGATGACCGCTTCCTGGGCGCCGGGAGCGCTGGTTTCGGGCGGCGGCACCTGCACGGTGATGCTTCCCGACAGTCCGCTGTCCCAGCGCTCCACCATCTTGCCCATGGCCATGGCACAGACCAACGCGAGCGCCGCCAGGTAAACCATCAGTGCGATCAGCCAGGGCAAAAACCGTCCGGAGGGATCGCGATGCAAGGGCAAATCGGTGCGGCGGAACAACATTCAGGCCGCGCTCCCCCCGCCCGCGCGTCCCGTGCCAGCGCCGGCCGCGGCCGGCGCCGCCCGCATCCGCACCTCGCCGCCACTCAAAAACAGCACGGGGTGGGAAAATTGGGATACCAGGGATTCGTTGTGCGTGGCGATGACGATGGTGGTGCCGAGCTTATTGAGCTCCTCGAAGAGGTAGAGCAGCCGCACCGCGATCCGGTCGTCCACGTTGCCGGTCGGTTCATCGGCGAGCAGCAGGCTCGGCCGCGCGACCACCGCGCGGGCGATGGCGATTCGCTGCTGCTGGCCGCCGGACAGAGTCGGCGGATAGGCGTGGATCTGATCGGCCAGCCCGACCCAAGCCAGCAGCTCCGCCACGTGTTGCTGGACCTTGTCCTCGCGTTGTCCCCCGACCTTGAGCGGGAGGGCCACGTTTTCGAGTGCGGTCAGGTGGTCGAGCAGGCGAAAATCCTGAAACACGACACCGATGCGCCGTCGCATCAGCGCGGTTTCGCGGCGCGTCAGCGTCGTTACATCGCGCCCAAATAGACGCGCCCGGCCACCGCTAGGGCGCTGGGCCAGATACATCAGCTTGAGCAACGAGGATTTTCCGGCGCCACTGGGCCCGGCCAGGAAGTGGAACGATCCCGGCTCCAAATGAAACGAGACCTGACGCAGTATTTCCGGCCCCGCGTCATAGCGCAGTGCAACGTCCTCGAATCGAATCAAGGGCAGGTGCTTTCTCTCGGCAGTGAGCGACCGCAAGCATGACACAGGCGCCCGGGCCGGGTAAAGCGCCGCGCCGTCCATCTTGCCTTGGACTCACCCGACTCATATAAAGTGACGGTTGGGGACAAGCAGGCAGGACACCAGCCCGATCATGAACCTCACTTGCCCGTCTTGCGGTGCGACGTTCCTGGTCAAGCCTGAACAGCTTGGCCCGGCCGGGCGCCGATTGCGTTGTGGAGAATGCCGCCATACCTGGCACCAGGAGCCGCCCGCCGAAAACCAGGCATTGAACCGGGCCGCGGAACAGGCCAGCGCCAAGACGGTGGCGGAGCCATTCGCGCCATTCGAGGCCCCTGCGGAGCCCGCGACCGAGCCGTCCGCCGGTTCCCGATTCGAACCCGCGCTGGAACCGGCTGAACCCAAATCCGCCGCACCGGTGAGCGCACCAGCGGCCGAGCCCTCGGCCGCCGAGGTGGAAGAGCGGGAATCCCGGCGCACTTTCTCGAAACCGGCAAAGCCGCAACGCAAGGCGCCGCAATCGTCGCTCGCCGCCGGCTGGGCAATTTACGCCGTGGTGGTGATTGGACTGGCCGCCGGGTTTTACTACGGCCGCGCGCCGCTGGTCGCCAAAATCCCCGAAATGACCCGCCTCTACGACCTGCTCGGCCTGGAGGAAGAGACCTTAGAGCTCGGCTTGGAGCTGCGCGACCTCAAGACGGTGCGCCGCCTGATCGACGGCGAGCGGGTCGTGGTCGTCGAGGGCTGGATCGTCAACCTGTCGGACCGGGATCGCCAGGTGCCGCCGCTACGCGCCTCGGTGACCGACGCGCGGGAAGTCGTTCTCGAAAGCTGGATCTTCCAGGCCGACAGCGCCAGCTTGGCGCCCGGCGGCACCACGCGCTTCGAGACCGTGGCCAAGAATCCGCCGGGCCAAGGCAACGTATTCATCGAAATCGTTGTCGAAAACTAGGGGTAATTTCGCCCCCACGGCACCTCGGCCAACCTCAATTAACGACTGCTTAATCCGAGCCTACCAGGATGAACGCGAGCCGCGGGCGCGGCCGGGCGCCGAAGGCGGCGGAAAACAATCTTGGGGAACGGCATGGCACGGATACTATTGGCCGAAGACGACAAGGCGGTACAGCGCTTCGTATCCCGGGCGCTCATCCATCGCGGACATGCGGTCACGGCCGTGGACGACGGGTTGCAAGCGCTCGAGGCGTTAAACGAGGCAAAGTTCGACCTCCTGATCACCGATGTCGTGATGCCTGGCCTGGACGGCATCGCGCTCGCGCTCAAAGTCGCGCGCGACCGTCCCAAACTTCCGATCCTGATGATGACCGGCTATTCCGCCGAGTGTCAGCGGGCGCACAATCAGGAACAGCTGATCTGCCGGGTCGTTACCAAACCGTTCAGCCTGGAACAGATCTGCACCACGGTCGAGGAGGTCATGGCCGAGGGCCCGGCCGCCCGCCTGTCCGGAGCGGCCGGCGGCTCGGGCGGAATCTAAGGCGCTCGGCCGCCAATCCGATTCCCATTCGGAACCGCTCAAAATTGCCGCAGCAGGCGGTCGATGTAGTCGAGTTCCAGGGGCGGGCGCTGATGTTCGCCGCGGCGGCGCCGTAGCTCGTCGAGAATGCGCCGGGTGCGCCGGACCTCCGACTGGTCCGGAATCTCGACCCCGTCCAGTGCCTCCAACCCGCTGTTGCCGGTTTCCCGGCCGAAGGGATCGCGGCCCCGGCCCGGCTGGCTGCCGACTTGGCCCATGCCGCGCCGGGCGGCGTTACCCATCTGTTCCATGAAACGCTCCGCCATGGACTGCATGCCCTGTTGGAGTTGATCGATGGCGCGGGTCTGAGGCTCGACCGCATCGTTGGAGCGATTCGATTGAAGCGCGTCGCGGGCGTCCCGCATCGACCCCTCGGCGCGGCCCAGCGGCCGGGGAATTTCGCCCAGCGCCTCGCCCAGGCGGCGCATCATCTCGCCCAGCTCGCGGCGCAGCTCGTCCTGGCTGAGCGAATCCCGCAGGTTCTCGCGCCGGGCCCGGCCATCGCCCTGCTCGGACGGTTGCCTGTCACGCTGGGAGCGCTCGAAGCTGCGATCGAGCAGTTCCTGCTGGCGTTGCATCATCGAATCCATATCGCGCATCATTTCGAAGGCGTTGCGGGATTTCTCGTCCATCCCCTGGGCGAAGGGATTGGCGCGCAGGTTCTCCAACATGTTCTGAAGCTGCGAGAGCAGGTCGCGCGCGGCATCGCGGGCACCGCTCCGCGCCAGCTCTCGCGCCTGCTCGATCAGGCGCTGCAGATCGTCGCTTTGCAGGATCTGGGCGTCGGGCGGCAGCTCGCTCATTTCGGCGCCCTCGGCCAGCTGGTCGCGCAACTGTTCGGCGAGCGCCTCGAGGAACCGGTCCAGCGCCTGCTGCAACTCGTCGATCAGGCGTTCGATTTCTTCGTCTTCGGCGCCGCGCGCGAGCGCGTCCATCAGCGCCTTCTGAATTTCGCGCAGATCGCGCTCGGCGATCGCAAGTTCACCCTCCTCCAGGTGCAGCGCGGTGTCCCACATCAACTGCTGCGCTTCGGTCAGGCCCTCGGGCGTGGAGTCGTGCACCAGCCGGCGTGCCGCCGATTGGATCGCGAGCGCCACCACGATGTCGTGAAAATAATGGCTCGGGCGCTGGTAGATGTCGTCGAGCGCGCGGACCACTGGCGCGCGGCTATCGGGCTTGAGGGTCAACTGTTTGCGCAACTCGACCAGCGCGCGCGCCACCGGATGGTTGAAGATGCGTTCCGGGATCACGGTGCGCACCGGGTCGCTCCGGCCCTCCTGGCCGAGCGCGTCGCGCGCCAGCAAGCTGATCTCGACCGCCAGTCCGGCCCAGGGATGGGGCGTCAGGTCGTGGAACGACATGCCCTCGGCGCTGCGCAGGGCGATGCCCGGCAAGGCCAGCTCCAGCTCCATGGCCGGCACGGCGGGGTCGTCGATGCGCTGAATCGACGCCCAGACCGCGTTCAGGCCGTAATCGTCCTCGGCTAGGTATTCGAGGCGCAGCGCCGCCCGTTCGGTGCGCCCGGGCGCCGAGATGAACTCAACGTTCGGCGCCAGGTCGGGCAGCACGTCCAAATTCCAGACCGCCAGTTCGTCCTCGCCCTGCTCGATCGAGAGGCGGAGGCCGGCGCGAATTTCGAGATGTGCGCGGTAGGCCTCCAAGGTCACCAGCTCGAAGTCGGTGCGTTGCGCGTCCAGGACCAAGGCCGGCGTGCCACGGCCGCCCTGCAGCTGGGCCAGGACCTCGCTGCCGATCGGCACCTGGAGTGGTTCCGCGCCTTCGATGGCGGGCTTCAAGAACAGCGGCGGCAGGGCCGTATAGGCGGGCGGATTGATCCAGGCATCGAACTGCGCCGGGGCGGCCGCGGCCAAGGCTCCGATCTCGGGCGTGATCGCGCGTTTCAGGCGCTGCGGCCAGTCCGGGCCGCCGGCCGCCAAGCCGATCGCCAGAAGCAGGACCAGCGCGGCGCGCAGGGCGAAGGGGTCGACCGCCGCCAGTCCGGCGCGCGGCAGGCGCGGCCGCAACGCGCGCAACCGCGCGCTCAGCCTGAGCTGGTGAACCTCCCAAAGCGCCATCGAACCAGGGTCGACGCCACCGGCCGCGATCTCATCGCCTCGCGCCGAGAGCGGCCGGTGTTCCAGGCCGCTGTCCAGCTCCAGGCGCCGCTGCGCTTCCCTGGAGCTCGGCAGGCGCAGGCGCGTCAGGCCCCGAACCACGCTCCAGCCCGCCGCGGCGGCCAGGCCGAACAGCACGGCGGCGTGTAGCCAACCGGGCAGCCTCGGCAGCACGTCGACCAGGGCGAGCGCCAGGAACAGGCCGATCGCCGCGGTCAGCGGCCACAGTGCGGGCCACAGCCGCTCCCAGAACAATCCGGCTCGGGTCACGGCGAGCAAACCCGCGATTCGCCCGGGTCCTGGCGGGGGCGAGGACGGGGTGATCGTCCGTTTTGGCGATGGCTGGGTCATGCCGCGCCCCGGGACAGGCCGGTGTCCTCACCGTCGAGCCAGTCCGGCATGCGGTCCTGGGCGATCATCTCGGCATGGCTGGGGCGCACCCGCACCACTGCGTGGTCGCCGCCCCGTACCATGACCTCGGGCGTCGGCAGGCGGCAATTATAGGTCGAGCCCATGGTCGCAGCATAGGCACCCGCGGAATGAAACGCCAACAGGTCACCGGCGGCGACCGGCGGCATCGGGCGCTGGCGGGCGAAGGTATCGGTGGTCTCGCAAATCGGCCCGACCACGTCCACGGGCGCGATCGCGGCGCCTGGCGCGGGCGCGGCCACCGGCACGATCTCGTGCCAGGCGTCGTAAAGGCTGGGGCGCAGCAGGTCGTTCATGGCCGCGTCCACCACCAGGAAGGTGCGTTCGGCCCCGGCTTTGACGTAGAGGACCCGGGTTACCATGACGCCGGCGTTGCCGACCAGGAAGCGGCCAGGCTCGAATACGAGCTGCGCGTCGAGGCCGGTGGCTGCCTTGCGAACCGCCTCGGCGTAGACCGCCAGATCGGGCGGCGTCTCGTCGCGGTAGCGGATGCCCAGCCCGCCGCCGAGATCGAGCCGTTGCAACCCAAGTCCGGCCTCCTTGAGTTCGCGGTAGAGCCCGGCGACCCGCTCGAAGGCGGCGCGGTAGGGTTCAAAGTCGGTCAACTGCGAGCCGATGTGCACCGCCAGGCCTTCGATCGAGATACCGGGCATTTCCGCGGCCTGGGTCAAGGTCGCGCGCGCTTGGCCCAGATCGACGCCGAACTTATTCTCCGCCTTGCCGGTGGAAATGCCGGCGAGGGTGCGCGCGTCCACGTCCGGGTTGAGGCGCAGGGCAACCGGGGCCTGAACACCCTTGTCTTGCGCGATCCGGGACAGCAGTTCTAGCTCGGGCAGGGACTCGACGTTGAATTGCAGGATGTCGGCCTCCAGGCCGGAGACCATCTCCCGGGCGGTCTTGCCGACCCCCGCGAAGACGATCTTCTCCGGCGCCACGCCGGCCGCCAGCGCCCGGCGCAGCTCGCCCTCGGAGACCACGTCGGCGCCCGCGCCCAGGCGCGCGAAGCTGCGTACCACCGCCATGTTGGGATTGGCCTTGAGCGCGTAGCAGATCAACGCCGGCAGATCGGAGACCGCGCGCGCGAAGGCACCGTAGGACGTTTCCAGGGCGCCGCTGCTGTAGCAGTAAAACGGCGTGCCGACCGCCTCGGCCAGCGCGTCCAGGGCGACGTCCTCGGCGTGCAGCCGGCCGTCGCGATAGTGAAACTGTGTGGTGTCCGCAGTCATTGGATCTGGGTCATTGGATTGGGCCCGAATCGTAGGTCGTCTCGCGGCGCGTGTTCGTCGGAAAGACGCCAATCCCACCGACGTGGGTCGGCACTTCGCCGGTTTTTGGCGCCTCCTCCACCACCACTTCCTCTCCCTGCGGCAACACCGAGGACGGCTTCGGATAGACTTGCGGATAAATGTAGCGGCTTTCTTCGCCCTCGGGCGCGCTCGGCCGGTTTTCCTTGCCGCAGGCACCGAGGCCGAGCGACAGCGCGAGCGCCAGCACGGCGGCCAGAGACTGGCCGTGGACGTGGTGCCGGCTCATAGAAAGCGCTCCCGCGCCGCAATCACGGCCGCACGCACCAGGTCGGGCGCGGTACCGCCCAGGCTGGTGCGGCTGGCGACTGAACTCGCCACCGAGAGCACCTGCCGGACATCCTCCGTGATGCGCGGCTCGGCCGCCTGCATGTCCTCGAGCGGCAGCGCCGCCAGGGCGCAGCCGCGCGCCTCGGCGCGGCGCACGATCGCACCGGTCGCGTGGTGGGCTTCTCGGAACGGCAGGCCGAGCGTCCGCACCAACCAATCCGCCAGGTCGGTCGCGGTCAGGAAACCGGTTTGGGTCGCCGCCTCCAGCGCCGCCGGGTCGGCGCGCATGTCGGCGATCATGCCGGCGCTCGCCGCGAGACTGAGGGACAGCGTGTCGTAGGCGTCGAAGACCGGCTCCTTGTCCTCCTGCATGTCCTTGCCGTAGGTCAGCGGCAGTCCCTTCATCACGGTGAGCAGCGTGGTCAGCGCGCCGAGCACGCGCCCGGCCTTGCCGCGCACCAATTCGGCCGCGTCGGGATTGCGTTTCTGCGGCATGATCGAGCTGCCGGTGGTGAAGGCGTCGGACAGGACCACGAACTTGAAACCATCCGAGCACCAGATCACGATCTCCTCGGCCAGGCGCGAGAGATGCGTGGCCATAATCGCGCCGGCGGACAGAAATTCGAGCGCGAAGTCCCGGTCCGAGACCGAGTCGATGGAGTTCGCGGTGGGCCGGTCGAAGCCGAGTGCCGCAGCGGTCGCCGCGCGGTCGATGGGAAATGACGTGCCGGCCAGCGCGGCCGCGCCGAGCGGGCATTCGTTGAGCCGCGCACGGGCATCGGCAAGGCGTCCCCGGTCGCGGCCGAACATCTCCACGTAGGCCAACAGGTGATGGCCGAGGGTGACCGGCTGGGCGGCCTGCAGGTGGGTATAGCCCGGCATGACGGTCGCGGCATGGGCCTCGGCTTGGTCGATCAGCGCCGCCTGCAGGGTGCGCGCCTGCTGGTCGAGTCCGTCCATTGCCTGGCGCACCCAGAGCCGGAAGTCGGTCGCGACCTGGTCGTTGCGCGAGCGCGCCGTGTGCAGGCGCCCGGCCGCCTCGCCGATCAGCTCCCCGAGCCGGGCTTCGATGTTCATGTGGATGTCCTCGAGCGCGGCCTGAAACTCGAACTCGCCGCGCTCGATTTCTCGCGCAATTGTGTCTAGACCCTGGGCGATGGCCGCGCCATCCTGCTCCGAGATGATGCCCTGGCGCGCCAGCATGGCGCTGTGCGCCTTGGAGGCCGCGATGTCTTCCACGTAGAGCCGCCGGTCGAAATCGATCGAGGCGTTGATGCGCGCCATCGCCTCCGCCGGGCCGGCGGCGAAGCGGCCGCCCCACATGAGGTTGGCTCCGGTTCCGCCGCCGGCGTCCGGTTCCGGTTTCTCTGGGGTCTTGCTCGATCTCGTGCTCATGATTAGGACAGACGACACATTGATGTTCAAGAAAAACGCCCAAGCATTGGTGTTCGCCACCGCGGTCCTCGGCCTGGCCCTCGCCCTGGCCTTCGCGGACCCGCGAAATGCCGCCGCCGCGGACCCAGCGCCACCGCTACAGGGCGCGTTCGGCGAGAACTTTACCCTTTTGGACCCGCCCGTGCCAGCACCGGGGGAGGTCTTCACGGACCTGGCCGGAGCCCGCGTCCGGATCGCCGATTTCGAGGGTCGGGTGGTGCTGCTCAACTTCTGGGCCACCTGGTGTGCCCCTTGCGTGCGGGAGATGCCGTCGCTCGACCGCCTGCAGGCGGCGCTCGGCGACCGGGGCCTGAGCGTGGTGGCGGTCTCCATCGACCGCGCCGGCGTCAAGGTGATTCGGCCCTTCGCCAAGCGCCTGGGGCTCGCGCGGCTGGGGCTCTATCACGACCCCAAGGGGGCCCTGTTCCGGGCCTTCGGGGTGACCGGCCTGCCGGCCAGCTTCCTGATCGACCGCGGCGGCGGGATCGTCGGCGCCTATGGCGGCCCGGCCGAATGGGATGGTCCCGAGGCACGCGCGCTCATCGAATTCTACTTGGACCCGCCGGAGGGCGCTCCTAAGCACGCCGCCACGGTGACGAAGGCCGGGGGATAGAGGGGCGCAATGGTAATTGCCTCATAAGAAGCTGGCGACCGGTCCCAAAACTTAGGGCGTGGTAGGATGTCGGGCTGCCGAATCTGTCGTTGCGCGGGCCGGTTTCGGTGTGGTGACGGCGATTATAACCGCGACCAAAGAGAATCCGCTCGCGAGTAGAAATGCATTTGCGATATCGTTCTCTCCCGCCAAGCCAGCAAGCACTGCGGCAGAAGCGGCGAAACCGTCCATGAAAGCGAACGCCAGCCCTAGACTTGTCCCCTCGCGCCCGCCGGCATGGTCGATTGCCGCTGCCAGCAGCACCGCCCGGATGGCCACGAGCACCGTCAGCGCGACCCCCAGTGCAATGAATGAGAGCCCGAATGTCGTTGGCAGCCAGGCGACAAATGCCGCCCCGGTTGCAGCCGCGTTGCCGATGACGATCAAGGGCCGCCGCCCAATCCTATCGGATATCTTGCCCATCCAAGGCTGCAACAGCGCGCCAGGCAACACCATCGCTGCCATCGCGAAGCCCGTGGCCATCCAACTCATACTATGATTGGCCCTGAGATACAGCGGGGTCATCGTGATGATCGCGAATAGGCCCATATTGTAGGAGATAAACAGCGCGAGAATCCGCAGACCCGAACTCGTGGTCCAGATCCGCCAGATATCGGCGAAGTCAGCCCGCGTCGGCCGGGAGTTGACGTGACGTGGCACTTTCGGCGAGATAAAAATAAAGAAGATTCCCGTAATCAATGTCGGAATGACCAGTATCTGAATAGCCGTGCGCCAGTCCCACATCGCCAACAGCAGGCCGGCGGCGGGCAGTGCGATAACTTCTGAGATATGCCCGCCAACGGCATGCATGCCGAGGGCATAGGCGCGTCTCGTTTTGTGCATCTGCGCCAACACGCCGGTTGCAATGGGATGCCAGGCCGCATCGCCCATACCCGCAACAGCGATCAGCATGGCAAAGGCCCAGAAGCCATCGACAAAGGAAGCTGTCAGATAGCCAAAGCCGACCCAGAAGAACGACGCGGTCAGCAGAATTCCGCGATTGGCGACATGATCGGCCAGCAACCCCGCCGGAAAAAATGCCATCGAGGAACCGAGACTATGGATCATAAAAAGCAACCCAATCTCGGCAGGGGACAGGCCCATGGCAGCGCCGAAGGCTGGGATAAAGATGTACATCCCAACCGGCACTAGATCGTTGGAGAAATGGCCAATGGAAAAGGGAATGAGGAGGTTGGTTTTCATTGGGGGCCGAAACTTTAATTGTTTGGGTTGGCGAGCGTAGCTGAAATCATTCGCTTGAATCCTAGGATGCCGGACAGAACCTCCGCTTTAAAAAAGCGAAGGTGTCAACTTAATTTGAAATGCGCCATCGAACTTTCCTACCAACGACCTTTGGTATGATCGCCTAGGCCTTCCCCGTCATGAAAGTGTGATGTTCGTAGACGTCGTGTGCTTTCGATAACGCTGAACTCGGAATCTTCGAATACCGCTCGCATAGGGGACATAGGGACCACCGAGTGGGACGGCCTCGAGGCCCGCGCGCTCGTCGAAATCTACCTGAACCGCCCCGAACACGCCGCCAATCGCTCTGCTTCGGAAGGTTGAGGGGCGGGGGTGCTGGCATCGGGTCCATTGGGTGCTATAAGCGAGTCGCGACCGTATACCCCAATCGGCAAGGAATAAGTCGGGCCCTTACATGCGCGTGCTCGTCACCGGTGCCAGCGGTTTTATCGGCCGGCATATTACGGCCGCGCTGCTCGCGGCCGGCCATGTCCCGATCGCTGCGGTGCGCGCCGTTTCTGACATGCAACGGATCTTTCCGGGCATAGCCGTACTCTCCGTGGATCTGAACCAAGACACCGCGGCCGAGACCTGGATGGCGCGTCTCGAGGGTGTGGATGCCGTGGTCAACTGCGCGGGGATTCTCCAGGGTTCGCGGCGTCAGTCCATCGAAGCGATCCACTGCCGTGGCCCGAAGGCATTGTTCGATGCCTGCGCGCGCCGCGGCCTGCGCCGGGTCATCCAAATCTCGGCGATCAGCGCCGATGACGCGGCCGGAACCGCCTACGCCCGCACCAAGCGGCAGGCCGACGACCACTTGAGGAGCCTGGACCTCGACTGGATCGTGCTGCGTCCCTCTCTGGTCTACGGTAAAGGCTCCTACGGCGGCACATCGCTGCTTCGGGCCATGGCGGTCCTGCCGTTTGCGATCCCCTTGGTCGGGCGTGGGGATCAAGTGTTTCAGCCGCTTCACATGGACGACCTCACCGCGGCCGTGGTCCGGTTGGTCGAGACCCCGGACGTCTCGCGGGTGACCCTCGATCCGGTGGGACCGGACCGCCTGAGCTTGACGGACATATTGGTGCGCCTCCGAGCGTGGCTGGGATTTCCGCCGGTGCCGACGCTGCCCATTCCGATGCCGCTGATACGAGCTGCCGCGCGGCTCGGCGATTGGTTTGGCGGCGCGCCGATCAACAGCACCGCCCTGCGCCAACTCGAATATGGCAACGCGGCGCCCCCGGCGCCGTTCGTCGAAGCGCTCGGCATCGAGCCCCGGTCCATGGATGCCGCGCTGGCCATGGGGCCGAGCCAACTCCAGGACCGCTGGCACGCCCGGCTGTTTTTCGTTCGGCCGTTGCTGCGCTGGTCTCTGGGCATCCTATGGCTGGCCTCCGGGGCGATCGGAATGAGCGCCCCGGCAGGCGCGATCGAGCCATATCTCGCCGCGCTCGGATTGAGCGCCGCGCTCGGCGCCTGGGCCGTGGCGGCGGGCTCGCTGATCGATATTGCCATTGGAATCGGCTTGCTGATGCGATTTCGCCCCAATCTCATGGCGGCGGCCCAAATATTCGTTGTCTTGGGCTACACCCTGGTTCTGAGCCTGGCCGAGCCCGCGTTATGGCTCGAGCCGCTCGGGCCGCTGCTGAAGAATCTGCCGATATTGGCCGCGGCCTTGGCGCTCGCCGCGCTCGAGCCCGACCGGTGAGCGATCCCTATCTATGGCTCAAGTGGCTGCACGTGGTGAGCGCCACCGTTCTGTTCGGCACCGGTTTGGGGACCGCGCTGCACATGTGGTTGGCGCACCTGCGTCGCGATCCGCGCGCAATTGCAGTCGTTGCCCGGAACGTGGTTCTGGTGGACTGGCTATTCACGGCGACCTCGGGTGTGGTGCAACCGCTCAGCGGATTTGGGCTCGTCTATTTAAGCGCCGCCGATCCTTATGAGTCCTGGCTGGTGGTCAGCTACCTGCTCTACGCGGTCGCCGCCCTGTGCTGGTTCCGGGTCGTCCGGCTGCAAGCACGGGTTCGCGATTTCGCCACCGCCGCGGTCGACAGCAAAACGCCGCTGCCGCCGGAATACCATCGCTGCATGCGCGCTTGGTTCTGGCTTGGTTGGCCGGCCTTCGTGAGCCTGCTGGGCGTCTTCGTATTGATGGTGATGCGGCCGAGCTTTTGGTAGCGCCCGCCAGCCCCTAGCGCGTCGGCACGGGCTCGTCGCCGGAGTAGTCGTAGAAGCCGCGGCCGGCCTTACGGCCGAGCCAGCCCGCCTCGACGTACTTCACCAACAGCGGGCAGGGCCGGTACTTGGAGTCGGCCAGGCCATCGTAAAGCACGTGCATGACCGCGAGGCAGGTGTCCAGGCCGATGAAGTCGGCCAGTTCCAAAGGCCCCATGGGGTGGTTGGCGCCGAGCTTCATGGCGGTGTCGATGGACTGCACCGAGCCGACTCCCTCGTAGAGCGTGTAGACCGCCTCGTTGATCATCGGCAGCAGGATGCGGTTGACGATGAAAGCCGGGAAGTCCTCGGCCATGGCCGGGGTCTTGTCGAGCTTGACCGTGAGCTCGCGAATTAATCGATAGGTGTCTTCCTCGGTCGCGATGCCGCGGATCAGCTCGACCAGCTTCATCAGCGGCACCGGGTTCATGAAGTGCATGCCCATGAACCGGCCGGGGCGGTCGGTAACCGCGGCCAGGCGCGTGATCGAGATCGACGAGGTGTTCGAGCAGATGATCGCCTCGGGCTTGAGCGATGGGACCAGCGCCTTGAGGATTTCGCGCTTGACCTCTTCGTTCTCGGTCGCCGATTCGATCACCACGTCGCAACCCGAGAACAGGGAATAGTCGGTCCCGGTCGATATGCGCGCGAGCGCCGCGTCTTTGTCCCCGGCGGTCAAGGCGCCGTGCTTGATCTGCCGGTCCATGTTGCCGCCGATGGTCTGGAGCGCCTTGGCGAGCTGGTCCTCGCTGACGTCGGACAGTTTGACGTCGAAACCGGCGGCGGCGCAAACGTGAGCGATGCCGCCACCCATCTGGCCGGCGCCGATAATGCCGATACAGTTGATGTCCAGGTCGTCGCCGTCGGTGTTATCGGTCATGGGATTTGCGAGCCTTTCCCTATTGGCGCGGACCGGTGTGCGCTAGCCATGCGAAACATCACCCAAGAGCCTCTTCCAGTTCGGGCACCGCCTGAAACAAATCGGCGACCAGACCGTAGTCGGCGACTTGGAAGATCGGCGCTTCCTCGTCTTTGTTGATGGCGACAATGACTTTCGAGTCCTTCATGCCCGCCAGGTGCTGGATCGCGCCCGAGATGCCGATCGCGATATAGAGGTCGGGCGCCACCACCTTGCCGGTCTGGCCGACCTGGTAGTCGTTGGGCACGAAGCCGGCATCGACCGCCGCGCGGCTGGCGCCGACCGCGGCCCCCAGCTTGTCGGCGATGCGTTCGAGCATGGCGAAGTTTTCGCCGCTCTGCATGCCGCGGCCGCCGGAGATGACGATGCCCGCCGTCGTGAGCTCGGGCCGTTCGGACTTGGTCAGTTCCTGGCCGACGAAGCTGGCCAGGCCGGTGTCGCCGGTGCTCTCCACGGTCTCGGTGACCGCCGAGCCGCCGTCTTCGGCCGCCGTCTCGAAGGCGGTGGCGCGCACGGTGATCAGCTTGATCGTGTCCAAAGACTTGACGGTTGCCATGGCGTTGCCGGCGTAGATCGGCCGCACGAAGGTATCCGCGCCCTCGATCGCGCTGATGTCGGAGACCTGCTGGACGTCGAGCAGCGCCGCGGCGCGCGGCATGACGTTCTTGCCGAAGGTGGTGGCCGGCGCCAGGACGTGGGTGTAGTCGGTGGCCAGCTTGGCGATGAGCGGCGCCAGGTTCTCGGCCAGCTCGTGGCCGTACTCCGGCGCGTCGGCGACGCGCACCTTGGCGACGCCGGGCAGCTTGGCCGCGGCATCGGCGGCGCCCGCGCAGTCGGCGCCGGCGATCAGGATATGGACCTCGCCGTCCAATTCGCCGGCCGCGGTCAGGGTGTTGAGCGTGGCGGGCCGCAGGCTCGCGTTGTCGTGCTCGGCGATGATCAGAATACTCATCAGATTACCTTCGCCTCGTTTCTCAGCTTGTCGACCAGCATGGCCACGCTATCGACCATGACGCCGGCTTGGCGCGGCGGCGGTTCGACCACCTGAAGCGTCTCCAGGCGCGGGGTTACGTCGACGCCGAGATCCTCGGGCGATAGCATCTCGATCGGCTTCTTCTTGGCCTTCATGATGTTGGGCAGCGAGGCATAGCGCGGCTCGTTGAGGCGCAGGTCGACGGTGAGCACGGCGGGCAGTTTGAGATCGACGACCTCGAGGCCGCCGTCGACCTCGCGCGTGACCTTGACGCCCCCGGCGACGCCCCCGGCGACGCCCCCGGCCTC
>Ga0255056_10000051_pt1 | contig 26028 bp, 19 predicted proteins | sample Cases_109_1_MG_FD_183639 | JGI IMG/M metagenome (GOLD analysis project Ga0255056, IMG submission 183639) | Seawater microbial communities from Amundsen Gulf, Northwest Territories, Canada - Cases_109_1 | ecosystem: Environmental > Aquatic > Marine > Gulf | place: Canada: Northwest Territories... | reverse complement strand
AATAGTCTAGTCTCAGCCGAACCGCGTTGCCGTCACCGATCAGATCCTCCAGGCAAAAAAATACCCGCAGCGAACTGCGGGTATTTTTTCTTACAGAGACTAGACTATTTACACTGTCTAGAAGTTGTACTTCAAGGCAGCGAAATACGTAGTACTGGTGTCGTACATGCTCGGATAGCTATTGCCGTTGCCAGGGGCCGTACCGGCACCCGTGAAGACCGGAAGATCCGCCTCCAAGACGTTCAGCACACTGAACCGGATCGTGATGCTGTCGTCCATAAGGTACCAGTTGGCGGACAGATCGAGGTAATCGACCGCATCCAACTTCAACTCTAGTGTCTCATTAGTGTTGATATTGTCGACTCCGCCGAAGTGACGCCAGGTCGTGGTTACGTCAATCGACCAAGGCGTCTGCCAGGTGTAGAGAAGCCGGTGCCGGTACTCAGGCGAAGGCGGTGCACATGGGTTGGCGAACTGGCCGGCACACTTTATTGGCGCGGCGCCAGGGAACGGAACCTCGTCCAGCTGATCGAGGATGGTCGTAGCATAGTCAAAAGTATGCGAATGGCGTCCAGCATCGAACGCGTACCCGATCTGGATGTCCACACCTGTGGTTTCGAGCTCACCGATGTTGATGTTGGTATTCTGGAAGCCGACACCAGGAACTCCGGAAGACAGCGTGCCGTCATTAGCCCGGTTCATCAGGCTGCAGAAGGCGGGATCGCCGCTGGCAAGACAGTTGTCGAGGATGACCTGCGCATCGATTCCGGGCTGGATGGCATCCTCGACGAGAATGGTGAAGTAGTCGAGGCTCATGGACAGACCCTCAACGAACTCCGGCGTCCACACGAACCCGAAGGTGTACGTATCTGCCGTCTCCGGACTGAGAAACGGGTTACCGCCAGTTATAGATTGGGTCTGGCCCGAAATCACGTCGTCGACCAAGCCCGAGCCGTACTGCGATGCCAGCAGGCCGGTATTTTGGCACGCCGTGAGTGTCGCGATCGGGAAAGCGGTGGAACAGGGGTCGAACAGTTGAACGCCCTGGGAGTTGGTACCCGCCGGGTTGAGGTCTGGCAGGTTGGTGTTCTGCCCGGTGTACAGCTCGATCACATTCGGTGCCCGCACGGCGCGCTGGAACTGGCCGCGGAAGCGGAGACTATCAATGGGCGCATACACCAGCGAGAAGCCGTAGGAATCGACATCGAATGAACTCTTCGTGTCGCCGCCCGTTGTGCCAACCCCCTCATAGTCCGAAGTGCGGGCCTGAGCGCGAAACGTGAGTTCCTGGATGCCTGTCCTGCCAGATACGAGCGGCACATCAATCTCCGTGAAGAACTCGTTCACGTCCATTTCACCGACAACCGCGAGGGTCGCGCCGCCGACGCCCGTGAAACCACCGCCAGGTACCTGGCTGATCTCGTCGGGCCGCGACTCGAGGTCGTCCTTGCGGAACTCATAACCAAACAGCACGCTGACGCCGTAGTCGGCGGACGGAATTTGCCAGCCATACTCGCCGAGGTCGGCCTGAATGGTGCCACCGTAGCCGAACTGCGAGGTAGCGCCGTTGACGATTCCTATCCCGTGGAGAAAGGAGGTCATTTCCGGCGTCACGAGGCTCTCACCAGCTGGTCCGCGCTGGAAGATGTTGTAGGGAACACAGCCATTCGACTGGTCCTGACAAACCGTATTGCCATTGCCATCGTCGACCGCCAGGAGCGCCTGGTCGAGATTCGCTATGACGAAGTCGTTCGTGGATATATCCTGGTCGCGGGTTTCCGAGATCTGGGCGAAAACATCCCAGGCCCACACATCCTCGGCGAAGCTGCCGCGAAGTCCGGCGGCTAAGCGCATGGCAGTGTTCTCTCTGAGGGAACTACGCGGGCCGCCTTCGACGTTGCGGTGCGCCATTCGACTGCCGGATTTGAGCGCGCCGGCTGTAATATCGGCAGCGCTACAGCCATAGATGTCGGTCATTGCTACGCCGGGGTTATTCTGGATAAACGGATTGTCGCAGTTGATGGTGTAGACGCTCCCGAAGGAGGCAGTCGGTGCAATCTGGGAATCGCTGACATTGTTGGTGTACGACATATCCATGAATGCCTCAAGGGTGTCAGACACTTCGATATGACCCTTGCCATAGAGCGTGTAGCGCTGCGAGGGACGCTGGAAGAAGTTCTCCGGGCCGAAGTTGTAGGTCGTCGAGGGGCCGCCCACAAAAGGAATCATGGTCCCGTTCTCTTGCTGGAAGTGAGTCCCGATCGATGGCGCGCCGCCTGCGCCGCCTGCGCCTTTAAATGCACGGAAGTTCGACGAGCCGACACAGCCGAAGCCACCGAAGCTTTGAGGTCCGTCGTCCTGGCCGAGCGCACACCCGGACTCAATACGATTCGCCTGACTGATTTCCTCGCGATCCTCGTAAGAAGCGAACAGGGTCACATTGCCACGCCCACCCGCAAGATTTCCACCTAATATTGTGTAAATGAGCGTCTCTTGCCCGTCCGTGGTGCTGCCGGGCACCGGCTGACCGCCCGCCTGGAGAACATTTCCCCAGAAGCTGTTGCTGTTTGAGCTATAGGAGTTGCCGTATTGAACGCCGACCTCGACGCCTTCAAAATTCCGCTTGAGGATGAAGTTGGCGACACCGCCGACGGCGTCCGAGCCGTATACCGCCGAGGCGCCACCGGTCAGGATGTCCACGCGCTCAACGAGCTGCAACGGAATGATGTCGAGGTTGGCAGCGCTGATGGCCGAGGAGCCGTAGGGAAGCCGCCGTCCGTCCATCAGCACCAGCGTCCGGTTCCTACCCAGACCGCGCAGGTTAAGGGTTGCGGTGCCTGAGGAGCCGTTTGCCATCTCGGAAGCCTGGCCGGCCATTACCTGTGGCAGAGTGTTGATGAAATCCTCGACCCGGACATTGCCCCGGTCAAGCCCTTCGCTGCCCATCACGCTCAGCACGGGAACAGCGGCCGCGAGATTCGGGTTCGCCTTGAGCCGCGTCCCCGTAGTTATGATCTCCTCGAGTACTTCATCGTCGGCTGCCTGGCCATTTGCCGCTAACGGTGCGACCAATGCACTGGCCAAAAAGGCGAGCCCAGTTAGTTTGAAAGTTCGCATTAGATTTTCCCCTTATGCTGTTGTGTAAGTCACGCCAGAGGCGCCACTGTTCGAGCTTTTTAGGCTTTGTGCCATCGCCACTTTGTCTGTGGTTTTTTTGTGACAGTTTTCTTGGCGACGACTTTCGGTGTTTCTGCAAGTTGGCATTGTCGCAGACAGTTTCGCCGATTGCAACAAGTCGGATTCTGTTGGGCTCTTGCAACACTTTTCAATCAGAGCCGTACTCGCGTCGGTCCCTGGCGAACCGACTGCTAACCGGCCAATAGCCCGTCAGATCAACAGGTTACGCCTGAAACGGCTTATTCTTGGTCCTACGCGACGACGGTGGTCGGCAAAACAGGCCCGCTGGAGATCGAGACGAAAACGATCTGACCGGGCGTCTGGCCCGAAATAACGCCAAACCAACCACTTAGACCGTTTTGGAATTACCTCGTCCGGGGACCCGGATTATGCGCAATGAGGAACGCGAATCGGTGCCCGGAAACGCCACTCCGCATTGCTGTGGTGCCGGGCTGTGGCAGGACGAAGCTACGACCCGGTCGAAAAACACCTCGCGGACCTGTCCCAAGGAATGCGATGCGTTGCTCGCGACTGGCAAGAGCGCTCCCGACGTCGTCGACATTGCCGTCGCCGAACTGGAACGGTCCGGTCTGTATGTCGCCGAGCGCGGTTCCGCCCCGAATACCGCGGGGTACGTTGAACTGGACGCATCGATCATGCACGGCCCGTCCCGCGAAGCTGGCGCGGACGCGCAGGTCACTCGCTATACCCCGGGTCAGTTCCTGGCCCGGCACAGCGACGACATCACCCGCGAGGGGCGCCGCATCGCCTACGTGATGGGTTTCAGCGAAGAATGGCATCCTGACTGGGGCGGTAAGCCGCGCTTGTCTCTCACGGGCTGGTTTACCGCATAAGCCAAGCCGTGCCGTTAACGCGACAAAGCGTGCACTTGAGGGGCCCCGGACACCTATACTTGGCCGTTGGCCGACCCAAACCTGATGTTGACTGATCACCCGTGAACGCCGACAAACTGTTTCGAAATCGCAATCGCCTCTTCTGGATCCTGAATGTATCCGGATGGGCTGGCTATTTGATCGCCGCATGGCTGGGTGCCCTGGCGCACGAAAAGCCTGAGTCGTACTTCGACCTGCTGTCAGCCGTGGCACTGGCCGGCTTCGTCGCGTCAATTGGAATGCGCCATGTCTACCGGGCGCTATGGTCGCGTTCTGTCATCGCGCTTGCTGCCGGTATGTTGCTAACGAGTTATGTCGTTGCCTTCGGATGGCGATGGATCCACAACATCTGGTATTGGGACTGGGTCAAACATGGCTGGCGGCCCGAAGTCTTCGAAGTCATGAATTACGTCAGCGGTGTCATGGGCTCTTTCTATATAACCCTGTGCTGGAGCGGCCTGTATTTCGGCATCAAGTACTACCTGCAATTGCAGGAGCAAACTGAGCAAACGCTGAAAGCCACCGCCGCCGCGCATCAGGCACAGCTAAAGATGCTGCGCTACCAGTTGAACCCGCATTTTTTATTCAACACGCTCAATGCCATCTCGACGCTGATTCTCGACGGCGCCAATGAAACCGCAAACCAGGCCGTGAGCCGACTCAGCGACTTTCTGCGCTACACGCTCGACAATGACCCGATGAAGCGTGTCACGCTCGGTTCTGAACTCGGCGCAATCGATCTCTACCTTGAAATTGAGAAGGTCCGTTTCGGGGAGCGACTCGTCGTCGACAAGAATGTCGAGGAGCGGGCGCTATTGGCACTCGTTCCCAGCCTGATCCTGCAACCACTGATCGAGAATGCCATCAAGTATGCGATCTCTCCGAGAGAGGACGGCGGCATCCTGCGAATATCGGCGAAAGTTCAGCACTCAACACTCGTGCTGCAGATAGCAGACACGGGGCCGGGACTCGGTAACGGCGAGTCCAAACACAAGTCGTCCGGCGTAGGATTGAAGAATACGCGAGAACGACTGCAACAGCTGTATGGTGACGAGCAGGCTTTCACGCTGGCGCCGAACGAGCCCAACGGTCTGGTCGTGACCATTAATATGCCATTCGAGACTGACAATGCTTAAAGCGCTTATTGTTGATGATGAAGAGCTGGCCCGACGCGGGCTCGAAATCCGGCTCGAGAAATATCCCGACGTCAGCATCTGCGGAAAAAGCCGCAACGGCCGCGAAGCGCTCGCGCACGTGAAAGAGCATTCACCGGACCTGATGTTCCTCGACATCCAGATGCCCGGCATGGATGGCTTCGATGTGCTGCGCCGAATGTCCGGCAATGACATGCCCGCCGTGATTTTCGTCACGGCCTATGACGAGTTTGCACTAAAGGCTTTCGAGGCGAACGCGCTCGATTACCTGTTGAAGCCAATCAACGACGAACGACTTGCAGAGGCCATCGAGCGTGCTCGCAAAACCCTGGACGAGAAACTTGCGCGCGACCATCGCAGCAAGTTGCTCAAGTTTATATGCGAGATAACAGGCAAAGAAATGACGCTCGAGGGCGCGCTCACCGGGGCCGTCGACAACAGCGTAAACTGGCCGGAACGACTCGCGATTCGGGACGGGGCGGAAACAACCTGTGTTGACATCGAGGCCATCGACTGGATCGATGCGGCGGGCGACTACATGTGCGTGCATGCCAACGACGACACCTATGTTCTACGCGGCACGATGAAGCGCCTTGAGGAATTGCTCGACCCGAGTCTCTTCGTCCGCGTGCATCGCTCGGCGATCGTGAATCGCCGTCGCGTTACCTCAATGCGCGCCCACCGCAATGGCGAATACTTTCTCAAGCTCGGCGAGCACAAAGAGCTCAAACTGAGTCGCAAATACAAGGCCAACCTCGAGCGACTCGCCGACCGGATTTGACCTCACGAGCGGCGATCGCACCGCTTATCGCTTGTCCGAAACGCTTCATCGCAACACGCGCAACCATACGGTCCGCGTACACCTCTAAGAGCCTCTACATCAAGACTCCTGGGGATTCCGATGACCGATCGCGCTCGCTACCTGATCATTGTGGCCAGCCTTGCATTGCTGTTGCCGAGCCTGTCGCTCGCCATGACCGCCGACGGCGATCGCAAGAGCTTTGAGATCTCAAGAGCCGCAACCTCACCCATCATCGACGGACGCCTTGACGATGCCGTCTGGGCGGACGCCGCGTTCATCGATGATTTTCATCAAACGTCACCAACCGATGGCGCCGTTCCAAGCGAAGCGACCATCGTGCGAGTTACCTATGACGATGAGTTTCTGTACATCGCAGCGGAACTGCGTGACAGCGACCCGTCAGGGATACGCGCCACCCAAATGATCCAGGGCAAAATGTTTTTCTCGGACGATCGCTTCTGGGTCATGCTCGACAGCTTCAACAGCAAACGCAATGATTACTTCTTCCAGGTGAACGCGAACGGCATGCGGCGCGACGCGTTGCGCGAGAACAATTCGCAATTCATCGATGAATGGTCAGCCATCTGGTACGCGGAATCCAGGATCGACGAAGACGGCTGGTCTACCGAGATCGCAATTCCTTTCAAGTCTGTTTCTTTCGATGCCGATTCCGATACCTGGGGTATCAATTTCGGCCGCGGCATCATTCGCAAACAGGAATTCGCGATGTGGTCATCGCAGGACCGTCAGGACTGGCCCGCCTACGGTGGGGAAGTCTCGGGGCTCGAAGGCATGGAACAGGGGCTCGGTCTCGACGTTGTGCCGTCGGTCTCGCTCGGTGAGAGCCGCGATCTCGTACTCGGCGAAAGCGAGAGCAGCTTCGAGCCGTCGCTCGACGTTCGCTACCGCATAACGCCATCGCTGTCCGCTATTCTGACGATAAATACGGACTTTTCGACGGCTGAAATCGATGATCAGCAAATATCGCTCGACCGCTTCTCCCTTTTCTTTCCCGAGAAGCGGGACTTCTTTTTACAGGACGCCGGCATTTTCGAGTTCGGCAACATCGACACCAATGGACGACCGTTCTTCTCGCGCCGGATCGGATTGTCGGAAGATGGACAGCCGATTGGCATTGATGGCGGCGTGAAGCTGACAGGGCGCATCAAGGATTTCAACATCGGCGCACTGGCCATTCGTCAAGAGGCGAGCGGCGACGTGACGGCGAAGGATCTGATGGTCGCGAGGGCTTCGATGAATGTGCTTGCCGAGTCGGCCGTCGGTTTCATCATGACCAACGGCGACCCGACATCGAATGAGTCGAACTCGTTGGTCGGCGTCGACTTTCTGTATCGCAACAGCGACGGTCCCTTTGGGCAAATTGTGACAGGAAATTTCTGGGCACAGCAAAGTGACTCGTCTGATCTCTTCGGCGACGATCAGGCTTTCGGCCTACGACTCGAGATGCCAAACGACAGGGTCTCTGCTTATTTGGGCGCCGAGGAAATTCAGCAAAACTTCAATCCGGCGCTCGGTTTCGTCAATCGTGCCGGCATTCGTCGTTACCTGACGGGATTTCGCTACCGCACCCGTCCGAAAACCGGTATGTGGCGTGCAATAAATCACCGCATCGATTTTGCGCAGGTTACGGACATGAACGATAGAGTCCTCTCGCAGAAGACGCGCATTCGGCCGGTTGGCCTTTACTCGCATTCCGGAGACTTCTGGTTCATCGACGTCGAGCGCAACACGGAAGTGGTAACCGAAGGTTTCGATCTATTCGATCGCCTGAATGTGCCCGCAGGAAGATATGAATTTGACCGCGTACGCGCAGAGGTCTCCACGGGAATGCAGCGCCCCGTGAACGTCGTCCTGTCGGTTCAGGACGGTGGATTTTTCGGTGGCGACCGATTGGAAAAATTTGTCGAAGTGCAGTGGCGCCATTCCGCGTACTTTTCCCTGGCCGCAATATTCGAGGAAAACGATGTCGACTTGCCGAGCGGAAGTTTTACTTCTCACCTCGCAAGTTTTCGCACCGACATCGCGTTCAACTCACGCTGGTCGTGGAGCAATCTGTTTCAATACAACAACACGGCCGATGCGGTCGGCGTGAACAGTCGACTTCGCTTCATCCCTGAAGCTGGCCGGGAAATGATTTTCGTGTTCAATCATGGCGCCAGTGTTGGCCTCAATAACCATCTCCAAAGCACGAGCAACGATCTCAACTTAAAAGTCTCGTACACGTTCCGTTATTAATCCGGGGTCGAACCGAGGTTTTCGTTGAAAACCTCGGTTCGACCCCATTTTGCCTTCCGTTACTAAGATCGCGGCTATACTTACCTCTCGGGAAGTAGGTCATGGGGACCGTCGCAGGATTTTCTGCAGAAGCGCACCGACGCCGTGTTTTTAGAACCGGCGGTCTTTATGTCGTTGGTGCATGGGTCCTTTTGCAGGCGTTTTTTCGTGTACATTGTCGCCAGGCGGGTGATGCATGAAAAATTAAGGAGAGACGAAGTGAGGTTGTCGCGGTATCTATCAATAGGATTGCTCACTCTGGGAATAGTCGCCTGTACAACGGGCAGCAGACCGGATCTCGACGGCATGTCGTTCACATCCGAGCCATTGACGGGGAAGGTCATTTGGTATGACCTGATGACCGAGGACTTGGACAGCGCGCGGAAGTTTTACAGTGGCGTGCTGGGCTGGACCTTCGACGAGACGCAGGGACCCCGTGGCCAGGAATATGCCGTTGCAAGTTCGGGTAATGTTTATGTCGCAGGAATGGTCGAGATAGAGGGAGCAGCGGACGGCACGAAGTACTCGCGCTGGTTGCCCTATGTTTCAGTCGCCGACGTTGATGCCAGCGTGTCGGATGCGGTTGCTGCGGGTGCGAGCGTCGCTGTATCCGCGCGTGACGTAAACCTCGGGCGTGTCGCCGCCCTTATTGACCCGGAGGGCGCGGTAATCGGCCTAGCACGGAGTGATTTCGGGGATCCCGACGACCGCACCACCGCACCGGCCTCAGGCCGGCCCGTCTGGACGGAGCTCCTGAGCAACAACCCTGCCGCTGCAGCAGATTTCTACCGCGGACTTGGCGACTATGATGTCAACACCATCGAACGCCGCGGCGGTGAATACACACTGCTCGCAAGCGACGACGCGAACCGCGCTGGAATACTGATGAACCCGGCCGAAAACTACGACCCGGTGTGGCTGACGTATTTCGGTGTAGACGATCCCGCGGCTGCCGCGGCTATCGCGGAGAACCTCGGTGGAAAAATTATTCTGCCGGCGTCGCCGGAGCTTCGAGACGGCTCGATGGCGGTGGTTACTGATCCGTCGGGCGCAATTCTCGTCTTGCAGAACTGGGCGAAAATGGGGGGAGTAAAATAATGCGCAGAGCGAACAGAATAATCGCAGTGATCGCGCTGGTGCTTACCAGTCTTTCGCTGGCCGGTTGCTCCGGTAATGTCGGCGTCGGTGTAAGCGTCGGCGTGCCTGTCGGCAATCACGGCTACGTCAGCGTCGGCGGTACGCGCTGGCGTTAATTAGATTGGCAAGACGGTTGTGTGCTTAATGTCGGACATCACGATGCTGGAGTTCACTTCCTGGATTCCGGGTAGTTGCGACAGTTTTTCGAAAAAGAACTGCTCGTAAGCCTTGATGTCTTCGGTCACGATTCGCAACAGGAAGTCGACGCTGCCAAGGAGCACGTAGCAATCCAGGACTTCCGGATACTCGCTGACCGCGTCAGCAAACTCCGAAAGATTGCTGCGGCCATGCGAGGTGAGCTTCACATGAGCAAACACCATCGTATTGAGTCCGACTTTCTCGCGATCCAGCATGACGGGTTGGTTCATGATGATGCCGTCGTCGCGCATGCGTTGTACCCGGCGCCAGCAGGCGGACTGCGACAGGCCGATTTGCTCGCCGATGGCGGCAGCGCTGATACCGGGCTCTTTCTGCAGAATTACGAGAATTCGGCGATCTATCGGGTCTATGGAGATATTTTGCATGATTAAACGACATTAGATGTTTAAATTGCATTGATTATGCACGAATCAGCGACTTAGCAGAAGAAAATGCAAGCATTTCCCACCCGTCGGGGTATATATTATTCGCCGGCAATTCTGTCGCAACGAGGGTAACAATGAGCGTTTTCAAGCACGCCGAATTCGATCGTCACGAGGCCATTCACTTCTTTGACGACCCCCTTACCGGACTCAAAGCAATAATCGCTGTTCATTCAACGGCACTCGGACCCGCCGCCGGAGGATGCCGTCGCTGGCAGTACGCAAGCGACGACGATGCGCTCACCGATGTACTCCGACTGTCCCGCGGTATGACGTTCAAGAACGCCGTTGCAGGATTGCCTTTTGGCGGCGGCAAAGCCGTCATTCTTGCGGACCGTGCCGTGCCCAAGTCGCCGGAGTTGTTCCGTGCCTACGGCCGCTACGTCGATTCTCTTGGCGGCAGCTATATCACGGCCGAAGATGTTGGTATCAGTGTGGACGACATGCGCCACGTCCGTGAAGAAACCAATTACGTTTCCGGGCTGCCGCAAAGCGGCGTGAGCGCGGGCGGCGACCCTTCGCCCTGGACGGCGCTCGGCGTTTTCCTCGGAATTCAGGCCGCCGCGAAGGCACGACTTGGCAAGGACTCTCTCGACGGACTGTCCGTTGCTGTTCAAGGCGTTGGCCACGTCGGCTTTCACGTTTGTAAATTGCTAGGCGAAGCGGGCGCCAAAGTTGTCGTTGCCGACGTCAATCGCGAGAATCTGCAGCGCGTTGGCAATGCGGTCGAGGTTACCGAGGTATCGACATTGGACATCCTGTTTCAGGATGTTGATATTCTGGCCCCCTGTGCGCTCGGCAATGTTTTAAACTCGGAGACAATTCCGCGCATTGCGGCGAAAGTCATCGCAGGCGCGGCTAACAACCAGCTGGCGGCTGAAGAAGACGGACAACGGCTCGCTGATCGAGGCATCCTGTACGCGCCGGATTACGTCATCAATGCCGGCGGCGTCATCAGCGTTGCACGAGAATACCTTGGGCAAAGCTCGGAAGAAGAGGTACGCGCCGAGGTCAATCGAATTCCGGAACGACTGCGGGAGATATTTTCGGATTCGAAGACAAATAAACAACCGACGAATGTGATCGCAGATGAACTGGCGAAGCGTATCGTGGCAAACGCCGGAAATGAGGGTTCCGGCGACAGGAAGACGGCTTAGCATGGCAAACAATTCGCGACTGCACATACCGCGCCCGACAGCGCGCCCCGGCGACGAGCCTGATTTCAGCTATCTGGATCTGAGCCCTGCCGGCAGCGTCGACAAACCGGATGTTGGCGCGCGCACGCGTGATGTCGAATATTTGAGCAGTGGCCTGGTTCGCGTTCTCGATGATGACTTTGAGGCCAAGGGCCCCTGGAGCCCGGATCTCGATTCTGAACAGCTGCAAATCGCGCTTCGCTGGATGCTGCTGAATCGCGTGTTCGACAAACGCATGTGGCAGATACAACGGCAAGGCCGCATCTCTTTTTATATGGAAGCATTGGGCGAAGAGGCTATCTCGATCGCACAGGGCATGGCATTGCGCCACGGCGACATGTGTTTCCCGTCGTACCGTAATCAGGGTCTGTACATGTACCGCGGCATGAAGCTGGTCGACATGATGTGCCAATGCCTGTCGAACACTCGCGACATGTGCAAGGGTCGCCAGCTACCGATCATGTATCACTCGAAGGAAGGCAATGTTTTCTCAATTTCCGGCAACCTTGGCACGCAATACCCGCATGCCGTGGGCTGGGCGATGGCATCGGCCATCAAGGGCGAGGATCATATTGCCGCGTCCTGGGTGGGCGACGGCAGTACGGCAGAAGCAGACTTTCATCATGCTCTGACATTTGCCGCTGTCTACCAGGCGCCTGTGATCCTCAACATCGTCAACAACCAGTGGGCGATTTCATCGTTCCAGGGAACCGCCGGCGGTGAACGGCGTTCGTTCGCGGCACGCGGCGTCGGACTCGGCATTCCGGGCATACGCGTTGACGGAAACGACCTGCTCGCGATTTATGCCGTTACGGACTGGGCAGCAGATCGTGCTCGTCGTGGCGGCGGACCAACCGTGATCGAACTCGTTACCTATCGTGGCGGCGCTCACTCAACGAGTGACGACCCGACGAAATACCGACCGAAAGACGAGTGGGAAAAGTTCCCGCTTGGCGATCCGATCGAACGGCTCAAGCAACACCTGATACACGAGGGTCACTGGACTGAAGAGCAGCACGAGACATTAATCGAAGAATTGAAAGCTGAAGTGCTCGCGGCATGGAAGGAAGCGCAGCAGTTCGGCACGATGACTGAAGGGCCGTGGCTCGACCCTGCAACGATGTTTGACGATGTATATGCCGACCCTCCGCGGCGCCTGCAATCCCAGCGCCGACGCATGCTCGAACTCGAGGAAAACGGGGACGACAGCTAATGGCGCAAATGAACATGATCGAAGCCATTCGGGACGCCATGGACATCTGCATGGACAAGGACCCGAACGTCGTCGTCATCGGCGAAGATATTGGTTACTTCGGCGGTGTGTTTCGTTGCACGGACGGCTTGCAGCGCAAATTCGGCGAGCATCGTGTCATTGATGCACCGATCGCCGAGGGCGGTATTATCGGCGCCGCGATCGGCATGGGCGTCAATGGCCTGCGACCTGTTGCCGAGATTCAGTTTGCTGATTACATCTATCCGGGCTTCGATCAGATCGTTTCCGAACTTGCGAAATTGCGTTACCGCTCCTGCGGCGAATTCTTTTCGCCCGTGACAATTCGCACGCCATGCGGCGGCGGCATTCGCGGCGGGCAAACGCATTCGCAATCACCCGAAGGCATCTTTACGCACGTCAGCGGCATCAAGACGGTCATGCCATCGAACCCCTATGACGCGAAAGGGCTGTTGATCAGCGCCATCGAATCTGACGACCCAATGATTTTTTTCGAGCCCAAACGTATTTATAACGGGCCGTTCGACGGTGATCCCGACAAACCTGCAATTTCCTGGGCATCGCACCCGAAGGGTGAAGTACCCGAAGGACATTACACGGTTCCGATCGGCGAGTGTGAAGTTGCGCGCGCCGGGAATGACATGACCATTGTCACTTACGGCACGCTCGTGCATGTAGCGATAGCGGCTGCCGAATCAACCGGCGTTGATGCGGAAGTCGTTGATGTACGTTCACTATCGCCGCTGGATATCACGACGATCACCGACTCCGTCAAAAAGACCGGTCGCTGCATGGTTGCCCATGAGGCTACTCGCTTCGGTGGCTACGGCGCCGAGTTGGCCGCGACCATTCAGAAGGATTGCTTCTACCATCTGGAAGCGCCCATCTCGCGTGTCGCGGGCTGGGATACGCCTTACCCGCACGCATTCGAATGGCAGTATTTCCCGGGCAAGAAACGCATGGCGGCAGGCATCCAGAGAGTGATGGAGGCAGCGGCGTGAGCGAATTTCAATTCAAGCTGCCGGATCTCGGTGAAGGCATGGTCGAGTCCGAAATTGGTGAATGGTTTATCAAAGTCGGCGATCAGGTGGCCGAGGAAGATGTTGTCGGCACGATGATGACGGACAAAGCCGCGGTCGAGCTGTCCTCCCCGGTATCGGGCAAGGTCGTGAAACTCGCCGGCGAACCCGGCGATATCGTCGCAGTGGGTTCGGCCCTGGTCGTATTCGAAATGGACGGCGCGACGGCTGTAGGAGCGGCGCCCACGCCGCGACCCTCCGAACCTGCGGGAACAACGCCCACGGCGCGACGCGTAGTAACGTCGCCCGCAGTACGTCGACGTGCGAAAGAGAGTGGCGTCGATCTTTCGGCGGTGCCAAGCACCGGACCGGGCGGCCGGATTCTTCGCCAGGATTTTGACTCCTATATCGGAAACCTCGGTTCGACCCCAAATAAAAACCAGGGTCGAACCGAGGTTTCTCGCGCTTTGGCAACGGGCACGAAAGAAATTAAAGTCATCGGCTTGCGACGCATCATTGCGGAACGCATGACAGCGTCGAAACGCGAAATTCCGCATTTTTCCTACATCGAGGAAATCGACATCACGGAACTGGAATCGCTGCGCAAGCACCTCAACAGCAAGAAAGAAAACCCGGCCGACCGCCTGACAATTTTACCGTTCCTTGGATCAGCCCTGATCAGGGCGCTGCGCGAATTCCCGCAATGCAATGCGATGTACGAAAAGGAACGCAACGTCATCATTCAACATGAGGCCGTGCATCTGGGTGTTGCAACGCAGACTCCCGACGGACTCAAAGTGCCTGTCGTGCGTCACGCAGAAGCACGATCAATTGACGAGCTTGCCGCTGAGATTCGTCGCGTGTCTGCCGCGGCGCGCGACAACAGCGCCAAGAAAAACGAGCTGAGCGGATCGACGATTACGATTACGAGCCTCGGCAAACTGGGTGGCATTGCATCAACGCCGGTCATCAATATGCCGGAGGTCAGCATCATCGGTGTCAATCGTGCGGTCGAACGACCGGTCGTGTTCAACGGTCAGATCGCCGTTCGCCTGATGATGAATCTGTCGTCTTCATTCGACCATCGCTTCGTCGACGGTTACGACGCCGCCGCGATGATCCAGCGAATCAAGGAAATGCTGGAACACCCGGCAACGATTTTCCTGCCCGAATAGACTCGCGCTAGTTGCGGTAGGCCGGCGGGCGCTTGTCATCGGTGTCGAGATAACGATCCCGCAACAGAGTCTGCCGGCTGACCATTTCGACTGATTCACCCTTTATGAATACCTGCTCGGCGTAATTCGTCAGTTCAAGTGGATCGCCGGGCCAGATAACGATATCCGCATCCTTACCCGCTTCGATACTGCCGACCCGATCGGCAACGCCGTATATTTCGGCCGGGCTCAGGGTTATCGCCCTAAGTGCGTCATCCCAGGGCAATCCTTCTGCCGTGGCGATGCCGGCCCACTGCGTAATGTTGCGCGGGTTATGAGTGACCTCCCCATCCGCGAAGGCGATCTTCACGCCTGCTTGCGAGAGAATCGCAGCAGACTTCATACTCGCATTCAGACTGTCGAAACTCGACGGCAAGTTCGCCGTCGGCGCGAGAATTACGGGAATGTTCGCTGCGGCAAGGTGGTCCGCAAGCATCCACGCTTCGGCTCCGCCAGCAATGATCGCGCGTACGCCATATTCGTGAGCCAGCGAGATCAACTGCTCGATGTCGGCGGCACGATTTACGTCGGCGAGCAAGGGAACGTCGCCCGACAAAACGCGTTGCAAGGCTTCAAGGTCCGCCACGCTGTACTTGTAGTCGCTGTGTTGCCCGCGTTCATGCGCATCGCCGTGATCGCGATAATCCTGCGCTTCGTCCAGTGCCTGTCGCACAATCATAAGGACAGCGGCACGCGAACCGCCCGCATAGTCAACACCGCTTTCGCCAAGATTGATGACCATAGCCACGGCACGGCGATCGATGGATGCCATGCCGTCGCCAAGATTAACAACCGACGCCAAACCGGAAAAAACGTGACTCAGGTTGCCGCTGTCATCCATGCCAACCGGGCTCGGGGAGATGAGCGCTCGCGTCACACCTTCGATGCGATTGATCGCGATCAAGGTTGAACGTCGGTTGAAAGCGTCGGCAACATCAAAACTGGCTGTAAACTGATCGCCGATTTGCCCGCTGTCATCGGGACCCGCGGAAAATCCGACTTCGACCAAGCCAAGTTGCCCGATCGGCGAAAACAGTCCCGGCGTGACGATCTTGCCGGCGGCATCAATGACCGTCGCGCCGTCCGGCGCTTTCATGTTGTCGCCAACCGCAACGATGCGTCCGTCCGCAATGACGACGGTCGCGTTCTCCAATGTTCCCCGCGGCCCCACTGTGTGAACCGTGGCGCCGACAATCGCAGTCGTCTCAGCATGAGCGATGCCTGCAAGGATGAGCACAAGGAGTGCCAAGCTCAGGTTCTTCATTGTGCACCTCCTGTGGCAGCAGCCGTTCCGAGTGAGAAGTCCGTGACCGGATTCACCGATGGGTCATTGCGGTCGTAGGCCAGTGCGCCGTCTATGTAAACCTGCTCGGCCTGTGCATAAACGCTGAACGGCGTGCCATTCCAGACGACGACATCGGCCATCTTGCCCGACTCAAGCGTGCCCACGACATCCTCAATACCGAGCGACTTGGCGGGATTCTTTGTTATCCACTGAATGGCGTGTTCGGGCGGAATATCGATACCCACCCGGGCGGCCGCTCCCATCACTTTGGCGGTTTCCTGGTTTAGCCGTTGAATACTAATCTCACTGTCGGAATGAATGATCGCGCAGGCGCCGGCTTTGTCGACGATCGCCGCGTTCTCGCGGATACCGTCATAGGCTTCCATCTTGAATCCCCACCAATCCGCCCACATCGCGGCGCAGGTATCACTTTCTGCGAGCAGGTCGCCGATCTTGTACGCCTCCACCGCATGGTGAAACGCGGAGATTTTGTAACCAAACTCTTTCGCGATATCGATCATGATCGACATTTCGTCGCCGCGATAACAATGATTGTGCACGAGTATCTCGCCGTTCAGCACGCCGACCAGCGTTTCCAGTTTTAGGTCACGTGTCGGCGGCTCTCCCTGGCCACTTTCCGCCGCTTCCATTTGGTCACGATATTCGGCCGCCGCAATCCAGGCTTCGCGATAGCCGGCGACATTTCCCATGCGCGTTCCCGGCGCTTGTCCTTGGCTGCCATAAACACGCTTCGGATTTTCACCGCAAGCCATCTTCATGCCGTGCGGTGCGCCCGGGAACTTCATGTCCATGACATTGCGGCCCGGAACATTTTTCAACGTGACGCCGCGACCGCCGATGAGATTTGCCGACCCCGGCAGGATCTGCATTGATGTGACACCACCTGCAAGGGCGGTAACAAAACCCGGGTCGTGCGGCCAGACACTGTGTTCGGCCCAAACCTGCGCCGTAACCGGCGCTGTGATTTCGTTGCCATCGGAATGCGATTCTGTGCCCGGTGACGGATACACGCCGAGATGCGAATGCACGTCGATGACTCCCGGCGTCACCCACTTGCCACTTGCATCAACAATATCTGCACCTTCGGCTGCAAGACCAACACCGACATTGGCGATTTTTCCGTCGGCCATGAGAATGTCTGCATTCTCGAGACGCTCACCGGTCCCGGTCAAAACGGTGGCCCCCGTTATCAGTGTGGTTTTACTGTCGAGACCGGCGTAACGGCTGGCGAAAGGTTGCGCGGCGTCATCGCCGGAGTCCTGTTCGCACGCCGACAAAAACACGACAGCTGTCGTGATGACGACAAGATTTTTGTTCACGGATGTTCCCCGGTTGCTGAAACTACTTTGAGTTTCTTGTTGTATTGGTTTTGCTCTCTCGGCCACGATACTACTACGCCGCGCGTTTAATGGCGGCCAAATGTGCGAAAATTCAGCGATGAATGCCTTTACCGACCTGAGAACCACGTTTTATAGCGGCCGCACGAAAGACTTGAGATGGCGAGCCGAACAGCTCACGGCGATCGAGCGCATGATGTCTGAGCGTGAGGATGACTTCATCGACGCGCTGAAGCAAGACCTCGGCAAACACGCGCTCGAATCCTGGATGACTGAAATCTCCTACGTGTCAGCGGACGCCGCATATTGCCGCAAGAATCTGCGTCGCTGGGCCAAGTCCAAAAGGATTTCGACGCCCACTGTCGCGATGCCCGGCAAAAGCTGGATTCAGCCTGAGCCCGTCGGCGTTGTATTGGTCATCGGCGCATGGAACTACCCGCTGCAATTGACGATGGCCGGCGCGGCCGCGGCGATCGCAGCCGGCAACTGTGTCGTCATCAAGCCCTCGGAACTCGCGCCCGCAATGTCCGCCCTGCTCGCGCAATGCGTTCACGAATATCTCGATGAAGGCAGCGTCCGCGTCGTCGAGGGCGCTGTCGAGGCAACAACCGAGTTGCTCGAACAGCCCTTCGATCACATTCTGTATACGGGCGGCGGCAATGTCGGTCGCATCGTCATGAGCGCTGCCGCGAAAAACCTGACGCCCGTAACGCTCGAACTGGGCGGCAAGAGCCCTTGTGTTGTGCTGCCGGATGCGGACCTTGAGGTGACGGCAAGGCGCATTGCGTGGGGCAAGTACACCAATGCCGGGCAAACCTGCATCGCGCCCGACTATGTCCTGACGGACGTCGACACCGAAGCGAAACTATTGCCTCTAATCCAACAATCCATTACCGAGATGTTCGGTGAAGACCCGCAACAATCCGACTCCTTTGGGCGAATCGTTAACGACCGTCACTTTGAACGCATCAGTTCATTTATCGGGTCCGGCCACATTTCGATTGGCGGACAGACGGACTCCAGTACACGTTACATCGCACCTACCGTGTTAACCGACGTTCCATTGGACGACGCCGTGATGCAGGAAGAAATTTTCGGGCCCGTATTGCCCATCGTCCGCGCGAATGGTTTGGATGCTGCGATTCAGTTCATTCGCGAACGCGACAAGCCATTGGCGGCGTATATTTTCACGAAGAATAAAGACGCCGAATCACGTTTTCTCAGTGACGTCAGCTGCGGCAATGTCGGCGTGAACGACACGATGATGTTCATGGCCGTACACGAACTGCCGTTTGGAGGCGTGGGCGCCAGCGGCATGGGCGCTTACAGTGGCGAACACGGATTCAAGACTTTCAGTCACATGAAAGCAGTGATGAAACGCAGCTGGTGGCCCGACCTCGCTGTCCGCTACGCGCCATACACTGCAAAGAAATTCGCATTCCTGAGGAAGATTCGATAGCAGTAAAGGAAGCGTGGTGCCGCACCTCGACTGTTGCTATCGCTGATATAATATTTACGAGTCACGCTACTCGACCGGAAATACAACATCGATAACTTGAACTACAAGATGTCAATTGAGCCCGATTATGTTCTTGTTGAACGCCCCGAGGGTTTCGACGTAGTAGCTGATGAGCAGCCAGCAATGCTGATGGAGATATCAGCTTTCTGTAAAGCGGCCGCCCGTCAAAAGGTGTTCATTTTCGGCCCAAAGACAAATGTAAATCTCTCGCAATTTGATATTTTGGATCTCGGCAAGGAAATCGCAGGCCTGAACCTGCGGATAGCTGTAGTGGAATCGCACGACGCATCGAGCGAGGACGTGAATTTTCTGGAAACCGTGGCGCTCAATCGCGGTGGTTCGATTCGCTTCTTCGACAGTCGAGAGGAAGCCGAGGGCTGGTTAAGAACTGCTTAATTATCAAGAATAATAAGGTGACCGTATGAATCCGTTCAAATCAATCGTTTCGATACTCCTTCTCTGTTTTTCAAGTTCCATCGCGTTTGCTCAGGATAAGCCCAATATTGTCCTTGTCTTTCTGGATAACTTCGGTTGGGGAGAGCCTGGATTCAATGGCGGCGGAATCATTCGCGGTGCTGCTACGCCGCGACTGGATCAGCTGGCCGCGGAGGGACTCCGCCTGACCAACTTCAATGTCGAAGTCCAGTGCACGCCTTCACGTTCCGCCATCATGACCGGCCGATATGCGATCAGAAGTGGCAATGGAGTGGCGCCCCTGGGCGAAGGCGTTTATGGACTTGTGCAATGGGAAGTCACGATGGCAGAAATGCTCTCGGATGCGGGTTACAGCACCGGCATGTTCGGGAAATGGCACCTGGGCCGCACTGAAGGCAGGTTTCCGACCGACCAGGGATTCGATGAATGGTATGGGATTCCGAACTCGACAGACGAATCAGCCTACACCGCGCTTGAAGGCTTCGCGGAGAGCGGGGTCGCAGAGACTTACGTAATGGAGGCACGTAGGGGCAAGACACCAAAAAAGGTGAAACCCTACCGGCTGGACTACCGTCCGCTTATTGACGGTGACCTCACGGAGAAGGCAATCGACTTCATGAAGCGTCAGACGAAAAACGACAAGCCATTCTTCGTTTACCTTCCCTACACGGCAACGCACTATCCGACACGTCCGCATCCGGATTTTGTCGGCAAGACAGGCAACGGGGACTGGGCGGACCTACTGCTTCAGATCGATACCTACACCGGCAGACTACTGGACACAGTCGATGAACTCGGTATTAGCGAAAATACGATCTTCATTTTCACCGCTGACAATGGGCCGGAGGCGCCGCCTCATGGCAACGTAACGCTCACAGTCGAAACCGCAAGCCCGGGATCGGCCGGCCCCTGGCGTGGCACTTTATTCACTGGTTTCGAGGGCGCCCTGAGAGTTCCTTTCGCAATGCGGTGGCCTGGCAAGATTCCCGCAGGGACGGCCAGCGATGAGATTGTCCACGAGATGGATCTCTTCCCTACCTTCGCAAGCATTGCCGGAGGCAAGGTGCCTGACGACCGAGTCATCGACGGGATAGACATGTCCAGTTTCTTTCTCGGCGAGCAGGAAGAATCTGGCCGTGAAGGCGTCATCGTTTACATGGGTAACGATATTTTCGGCGTGAAGTGGCGCAACTGGAAGATAAACTTCAAGGAACTCGATTCGGTCATGAGCCAGACGGCGGAATACGGGATGCCGCGGGTTTACAACCTTCTCACTGATCCGCAGGAACGCGAAAATGTGCTGTTTCCCAATACCTGGGTACCGAAAGCGGCTTTGGGCCAGTTGGGAGAGCATGCAGCATCGCTACAGAAGGAGCCTCCGATCAAGCCCGGGACGTTAGATCCGTACCAGCCAAGTGAATAGTCGCAGACGCGCCATGATTCGACGTAAAGTACTACTCACGTGTTTTTTGCTGGCCGCCTGCTCACCGGCGACGGACGTTGCTTCGACTGCGCCCGAGACAACAGCAACTCCGGAGACAAGTTGGCCGCACGGTGCAATAGTAAGCGCAGCGAATCCCGACGCGGTCGCCGCGGCGATATCCATACTTGAAAAAGGCGGTCACGCCGTGGATGCGGCGATCGCCGCTCACGCGGTACTTGGCCTGGTCGAAGCTGAAAGCTCCGGATTGGGCGGCAGCGCCTTCATGGTCGTTTATGACAGGGCATCCGATTCCACCCTTGTTTATGACGGTCGTGAAACGGCACCGGCCGGAGCAACGACCGGGATGTTCACACGCGATGGTCAGCCGGTCGGTGGTCGCGAAAAATGGGCGATGGGCGTTTCCGTCGGAGTTCCCGGCGCCGTTTCGCTCTATCAGGCATCGCACACAGACAACGGTCGTCTGGATTGGTCCGAGCTCTTTGAGCCGGCGATTCAGCTCGCGTCCGACGGATTCGAAGTCACGGAAAAAATGGTCCGCTACAACGACGCTCTCGAACCGGCGCTTGCCTCCGGCATGTTTCCCAACGCGGCAGAATACCTGTTCCCCGGAGGCAAACCCCTTGCCGCCGGAGATCGAATCAATAATCCCGAGTACGCCAAAACGCTGACGCGGATCGCGGCCGAAGGACCGAGTGCGTTTTACGAAGGCGAAATCGCAGCAGCGATCGTCGCCAGAGTTCAAGCGGAACCGTCCAGCGGCTCGATGACGCTCGCTGACATCGCTGCGTACAAAACAGCCGAACGCGAGCCTGTTTGTGGTGCCTTTCGTCTAAGCACGATTTGCTCCGTTCCACCGCCGTCTTCCGGCATCGCGCAAATCATGATTCCCGCCTTGTACGATCGTTTGCTCAGCGGGAACGAGACGTCAATCGAAGAAAAGGTTCAGGTTTTCGTTGATGCACAGCGTCTGGCCTATGCCGACAGAGATCATTTCGTCGGTGATCCGGACTTTGTCGACGTTCCGGTTGATGCTTTGATCGACCCGTCGTATTTGGCTCACCGTGCGACACAACGATTCGCGCCGGCAGAAGTACCTGCGCACGGTGATCCCGACTTTGCGTCCGACGATACGGAGACAGCCTGGATACGGGGAGCGGACGCGACCATCGAAGTCGCGGGCACAACCCACCTTTCGATCATCGATGGCGAGGGTAACGCAGTGTCGATGACCGCATCGGTCGGGTATCCCTACGGATCCATTCGCATGACTAACGGATTTTTCCTCAACAACCAAATGACGGATTTTTCGAGCAACATTTCGGCTGATGAACAACCGTCTGCGAATGCCATCGCCCCAGGTAAGAGACCACGGTCATCAATGTCGCCCGTGATTATTTTCGACGCGGGTGGCGACCCGTCCATGCTAACCGGGTCCGCTGGCGGTAGTTCCATACTCGCGTATTCGACGAAAACCATTCTCGCGGTATTCGACTGGGACCAATCTGCGCAGGAAGCGGTTGATTTTCCAAACGTGGTTGCGCGTGGCGAATCCGTTGGTGTCGAAACGTCGATGGGTAATGGTCAAGCGCTTGTCGACTATCTGGCGTCACAGGGATATATCGTGCAGGAAGGTCGCGGTGAGAACTCGGGCCTGCATATCATTGTTGTAGGCGACGATGGAATGACCGGCGCAGCCGATAGCCGGCGACACGGAACCGTGGATAAACTTTCGCCTTAACTCCATGTACAGTTGCCGGGCCGAAACCGGAATGGACGAAATAGGAAATGAGTAAACCAGGACAATCCCACGTCCTGCGCTGCGTGGTCGAATGAAGAACATCGCAAGAATACGTAAGGTGCTCAAATACTTGGTGCTGCTTGCCGTTTTGGTAAGCGCACTGTCGCTCACCTGGCTGCGCTGGGAATCCCGTCAGCCAAGAGACGAGTGATTCGGTGAACGGCATGGTCAGATCGAGACCGCGGATACCGACGAAGCAATCACCGAGTACGGGCAACTGGCAGAATCAGTGTGGCTGACATCTGACTCGGGCCTCGAGGTTTTTTTTCGCATCATCCGCGATGTAGAAGCGGATGCTCCGCTGCCGGTGTTGTTGATGCTTGGTGGGCACCGTACCGGAAGTAATGCCGTTGACCTGTTCGGCGACGTCGGCCATCGCGCAATTGTCGGCGTGGACTATCCGTACGCTGGACCGGACATAGTAAAAGGCGTGATACCGATTGCAAAAACAATCCCGCTGGCTCGGCAAGCATTTCTGGACACTGTTCCGGCCGTGTTACTCATTCTCGACTGGCTCGTCGAACAGGACTGGGTCGACAAAAAAAGAATCATCCTGGTTGGCGCGAGTCTTGGTGCGCCGTTTGCGGCTACTGCCGCTGCCCGTGACGAACGTGTCACGGGTCTCGTGCTCGTGCACGCCGCTGCCGATAATCGACTGTGGCTTGAGGTACAGGTTGCACGGCGGGTCGATACCAAATTTCTGCATTATCCGCTAGGGACCATCCTGCACTGGCTGGCTTACGGCCCGGTTCTTGATACCGGCAAACATGTTGCCACGGTCTCGCCGCGCCCTGTATTGATTATCGGAGCACGCGATGACGAGCGGACCCCTGCCGAGCAGTCAGAATTGCTATTTGATGCCGCGCGCGAGCCCAAGCGCTTGCGATATAGCGACGGCCAACACATACAATCCAATCGGAACGACGTTGTCGCGGAGTTGCGGCGTATCGTAGACGAGGAAATTGAATTTCTTACTCAATAAGAGACTTCCTCACGATTGCTTACCTCAGCCGCTTGCCAAACGCGTCCCAGACTTCGACCTCACCGTAATTTAGCGAGCGAACCAATTCTTCAATCTGCTCGAGGTCGCCGACAACAAGCCAGGTTAATTTATCTGGATTAAGAACGGACTTTGCCCGTGCAATCACCCCTTCGGTTGTGATGGCAGCGAGTCTTTCACCACGTTGCTCGGCGTAATCGTAAGGCAGGCCAAAGCTGTCCGAGCCGATAATGCTCGACAGGAAGCCACGATTCGTCGCGAACAAACCCGGCAGGGAACGCGTCATGTTCATGGTCATGCGCCCTACTTCGACATCCGTTGCCGGGCGTGTCGAAACATAGTCCTGATACTCGCGCATGATTTCCTGCATGCTCTCCATCGTCTTATCGGACTGCACGCTGCCGGACACGGCAATGTATTGGTCGCCGCTGCGGTTCGGAACAATGCCCGAGCGCATTCCATACGACCAGGATTTGTCTTCGCGCAAGTTCATGTTGATTCGCGATTCGAAGCTGCCGCCAAAAACGGAGTTCATTATCGCAAGTTCGGTGCTCACCGACGCGTCGAAAGGCGCAATGACGTGTCCCGCGAAAATAGTGCTTTGCACGGCTTCCGGGTGATGTACCAATATGACGCGAGGACCCGGCGCGGGCGCGCTTCCAATGCCCGTAAGCGCAGATTCGGCGCTCGACTTCCATTTTCCGAAAGCCTTATTGACGGCGCTCCTCGCGGTGTCGAGATCGACGTCTCCGATCATGTAAACGGTCATTCGATCCGGTGCGATTTCCTGCTTGTGGAAACTCGTTAACTTATCGCGATCAACTTGTTCCAGAAGCTCCGGGGTCCAGATGCCGCCCATCGGATTGTCTTCACCGTAAATAGCTCGCTCGAACAGGCTGCTAGCGACACCGGAGGGATTTTTTGCGACGTTGGACAAATAGGCCGACACCTGCGTCTTTAACTTTTCCAGTTCGTCATCGGGAAACTCGGCATTGCGCAGCATCTCGGCCGACAGCTCCAGCGACTCCTCGAGATACGGGCTCAGTATCCGGTAGGTCAGGGAGCTTCGTTCAAGACCGCCTCGAAAACCGCTCGCCATGGCTATTTTGTCCTTGGCTGCGGCAAGCTCGTGCACGTCGTAATTTTTGGTGCCCTTATCCATCAGCGCAAACAAGAATGTGGATAAGCCGGGTGCGTCGGCCGGTGCCGCCGCACTGCCGGTGTCGATGTTCACCGAAACATCTACGAGCGGAACACTGCCGCGATTGGCGACGATCAGTTTGATGCCGTTATCCAAAGTGGCGATTTCGATGTCCGGAAAATTAATCTCCGAATCGGTCGTAACAGTCGGGATCGTCGAGCGGTCAGCCTGCGGCGCCGCGCTCTGCAATTCCGGGAATGGCAATACGGTCAGTTGGTAATGGCCGCGACTAAGCCAGCGGTTTGCGGTTGCTGTCAGTTCATCTGTCGTGGCGGCATTTATCCATTCGAGTTCCTGATTGATGTACAGAGAGTTTTCCGAGTACAGCTGGCCCTCGGCCAGCAGCTGACCAATGGACGCATTGCTTTCCAGCGCACCCAGCATGTACATGTTTACCGCGAGCTTCGCGTTCTCGAGAATCTGCTCGTCCGGGCCGGTCGCCAGATACTCAGCCATGATGCGGTCAACGACGGGCATCACCTGATCAGCGGTCACACCGGGCCGAAGGTTTATCGTGAGCGTGTACTCGCCGCTCACGACGCGGCTGTAGGCACTGCCGCTAACCGCCGTTGCCAGTTTCAGATCGTCGACGAGCGTCTTTCTAAGCGGCGAATTCTTGTTGGCAACCAGCGAATCATTAACCAGGTACATCAATGTCGAGTCTTTGTCGTTGAGGCCGGGCAGTGCCCACACTCTCGCGATGCGCGTCTGACCAACGCGGTCATACATCAGCTCCTCGCGATTCTCGGTCAGATTGGGCACCCACCTTTTCGCGTGTACCAGCGGATCGCCTGCAGGCGCTTCGCTGAAGTAGAAGCTCACCTTTTCCTTCGCCGTCTCGACATCAACATCGCCTGCCAGAACCAGAACGACATTCGATGCGCCGTAGTAGGTCCCGAACCACTCATTGACGTCGTCAATCGAGGCCGCGTCGAGGTCGTCCATCGAACCGATGATCGAATGTCGATACGGATGATCGACCGGGTACAGGCCTGCTTTGATGCGATCCCGCATTCCCGCGTAGGGCCGATTCTCGCTTTGGCGTTTTTCGTTTTGCACGACGCCGCGCTGCTCATCAAGTGCATCCTGCGTCACGGAGCCAAGGAGATAGGTCATCCGATCACTCTCCATCCATAGCGCCATGTCGAGCGCGCCGGTCGGCACCGTGGCGTAGTAGTTGGTGCGATCCTCGGAAGTTGTACCGTTCATGCCCGTGGCGCCGGCATCAG
>Ga0255056_10000050_pt1 | contig 26321 bp, 21 predicted proteins | sample Cases_109_1_MG_FD_183639 | JGI IMG/M metagenome (GOLD analysis project Ga0255056, IMG submission 183639) | Seawater microbial communities from Amundsen Gulf, Northwest Territories, Canada - Cases_109_1 | ecosystem: Environmental > Aquatic > Marine > Gulf | place: Canada: Northwest Territories... | reverse complement strand
TATCCTGCACAATCTTCTTATAACTCGTAACAATACCCTTGATCAGCGAAGAACTAAATCCTTGGTGTTCCATTTCGTTGAGGCCGGCAATGGTGCAGCCTTTAGGGGTTGTTACTTTATCTATTTCCTGTTCCGGGTGCGTATTTTTTGTCAACAATAATTCTGCTGCACCTTTTACTGTTTGTGCTGCAATTAAAGAAGCTACCGACGCACTAAAACCAATTTCAATACCACCCTGGATATTTGCTCGAATATAACGCATCGCATATGCAGTGCCGCATGCCCCTAGCACTGTTGCTGCATCCATTAATTTCTCTTCTATATTGACTGTTTTTCCCAGCTGATTGAATAAAGAAGTAACGTAGGCTCGTTGATCATGATCTGCTTCAGATGCGCAAATACAGGTCATGCTTTGTTGTATGGCAATTGCTGTATTGGGCATCACGCGAAATAGAGCAATTTGATTTCCCACAATCTCACGAATATCATTGATCCATACGCCTGTTACAACGCTCACCAGTACATGTCGCTTTTCATTCAACCCGGACTTGAGTTGCGTTAATACTTCTTTGATTTGAAAAGGTTTCACTGCCAGTATGATACAATCTGCATACTTCACTGCTGCGGTATTATCATCACTAATGATGACTCCTTTTTCTTCAAGCGATTTTAATGATTCAATATTTCGCTTGGTAACAATAAGATGTTCAGGTAAGATGAACCCACTATTAATTAAACCCTCAGCCATAGCTGCACCCAGATTACCTCCACCAATGATGGCTAATTTTTTATTCATGACGATTGCTTTTGTTGAGCTAATAGTTAATAGCTTATGGCATATAGGATAACACTTACAGTAATATAACATTAGCATTTGCCATGAACCATCAACTATAAGCTATTAGCTATGATCTATTAGCCATAACGCATACTGCTGATTCCAAATTTACCCCAAAGTTCTCAGATAGTTCCGGACATAATCGTTAACGCCTGCTTCCAGAGATGTGAAAGGAATTGTATAGCCTGCGTTGCGTAGTTTTTGCATATTGGCTTCGGTAAAATATTGGTATTTGTCACGAATATCTTCCGGCATATCGATAAAATGAATCGCCGGTTCCTTATCAAGACCGGCAAATGTGGCTTTTACTAGATCAATAAACGTTCTGGCTTGACCGGTACCTAAGTTATATAAACCGTTTTGGTCCATAGTCCATAGTCCATGGTCCTCCGAAAGGAGTCCTTTGGACATAGATTTGCGAATCCATTCAATGACGCTCACTACATCTTTGACATAAATAAAATCACGAAGTTGTTCTCCATCTTTAAAATCAGGACGATGGCTTTTGAATAACTTTACGTAACCTTCTTTTTGTATCTGATTAAATGCATGCCATATCACACTGGCCATTCTTCCTTTATGGTATTCATCAGGACCATACACATTGAAGAATTTGAGTCCGGCCCAAAAAGGTGGATGTTCATTTTGTGCTAAAGCCCATTTATCAAATTCATTTTTGCTAATGCCATACGGATTGAGTGGTTGTAATTTTGATACTACTTCATGGTCATCATTGTATCCAAATGCACCATCCCCATAAGTGGCTGCAGACGACGCGTAAATCAATGGTATCTGATGCAGTGTACAATACTGCCAAACAGCTTTTGAGTATTCAACATTCAGTGTTTCATGAATACTATAATCAAACTCCGTAGTATCTGTTCTGGCGCCTAGGTGAATGATGCATTCAATATTGGGTTGATGGAGTTCTAACCAATCCATGAGATTGTATCGCTCAACAATATGTGCATATGCTGTTTGTTCCCAGTTTGTTCTTTTGGCTTCTATTCCAAAATCATCCACCAGTATCAAATCCCGGGATCCTAATTCATTTAGGTATTTCACCATACGAGAACCGATAAATCCGGCAGCTCCGGTGACAATGATATAGGAAGGGCTTGTTGACATGTTTACTTGATCAGTTTTTCGATAGCCGTATCATACAAGTTTTTCCAAGCCTCAATATTTCCCCAAGCTTCTCCATTCACTTCAATATTACCTGAAGTAACGGCACCTAAAACGGTAACAGCGATACCTGCTTTCTGTGCTGCAGCTTCAATATGATTCAATTGTTCAGCGGAACAACTCACCACTACTCGACTTTGTGCTTCTCCAAACCAGAAAGCATCATTACGAATAGCGGTATTGGCTTGTACTGCAAATCCCAGGTTACGATGGAAACCACTCTCCAATAAAGTGATGGCTAATCCACCTTCACTGATATCATGTGCACTGTTGATCTTCTTTTCTTTGATCAATGATGCAATCAATTGCTGAACTGTATATTCTTCATCCAGATCAAAATGAGGGGCCGGAGAAAATTCTACTTTTTTGAGTTTATGTAAGTATTCTGAAGATGCAATATCATTTTGTTGTGTACCGATAAGAATAATAAGATCTCCTTCATTTTTAAAATCAAGGGTCATCTTCGCATGTACATCGTCTACAATACCCACCATACCAATGGTTGGTGTTGGATATACCGGACCATCCGGATTCTGGTTGTAGAAACTCACATTACCTCCTGTTACAGGTGTATTGAATTTTCTACAAGCATCGCCCATTCCGGTAACTGCTTTCACGAATTGATAGTATACTTCAGGATCATAAGGATTACCAAAGTTGAGACAGTTGGTAACACCGATGGGTTCCCCACCACTGCAAACAATATTTCTGGCAGCTTCTGCTACAGCAATCATTCCACCTTTATACGGATCGGCAAATACGTAGCGACTATTACAATCAACTGTTACTGCTAATCCTTTTCCAGTTCCTTTTGCCAATACTACAGTTGCATCACTAGGTGAATTGGTAGAAGTGTTCGCTGCTCCTACCATGCTATCATATTGCGTGTATACCCAACGCTTAGAAGCGATATTAGGAATCTGAACAAGTTGTTCTGCGGTAGCTTTAAGATTTGTTACATCTGCAATAGTATTAATATCAAACGCCTTGATCTTTTCAAAATATTTGGGTTCACGGTATTCGCGCGTGTACTGAGGAGCACCACCGCCGAGTACCAGTTCATGTGCCGGAATTTCTGCTTCCAGTTCTCCATGCATATAGAACTTCAATAAGCCGTCACCGGTTACTTCTCCGATATTGCTTGCTGAAAGATCCCACTTCTCAAATACTTTCAATACTGCTTCCTCTTTACCTTTTTCAACAACGATCAACATGCGTTCCTGGCTTTCACTCAGTAACAGTTCCCAGGCTTTCATATTTTGTTGACGGGTAGGCACTTTTTCCAGATCGATACGCATCCCTACTCCACCTTTCGCACTCATTTCAGCAGTAGAACAGATGATACCAGCTGCACCCATGTCTTGCATACCTACTACAGCACCGGTATTAATCAATTCCAGACAAGCTTCTAAAAGTTTCTTTTCTTGGAATGGATCACCCACTTGAACTGCAGGTAGTTCTTCCGCACTTTCCGCAGTGATATCAGCAGATGCAAAAGACGCACCTCCAATACCATCTTTACCGGTTGCACTGCCCACGAAGAAAACAGGATTACCAATACCAGCGGCAGTAGCACTGATCATATCACCCGCCTTCATAATACCCACACTCATGGCATTCACCAATGGGTTGGTATGATAACAATCTTCAAAATACACTTCTCCTCCTACCGTGGGTACACCAAAGCAATTGCCATAGTGACCAATACCATGTACCACACCACTTAGCAAACGTTGTGTTTTTTTATCTTTTAGATTTCCGAAACGTAGACTATTCAATGAAGCAATAGGTCTTGCCCCCATCGTAAAAATATCTCTTTGAATACCACCCACACCTGTTGCTGCTCCTTGAAAAGGTTCAATGGCACTGGGGTGATTATGACTTTCAATTTTAAAGACCACGCCAAAACCATTACCCATATCCATCAATCCGGCATTCTCTTCACCTGCGGCTACCAGCATTCTGCCACCATCACGGGGAAGGGTTTTTAACCATTTTATGGAGTTCTTATAACTACAGTGTTCACTCCACATACCACTAAAAGCACATAGCTCAGTAAAGTTGGGAGTTCTGCCTAATTTTTGCTTGATGAGTTCGAATTCTTCTGCTGTAAGACGCAGTTTTTCGGCGGTTTGAACGGTAATTTCCATGATGCTGCGAAGGTAAGTAAGAAAGTCAAAGGTGAAAAGTGAAAGGTTGGCTTATGGTTAATAGCTTATAGTTTATGGCTTATGGTTCATAGTCTGTCAATGCCTAAAATACGTTGACCGTTTTTAAACTTGGATTAATATTATTGATTTGGTCTCCTATTAAAATCTGATGATTTTTCTGATACTGTTGATTTGTATTGGTTTTGATGCAAAAATCATTGGATTTTAATAGGGTGCTGTCGGCAGACAATTGTTCTTCAAAAGCAACAGGTGTACTCTTTTTCAGTGACTTATGTGGTCTTACCGTATTGTAATTATAGACTGCTCGTTGTGTCATTTTTATTAAGGAGGAATAATTCAGCGGGTTGTAGCCTTTAAGGTACTGATTCTTAATCGTTCCGTTGATCCTTTCTGCATTAGGGTTTTCATAGGCCATTTCACACATACTATTCTTTAGTTTACCTTTTGTAAACTCCAAAAATGCCTTAGAATAATATTGACCTCCTCCATCAGAATGAAAAATGAGTGTTGAAGGTGGGCAACGATCGTTTACTGCCATCTGCAGAGCTGGCAGGCTTGTTTGTTCGGTCGTCAGAGATTCACTTACACTATAACCTACTATTCTTCTGGAGAATAAATCGATGATGAAGGTTAAGTAGTAGAACCTATCTCCAATCTGATAATAGGTGATATCACTGCTCCAGGCTTGGTTGATATACGTAAACTCCACACCTGCTACTAAGTTGGGGAATCTTATTACTCCGTTACTATCAGTTGTTCTTTTGTATGCCTTGCTTTTCTCCAATTTAAACCCGTTCTCAAAGCATAATTTTTCGAATCGATCCCTGCCTATATTTGATGGCCGAAGTATCCAATACAACTGCCTCGCTGCTACGCCGGGATGCTCATTACGCAATTCAGCAATAATGGGCAATAGCAACAATTCTTCTCCTCGCTGAGAAAGTTGCCGATTCAGCTTTTGATGAAAACTCTGCTTTGCATAACCTGTATATCGATATATCTCGTTCATTTTGTATCGGTGGGTTTTTCTATGCTCCCAGAACCAGATGAGCGTTGGCCAGAACGTTTTTTTTTAAAGTCAATCCCGTATTGCTCCGAAGCCTTCTGCATTTGCTTCTCCAAAAATTCCACCTCAAACTGCTTTTGACCCAACATCTGCTCTAGTTCGGCAATATGTCGCTTCAAAGATTCAATCTTTGTAGTATCACTTGCAGATTCGACAACCATTTTTACCCCTTTTTTTCGCATAACCGAATATCGGTATATCCATTTGTAAACCGATGTCGCACTTACAGCATATTCCCTGCAAATCTCCGCAATCGTACTCACTTTCTTCTCTATCTCCTCTACCTTCTTACGCTTAAACTCCTCACTAAAATAACGCGTCTGACGCTCTGTTGGCGTCAGCTTTAACTGCTCTACTCTTGCCATATTTGATCGTTTTTGAGTTAAAAAATCATTCAAAAACGGTCAACATATTTCAGGCTACCACAGTCTGTCAAAAGAGATATGTAAAGACCCTGAGATTCATTTAAATAAAAAGAGGCTGTACCAGGTTTTTGATACAGCCTCATATTTACTATGGACTATGGACTATGAACCATTAGCTATGAACCATAAGCCACACCTTCTATTCTGCTATTGTCAAAGAATTAAAGTATTTATCGCGCAGCTCTTTGTTCTCTCCGTTCTTGCCTGCTTTATACCTTAACGTAATTAAGTAACTTTTGTAGAAAACCAATCTGTTAGTAGAAACGGAAGAACTGCCATCTTTTTCAGCTTTGATATCAAACTGGTAGTAGAAATATTTGTCTTTGTGCTTTCCTTCTGATTCACCTAATATTTCTCCGCCGCCTTGGGTCATTCCCATTTTCAATTGTTCTTTAAACTCTTCGGTATCCTTCATTCCCTCTATCGCTTCTTCAGTCATTCCAAATGTGGTGAAATCAAGTAAAACGCTTGTTATTTCGGTAGAATCGGACGCAAAGCATCTTTTCACTTTCTGAGGTCCGCCATTGGTGTTCACTTCTTCCGGCTCAAGAGGCATTTCTACCGTTACTTTATCCATTACACTCACTTTTTTCCAATCTTCCATTATGATCGTAAAAGCAGAGCTAGTTACAGCGATCAATGCGATTAATACAATTTTTTTCATTTTTTCGGTTTTATTATAGGTTGCGAAACTGCTGAAAAGATTACATAAGCAGAAAAAAATTCTTACCTACAACTTAACAAGCTAATAGTCAAATATTTATACGAAAAAAATTCAAAATTTGAAACAAATTAAAATAAAATCTATATTTATTTTTTTTCACAAAAACTTCATTTTTTGATGTTATAGTGCATATAAAATAACATTTTATTGCTTTTTACGCCTAATTTTACGCAGCCAAAAAAAACAAACCTATGTCTTTACGCTTCGATGCCATCAGTAACATCAACAACACTGAAACAGCCGTTCCTGCCAGTGCCAAGATCACAGGAATATTCGGAACCAACGTATTTACCCTGAAAACAGCTCGTGAATACTTAAGTGATGAAGCCTACAAAAGCTTGATCACCAGCATCCGCGGTGGTAAAAAAATTGATCGTAATGTAGCCAATCAAATTGCCAACGGTATTCGTGCCTGGGCTGAAAGCAAAGGTGTTACACACTATACCCACTGGTTTCAACCTTTGACAGGTACCACTGCCGAAAAGCATGATTCTTTCTTTACTCTTAAAGGAGATGGTACCGCTATCGAAGAATTTGACGGTGCAGCATTGATCCAACAAGAACCGGATGCTTCTTCATTCCCGAGTGGTGGTTTACGCGCTACTTTTGAAGCCCGTGGTTATACAGCATGGGATCCATCTTCACCTGCATTCATTATTGAAATCGGACAGGGTAAAACCTTATGTATCCCTACCATATTTGTTGCATACACAGGAGAATCACTCGACTATAAAGCGCCTTTGTTGAAAGCAATTGAAGCTTTGAATAAATCTGCTGTTGAAGTTTGTCACTATTTCGATAAGAATGTTACCAAAGTAACCCCTACCCTCGGTTGGGAACAAGAATATTTTGTGATCGATGAAGCATTGGCTACTGCCCGTCCGGATTTGATCCAGTGTGGACGTACCGTTTTTGGTGCTGCTCCTGCGAAAGGACAACAATTGGAAGACCATTATTTTGGATCTATCCCTGAGCGTGTGTATGCATTTATGCGCGACTTCGAGCAAGAATCTTACAAGCTCGGTATTCCTTTGCGTACTCGTCACAATGAAGTAGCGCCTGCTCAGTTTGAGTGTGCTCCTATTTTCGAAGAAGTGAACATTGCCGTTGACCACAATACTTTATTGATGGATGTCATGATACGTGTAGCCAAGCGCCATAAGCTGGTAGTATTGTTACATGAAAAACCATTTGCAGGTATCAACGGTAGTGGTAAACACAACAACTGGAGTATGGCTACCGATACAGGTGTAAACTTGTTGGCTCCCGGTAAAACTCCAAAGACCAATCTCATGTTCCTGACTTTCTTCGTGAACACGATCAAAGCAGTACATGACTATGCTGATATTATGCGCGCAGCCATTGCTTCTGCTCCAAACGATCACCGCTTAGGCGCTAACGAAGCTCCTCCTGCTATCATATCAGTATTCGTTGGACAATACCTTGCGAAGGTTTTATCAGATATCGAAACCCGTGTTAGCACCAAGTTCGATGAACAAGATGAAGCGATCCTGAAACTTGATTTACATCGCAGCATTCCTGAATTATTATTGGATAATACAGATCGTAACAGAACTTCTCCATTCGCTTTCACCGGTAATAAATTTGAATTCCGTGCGGTAGGCTCTTCTGCTAACTGTGCCATTTCAATGACGGTATTGAATACCATCATGGCTGATACCTTGAAGAAATTCAAGGCCGACGTAGATGCTATCATCGATAAAGGTGATAAAAAAGAAATCGCAATCATGCAAGTGATTCAGCGCTATATTGTTGAAAGTAAAAACGTATTGTTTGAAGGTGACGGTTACAGCGAAGAATGGCATAAAGAAGCAGAACGCAGAGGTTTACCGAATCTGAAAACAACTCCGGTAGCTCTAGATGCGTTTGTAACCGACAAAGCCAAAAAACTGTTTGAAAACAATGGTGTGTACACTCATGTTGAATTGGAAGCGCGTCATGAGATAGAACTGGAGAAATACATCAAGAAAGTACAGATTGAAGCAAGAGTGATGGGTGATTTAGCAATCAACCATATTATTCCGGCTGCTATTTCTTACCAGAATGAATTATTGACCAATATCAATGGATTAAAATCTGCTGGATTAGCTGAATCTGCTTACAAGAGCCAACTGAATATCCTGAAAGAAGTAAGCGAACATATTCAGGTGATTCACGATAAAGTAAATGCCATGGTAGAAGCGCGTAAAGTAGCCAACAATATTGAACACTCACGCGAGAAAGCCATCGCATATGAATCTATTAAGTCTACCTATTTCGATGAGATCCGTTACCATGTTGACAAACTGGAACACCTTGTTGATGATGAAAAATGGACACTGCCTAAGTATCGTGATATGTTGTTTTTAAGATAATCGTTCTTTTTGACTTGAGCAATCATAGCCCTGCGCCGTTTTCGGTGTGGGGCTTTTTTTTAGCTGATTGCGTATAGTTCATGGCCTATGGTTACAGCTTATGGCATATAGCTAATAGCAGGAAATTACTATTAGCTATGACCAATAGGCCATAAGCTTCTACCCATTCACCACTCCCTAATCACCATTCACCGAAAACCTCTTTTGCTGAATAAACCTAAATGATAACTTTCTGTCTAATAAAAACTAAACTCATAACCATGAAAAAATTAATCGGATTATTAGCCGTTGTACTGATCAGCTCTGCTGCAATGGCACAAGGTGGTGGACCACAGATGACACCTGAAGAAAGAATCGCTATGATGAAACAGCGACTTGAGCCTGTTGGACTTTCACCTGTACACACAGACTCTGTTATTGCCATTATGATGGACCGTAATATCATGGCTGGCGCAAATCTGAGAGATATGAGTCCGGAAGAAAGACAAGCAAAAATGAAAGAGTGGAGCGAGATCAGAGCAAAAAGAATGGCTAAAGCAGGTATTCCTGAAGAACAAATTAAAAAAGTGATGGATCTATTTGCAACTCGTCCGGGTGGCGGTAGAGGTGGTGGTAGATAATTATTGCCTCATTGATTTTAGCCTCAGATGCACAGATTGCCATTTAAGTTAATCTGTGCATCTGTGGCTAATTTTATTCCACTTCAGCAAGAAATGCTTTCAGCACTTTAATATTCTCTTCTTTATTGTCATGCATAGTTGAATGACCCGCATTAGGTATCACAGCCAACTTTGCTCCCGGTACCATTTGTTGGAAACGCTGTACGGTTTGGGATCTGGCTTCATCAAATTCTCCAGTAATAAAAAGTACCGGTACTTGAATGGTTCGCAAGCTTTCAATACGATCATAATTTAACAAAGAACCTGTAGCAGTAAACTCTGTGGGCCCCCACATGTAGCGATAAATGAATTTATTACTCTTGGCTTCAGCAGTATCCAGTTCACTTTTTTTTCGTTCTGTTCTCAATCCGAAGTTTTTGGCAAAAAAAGTATTGGCTCGTTGGTATTCAGGCGAGTCGAATGTATGGGTTTGTTCTCCTGTCTTAATGTATTGTTGAATAGAATCCGGTAAAGACGCGATCAATGTATCGGCATCTGCTTTCCAAACTTTTGTACTGAAGTATGGACTATTAAATGAAATCGCTTTTACAGCTTGAGGATATTTGAGATAATACTCCAAAGCCAAGGCCGTTCCCCAGGAATGTCCGTGTAAGTAGAAAGATGTTAATCCTAATTCTTTTCGTACTGATTCCACTTGTTCTACGAAATTATCAACAGTTAACAATGATGAATCAGTATGATAATCTGATCTACCTCCACCTAATTGATCAAAAATAATTATGGGGCGATCTTTACCGATTTCTTCAAACTGATAAAACGATCTGCTGGTTCCACCCGGACCACCATGTAACATCATGATGGGAGTGCCTTTGCCTTCACCAAATACGCGATACCAGATTTTACCACCCCCAACTTGAATATATCCTTCGCCTTGTTTTAAATGATAATTCGAACACGCTAATAGAAATAAAGATGATAAAAAGATCCAAATCAAATTATGAATCCTTAGGTGATTATTTAATATGCCGTTTATCATAACATTCTATCCCAAATTATCAATTAGCTTATCAAGAACAGATGCTGTCTTGTTTCGCGAATTTGAAAAAGCTATTTGAAATAACTCTTTCAATAATGGTTGAAATTCAGGATTTGTCATTGCATTTGATTGTAATTGCAATAGTAGCTCCCCTGATCCTGATTGAATTGTAAAAATAAATTGATCAATAGCCCCAGTAGTTGAGATTCCTAGCAAAGCTGGTCCTTGAATAGTTATTATATACAATTCGTTATCGATTGTTGAAGTCCAACGAATAGTATTTTTATTTACTTGCATCCATGAAATTTTTCCTTCTTTCGTTTTCGCAAGTAATTTTTCAATTTGTGGTTTTATAGAAAAATCCATAGTTATGTTTTTTATTAATGATGAGAAATAGAGCTTTCTAATAAGCCATTCAGACTTCCTAAATGACCAGCAATAATTGAAAAATGCGGTTCAATAGAAAAATACATTTGATTGGGTATATTTGCTTGCTGAGGAAGCATGATTGGATTTGAATCATTTAAAATGCTACGGATTTTTTCTAATGTACCTTGAATCTCTCTTATAATCAACTTTACATCTGTATTAGAGTTGTCATCGTTATAATAGGCACTTATGAAACTGATTTTTGAACTTATATCTGTATAACGTTTACTAACCTCAGCATAATCAATATCATTTTGAATATTACATTTTCGAGAAAGTTCTAAAATTTCTATAATAAATGATTGTCGTTTTACACTTCGAGATGCATTATTCGCAGCTTCTTTTGCTTTGCGGGCTTCCTTAAAACTCCTTATTGAAAACCAAAGACCTAATAATCCAATAAGAATGGAGATATAAAAATCTATGTTATAATAAAATGGATCTTTAGTAATGCCTTCAAAGGCATTCTTAATAGCTTCTATATCTTTAGGACTTAGCATTGATCACAATTATTCAGAATGTAAAATTGTAATAACTACCATCTGATTGATCGTAAAAACTTATACTATTACTCCCATTAATCGTTCCACTATAATAACTAGCTGTTTCATAATCATATCCGGAAAATTTACCCCCCTGAACCTTTAATGTTATGTAAGTGTTAGTTCCATAATCATATATTGAATCTTTGGTCCCACCTAAATAACTAGATCTGGAATAATCATATATATTAATAGAATTTGAAACAGTCCCTGAGTAATTAAAATAGGAGTTAAAAGAATAATCATAAATGCTACTTATATTCTTACCAGTAGCTAACCTTGCTGCAATAAATGATATGGCTCTTCTTTTAAAATGCAACATTGATTAATATCCTTTACATGATCAACTAATTACTTATTATTATTTCATTTTAAATGTTTCCAAAAACTTAGTAGTAAAATTACCTTTCCTGAAATCTTCATTTTGCATCAGTTGCAAATGGAATGGAATGGTTGTTTTCACCCCTTCAATCACATACTCACTCAGCGCACGATACATGGTATCAATGGCTTCTTCACGAGTTTGTGCGATGGTGATCAGTTTACCGATCATGGAATCATAATAAGGAGGAATCACATAACCGGCATACACATGACTGTCTACACGAACACCATGTCCACCCGGTGTATGCAATACTGTGATCTTACAGGGAGAAGGTCTGAAATCATTGTATGGATCCTCTGCATTGATACGACATTCAATCGCATGCATTTGTGGTTCATAGTTTCTTCCACTGATCTTTTCACCCATGGCAATTTTGATCTGTTCTTTGATCAGATCAAAATTGATCACTTCTTCCGTTACGCAATGTTCTACCTGAATACGGGTATTCATTTCCATGAAGTAGAAATTGCGATGTTTATCTACCAGAAATTCTATGGTCCCTACGCTTTCATAATTAATGGCAGCAGCAGCCTTACAAGCAGCTTCTCCCATTTTTTTGCGAAGCTCAGGCGTCATGAATGGAGAAGGAGATTCTTCCACCAGTTTTTGGTGACGACGTTGAATAGAACAGTCGCGCTCACTCATATGACAAACGGTACCATATTGGTCGCCCGCTACTTGAATTTCAATGTGACGAGGTTCTTCCACGAATTTCTCCATGTACACACCATCGTTTTTAAATGCAGCAGCAGCTTCAGTACGAGCAGTGGTATACGCTCTTTCCAATTCACTTTCTTCATTCACCACACGCATTCCTTTACCACCACCACCGGCAGTTGCTTTCAGGATAACGGGGTAGCCTATTTCTTTGGCCAATTTCTTGGCTTCTTCCACACTGTCCAACAAGCCTTCTCCACCGGGTACAACAGGTACACCGGCTTTGATCATGGTTTCTTTCGCAGTGATCTTATCTCCCATTTTATTGATCATCTCAGGAGTAGGACCGATGAATTTGATACCATGATCCGCACAGATCTGAGAAAAGCGGGCATTTTCAGCCAGAAAACCATAACCCGGGTGAATGGCATCGGCATTGGTGATTTCAGCCGCAGCCATAATATGAGGGATATTCAAATAAGAATCAACTCCATGGGGTTTTCCGATACAAACAGCTTCATCAGCAAATTTTACATGCAAACTATCTTTATCTGCAGTAGAATATACAGCCACTGTTTTGATTCCCATCTCACGACAGGTACGAATGACTCTAAGAGCAATCTCTCCCCTGTTGGCTATCAATATTTTCTTGAACATGTAGTTAATTTGAAGATTTGATCCGCCTTAGGCGGATTGAAAATTGTAATACTGAACAGTCTTTGCAGATTCTGTTCATATTCGTCACGCTAAATGCGAAAAGAATTGCCGCATTTTCAAATTACTTAGGTTCTACCAAGAACAAAGGCTGATCATACTCAACCGGACTAGCATCATCTACCAATACTTTAACGATGGTGCCGCTGATCTCACTTTCAATTTCATTGAACAGCTTCATAGCTTCAATAATACAAACCACTTTTCCGAGTGCGATTTCTGCACCTACGTCTGCAAGAACAGGCTTATCCGGAGAAGCTCTGCGATAAAAAGTTCCGATCATAGGACTTTTGATTGTGATCAGGTTGTCTGACTTAGGAGCCGGTGCAGCAGGTGCAGCTGGAGCAGCCGGGGCTGCGGCAGCGGGTGCCGAAGCTGCGGCTGGAGCAGGAGCCGTATGGAAAACCTGTGCAGGGGCAGCAGCAACTGTTACTGCAGGCTCTTCTTTCTGCTTGATGGTTACCTTACCATCCTTATCTTCTATACTGATTTCACCAATATTACTCTTATTGATGATCTTGATCAACTCGTGAATTTGCTTTAAATCCATAATGGCAATTTTTGGGGTAAAATCGGTTAGTTTAGGTCAAATCGGGGGGCAAAATAGCCTTTTTTTGATAAAAACAGGGGATTTCTTTGATTTTGGGGATATTCTTTTTTGAGGTTGACACTTGATAGTTAACAGTTGATAGTTGACAGTTGACAGGAATACAATATCCTTCTTTCTGACAACTGTCAACTATCATCTATCAACTACCCTTTGTAACTAAAAAAGGCACCCAAAAGTGCCTTTTCTATCATTAACGAATTAAATTATTCTTTAACACGTTCCACATAATCACCTGTCTTGGTGTTTACACGGATCAGTTCGCCATCTTCCACAAACAAGGGTACCATTACGGTAGCACCCGTTTCAACAGTAGCGGCCTTCAAGGCACGGGTAGCGGTATCACCTCTTAAACCCGGCTCACAATAAGTGATCTTTAAAACAATCTTCTCAGGTAATTCAGCACCAATAGGCTGGTCGGTTTCGGTATTGATATAAACAAACACTTCTGAACCATCTTTCAGAAACTGAGGAGCATCAATCATTTCTTCTGCCAGCGCAATTTGCTCAAATGTCTCATTATTCATCAGGTTGAAACCACTTTCGTCCTTATACAGGAACTGAAAAGCTTTTTTCTCCACACGCACCGGGAAAATGTTTTCTCCACTGTTCCAGGTTTTTTCAATAGAACGCTTGTTATCTACCCCTTTCAGCTTGGCCCAAACCTTTGCTGCTGCACGGGCAGTTTTGTTCTCACCAAATTCTACCACTGAATATAAGCTGCCGTCTAGCTTTAAAATCATGCCACGGCTGATGTCTGATGTAGTTGCCATAATAAGGTTTATTTCTGCCGCAAAAGTAGGGGTTTGGGGGGATTTTATGATGTTGGATGTCTGATGTCTGATTTTTTTGATTTCTATCATTAGGGGAATGGCCAATGGGTGATAGTTCATAGCTTTGGTTTACGGTATCTTATTATGGATATTTCGCTTACCTATGAAAAAGAAACTACTACCTATCTGCTTTCTTTTTGTCACATTCTCTTTGTTTGGACATGAGTTTTGGCTGCAACCTGGGAAATATTTTTATACCATTAGAGAAATTGCAGACATCAGCTTTCGCGTAGGTGAAAACTTTAGGGGTGAGAATTGGAGCGGAAATAGAGCAAAAATTAAAATGTTGACACATGTACAACCCAACGGAACTTCCATTGATATCTCTGAGCGAATTTCCATGACAAACGGGGATTCTCTCAAATTGCCCCTTCAGCAGGAAGGCACACATATGATTTTATTCAACAGTACCAATTCTTATATCGATCTCAAGCCCGATCAATTTAAAACTTACTTAGAAGAAGATGGTTTACAAGAAGCGCTTATTTATCGATCAAAAAATGGTGAGCTGATGAAAAATGGTAAGGAATATTACCAGCGTTCCGTAAAAACCATCATACAAGTTGGAAATGAAAGAACCGATGCTTGTACTGAACCTACTGATCTTCCTTTAGATATCATTCCAATACAAAATCCATACTCACCATTGGGATCAAGACCTACGCAAGACTTACCCATGATGAGATTCCGTATTCTGTTTAAAGGAAAGTCTTTGCCGAATTTATTGGTGAAAACATGGTTCACAAATGAAAAAGGGGAAATAAACATGGAAACTTACCGTACCAATCCACGCGGATTTGTCAATGTAAAAAGACATAGCGGAAAATTCATGTTAAGTACCGTGTACATGGAAAGAAATAAATCGGACGCTGTAGCAGACTGGCAAAGTTATTGGGGAAGTGTAAATTTTGAGTATTCTTCCTTTTTTCCTACGAGCCGATAACAGCATTCTCATAACATTCTTGGAATCCTTGATGACGGCAGACCTTTTTCACTTATTTTTGCCGCAAATTTCAAATACAAGAAACCATTACCATGGCAGTATTAGTGAATAAAAACTCGAAGATCATTGTTCAGGGCTTTACCGGAACAGAAGGTACATTCCATGCTACCCAAATGATTGAATATGGTACCAATGTAGTTGGCGGTGTAACTCCCGGCAAGGGCGGCTCAACGCATTTGGATCGTCCGGTATTCAATACCGTAGCCGATGCAGTTAAAATAGCAGGTGCTGATGTAAGTATCATTTTCGTTCCCCCTGCTTTCGCGGCAGATGCGATCATGGAAGCTACCGATGCAGGTATTGGCCTGATTGTTTGTATCACAGAAGGTATTCCTGTTCAGGATATGGTGAAAGTGAAAAACTATCTTTTAGGTAAAAATACCCGTTTGATCGGACCTAACTGTCCGGGCGTTATTACCGCAGGCGAAGCTAAAGTTGGTATCATGCCGGGCTTTATTTTCAAACCGGGTCGCATCGGTATCGTTTCTAAGAGCGGTACTTTAACTTATGAAGCTGCAGACCAAGTGGTGAAAGCAGGTTTAGGTATCAGTACAGCGATTGGAATTGGTGGCGACCCCATCATTGGTACTCCTACAAAAGATGCCGTTGAATTATTAATGAATGATCCCGAAACCGATGGCATCATCATGATCGGTGAGATCGGCGGAAGCATGGAAGCAGAAGCTGCCCGTTGGATCAAAGACAATAAAACAAAACCGGTAGTTGGTTTTATTGCCGGACAAACAGCGCCTCCGGGTCGTCGTATGGGACATGCGGGTGCTATTATCGGTGGTGCAGATGACACTGCAGAAGCTAAGATGAAGATCATGGCTGAATGTGGCATCGATGTAGTAGCCAGCCCTGCTGACATTGGCAAAACAATGGCTGCAGCACTCAAAAAATAATCAGCAGGTTCATATTATTTTCTTTTACAACACCCGAAAAATTTCGGGTGTTGTTGTTTGATACATGTAATCATATCTCCTATTCTCTTTTCGCCGGACTAAAGTCCGGCGCTATTTAAAATTATCGCTTACTTACTTGAAACTTTCTTGTTCCCTGTTTCTTCTTTCTTGTTTCTTCCCCCTGGTATTACTAACCAAGATTGTTGTAAACACCCAATCCAATACCTCATTCTCTTTTCGCCGGACTAAAGTCCGGCGCTATTTAAAATTATCGCTTACTTACTTGAAACTTTCTTGTTCCCTGTTTCTTCTTTCTTGTTTCTTTTCCCTATTATTTAATTGTTACCAAGATAAAATACCCATTTACAGGTATTGCGACATCATTAAAAAAATCGAAATTGCACTCGTTGGAAAATCAGTCCGTAAGGATAAACAACAACTACAAATTGGGGGTAAGCTTGTAGCGATTGCTGCAAGCTTCTTTTTTTGCCCTAAACTTTTGTTAATCCACCCCCCTTTGTATGAATATTACAGGATGTTTGCATCCCTATGAAATAGGATGTATTTTTCTACTAAATTTTTAATGCATGATGCTCAGGAAGTTCTTTTTCGCAGCTTTATTATTCGTCTCCATCATTTCTTTCTCGCAACAAAAAGATACCAGTTTCACCAGAGAATGGTTACACATTGATACGCTGATATTAAAAAATGGGCTGACTAAAACAGCTTTGGATAAAGTAAATCAACTGTATGAGCGAGCAAATAAGCAAAACTTACCGGCCCAAAAGATTAAATGCTTGATTTATCGTTACTCTTTGGAAAACATTGTGACTGAAAAAGGACCTATTGAAATTGCCGGCGATTTACGAAAAGAAATAAAAAATACCAATGATCCTGTTCTACAAAGCTTATACCGTTTACTGTTCATTAAACAATTACAAAAGTATTTTCAAAACAATAGATGGGTGATTTACAACAGAAAGTCTGTCGTAAATAATCAAAATCAAGATATTGATACATGGACCATTGACGACTTTCGAAAAAATATTACTCAACAATTCAAAGAAATCACACAAAATATTCCTGCACTCGAGAAAATTACAGTAGATCAATACGATGCCATTCTTATCAAAGGTCATTATTCTTACGCACCGCTTGACCTGGCAGATATATGCTTAGTGGAAGCGATTGATTTTTATAAATCTGAAGAGTATTTCGTCAGCAGAACCAGTGATTTTTTCTCCTTACAAGATCCTGCTGTATTGAATGAATTGAATGAATTTATAGAAACAAAATTTACTTCCCCAAATGATGACGCACATCATTTCATAACACTACAGTTATACCAGCAACTTTTAAGAAAGCATAAAAACCGAAACAGTTTGGGATGGCTGCTTCAATTTAATCTTGAAAGGATAGAATGGGCGTATGAACAAGCTAGATTTCCCAACAAAGATCATCATTATGAAAATGCGCTGAAAAAAACTACCGCATTATATCCTAGCACTCCTGCTATCGCTTCATACTGGTATACTTTAGCAGCTACTGAAAAAAGAAAAGGTGACTCTTACCAACCATTTTTAGATACTATACATCGATATGCACTTACCCATGCAAAAAAAATAATCACTGATGTACAATCGAGTTTTGATACCAGTTTACCTGCTGTACAAAAAATGCGAACACTTTTATCGGAAATAACAGCTCCACGCTGGTCTATCAAGACAGAGCATGTCAACCTAATTAATAAAAAATTCCGAGCACGCATAGCGTATAAAAATATGGATACATTATATATCCGTATTCTAAAAGCCCGAAATGATGGTCAGGAAGCTGAGCCATGGAAAAATGAGTTTTGGGAAAAAATAGTTTTGGTTACACCATTTAAAACCATTGCTCAAATCTTACCAAAAACGACAGATCATCAATACCATGGTGTTGAAATTGCCTTACCGGAGTTGCCATCTGGCGAATATGAGTTATTATGCTCGAATGATCCCGCATTCAAAAATGACACCGCTAGTAAACTGAGTCATCAACGTTTCATCATTTCCAATATTAGTTATATCAAAAATAAAAATGACATTTTTGTAGTAGATCGTGAAACAGGTAAGCCATTGGCCAATGTGACTGTATCAATCTCTGAAAACACTTATAACTCTGCATTGTATAAGTATCAGCTAAAATTGCTTGCCAAAAAAACGACTGATAAAAACGGTTATCTCAGTTTCATTGAGAAAAAAAGCTATGCAGCGTACAAGTATACTTTTGAAACCAAAAATGACCGTCTTTCATTTAGCAGAACAGAATATGAAAATTATTTCGAACCAGTAACCAATGATCTTACCAATAGCGGTGAAATATCTGAATATGAAAATAAAACGAAAAGGATTTTATTTTTTACAGATAGATCCATATACCGACCCGGACAAACGCTTTTTTTCAAAGGTATTGGCACTATGAAAGACTATGCTACCCAACAACACAAAGTGATTGGCACAAAGGATTCTATCTGGGTATACTTACAAAATGTCAACAGAAAAACGATAGACTCTGCTCGTTATCAGTTAAATAGTCATGGATCATTTAGTGGCCATTTCACTTTGCCTATGCAAGGGCTCACCGGCAGCTACTCTATCTATACCAAAAGAGAATATGGTAATTCGTCTGCCTATTTTTCAATAGAAGAATACAAGCGACCAACGTTTTCTGTAATTCTGGAAAAACCTAAAGAAGCCTATCAACTCAATGACAGCATCACAGTTTCCGGTACTGCCAAAGCATTTGCAGGGAATAGTATTGATGGCGCAAAAGTAACATATACTGTAACAAGAGATGTGAGATTTCGTTATTACAATTACCGACAAAGACCTACCAATGCTTATAACAGAAGAGAGATTAGCCAAGGAACTCTTACGACAGATGCTGCAGGTAATTTCCAAATCAAATTCAAAGCCACTACAGACGATATTGCCATTGAAAAAGAATCCACTCAATTATTTGATTTCTCTGTCAGTGCAACGGTTACAGATGCCAATGGCGAAACGAGAAGTGCGCAAACTGCCATCACTACCGGAAATACCTCACTATCACTTTCTCTAACTGTACCAGAATGGGCAGATGCTAATCTATGGAAAGATATTCCTGTATTAACTACCAACTTAAGCAATGAAAAAGAACCTGCCATCGTTCAAATAAAAATCACTTCACTTCAACATCCAAATAGACTGATCAAAAAAAGATTATGGGAGCGACCCGACCTCTTCTTATACAATGCAAAAGATTTTATCTCATTATTTCCTAATGATGAGTACGAAAATGAAACCGATCCATCTACATGGTCAAGAGGATCTGTGCTCCAACAAACAGATATTGATACAAAAAATACGGATAAGTTGATCTTGATAGACCCATTACAACCTGGTCATTATGAAATAGAAGCAACAACCAAGGATAAAAATGGTACTGTTGTAAAAACAGTGAACTATGTCAAGGTATTCAATTCCGCATCCAGACAGTTACCCTCACCTGAATATGATTTTACGTTCACAAAGAAAGAAACAGTTGAACCGGGAGATACTGCTGTATTTGTTCATGGAGTATCTGCTAATGAAATATTCGTAATCAGTAAAACAGAACGCTTTAATAAAAAAGCAGTCCTTGTATATCAAACCCGCAAAAAAGGATGTACAGATATCAGTTTCATTCCGACAGAAACAGATAGAGGCGGTATGATAATTACTGAAGCCTATGTGATTCACAATAGAATGTATACTCAAACATACAGGATCAATGTTCCGTGGACCAATAAACAATTGGACGTGGAATACAGTTCTTATCGTAATAAAACGGAGCCCGGAAGTAAAGAAAATTGGACGATCAAGATCAAAGGTTTAAAAGGTGACAATTCGGATGCTGAAGTACTCACCGGCATGTATGATGCATCTTTAGATCAATTTAAACAACATCAATGGCAAAAACCGGCATTATGGCTGAATAACAGATGGTATAATTATTTCTATGCCGGAGATAATTTTAGTATTCAACAATCTTTAGATAAATACACGCACACTCCATTTATTGAGTACCAGGAAGTTGAGCTAGACAGAATAGCCATACATTCCGAAGATTTGATGGTTCAGAATCTGAGATATTGGTCTCAACAGCCTGTTGGTTTTCTTTCTACTCAAGCAAAAAAGAATTTAGTAGAAAATTTAAAATATACATCAAAGAATTCTTACAGTTTCTATCGAAATGAGATGATGGATCAGAATAAAGCCATGAGTACGGCATTGAATGAAACAGTTGTTACAAGGCAAAAAGCTAGTGCACCACCCGCCGCTAACGAAGCCGGATTTGTTTCTGGAGTTTCTCTCGGAGATGATGCCGTCAAAATCAGTGGAGCTGACATTTCCACAATAGTGACTGGTAGTTTATTGTTAGTGGATGGTATCATTGTTTCAAGTATTTCAAATTTGAATCCGGCAGATATTATTTCGATAGAAAATCTGGATCCAACTGAAGCTATTAAACGATATGGACAAAAAGCTGAAAAAGGCGCTGTGATCATTACTACAAAGAATGCACAACCTCCTGTAGTCATTCGTAAAAACTTCAATGAAACCGCCTTTTTTTATCCGCATCTATATGCAGACAGTACCGGCAACTACAGTTTCAGTTTTACAATGCCGGAAGCAGTTACCCAGTGGAAATGGATGACGGTAGCACATAACAAAGACTTGGCTTTTGGCACTGCTAAGGCAGATGTCATTACCCAGAAAACCCTGATGGTGCAAGCCAATGCTCCTCGCTTCATGCGCGAAGGTGATAAAATGGAATTCAGCGCCAAAGTTTCCAACTTAAGTGATCAGGAGCTATCAGGACAAATAATGCTGGAACTCATTGATGCAAGTGCGGGTTCTTCAGTGGATGGCTGGTTTCAAAATGTCTTTCCCTCACAATATTTTACCCTACCTGCTAAACAAAGTTCAGTTGTAAAATTTCCTATTCAAATACCTTTCAGTTTCAATCGTGCCCTTACCTGGCGATTGGTAGCTAAGGCAGGCAATTATAGTGATGGCGAAGAAAATACACTTCCCGTCTTGACAAACAGACAATTGGTGACTGAAAGTTTACCCATCCTCATTACAAAGGATACTACACAAAGATTTAGCTTTGAAAAACTCATCAATGCCAATAGTCCAAGTCTCACACATGAAGCATTAACGATTAGTTACACCGCAAACCCTATTTGGGAAGCCATTCGTTCACTACCCTATCTCATGGAATATCCTTATGAGTGTGTAGAACAAACTTTTAATAGGTTTTATGCCAATGCATTGGCGCACTATATCATTAATAGAGATCCTAAAATCAAAAAAGTATTTGAGACATGGCAGAAAGATACGGTGGCATTAAAGAGCAAACTTCAATTGAATGAATCTCTGAAACAAGTAATGTTGGAAGAAACACCTTGGGTTTTTGAAGCTGAAAGTCAAGAACAGAAAAATAAAAATCTCGCATTACTATTTGATGTCTTTCGCATGAACCAACAATCAGATCAATTGATCAAAAAATTGGAAGACATGCAATTGCCGGATGGTAGTTTTACCTGGTTCAAAGGAGGTTATGCAGATCGATACATGACCAACTATATCATGACAGGTGTTGGTAAACTAAAAAGACTGGGAGCTATAACACCGGATATTGCTATAAGACTCAAACCTATCATAGATAAAGCCATAAAATTCCTTGATGCCACTATCGCAAGAGACTATCGTACATTAAAAGGAGCGAGAATAGATTCTATAAAGCCAATACTCTCCGGTTTTGAACTTCAGTATCTGTATATGAGAAGCTTCTTCAGAGATATTCAGCATACCGACACTTATGATGCTTACAGGTATTACTATGATCTTGGTAAAAGAAATATTCAAAGACAAAGTGTTTACAATAAGTCTTTATTAGGCTTGATATATTTCAGAAATAACGAAAAGAGATTTGTGAATGTAAATATTTTTAATTCGATATTAGAAAATGCAGTAGAAGATCCATCAAAAGCAACCCTTTATTGGAAGGATCGATCCGGCTATTCATGGTTTACTTCACAGATAGAACATCAAAGTACAGTGATTCAATTTTTACAAGAAGTCATGCAAGACCAAAATTTTGCAGGCGTGCAAAGAAGTATTGATCATGCCAGAAACTGGTTGTTGTTGAACAAACAAACCAATCATTGGAATACCACAGTAGCAACTGCCGATGCCGCTTATGCGTTGATCATGACAGGAACAGACTTGTTACATACCGATAAAAATATCACCACCCAATTGGGTAATACCGTTTATAACAACCAAGCCCATACAAAAGAAGCAGGTACGGGTTATTTCCAGCAACGTGTAGAGGGCAGGTTGGTAAAACCAGAGATGGGAAATATTGAAATCACCGTACAAACAAAAGGAACTGCATCTAAAGAATCCATATCATGGGGTGCTGTACATTGGCAATATTTTGAGGATATGGATAAGATCACTCCTTCTGCAACTCCATTGTCGATCACAAAAGAATTGTTTGTTGAGAAAAATAGCAATGCCGGCAAAGTATTGGAAGCATTAAAAGAAAATGACGTGGTAAAACCCGGAGATAAAGTGATCATCAGAATGATCATCAAAAGTGATCGTCCGATGGAATACCTACATCTGAAAGACACAAGATCTGCCACCATGGAACCCGTGAATGTGTTGAGTGGATTCAAGTGGCAAGACAGACTTGGCTATTATGAAAGCACCAAAGATGCCAGTACTAATTTCTTTATTGGTCAACTGAATAAAGGGACATATGTATTCGACTATCCTGTATACATCACCCACACAGGTGTATTCTCAACAGGTAATGCCAGCATACAATGTATGTACGCTCCTGAGTTCACAGCCAATTCGGGGGGAATGATATTGAGGGTAGAAGAATAAGTTTGATTTTTTGATCTGTGATTTCTTGATTTATTTTTTCATATATAAAATCAAGAAATCACAGATCTCCAACGGAGTCCTTCGGACAAAAAATCAAAGATCATTTCACCAGGGGTATACCTACCTGAATGGTGTAAAATCCCATTCTTGAACGATACCATATTCCCGCCTCTTTTCCTTCGATGGATTTTTGGTATTGGGCTCTGAGACCAACCGATATCGGTTTCCATTGGTATCTAAGGGTCAGTGCTGAAAATAAGGAAGCAACAGATGGACGAGCTACCACTCCCGACAAAGTATATTTACCACCCAATTCTCCCAAACCCAGTTGTGGTTCTATTCTGAAATTGCCCATGGCATGCTCATATCCAATCAAAATCGGAATAGACCGTATGGCATAATCTTCAGATGAACCAATCAGCTTCTTCAAACTAGCTCTTCCCATTCCTGATGTTAGCGTTAATGCTCCTGTTGAACTGGTAACGAATGATGCTTTTGCATATAGTCCCCAGCCGCTTCCACTTTTTCCATCAAAACTTACCAAGCCGGCCTCAGGCAATAGCGTTAATCGAAACTTTTTTGATTGTGCTGTTATCGTTTCAGAACAAATACATAACAGTAATAAACCCATCCACAGTTTTTTCATGCAATTGATTTTGAAACATGACACAGCCCAATTCAATAATGATGCCTGCATCATGATATTTTAGGATTGACGGTTTCAAGAAAGGATAAAAGATATTCCATGCAAAAGAATGAACCTATTTAATGAACTTTGCAGCTTATTATAGCTTACGAATATGGTGGTGGATTATATAATCGTTGGACAAGGAATTTGTGGAACAATGCTGAGTCATAGTTTATTGAAGGCAGGTAAAACAGTCGTGGTCATAGATGAGCCACGTCCTTATACCGCTTCTAAAGTAGCCAGTGGTGTAATCAACCCTGTTACCGGCAGAAGAATTGTACGAACCTGGGAAATTGAAAAGATCATGCCTTTTGCAGTAGCAGTGTATCGTGCATTTGAAAAAGAATTAAATACCTCCTTGATCCGGCAAACTAATATTCTGGATTTTCATCCAACACCACAAATGATGTTGGCTTTCAAAGAAAGATTACCGGAAGAACAAGAATACCTGCGCATACCTGATGAAATTGAAGAACTAAGATCTTTTTTTCAGTTTGATTTTGGAGTTGGAGAAATCAATCCTTGCTGGTTGATTGATCTAAACCGCTTATTAAAAGAATGGAGAAAAAAATTACAACAGGAAAATATTTTATTAGAACAAAGATTTGATTGGAAAGATTGTACCATCAAAGCATCTGAAGTAGAATACCAACATATCACTGCGAAAGCAATCATTTGTTGCGAAGGAGCCGCCGGCTTTCAGAATCCATATTTCCATCTATTACCTTATGCGCCGAATAAAGGTCAGGCCATCATCGCTGCGATAGAAGGATTACCCGCTACCAACATTTATAAACAAGGCATCAATCTGGTTCCTTGGCAAGATGGGTTATGGTGGATAGGTTCTACCTATGAATGGGATTTTACAGACCTGAATCCATCGGAAGCTTTCAGGATGAAAACGGAAGAACAACTGAAACATTGGTTGAAACTACCCTATCAGATTTTAGATCATATGGCTGCTGAACGTCCGGCTAATATGGAGAGAAGACCTTTTGTAGGATTACATCCTTTGCATCCGTCTGTGGGTGTCTTTAATGGCATGGGAACAAAAGGGTGTTCGTTGGCTCCTTATTTTGCCCATGAGTTTGCACAATATCTGGCGGAAGGAAAAGCCATGACCCCAGCCGCTGATGTCACAAGATTTACGCGCATTTTAAGCCGCTGATTGGTGACAAAAAATTAATATTGCAGCCATTATCATCAAAAACTAAAATCAATGGCTGAACCTGGCGGGAGCAAACAAGATTATATTATTCCCTTGCGTTATCGCAAAATGGAAAACCTGCACATCGTATTCTGGTTGTTTAAAGATGTGGCTTGGTGTTTAGGCTTTGCTGTTCTTGGCATCTCTATGATCTTTCCTACGCTTATTATTGCATTGGTCATAAGTTGGAGAACAAGACATATCGTTTCTGAACTCTGTCATAATCTCGCCATTGCAGTTTGGATCAGCGCCAACTCTTATTGGATGATCACTGAATTCTTAGGATTTGATGAAAAGATTCTTTTTGCTCATTACACGTATAAAGATCTTGCTCTCATTCCTTTTATAACAGGTATTCTCATACTGGCTTTTTATTACCTGATTTGGAAGCCAAGACATAAAGAAGCCTATTAATGTACCCCCATCAGCAAAGTGTCTTCGGATGATTCATGCTGATTAAATATCGGCTTTTGCTGTTTTTTTTCGTGCTTTATAAGTATTACCACTCATCAAGACCAGGCGCCGCCGATAAACTTATTTTGCCGCCAACGCACTCATTTTACCGTTCATCACAGGTACTTTACCGTTTGTGAAAGCGCAAGTCCCGTTTATCCCTGTTTTTATATGCGCATATTCACCCCCCATATACCTTTATGTCTTCAAAGTAAATGGAGCCTCGCTCCCATGTAATATGAACCACCACACCGAATTTCTGTTTGCCCGTTTCCGCCAGCGCGTGAAGCCACCAGAAGTTCATCTGAACTAAATCTTCCCGTTCACCATTTCCGGAAAAAAACCTAGAACAGGTTAAAAAGATGCATAGCTGCAGCTGTGTGCTAATACCCTATATCTCAGGTTCCCAATGGTGCCGTCAGTGACGGTAAGGGTCGACCTATACCTTTTCCTAACCATTCTATGCTTATAAAAAATGAAACAATTTGTA
>Ga0255056_10000049_pt1 | contig 26786 bp, 28 predicted proteins | sample Cases_109_1_MG_FD_183639 | JGI IMG/M metagenome (GOLD analysis project Ga0255056, IMG submission 183639) | Seawater microbial communities from Amundsen Gulf, Northwest Territories, Canada - Cases_109_1 | ecosystem: Environmental > Aquatic > Marine > Gulf | place: Canada: Northwest Territories... | reverse complement strand
CCCCGAAGTGGGGGGGGGGGGCGGATTACGGTAGTGAATGGGATCTGATGATAAAAAAACCACTCGCAGAGCGTTACTCGATCGTTTCGAAATACGCCGATTACAGTGCGCGCAGCTTCGCGGCAGACACCGAAAAGGTCTGGATCATGTTTAGCGCGAAATTCGGTAATTGACTAGAGCTAATCTGTAGAAATACGTACGCGTGCCAATATCTACGAATTTATTATCCATGCAGTCGTGTTTATATTGACAACTTCGAATTTTCAGTCTGGCCAGGTGGCAGTTTATTATGAGCGCATGATTGAGAGGAAACGTCATGATCCGTATGTTGAGCCTGATGACAGGAGTTTGCCTGGTTTTTGGTAGTTTTGGTTCGCTAAATGCAGAGACAGCGATCGATGTCAGCGAACTGGAACGTGTGACCCAGGACCTCGTGCTACCGCCATTTCTACCGGACCACGAGCAGACCGCGACAGGTGATCCCAAAGTCGTTCAGGTGCGAATGGTGATCGAGGAAAAACTAATGGAGGTCGGGCCCAATGGCGCAACAATCCAGGCCATGACTTTCAATGGCAGTGTTCCAGGTCCGATTATCGTGGTTCACGAAAACGATTATGTGGAATTAACGCTCGTCAATCCCGATACCAACACGCTACTGCACAATGTGGATTTCCATGCAGCCACAGGTGCCCTAGGCGGCGGCGAACTGACACAAGTCGGCCCGGGCCAGCAAGTGACGTTGCGCTTTAAGGCTATAAAAGCGGGAGTATTTGTTTATCACTGTGCTCCCGGTGGCGCGATGATTCCCTGGCACGTTGTGTCAGGAATGAATGGTGCCATCATGGTGCTGCCGCGTGACGGACTCAAAGATGGTGACGGAAGCCCGGTCAAATATGACAGGGCGTATTACATCGGCGAACAGGATTACTACCTGCCGACAGATGAGAGTGGGAATTACAAGAAATATCCCAGCCCGATAGCCGGGTATACAGATATGCAGAAAGTCATGAAGACATTGACTCCGACACATGTGGTTTTCAATGGCGCCGTAGGAGCTTTGACCGGCGACAATGCGTTGAGCGCAAAAGTTGGTGAAACGGTGTTGTTCATACATGCCCAGGCGAACAGGGACACTCGTCCACATTTGATTGGTGGCCACGGTGACCTCGTTTGGCGGGGCGGGTCCTTTGCCGATCGACCCGCGACCAATCTGGAAACCTGGTTTGTGGCCGGCGGTTCAGCGTCAGCGATGCTGTACACGTTTAAGCAACCCGGCCTATATGTCTACCTGAACCACAACCTGATCGAAGCACTACTCCTGGGTGCGGCAGCGCAGATTTATGTTGAGGGAGATTGGAATGACGATCTGATGCTGCAGCTCAGCGAGCCTGGTCCGATCCAATAATCGCGGACATATGCTACCAGCGACCTGTCACTTCACGATTTGCGGGATTATATATAGGCTTGGCACGTGGACTATAACGAATACCGACCGCATTAATCACGGAGCGGCAAAACGCTACAGCAGCACGTCATCAATCATTGACAAACCGGATTTTTCTAACAACGACTGTCTGAACATTGGAGATCGTGTCACGGTCAACGCATACAGTCCACGCCAAGAATTATTGATTGTCTCAGATCACGCATTGCTGGATTCTGGCGAGAAGTCTGATGTGGTCAGAACGGCTGATCGATTCAATGACATCCGAATTCTCTGGCCTGTAGTCTAGGTTAGTTGTTCTGCGCGCCCTGATCAATCCAGATCTGAATGATTTTGATTTCGTCGCTCGCCAAAGGTGCGCCGCGGCCCTCGGCCCATGCCTCACTGTGGTGTGGTGGCATGTGGATTTGCGGCGCAGTCTTCCCCGCCACAACAAGATAAAGCGCACTGGACATACTGCTGCCAGGAACGATGACCCGTCCGTATTTTGTTCCTTTCATTATGCTGTCGTAACTGAGTACACTAAATCCGCTCGTCACAACTCCCTCGCCACCACTATCGTGACATTCGATGCAATGTTCCTCAAATATCGGTTGAACATCTGATGAAAAACTGATCATCGGACGAGAGCACCCATAGATTTGCATGCTCAGCACAAGAATGCCAGCTTTGAATAGGAGGTTCGCGGTCATGTCTAAACTTCCTCCTAGTTAGTGAATTATGTATACGACAAAAGACGCTCCGCCGATATTCGTATTGATCGCTATCGATACGTACAAGTACTTATACGGTATTGTACGAATTGTCCAATGTGTTAAGTAAGCAGACAATTAAGCTGTCCCAATACAATATGCGACAGATGTTTGTCGCGGGGAGGACGGTAATGCAAATGATTCTGATTTTTGTCGTGCTTGTTTTTTCGGTCGGACTACTTCTGTATGCGTCGCCTATTATTCTGTACTTAGCGCCACTGATCGCGGTCGGCCTCGTTATCAGTTTCGCGGCCAATTCTATTCGGCATCATTCGAAGATTAAGTGTCAATTGAAATAACGAAAGCCGAGACCGACGAGTAATACATCTGAGTCATACGGATCGGCGCCCTGTGTCAGTACGACGGGAATCGTCGCGGGCCCGACGCCTTCGAGACCCCAGTCCTCTGCCTCAAAACTCTCGTATCGCAGGCGCAATGCTACTTCGAGCCGCTCTGATACGCGATAGGAAAGTCGCACGCGCAAGGAGTCCAGCGTCGATTCAAGATCAGGGAACCGGCTCAGGCCACCACTCGCAGAGCCGACATCGATTTCCGATGTCCCTTGCGAGCGCAGGAAATCGAACTGCAGATCGAATTTGTCTGCAACCTGTTTGACACGGAAGCCGGCGCCGGCGGTGTAAAAATCATCGGAAATTGTTGCCCGCCAATCTGGTGTTGAGAACTGCTCGCTGCCAGCTTGTTGCGATTCAATGCTCTCAAAGCCAGCATTAAGGTACATTGAAGCGGTATCCGAGATCGACCAGCTCAGGTCTGCTGCGAAACGGAGGTCATCACCCTCGATGAGGCCGAGTTGAGACTGCCTGTAATCGTCGTTCGCATAGAGTGCATTGAACGTTAGCGACACCGGCCTCTCCGGTAGTGAAGCGGAAACCGTCAGGTCGCCGAACTGACGATAGCGATAAGCAAGATTGAATTTTCGCATTAATGGGTTCTGCCCGAGACTTCCGGCGAACGTTTCGTCGTAACGATCTATGTCCCGCTCCGATGCGCCACCACGGGCGCTTACTTCAATGTATGCATTCGGCCGCCAGCGCACCCGGCCCCAGCCGCTGTCCTCGGTTTGCTCGGCCACCTCCTGAAAATCCCTGTCGGTGGTTGTTCGGTCGTAGCCGCCCGAAATGCGGACGGTCTTGAAGAGGTCGAAATGACCGCTAAGGTTCAGCTTCGAGCGCTCAAAACTGTAGGGAACATTGGTCTCGACCTCACCGGAATTGAATGTATCGGCGATAACCCGGTTCCACGTCATTTGAGATGTTTGGTTGTCGCGCTCGTCATATCGATATGAGAGCTTCACTCGCATTTTGCTGTGCGGTCTGGACGTCAGTGTAAACGCGAGATTAGTGGTATCGACTTCGCCATCCAGGTGCGTTTGCGGAAGCGCGGCCGCCGAAATGTTTGGGTTGATCGTATAGGGCAGGAACAGCTCATCTTGCTCGATACTTCCAAATGCCCCGGAAAAGGCAGCTACGGTGCGATATGGCGCGAAGCGGTAACTACCGGAAAGGGAAACTTGATGAAAAGTGTTGTCAGGAGGCTGCGCGAGAGCGGCCTGCTCCGCGCCAGGTGACGATGTAAACGGGTTATCCCAGCGCAACTCGGTATTGCTATTGTCGAACAATGACGCGTAATAAGCGAGCGTCAAGAAACCATTGTCGCCAGCGTAACGGATATCAAAATCTATTTCGTTTGTCTCATAGTCGAACGGGCGCGGCAGCAGACTCGACTGCGTGAAGTAGGAACCCGCAAACACATCCGTACCATCGCGTTTCTGCCTGCGGAAATCGGCCGAGATTCTGAATCGGTCAGAGAGCATGTAACGGCCGCCGAACGCCAAAGACTTGCGTTCGCTCTCAATATTCTGACTGACCAGACTTGAATTGAGCTCTGTGAATCCCGATGTCAACGGCGCAGTCACCCAACCGGACGGCAGGGCAAGCGTATCGGCCGACACTTGTTCGAATATCGTGTCCGTTGTGTCAAATACGTGTCGTGGTATCTGCCGGTAGGCCAGGTGATAACCGTACGTGCCTTGCCGGCCGCCGGAGACTTCTGCAAATCTTGAGTCGAGCCCAAGATCTTCAATGGTCCAGCGCATTTGATAGCCGTCATTGCGGTAAGAGCCTTGTCCATCGACGTTCAGGTAGGTGCCTTCTTCTGCATAGCCACTTGCGTCACCAAAATATGCCGAATCGTCACTTACTACAGTTGCGCCCAATTCATAGTCTGCACGATGACCGCGTTCGAACGGACAGAATTCGCATGTCCATCCGCTCGTATCTACTTCGGCGGATACGGTCGGTGTCACAGATAAGGCAAATGCAATTCCGAGAGCAAAAATAGAGAATCGATTTGTCGGCAACCTAAAAACGTTCATGTCCTTCGTTCCGTTATCTCATCAACTTTGATCCGGACGGGTGGTTCGACCCGTGTACCTGTTCGTGGCAGTTCATGCAGCTTTGGCCAAGCAAGAATTGTGATGGTGTACCTGCTGCCAGTCCGTCTGCGTCCTGAGCAATGCTCGGATGCCCGAACTGCGAGTGGCAGCTTTGGCATAGCAAGGGAGCACGGCTGGTCAGCATGCCCGGGTGGTTCGAGCCGTGCGGTGCGTGGCAAAGCGCACAGTCCTCGGCGACCGGCGCATGCTCCCAGAGGTAAGGGCCGCGTTTTTCGGCATGACACTGGTAACAGGTATCGTTCAGTGTCTGACGAACCAGTTGAGACACGGTAGTTGCCCCATGCGCGCTGTGACAACCCCCACAATCCATCTTGCCTTCCATAATCGGATGCGAAAAAGCTTTCAGCGTTTCGCTGCGTTGTAATTGATGGCAGTCGTAACAGACGCCAGGTTGCGTCGAGGTCTGCATCACGGCATCGCGTGGCGCATGGCTGACGTGGCAATCGGCGCAGGCAACCTCGTCGTTGTCATGTGGCCCGCCGTGCCAGCCGAAGCCGACGTCGGCATTGTGGCAATTGAGGCAGTTGTCGTTTTGCACGCTGACCTCGGTTTCCTCATGCGAGCCGAATTCGAACACCGGTGGACGTTCCTGGCCACGCCTGACCCGAGGTGCATGCGCCCCACCGGGACCGTGGCAGGCCTCGCATTGCAGTTGTCCGTGCCCGAACGGGCTGCGCGGATCGGACGGAACTGCGTGTTTGGTACGAAATATTGCCAGTGACAACTGATCGTCGTGGCAAGCCAGGCAGGTATCCGCGCCCTTTCTGCTGTATGGGATCTCAGATGCCGGCGCCTCCGCTTTCTGCGCCACCGTCATTGAGGAAATAACAACGCCAAGCAGCAGTACAACGAAATTTCGACTAATTGATGGTGAAACCATTCGAATGCGAATCCCTGTCACAAATGAGCCACAATTATAGCGGCAGGATTGGAGGTCTCTGACAGGGAGACCTCCACCCGTATCAATTGAACTCGAATGTTTCAACCTCGTGCATTTCCTTCACGTCGGCAATTCTGCCAGGCCCATGACAAACGGCGCAGGTCTCGATTTGTGATGAGATCATGGTGCCATCCGCGGCCTTGCTTGCATTGAAGTCGCCGCCGTTTTGTTGCATGTGTTCGATGTCCAGAACACCGGTGTGACACGCGGAACAGACGGACGCGTTTGGCGAAACAACTCGATCATCTATTAGTGTCGCCGGATCATTGACGTCGAACGTCGTGCCTAGCACCATTGTGGCGTCGACGGGGAAGTATGTATCCGCAAGATGGCAGCCTTCGCAATTGTTTAAGCGTCCGGGATAGATAAAGTCGAACGAGTGCACGCTGCTGCGGAAGCCACAGACGTTATACGGCGCGCCAATTTCGCCTGACGCATGGATGCCATGGATCATGTGTTTGAAATCAATTGGTGTGTCATCGGCGCCCAATTCGGACAGACATGGGTCGGCACCGCGCTGGTTAACGTCTGTCATCATCGGATTGTGGCAAGTAACGCAAACTTCGGGTTTGTCGGTACGATTGTTGCCGTGTAAAGAGAGCTGGTTGTGGCAGTCGTCACACTTCTGGATATCGACGACAGCGCGTCTCGGCAAGGCGTTGGCATCTGTGATCGGCGAGTAGAAAACGGCATTGGTGACGGCAATGCGCTCGACCGAGCCGTCATTGTCAACATCCACGGCCGGGTGTCCCTCGATTGCAATTGAAGCCGTACCAACGGCAGTTGCGGGAATTGACGTCGGGGATGTCACCGTAAATGTGCCGTTTCCATTGTCGACGGATGCCCCGCCGCAGGCTGCCAGCGGATTCATGGATACCGGGATGCCGGGGAGGATTCCACTGCCGATATTCGCATAGTCTGTGCTACTCCAGGCCACATTGACCGCGAGCCGGCTAGCGCCGCCCGCGCATGCTGTGAACGGTGCATCCGTGTGTATGTTGTACGCGGCATCATTATTGGTCGGATCGGTGACTGAAAAAGTGACCACCGTAAACTCGCCCTGTCCGGTACCGACAACGTCTTCGATATTGTACGAAAATGCCTCGCCGGCTGTTTTTTCGAGAATCTCGTGTGCTATCGGTGTCTGCACCAACCGACCGTCCGGATCGGTGACGGTGCCGTCTGGGCCGTGACAATCGACGCATTGCGTGTCATCGGTAAACTGGAAGCCACCCGGATGCATACCGTCTTCGATTGCGTAATCGTGCTCGCCACTCAGGGGATCGCCATCGTCATAGTGACAGGTGCCACAGGCAGCGCGGTTGGCCACCAGGCGCCAGTTGCTGGCTTGGGGCGTATCCAGGTTGTCCTCGTCGTGGCAAGTCTCGCAGTTCCTGATGTCCTGCGGCCAGACCAGGTCGGACCATTCATGTAAACGGCCGCCGAAGCCGATAATCTGATAGTCGGCGCGTGCTGAGTGGATGTTATGAATCAGCCGCTTCATATCGACCGTGTTACCGGTATCGCCGTCGATCGAGGACGGGTTATGACATTGAACGCAGTATTCCACGTCAAATCGGGCCTCGCCGTGCATTTCGAGATTGTCATGGCAGGCATTGCAATCTGTGCTGTTGACAATCAGGCGGGTGAACAATGGCGCTGCCCCGATAGGCAAGAAGTCCACCGGCGCGTTGTCCGCCGGGATGTTCTCCGGCAGGAAGCCGCCGGTGTTGGTACGTATCTCTACGCCGACGCGATGCGTCTTGTTTTCATTGTATACGGGCCCGGCCGGGTATGCGGTAAGCGCTTTGGCGAACGTGTATTCGTACGTTCCATCAACGTTGTCCACATATGTACCAGCCGTAGCGGACTCCGTGGTTGCCTGCGCGTCAGCAACGCCGCCGTCGTCTCGGGTCACGTAAGACTGCCACTCGCTGGATCCACCGTTGGTTCCCGGCGTCAGCTGTGCAATGACGAAACGGATATTTGCGGCAGGAAGGCCAACCAGACCCTGGTTTAGATCATTCCTAAGCGTTAATTGAACTGTCGGTGCACCGCCGCCGGCTGGAACCGTAACGCCAGTGATCGCGACGTTGATTTTTTCGGCCGATGTGACCGGGATACCGCTGCCGGTAGACGGACCTGGTGGCCCGGGCTGTCCGGGCTGTCCTGTCTCACCAGTCGCCCCCGTCGCCCCGTCGCTGCCGTCGCAACCGGCGAATAAAGCGATTAATAGGCTAAGCGCAGCAATTCGCGCCCAAAGTTTCAAATTTCTAGTCATGATCGTTTACCTCAACCATGGGCGACAGGAGGCCGAAAATCGCACCTCAACATTTGTGTGGCGGCCAAAGGCGAAATGTAGCGCCTTGCCAATCTGCAAAGGAACGTCAGCCACAAGTTCATGATTTAAAGCCTCTTTTTATTCATATTAAATCTACACAGCACGGCCTAGCGCCGGTATTCGTATTAGTACTACGCGTACATTGTGCTTATACTTATATACAGCTTAGACGGGATTAACGAAGATACAATTCAGAACAGCTGATTTCGATCGTCTCGCGGAGGGTAATCAAAGTGCGACCGATACTCCAATATCATAAGAATTGTTTAGGGGTAATGTCTTGCACCGTCTTGCTATATTTCTCCCTTGCTAACGCGGAAATAACAGACATCGCGGATCAATGTGACGAATGCCACGGCGCAGACGGTGTGAGCACCGAAAGTGACGTGCCAAGTGTTGCTGGCATCTCGCCATTCATCATTGAAGAGTACATGCTGGAATTCCGGGACGAGGCTCGGATATGTCGCGAGTCAAAATACCGATCCGGTGACTTGGAACGGCCTGCCACAGACATGTGTGTAATCGCCAAGGACCTGAGCGAAGACGATATTGCCGAAATCGCCGAGTATTACGGCCGTAAAGAGTTTACTGCGGTCAAACAGAACTTCGACGTAGACAAAGCCGCAGCCGGAGCCAGATTACACACGAGGCACTGTAAGAAATGTCATTCTGACGGTGGCAGCTATGCGGATGACGACGCCAGCATCCTTGCCGGGCAGTGGATGCCGTATCTCGAGCAGGTCTTTGCTGACTATGTCGCCGGTGACCGAAACATGCTTGAGGACAAGATGAAAGAAAAAATGGGTTCGCTTAGCGACGAGGAGAGTGAGGCGCTCATTCATTTCTACGGCAGTCAGCAATGACGTTTTACGCCTTACTATCGGATTGATCCGACGGACATCCGCGTGACTAACGAAGATGGCTGACAAGAAACCTGAATCGACCCAGCGCAAGAGCCGCTGGCAATCTCTCTGGCGTCGGCCTCAACATCGAATTTTGCTCGGTATCCCTGTTGGCGGCTATCTATTGTTTTTGATTGGCGTCGGTTTCTGGACCGGATTTAATAGCGCCTTGGACTATTCCAATACCGAGACCTTCTGTATCTCCTGCCACGTGATGAAAGACAACGTCTATACGGAATACCAGGAGACCATTCACTACTCCAACCGTACCGGCGTACGAGCCGTTTGTGCGGATTGCCATGTACCAAAAGAGTGGTTTGACAAGGTAGCGCGCAAAATCCAGGCAACAACGCATGAAGTCCCGCACTGGGCATTGGGAACCATTGATACGCGCGAGAAATTTCAAGCGAGGCGCCTCTACCTGGCGAAGCGCGTTTGGACAGATATGAAGGCATCTGATTCCCAGGAGTGCCGAAACTGTCACGAGCTGCAGCACATGGATCTTGATAAGCAGCAGCTGAGCGCCAGCAGAAAGCACACGCTCAAACGGCAAACCGAAAGAGGCGAAACGTGCATCGACTGCCATCAGGGCGTTGCACACAGCCTACCCGAGGGATGGGAAGATGAGTTCTGAGAAGAACATTTTATGGCTAGCTTTGATCGTGATCCTTGCTCTCCTCACTATCGTGTTTAGGCCATCTGCGGCACAAGTCATTTTGGAGGAGGACAGATCAGCGGTTGCTGACCACATGCATGAACATCTGACTCGAATCAGCACAATCAAGTCCGCGATCATCGCGGGCAAGCTGGAAAATGTGCACGAAGCGGCAACCTGGCTCGCCGACCATGAAACAGCTGCGGATTTGCGACCGGAGTTCGAGTCTTACATCATACTGATGAGGAGCCACGCACGTCACGTGATTGAGGCCGAGGATCTGGAGTCCGCCGCTGAGTCAGTGAGCGAAATGGCGAAAACCTGCGGCAACTGTCATTTGGTAAATGATGTAAATCTGCAGTTTGGCTACGACCGACGGCCGCGCGAAGATCTTGAGGATGTCATTACTCACATGCAGCGTCATCAATGGGCGACGGATCGCTTATGGGAGGGGCTCATAGGTCCGTCGGACGCTGCGTGGAGTAGAGGAGCGGACATGCTGATTGATGCACCGCTGCTGCCCTCGGATGTAACATCGGCGACGGACAATGTGGAAGAAATCGCTAGAATCGCGCGACGAATCCATGCGCTTGGGGGAATAGGTACCGAGACGAAAACACCGGACGAGCGAAGCGAACTTTACGCTGAAGTATTGGGGTTGTGTGCCAGTTGCCACACATTATTGGGCCGCGGCCCGGCAGACTGACGAATAATCCAATTTATCCACCGCGGCAAGCGTCAGTAAATGTGGCGCGTGGTCGATGTGTTTTTTGCAGACGCGTAGCGACGGAAGGGACGACACATTTGTTCAATTGTCTACTCAAAATGCATAGTGGTGAGCGACCAAAACGACGACTGACAAATTGGGGAGCTGCGGTGTTGCTCACTGCGGACTTCTCCTGAATGCATTTCAGCATATGTCCCGATACGCCAACAATTGAGCGGAGCTCTCTCACCAACCGACCTGACTGAATGAACGGCGTATGCGTCGATCAAAAAGGGACAGCAGCCATTGCCGCCGCCCCAGTCACTTCTCGATCATCGTGCTTTCACAAAGCGTGAATGTCGTACCAGGTTGAGTTATTGACCTCGAATGATCGAACTTTCGGGGTGCCTTCAATGGCTTCGTGCATCTTCTCCGATACCTGGGGGTAGATATCGCGTTCGTATTTTTGAGCATCCTTGCGAGTGTCCCAGAAACTCATTGTAATGGCTTCATCGCTATCCGTGTCGACGAACGATAGCTCGTCACGAAAACCCGTCTGCTTTTTGAGCAGTGGGATGACGTCGTCCTCAAGCCGTTGATTGAACAAATCAAACTTGTTTGGTTTGAATTGTGCAGTAACCTGCCGAACAAACATAATTGTCTCCCTGTTCGTAATTTTGATACTCGCGTCTTAAGGTTCTTGCGACAAGTTGACGCGCGTCACCTACCGCACCAGACATGTGAGCATGTAACGTCCAATAATGCATTGACATTTGTCAGCTCGGGGTAAGTAACATCCACGATATTCAAGCGTGTCGACCGTCGCATAAAATGGCGGCGCAAATTGAGGAGTTAAAGCTTGTACGCGTACGCTGACGAGAACACTGCGGAGCTTGGAGTACTTCGCCTCGCCTGCGGATTCTGTTCGCTTCGTGATTTGTGTTGGCCGACCGGACTGGAGCCGTCCAAATTGGCGCGTTTGCACTCGATGATCAGGCGCTCTGGCTCATTACCGGTTGGAAACCACCTGTTCGGTGTGGGCGAGCGATTTACGGCTATTTACGCCGTGCGTTCTGGCTGTATCAAGAGCTACAGCATAGGCGCCGATGGACACGAACTGGTGCACGGCTTTCATCTCCGCGGTGAGGTGTTTGGCTTCGATGCCGTTCACCCTGACCGGCATCGTTGTAATGCGGTCATTCTGAAATCCAGTTCGGTGTGCTTTATCCCGTATCAGGACATTGCCAGACTGAGCGTGGAGTTTCACGGCCTGCACAACCAGGTATTGCGAGTAATGAGTCGGGAGTTTTCCAAGCAAATAAGGTTCGCAGAAGGTTCTGATGCGACACAGCGGATCGCTGCATTTCTAATGGATGCCCATTCTCGGCTGTACCAGCTAGGTGCAGCCGAGCATGAATTCAGACTTCCGATGTCACGGGAAGACATTTCGAATTACTTAGGAATCGCTCCTGAGACATTGAGCCGCTTGATCGCCAAATTGCATCGTAAGGGACTGATTGACGTCAATCGACGGCGTATTCGCTTGTTGAACCCCGTTCGTCTGGGATTGATGGCGCAAGGAAAAAAAACGAATAGAAGCCAGGCCTCACTTGATAAATGTCATTGACAAATCAACCAGACCGGCTCTTAGATTCTGAATATGCAATGAGCGACGGATTTACAGCCACAGACAGGAACCAGGAGCGGGAAATGAGACGACGAATCATAGAGGAGCTCACTTATCCACGCATGATATTGCTGGCTAACCTGGATGCCGAGGAATGCACGCAGAATCAGTTTTTCAATCCCGCACACGACGCGTGTCAGCGTTGCGAGCAAGGGGAAGAATGCCGATGGCTGAACCGCAATGATGAATTCAGTGTATTAGCGCAGTTGCCAATGGAAGCCCTGCTTGAATCCATATCATTTTGTATTGACTACGTTGGCGCCCAAAATACAATTGCGAACCACAATGTCAGGCGATGTGCCTGCGAATCCTGCACCTGGGTAAGAGAAGCGCGCCGGCTCGCGTGGGAATACAGGGATTTCACGTCACGACAATAGTTGGTCGTCACGACGTTTTTTTTAGCAATATTTCAAGTCGCTTCTTGCATCGACGGTCGCACACAATAAACCATTTTCTGACGACGTTCATTTCCTTTTCGAGTAAATCGAGCAGACGCAGACCATGTGTAGCGATCAAGCACGAGATGTCGTTGGTGGATTATTGAGTACTGCGCATTCGTCGATTGCGGCAGCATTGCGAATGCGCTGCAGAAGTTTGGTGAGATCAACCTCGTCGCTCGTGCACACACTGACAGTCAACTGGCGCTCCGATTCGCTGAGCGGCTCTATGCGTTGCTGTTGATAGTCGAGAACGGCGACCCCAGCCTCTGACGCGTCGCCGCCGGACCTGCGACGCCGCTTTATTCGAGCACGCAGGTTTTCATCCGATACCTTAGTTTCAATGAGAACAAATCCGGCATGGCAATGAGCCGCAATCCGGTGCGCCCGTTCGCGCTGACGGATTCCTAGAAAGGAAGCATCCAGAATTACGTCGTGTCCGGCGCGCAATACTGACTTCGCTATAAGGCAGAGTCTGGTATAGACATCCTCATTCGCACTGTCGGTGTAGAGGCCTTGACCGATATCGGAGTTGCTGGTAGCGGATTCCGCCAAACAATGTATTCTCTTTCGCTCAATGTCGGAACGTATTCGCACCGCCGGTAGTTCACTCATCAGTTGACTGGATAGCCAGGTTTTCCCGGAGCCGGAAAATCCGTGCATAACAATCAAGAATGGGGCGCGTTTGACTGATTGCGCAGCGGCTAAATCAAGGTAGCGATGTAACTCGACTATGTGCTTTCTTGCTTTCACTTTGTCGTGGCACGCATGACAATTTATCGCCATGACCTTGGCGCGAACTAAGCAACGATAAACGAAGTACAGGTTGAATAACGACATACTGTCGTAGTCGCCAGATAGCTCAAGGTAACGATTGAGAGCCAAAAAACCCAGATCCGATCGTCCTTTTGCGGACAGATCCATGACCAAAAACGCAATATCATTTACGACATCAATTTGACGAAATTTTGCATCGAACTCAATTCGATCGAAGGCGGCGATACCAGTGGGTAGCCGGACTAGATTGGCTAGGTGCAAGTCGCCATGACAATCTCGCATGAACCCGCCGTCGTAACGGTGGCGTAGTTTCATTTCAAGTTTATTCAGCTCAGCGGCGGTCCATTTTCGTAGCGGGCACAGCTTGTTTTCTTGAATCAAGCCATCCAACGGTTCGAAATTATCCAACATGAACTTTCTGGTGAGCGTTAGTATGCTCCTTTTGGATTCCGGCCTACAAACCGTGGCTCGTTGATGATGCTTGGCAATAATCGCTGCGAGGTCGTGCATATCCGCCGCCGTTAGTGTACCGCCCACTAATTGCAAATCGAGTCTGGCGCTCTGCTCGAATTGCCGCATCCTGACCGCATACTCAACGATCGGTCCAGTGCCGCCTATCCGCAAGCGGTTCTGATCCTTGTTTATCGTTACAACATCCAAATAAATTTCAGGAGTCCAGTCCTGATTCAACCGTATTTCCTCTTCGCAATAAAATCGGCGGCGTTGCAGATCACGGAAGTCCAGAAATTCAAGCTTGACCGGCTTCTTTATTTTGTAAGCATAGGGTCCTGTCAATATGACCCAGGAGATGTGTGTCTCGATCAATTCAATGTGCTCAATTGCGTGTGGGAACGCGCCTGGATCCAGCAAAGATTTGCATTCGCGCAAATCGATATCTACGTCGGATGACATGGTCAGCCTTGCCACATCTTGGATTGGTCGCTTGTTGCTGTCAGAGCGATGCTCTGCCGTCAGCCCGCCATAGACGCATCCCAGCTTTTCGCGACACGTTCTGATGTCTTTTTGATTATTCCCAATCTCCACAGATGTATCTCGAATCTATTTATAGGTAGTAGGCGAATTCGGTCCAGCGTCAATCCATCCGCAATTAAATTCCTTGTGCCATTCCGCGGCGATCGACGTGTCCATTATGCAAACTCCTGGACCGTATCCCCATCAGTATTGTCAACACATTCGTAGTGGTAATTACGAATTTCAAACGTGCACGTTCAACCGTAATATTCAATCTGCAACTAGGAGGATCAGGAGATGATGAACGAAACGGTACAGCCGGCATGCGTACAAGGTGCGATGCCGGACTTCGAAGCGCTAATAAAGTTGACGCAAGACTACGAAAAGGGACAGGTGCGCGGCTCGGAATTCGCCAAGAATCGAGAGATTCAGTTGCGGCAGGATAAGAGAGACGCCCAGCGGACAAGGCGAATCCTGCGCGATCAACTCAGCCGTCGCTGGGCGCGGCACACGACAATCGACAATTCTTGTCGCGTACTGTCCCCTTATAACTTACGCTTCTGAACCGTCTACAGCAGGACGAGATAGGCATTCATTTCGCGGAAATCGCGGACAAGTCCCAAATTGTAACGCTGGTATACACGTCAAATTCACAACACAGTAAATTGAGCGTGTACGTAGGTGCGTGCCTAGCCCTCATGTTTGCATCTGGGGTTGCGGTACTTGCCGGAGTAGGCCTGAGCAACTGGTTTGATGAGCGGGTAATGGCCCGTGTCGCCGGTTTCGTGTTTATTCCGGTGGGAATATGGACATTTGTTCGAGCCTGAGACGTCTGCTGCCACAGCGTTGTCAGCTGCTGAAAGCGATATCGTGCATGCACTGAATTTCAGCAAGAATCTCACGAGTATACTGACCCAATTCAAGAATGCGTCTAAGTAAGTGCGATCCGATCAAATGGCCGATCGCCCACTATTAGATTGTCTGAGAGTACCGCGTGTCTGAGGATTCAGGCGCCAGGTGTCGGTCAAATACCATGGCAACCGTGCGGAGCAGCATTCGCCCTATCGCAGTTATCTGTATGCGGTTTGGATACAAGTCGACGAGGCCATCCCGCTGAAGTGGCGCCAAGCGGGTCAGCTCGCTATTGAAATAGTTTGGAAAATCTATGTCCATGTGCTGTTGGAAATACGAGTAGTCGACCTGGCCATAACACATAAGCTGTTGTATCACCGCAGCCCGGATTCGATCATCACTATCCACCGCAATACCCCGTCGGATCGGTAGTTTTCCTGCCTCCAGCGCCATTTGGTATGCCGTTGTTGTGGGTGCATTCTGGGAGTAGGTGTTATCAATATGTCCAATCGAGCTAACCCCCAACCCGATAAGGTCGCAATCTCGGTGAGTCGAGTAACCCTGAAAATTACGTTGCAACGTTCCATTATGTTGAGCCTTCACCAGCTCGTCGTCAGGTAGTGCGAAATGATCCATGCCAATGTAGATGTATGATGCGTCACTCAGTTTGTCGATAGTTCGGTTCAGAATCGTAAGCTTAACGTCAGGGCTGGGCAGATCGCACTCTTGAATCATTCGCTGCCCTTTGAATCGCATGGGGAGGTGCGCATAGTTGTATACTGCGAGTCGGTCGGGTCGTAGCGCAATAACAGTATCGAGAGTGCGCGAGAAGCTCTCCTCGGTCTGATGTGGCAAACCGTAAATCAGGTCGAACGAAATTGATCTAAATTTTACTTCGCGTGCATATTCTACCAAGGCGACAATATCCTTAGGCGATTGAACCCGGTTAACAGCTTGCTGTACCCGAGGATCAAAGTCCTGAATGCCCAGGCTTAGCCGATTAAAGCCAATCTCAGCCAGCGCACTAATTGAATGTGTGGTCACGCTTCGTGGATCAACTTCTATTGCGAATTCACGCTCACCGCCTGTATGCAGATTAAATTCATCGCGCAGATGTGCCATCAGCTCGCGCAGTTGCCTGTCACTTAAATAGGTTGGCGTGCCGCCGCCGAAATGAATCTGTTCAACGACGCGATCATCGTCGAACAGGGCAGCCTGCATGGAGATTTCCTCATAAAGGTTATCCATATATCTGTTGACGCGATTGGCATTACGCGTAATAACCTTATTGCATGCGCAGTAGTAGCAAAGTGATTGACAAAAGGGTATATGCACGTACAAGGAAAGCGGACGAGGGTTTAATACTTCGTTGCTTATCAGCGCATGCTTCTGGTATTCGCCGACCGTAAATTCGTCGCTAAAGTGCAGCGCCGTAGGGTATGACGTATAGCGTGGACCGGAACCGCCATAGCGAGCAACGAGTTTGGAGTCCAGGTGAATATTGGGCATAAAGATCTTGGACGCAGCACTCAAAATTCTCTCCGTAACATATTCGTTTGACTATCCGTCCCTCGTCGACACAACTCGATCGTTACGCATCGTTCACCATACGTTTTGCAAATGCTGTTGTTGTCGTCGAGAAGTTGGCCTGCCTCCAAAAGCACAATCCAGTGAGGTTTGCAGCCGAAATCGTCTGCGCAGTCATCGCCTACTAATAGGCTGCTGAATCGATGCCACAGGTAGCCGAGGAACACGATCATCCAGAGCCGAATGGCCGTAGCCTGGATAGCGACGGAAACAAGCTGCTACGATTTGTTGTTGCAGTTAGCTTGTTCTGTATCAGTTGCCTAATCGGCGGAACTCTTTGGGCCAGCCTCAATACGACTTTTCTCGCCAGTTTTGCCGGTACGCGATCATCGGTGAAAAATTTGACGATTTCGTTAGTGCCGTGGAACATGGGCTTGGTCATTCGCATATGTCTTCGTTGATATCTTTCAAGTAAAGACGTTGCACCAATATCCTGTCGTTGCGCCGAGGAGCTGATAATTTCTTGTGCGAGAATGTCCTGGCCACTGAGTCCAAGATTATAGCCATGCGCGGTTACCGGATGCATACCAACGGCGGCGTCCCCGATTAATGCGAAACGATTCGCGTAGAATTTGGATGCATGAACCGCAACCAGCGGATATGCGAATCTTCTGCTAATGAGATTCATATCGCCGTATCGATTGTTGAATCGATGTCGAATGTCGCAGCTGAATTGCGCTTCGTCCATATCCATAATCGAGTCGCGCAGATTCATCGCGGCCGTAACGACGATAGAAGAACAGTGGCTAGTCAGCGGTAATACAGCCAGCGTCCTGCCGTAATGAAAACATTCAAACGCGATCGCATCATGCGGCCGCTGATGCTCCATACGACAAACAATGCAGACGCGGCCAAAATCGTGCATATAAGCCGGAATTCCCACCATACGTCGGGTTTCTGAAAAACGGCTATCGGCAGCAACGACCAAGCGCGACTCCATTACCTGACCGTCGGACAAAACGACAGAAGCCTTGCCGGAGTCCGTTGAAACAGATGTGACGGCCGAGTCTGAATGTACATCAACATTATCGAGAAGTTGTACCTCGTCGAAGAGTTCCTTTCGAATTACATGGTTCGAAACAATAAACCCGAGTGCATCAAGCGAATCTCTCTCACTACTGAAATTCAGACTATAGGTTGATGTCCCGTCTAAGACCCTGGCCTCCTTTATGGCGGGTTTATCATCGGGCTCGATGCGTGCCCAAATTCCAAGCTCCTTGAGGATGCGAACAGACAGGCGTGTCAGTGCGATATCTCGTCCGTCAAACTCGGGCGTTTCGAGCTGCTTTCTGGATTGCTTCTCAATCAATGCAATCCGTAGTCCGGTATTTGCGAGAGATCGCGCGAAGCTCAATCCGGCGGGGCCTGCTCCAACGATAATGATGTCGTAAGTCATCGTGTGCTCACATTCATGTGTTGCAGTTATTACTGTTACCTGGGCGCGAAGGATGAAGCTTGGGACGTATCATTTCGGACCGCAATACGCATTTGCCGCACGCGATGATGAGGATATCGATTCGAAACGAGCCTGGAAGAAACGCAAATACTCGGGTTCATCGATCATTTCCAACCCGCGAATCTCATCACGCCGGTTGTAGACGTCAATGACGGATTCTGCGACGACGTCCATATGGGCTTGCGTATAAACGCGACGCGGAATGGCAAGCCGCACAAGTTCCAGAGGAGGACGGCGGTTTTTGCCCGTCTTGGGATCACGTCCGGCAGATACGTTGCCTCGCTCCATCGTTCGAATGCCGGACTCGATGTACAGCTCTGCGGCAAGCGCTTGCGCCGGGTACTCATCCTGATCCACGTGCGGCAAAAACCGTTTGGCGTCGATAAATATCGCGTGCGATCCAATCGGCTTGACAATCGGAATACCGGCGCCGTCCAGTTTTTCGCCCAGGTAACGAACTTGTCCAATACGAGCCGCCTGATGCTCTTCTGTAACTGCCTCCCGAATGCCCAGGGCCATAGCCTCCATGTCTCGCCCCGCGAGACCGCCGTAGGTATGCAGACCTTCATAGACGACAACTAGGTTTTGCGCCTTTCTGAAAAGTTCCTTGTCGTTGCACGCAAAGAAACCGCCGATATTCACGAGCGCGTCTTTCTTGGCCGACATGGTGCAGCCGTCCGTCAGATCACAGATCTCCCTTAGAATTTCTCGGACTGACCTGTGTGCATAACTGTCTTCTCGTTCCCTGATGAACCATGCGTTTTCAATTGCGCGCGTTGCATCAAGCATGATCGGAATATCATGCCTGTGACAGTAGCTTTGTAATTTCCCGAGGTTCGCCATGGAGAAAGGCTGTCCGCCGGCCATGTTCACATTGCCTTCAAGGCTGATGTAGGGTACTCGCGTCGCACCAACGTCTTGCACAAGGCGATCCAGCTTCTCGATGTCAACATTGCCCTTGAACTGGAATGAGCTTTGGGGATCATGTGCATCATCAACGATGATATCCACGAAGGTCCCGCCGGCGAGTTCCTGATGCAGTCGAGTTGTAGTGAAGTACATGTTGCCTGGAACATGGTCACCCGGTTTGATAAGAAGCTGGGACATCAGGTTTTCCGCGCCGCGCCCCTGATGCGTCGGCACCATGTAGTCGTAACCGTAGTATTCTTGAATAACGGCTTCGAGGTGATAGAAGTTCTCGCTCCCTGCATAGGCTTCATCGCCCAGCATTAATCCCGCCCACTGCCGGTCGCTCATCGCGCCAGTGCCGGAATCTGTCAACAAATCAATGTAGACGTCCTTGCTTTTAGTCAGGAATGTGTTGTATCCAGCGACGAGAATAGCTTTTTCACGCTCTTCTCGCGTCGTCATCCTGAGAAGCTCGACCATCTTGATTTTGTATGGCTCGGCCCAGGTACGTTTGTTCAGCTCTGGCATATTTATGCGTCTTCCATAGTTAATTTGTAACAGGGACTCGCGCTCTCTCAGATCCAATCGAATTCGGCGGTGAAATGTCTTCTGAATTGTGCTGTCCGGACATTGCGCTGGCGCCTGAGTCGGTTAAGAAATCAACGATCACATCTTCCTCGTGCAGCAAAACGGATTGTAGTTCGCTGCGCCAATCTGCTGTTCGCACTGCTCGCGAATTGTTAGCTTGACAGGCTCTACGATCTCGAATCTGATCGGCTCTATGACAGTTTTCATAATTCCTAGCATTGTTCCAGTCGCAGGTACGACGTATATGGGTTCGTACGCTAACTGCCCCAGCTCGGGTAAGCGATACGTAAAACTGCCTACGGCCAACGTTCAAATACGTACCGGTGGCCGACGAGTTCACGCGCGGGGGCCTCGATTCTTGAGTTGGTCGCAACATGACTATCAGTGATGTCATCCGCATTGTGCATGAGCTGTTTCCGACACACGGCTGGCGTCTGTGCTTGCACAGTGATGGCGGACCCGAACTGGAAGGATGTTCTTTCAGGTTTCTTCGCCAGCTCTCGGCCCATCCGGGTCGAAAAGGGTCGCGGGCTAGCTTGTCGATCACATCGACTCATTAAAGAGTTTGCCCTCGATTACGATTGGATCTAAGGCCAATTATTTATGCGGGAATGTCCCTACAAAAACCCGGAAAGTCCTTATAGAAATAGGTGTTCGGGCATAGCTACCATTACATCGACGGCAGGATTTGCCGATCAGATGTTGAGTGACGAATTGGGAATCAGAAAATGGACTACGAGGTATCACCAAGCAGGGGGAAGGACAGATTCCGGCCGACCGTGGCAGTCGAGACGCTGCCAATCAATAATGGCCAAACGATACCGCTGCGTGCTGCCGGTCCAGCCATCCCCCGGTACCTGCGTGACACCTACACGTGGGCCTATCTGAATCCCCGCAATGTCGAATTGCTCGATCGAGAGTCAGTCGTCGCCACAATACTCTGGTTTCAGCATCATAATCTTCAGCGCATGGCCCTTACCGAAATCGATCCAGGCAGCAAGGTGCTGCAGACCGCCTGTGTTTATGGTGATTTCTCGCCGGCGCTTGCGCGGCATATCGGCAAGAATGGTAGCCTGGAAGTTGTCGATATTGCCAAGGTGCAGGTCGACAACTGTGCCGAAAAATTGCGGGACTATCCATTCGCGTCAGTGCGGCATCTCAATGTGCTCGATCTTGGTATTGGCGAGTACGATGCGGTGTGCTGTTACTTCCTAATGCACGAAGTGCCGGATGATTACAAATACGGGCTCGTCGATGTCGCACTGAATAGCATCGGTCCCGACGGCAAGGTCATCTTCGTCGATTACCACAAGCCGCACTGGGCCAATCCTTTAAAGCCTGTGATGAGCCTTGTCTTTGATACGCTCGAGCCGTTTGCGAAGGGCTTGTGGCGCCAGGATATTCGCGACTTTGCCAGCGAACCCGAAAAATTTCACTGGCGCAAAGAGAAATTCTTCGGCGGCCTTTACCAGAAGGTAGTGGCGACACCGGTCGGTAGTATACCAGCGTGGAAACAATAACCAGCGATGTCGCGATTGTCGGTGCCGGTGGTGCCGGCCTGCGCGCCGCCATAGCCCTCGCCGAATCGAATCCCGGACTGCGCATCGCGTTGATATCAAAAGTTTATCCTATGCGCAGTCACACCGTCGCAGCGGAAGGTGGCGCCGCGGGCGTAATTAAGGACAACGACAGCTTTGACAATCACTTCAACGATACGGTGGCTGGCGGCGACTGGCTCTGCGATCAGGATGCTGTTGAACTCTTCACTCATGAAGCGCCGAAGGAACTGACGCGAATTGAACATTGGGGCTGTCCCTGGAGCCGCCAGGCAGACGGCCACGTGGCCGTGCGTTCATTCGGCGGCATGAAGGTTGAGCGCACCTGGTATGCGGCTGACAAGACCGGGTTTCACCTGCTCCACACACTTTTCCAGACGTCACTGAAGTACCCGGCCATCGAGCGTTATGATGAATACTTCTGCACGGATATTGTCGCTGTCAACGGCGCGTGCCAGGGCGTCGTTGCCCTTGAGATGCGAACGGGGCAGCTTAGATTCTTCCGCGCGAAGGCGATTATCATTGCCACCGGCGGAGCCGGGCGAATCTTTCCGTTTACGACCAACGGTGCAGTCAAGACCGGGGACGGAATGGCCATGGCGTATCGCGTTGGCGTGCCGCTTAAGGACATGGAGTTCGTGCAATACCACCCGACCGGCTTACCAGGCACCGGGATACTCATTACCGAAGCATCGCGCGGCGAGGGCGGCATTCTTGTCAACAAGGACGGTTACCGTTATCTGCAGGATTATGATCTCGGCCCGCCAGATCCCTGGCCGCGCAAGAAAGCGATGGAGCTCGGCCCGCGGGATCGCCTCAGTCAGGCGTTCTGGCACGAGCAGCAGCAGGGCCGGACGATCAAGACCGTCGACGGTGAAGTCGTACACCTTGACCTGCGCCATCTTGGCGAGGCGAAGATCAACGAACGACTCCCGATGGTCCGGGAGCTCAGCAGGAGCTATGTGCGCGTCGATCCGGTTGATGCACCGATTCCGGTGCGCCCCGTCGTGCATTACACGATGGGCGGCATTGATACCGACACCAACGGCGCCACCAGGATCGGTGGCCTGTTTGCGGCAGGCGAATGCGCTTGCGTCAGCATCAACGGGGCGAACCGACTCGGCTCCAATTCGCTGACCGAGTTGCTCGTATTCGGCGCGCGGGCTGCGCGGAGCGCTGCTGACTATGTAGCCGGCGGTGCCTCGGCTGTCTCGGACGGGCTGCTCATGGAGCAGGTCGAAGCGGCCGAGAATCGGGTGCTGACGCTGTTCCGAAAAACCAATGGCAATGAGGACATTGTCGGTTTGCGCCGCGAACTGACAGCCACCATGGAAGCTGGTGCAGGCATTTATCGCAGCGAGGATTCGTTGCGCGAGTCTTGTGAAAAATTGCAAGAGATACGGCAGCGGTACTCGTCGATCGAGTTGCGGGACAAGAGCAACGTCTTTAACACCGATCTAACCGAAGTGCTGGAACTAAAGTCCATGATAGACGTGGCGAGCGCGCTCGCTGTCTCAGCCTACCACCGCACCGAATCTCGTGGCTCGCATCAACGCCTGGATTACACCGAGCGGGACGACAAGAAATTTCTGCGGCATTCCCTGGCCACGTATTCAGCCCAAGGCGAGCCACACATCGATTATCGTGATGTTGTCATCACGCGCTCGCAGCCCGGTGAACGTGCGTACGGAGGTAATCAAGATTGAGGCAGGCGTTTCGACAACTGGAAGTATTACGGTACGATCCGGATACGGACAGCGCGCCGCATTTTCAGACTTACGAGGTTCCGTGTCAGGATGACTGGGTCGTGCTTGATGCCATCAATTACGTCAAGGAAAATCTCGATCGCACGCTGAGTTATCGCTGGTCCTGCCACATGGCCGTATGCGGGAGCTGCGGCCTGGTTGTGAACGGTGAATCGGTATTGGCCTGCCACGCATTTCTCCGCGACTACCCGGAAAAGATACGAGTCGAACCGCTCGGCAACTTTCCGATCGAGCGGGACCTGGTCGTGATGATCGACGACTTCGTCGAAAAGCTGAGGACCGTTAAACCTTATATCGTTTCCAAAAAGGAGCGGGCAATAGAATTCGGGGAAACCCTGCAGAGTCCCGAGAAGCTAGCCGCCTACAAACAATACGCCGATTGCATCAACTGCTTGCTGTGTTATTCCGCCTGCCCGCAGTATGGGCTTAATGACAATTTCGTCGGGCCTGCGGCGCTGGCCCTTGCGCATCGCTACAACCTTGATTCCCGCGATGTGGGGCGTAGCGCACGGGCGGACGTGGTTGCCAGCAACCCCGGAATCTGGGAATGCAGTTTTGTCGGTGCCTGCTCCGAAGTCTGCCCGAAAAATGTCGATCCTGCGGCGTCGATCCAGCAGATGAAGATCGCGATTACAGCAGACTACTTCATGCGGCTTCTGATGCCTTGGCGAAAACCATGACCCGTCGGCCATACATTCGTCCCGTGCGCCGATATTCTTGGTGGCTGTCACAACCACGCTATGTTCGCTACATGTTACGCGAGGTCAGTGCAGTATTTATCGGCAGCTATACATTAATGCTAATCGTTGGTCTGCTGAGGCTGAGCCAGGGACCCGCGGCGTACGAATCCTTCTTAAATGCTGTTCAAAGTACCGCCGGTGTCACTCTCAGTCTCATTTCCTTTATTTTCGCCCTTTACCATTCGGTAACCTGGTTTGGCGTGACGCCAAAGGCCATGCCGCTCAGAATGGGTGGCAAGGCGGTGCCGCCGGCGATTATCGTCGGGGCACACTGGTTGGTCTGGGCAATTGCGTCGCTGCTGATTCTGTTGTGGGTGGGCGTGTAGGATGGCCAGTTCCAACAAGCCTGTGGTTTGGGCGCTCTTCGCCGCCGGTGGCACTCTGGCGGCGTTCGTGCTCCCGGCCATCATATTTTCGCTGACACTCGGCGTCGGACTGGGCTGGATTCCGTTGGAATCGCTTTCGTACGAGCGTACCGTCGCCGGCTTGCAATCGCCATTCGCGAAGCTTGCTGTGATCGCCGTGGTAGTGCTGATCCTGTGGCACGCAGCTCACCGACTCAGAATTACAGCACACGACCTGGGCGTTTACGCCGATGGTCTTGTCATGCTCATTTGCTACGGTATCGCCGCGCTCGGCTCCATCGCAGCGTTTATTGTGTTGCTTGGCCTCTGAGGAACTGTGTCGGCTGCTTTGGAGCTTTCACCGGTGTACGTGAGTGCGTTATCCCAAGCGATCCGACCCGTCGATTGAGTAAAGGACCAAAGCAGCCGAGACGGTCGTAAATCAATCAGTGCGGCGGTTCCCTCAAATTCCCACAGGCTTCAACCGTTTATTACGTCGGCAACGCGACCGCTGGATGTGCGGTAGGTTGGGCATGCATGAATCTTCGAATGCCGTGATGAATAACAAAGAACAAATTATTGGCGATGCCATGGTTTCGATAGAGTTCTGGCACGCTTCACCCTGCGGTAGTGGTGCAAAGCTTATTGATCTCCTGCAGGAGCCATCCTGACGGGCGATTATTTGTGGTTCAGCTTCCAGAGAATGCTGAACGGACTTGGAAATCTCTTCGATCTATGCGACCTACAGGAAATGGCCACGCACAGATCACCGCGGGCAGGTCTTCATATATTTGGGGTACTGGGCAGTTCATTCACAAATAAACATTCAGCTGTCGGTTTCTACGTATGGCTGGAGGCTGACAATTCTGCAATATATACGAACAGCTTGGATGGATCGGAAAAGGATCACGCCATGGTGGCCGTACAGACAGATTCCTTACAACTCGTAGCCTGTCCGAGGGAGCGACCTACTTGCCTAGACGTTTCTGGAGTGCTGGATTCCATCGGTTGGACGCCTCTGATACTCCTCAAGCAGGCCAGCGAGGCCACCGATAGCCGGATATACGCGAAAGCGGAATATATGAATCCAGGCGGCAGCATCAAAGATCGCATTGCCAAGCACATTATTCTCGAGGCCGAGCGACGCGGAGATCTAAAGCCTGGCGCGACGATTCTTGAAGTGACCTCGGGTAACACGGGAATTGCGCTGGCAATGGTCGGCGCCATCCGCGGTTATCACGTCGTAATAATGATGCCAGAAACGGTCAGTAAAGAGCGTCGCAATATGATCGAGTCCCTGGGCGCCGAGCTTCATCTACTGAAGGAGATCAATGATATTCAGGCCGCGGTCAGACGCAGCGTGGAACTCGCCAAGACTCAGCCGGACATCTTTCTGCCCAACCAATTCTCCAATGCTGACAATGCGGCCTGCCACGAGCAAACCACGGGGCCCGAGATTATTCGCCAAGCCGAAGGAAACATCGCGGCCTTCGTCATGGGGGTCGGCACCGGCGGGACGTTGATGGGTGTCGGCCGTGCCCTTCATCGAGCGGATGTGCCTGCACTGATCATTGCGGTCGAGCCAGATGAATCTGCCGTTATGTCAGGCGACCCGCCCGGGCGTCACGGCATCCAGGGGTTGGCGGACGGTTTTATTCCTGACCTGATCAACCTCGAGGAGATTGATCAGATTGTTCGCATCAGCACCGCAGATGCGGTGGCCGCAGCGGAACGGCTTGCTCGCGAAGAAGGCCTGCTGGTCGGTATCTCTTCGGGTGCCAATGTCCTGGCTGCAACGCAGGTGGCGCGTGATCTCGGGCCGGGCAACACGGTGGTGACGGTGTTACCGGATCGCGGGGAACGTTACCTTAGCCTCGTCCATCGCGGCGCCGCTGCCTGAAACGTTATTGCGTTCTTTCGCAGGCCATCTTCCAACGAACCGCCGACTCGTAGAGCAAATCCGGTGAGCCAGTTGTAAGCTGCCTGTAAATTGCCTGAATGCTAACCGACGTTGAGCTCCCTTTCACCAAATAAAGTGTGCGTCCGAACGGCTGCTCGTACGGGTATTTCCGTATTGTGCCCCACAAGGAGAAGGCGCATACATACCGCTTGCTACCAATGTTCTGCGGAGTTTGATGATGAATGAGATGATGGAACTATGCTGCTGCGGCGACGGCAAACCCGACTTCGACATGATGAAGGATTACATGGAGCACTGTGGAAAAGAGGAATTCAGCGAAGAACAAATCGCCATGATGAAAGGATTCTGCGGCCAGGAAGGCAAGCCGGACATGACGAAAATGATGCAATTCATGGAGAAGTGTGGGTGCAAACCCGCGTAAATAATCTCGCGTTTCGGCGACTGGGATATTAAAGCCATGTGTTTTTTTATTAGTTTTCTGCCAGCGACAATCTGGGCAGTCATTGGCTACTTTGTGTTGTTATCGTCAACCCGGGCAGAAGGCCAGGTTCAGACTCTTGGGTATTGGCTGGCAATCTGGATATTTATCATTGCTGTATTGATCCCGTGTGTAGCTGCCTATATCACGCTCGCCGGATTCTGCCCTCTTGACGCACTGATACAGGCATCCGAATGAAGAGGGTGTGGGCTCTGTTGAAGAACTCCGCTTCGAAGGCAGACTGTTAGCTAGGAAGGTGTTTTGTGGAATTTCTTTTTTGGTCGATAGTGGGCGGTATAGTCGGAACCGTGTTTATGGACATCGCGGATAAGTTCATGGACCGAGCGAACTTTACGATGGGCGCCGCTTGTGGTGGGCCACGGGCCCTCGGTCGGTGGTCCCTGGGGATGCTCAGCGGGCATTTCGTGCATAAAAACATACTTGAGTCCAGCCCTGTAAAAAATGAAGTACCTGCGGGCTGGATCTTTCATTACGTTCTT
>Ga0255056_10000047_pt1 | contig 27335 bp, 25 predicted proteins | sample Cases_109_1_MG_FD_183639 | JGI IMG/M metagenome (GOLD analysis project Ga0255056, IMG submission 183639) | Seawater microbial communities from Amundsen Gulf, Northwest Territories, Canada - Cases_109_1 | ecosystem: Environmental > Aquatic > Marine > Gulf | place: Canada: Northwest Territories... | reverse complement strand
CCGCGTGATCACTTTCACCGGGACGATGGCGTCGTCGAGTGGAATCTCATTGCGAGTTGCCGTGACGATTATTGTTTCGCTCGCTGAAATGTCGGCAGCGCTTGCTGACTGAATAGCGAGAGCCGCCATGATAATGGCGAAAGATATTGCTGATATTTTCATGAGTTCCCCAATGCGTGCCGCCCGCACGCGCGTTCCAAGATGATGTCGAACGGTGTTTTGGGGCTTGAGTTGACCGGGACGGAGTTTCCCGAACCTGCGCCCGCCGCGCCGTTCACGTGTACATCGGGCCGGTCTCCGGGCTTACGAGCGGCTTGCAACCAACCCTGGCGCCTTCCCACGAAGCTTGAATCCGCTTCGCAGTGGCTCCGCACGTTTGCACCGTCCGGGGGCCAGGGTCTTAACTCGATCACCGTTGCGGGGGCAGTGCCGGAATGGCGTGACGCGTCACGCTTCACCGGCTTCCCGTTCACCTGCACATGCCTGTACAGGTTCACCTGATGAGCGTCTTACGATAGGCGGCGGCGGAAAGTGTGTCAAGCAACGCGATCGATTAGCGTTTCTGTGTCTTGTTTCCTTAAGGAGATGTCGCCATAGTTCAGCGGTCGCGGACGCAGGCAACAGGACTATCAGTGACAACGTTTGACCCAAGCCAGGCTTCGGACTACCTGAATATTGCGATTCATGCGGCGCGCCGCGCCGCGGACATCAGTCGCTCCTACTATGCGGGAAATTTTACCGTGACCACCAAGGCGGATCGCACGCCGGTCACGCAGGCGGACGTCGAATGTGAAGAGGCGATCGCGAGGATCATACTGGAGCGATTTCCCGAGCACGGTTTCTTCGGCGAAGAGACTGGCAAGACGCAGGCAGATGCCGACTTCCTGTGGCTCGTTGATCCGATCGACGGCACCAAGGGATTCGTTCGTCAATATCCGTTCTTCTCAACCCAGATTGCGCTGATGCATGCGGGCGAAATCATTCTCGGCGTGTCGAGCGGCACGATGATGGATGAACTTGCCTGGGCCGAAAAAGGCAAGGGCGCCTGGCTGAATGGCGAAGCGCTTTCGATCAGTACGATCGAGGATCCTCACAGCGCGGCGATATCGACAGGCAACCTGAAGTCGCTGGCCGAAAGTGAGGCGTGGTCCGCTCTCGCCGCGATCGTCGCCGGCGCTGATCGCACGCGCGGCTATGGTGACTTTTATCACTACCACCTGCTCGCGTCGGGCAAAATCGAAGCCGTCATCGAATCAGACGTTAATATTCTCGATATTGCGGCGCTGTCAATCATCGTGAGCGAAGCGGGTGGCGTGTTTACGGATATGAACGGCAAGTCGCCCGATCTTGATACTCATTCCGTACTCGCGGCGAACCCCGTCCTGCATGCAAGCTATTTGAAGCAATTGCGCGGCTTCGTTGCCTAATTTCGCGCGAAGCTAATCCTGACGGCTGGCGCTCGCGCCGGCCGCGACAAACAGGCGAGTGTTGCGCCAGTCAATCGCTTCCATCGGCGTGCCGTAAAGTGCTTCGAGCCGCGACTCCGTCAGAATTTCATCGCACCTGCCCAACTCCCAGCTGCCATCGCCGTACAACAGCAGGCAGCGATCGGCGTAACGCGAGGCAAGATTAACGTCGTGCAAGCTTGCGATGACGCAAGCGCCGTTATCGGCCGCCTGGCGAAAGATTGTGAGTACATCGAGCTGATGCTGCGGATCCAGGTGGTTTGTCGGTTCGTCCAGCAGGTAGATCTCGGGCGCTTGTGTGAGAATTTGTGCAACAGCGACTCGCCGGCGCTCGCCGCCCGAAAGTGTCAGCACGTCTCGTGCCGCGAGCCCGTCGACACTCATGGCTCGCAACGCACTGAACGCAATGTCATTATCTTCGGCAGATTCCCAGCTCAGTCGACCGATATGCGGGTGTCTGCCAATCAGCACCGTGTCACGTACCGTCGACGGAAATATATCGTCGACGCTTTGCGGCAACAGCGCGAGTTGCCTCGCAATGTCCTGGCGCTTTAATGTCGCCATGTCATCGCCACCCAGTGATACCCGACCCCTGTTCGGCATGCGCAGTCCGGCGAGCGTCGACAGGGTCAGAGTTTTACCGGCTCCATTGCGACCCAATACCGCCACGAAATCGCCGCGTGCGATTGAAACGTTGAGCCCATCGACGAGGCGTCGCCCCGGAACATCGACACCGAGATCGGTGGCAGATAAAAGAATGGGTGTTTCCGCCGACATCGGCGGAGCGTACGTTAGCGCCCGCTAGTCGTCCAGACCGATCTCGCCAGCGGTCATCGGCCCAACAAGCGCGAACTTCAGGCTTTGCGGAATAACGGCGTCATCGTCGGCTAGCGCAATACGCCCGCCCATAATTTCGGCATAACGCTGCGGATAGAGTGGCGAGCGATCGGGTTCTGCCAGGCCGTGCGGGTAGTGCGGCTGGCCGCTGCCCATTTCGTATTTGTCGCTTGCGCCCAGCGTGTGAAAAAACTCGTGCGCAATGATGACGTTATTTCGTCCCCCGTGACGCCGTCCGGTGTAGGCATTCACAACTCCGAACATACCTTTTTGTATGCCTACCGAATTTTCAAGTACGAACACGTCCTCGGCCTGATGATAACGGACGAAGATGCTGACATCGGGTTCGATAGCATCTTGTTCATCGGTCACGCTGCCAACCCACCAACGCATCTTAAGCGACCACAACATGACGTCGAAAACATTGCTCCCGCCATCGATCGACGGCGGCTGCTCAGAGATAAGTTCTCCGAGTTCCATACGCACCGGGCGAGACACGCTTTTTCCATAGCGTTCGGTTTCGCGGGCGACGAAGGTCTCGATTTCATCAAACGCATGAACTTCCAGGCTGTCGATGTAATGGCTCGTGAGGTCGCTGCCATCAGCATTGATCGGATAAATCTTGACGTAGAGAGTGTTGTTCCAGTCGGTGCTGCGCGCTGCTGACAGCCAGGTGCTCAGTAAGACGAAAATCAGAATCAACAGTAGAATGGAGATGCGGATGGCTTTAATCATGGCTCGATTTGGCCAGATTCATCGCGCCCCGGCGACGACCAGTGTCAAACAATCGCTATTCGGACCCGGTCGGCAGCTTATTTTGTGACGTCGTTCGAGAAATTCGGGGGACGACGGGCGGCGACTGCCTGCTCAAAGGCATAGGCGATTTCGATCAGTTTCTTCTCGGTGAAAGGCAGGCCGATAAAAGACAGTCCGATCGGCAGGTCTGAAACAAATCCAGCCGGCACTGTGATGGCCGGATAGCCTGAAACGGCAGCGTAGGAAGAGCTGCCGATATGAAAGCTGTCGCCGTTTGCGTGATCGATCATCCAGGCCGGGCTGTTCGTTACGGCGATTAATGCATCCAGCCTGTTGTCGGCGAACGCGGCATTGAGGCTGGCCTGACTCACTTCCTTACTGGTCCGCAGCGCGTTCGTATACGCCTCGTCATCCAGTTCACCGGATTCCTCAGCGGCGAGCATTCGTTCCTGAGCAAAGAAGGGCATTACGGTGTCGCTGTGTTCATCATTGAAGGCAATGATCTGGGCGAGCGTCTCAAACGGCGCGTTTGAGCGTTCAAAGTAGGCGGCGAGATCAGCCTTGAATTCGTAGGACAGAACCATTGTCTCCGCAGCTCCGACGCCGAGCATTACGATGTCAAGATCGTCGATAATTTCAGCATCCTGAGCCCGAATTTCAGCGAGGACATTGGTGAGCAATTGCTCGACGCCCGGGTTGCTGCCGGCACCATAGTGCGAACGAATGACGCCAATGCGTTTTCCGTTCAGGCCATCTGCAGCGAGGGTCGCGGCATAGTCGATGGTGGCCGCGGGTGCCTTTGCCGTCGCCTCATCTTCCGAGTCTGTGCCGGTCATCGCGGACAACAGGAATGCCGCGTCACGAACGGTTCGCGCCATAGGGCCGGCCGTATCCTGGCTGTGCGCGATCGGAATAATGCCGCTGCGGCTGACAAGGCCCACGGTGGGTTTAATACCGACAATGCCGTTTATGCCCGCCGGGCAAACTACCGAGCCATCGGTTTCGGTACCGATCGCCAGAACCGTCAGGTTGGCGGCCACCGCCACGGCAGAGCCGCTGGACGATCCGCAGGGCGTGCGGGATGTGTCGTAGGGGTTGCGTGTCTGTCCGCCGACGCTGCTCCACCCGCTGGACGAACGGGTCGAGCGAAAATTCGCCCACTCGCTGAGATTGGTTTTGCCGAGAATGACGGCACCGGCGTCGCGCAACTGGCTGACGAGAAATGCGTCGCCGGGTGCGATGTGGTCGGCGAGCGCGAGCGAGCCCGCCGTCGTGTGCATTTTGTCGGCGGTGTCGATATTCGCCTTGAGAACCACGGGTATGCCGTGCAACGGACCACGCGTCCCGGATTCCCGCCATTCTTCGTCAAGCGCGCGCGCCGTCATTAATGCATCTGGATTCAACTCAATGATCGCGCGCAGTTCCGGGCCGGAACGGTCCAGCGTTTCAATGCGATCGAGGTACCAGTGAACGAGTTGTTCGGATGTTAGTTCGCCGCGCTGCATTTGATCGTGCAACTCGGCAATGCCTGCTTCTTCGTGGTTCGGAGTCTCGCGGACGCAGGCGGTGATCGCCACCACGGCCGCAATTACGAGTACTACTAGTACTGCCGACCGATGCCGCATCGGTCCGCTCTTAAGTGGCTTTTCTGAAGCGAATGATGAATCGATCCGTTTTGCCGCGTATCTCCGGATCGAAAACGCTCTTGCCGGGGTCATCGTCCGGGTTCCGCAACAGGTCGCTTTCCAGGTCGCTGACAAAACCGGCAGCCTCCATCGAGGCGACGACAATTGCCGGGTCGATTCGATGCACCGTGTTGCCGGATTCGGTTGGTGTACCGGCTTCTGCATAATGGTCGATGATGGCGAGGAATCCGTCGTCTTTGAGGCCTTTGTGCAGCTCCGCCAGCAGCTTTGGAGCATCAATCTTCGGCCACCCCTGCTTGGGATTGTCGAAATACAGGTCATGAAAAGACAGCGCCAGCATGATCACGTCAAATTCACCTTCGTTGAGCTGAAGTTCATTGTTCTCAGCCATTAGGATTTCAACGTTGGGTAGTCGTCCGTCAGCGTGTCGGGCGGTGAATTCCTCGCCAACAAAATTAAGGTAGGCTTCGTTCGAATGCGCAACGACGCGCCCTTTGTCGCCGACGACGCGTGCGATCACTTCGCTGTAGTACCCACCGCCTGAAAACATGTCGAGAACGGTCTGCCCGGGCAGGAATTCAAACAGCTCGAGGACCTGATCCGGTTTGCGTCCGGCGTCGCGCTCGTAATCGCCTTCAAGGCGTCCCGGCGCCGCGATCGCGTCAGCGTAGATCGTGATGTCGGTCGCGATGCTCTCGAGTTCCATTTGCGGCGCTTCATCACTTGCAGGTTCCTGGCTGCACGCTGCGAATACGGCCACAAGCGCGAGAATACTCATTTTAACTTTCATCACTTTGGGTCCCCTTTAGGAATGTTCTTCGATTGGCTAGCAGGTGTGACACCGCATGAGGGCCATAGTGCCGTAATGGGGGAGGAAATAAAAAACCCCGCAGCGTGAGCGGCGGGGCTAATTTCTCTTTTTTTTATCAAAAGAGGTAACTGCGAATCCAATGGCCGGATACTGATACTTTATTATTATTGGATCTGGATCATATTGTTTTTGTAGTTATTATTCTTCTGGCGTCTAAATCCCATACCGTTCCGTTTTTATGCTTGTTGGTGCAGTTACACTTCGCTTGGGCAGGGTTATAAAAGCAAGGACTGTGCCAACCGCTTCGCAGCACGCCGCTTTTCAAGTGTTTAGCCAAGGATTGCATCGCAACATCCGACCGAGCGCTTCATTTCGAGGCATTATTTGTAAAAGAATCCGACATTATTGTTGCAGCGCACATAATACGGTCGGCAAGGTTCTTCGTTAGCACCTTGATAATTAACAACTTATGGATCTGGGCAGAGCGACAGGCGGGCGCGCGCCTGAGCGGGAGTAGCGGCGCTTCTATCGAGTGATCGTTTCGACCCATACGGAGCATTTGAATCTCCGAATAGTGTCAAATTATTCGACGTTTTTGGCCGCTTTAGCGGCTGCGGCACGATCGATAAGACCGGAAACGCTGAAGAATCGCCCGTTGCGCACAACGCCGACAATTTTCAGGGCGTCCCCGATATCACCGAGGGGGTCGCCGTCAACTAACAGCAGATCCGCCGCCGCTCCGTTCGCGATGCGGCCCAATCGCAGCCCAAGCCCTAGTACATTGGCCGCGTTGATCCCCGCCGCTTTGAGTGTTTGTTCCGCATTGAGTCCGGCTTCCCTAAGCGCGAGAAATTCTGCGTGCAGTGCGATACCCGGCGGCAAGCCATTGGGCTGACTGCCAAGCACGACGCTTGTTGCTGTGGCGGACAGGTCCGGGGTTTGTGCGAAACGTCGTGTAAGGGTCAGGTCGCCAGGCAGCAGTCCCGCCGGGCGAGAGCGACGTAGTGATTCGATATTCGGGGTCGCACTGTCCGCAAGACCGGAGACAAAAGTAATGGTCCCAACGCCACTGGCAAGCTGAACGTCCTGATAGCTTCGACCGGCCGGCGACGTCGGCATCGTTTCGGTACCGATCAAAAGAGATGCACCTGATCCGAGGCCAAGCTGCCAACTGTCTGCAAGCACTGCGACACCCTGTAACTGCCATTGTCGAACAAGGTCGCGCTGTGCGACGCCGGTGCTCAAATCGCCCGTGATGCTGACAAGCCAGGGCAAGCCGGAATCCAGGCTGGCGTCGTCAATCGATCTTGCCGTTAGCACGCGCGGGCCCGGCACGTCCTTGCCGGACCAGATTGCGTTTAATGCTGCCGCATCGTCGAATTCCGCAACGAGTGTCGTTACGCCCAGACTCAAAATCAGCGGCCCAAGAGATTCGTCACTGCCCTCGGGCAGAGCGGCGAAGGCATCGATGAATCCCGGCAGGACCGTGATGTCACCGAGGTCGATCACGATCGAGCCGGACCGGTCGGCGCGATTCTCGACGGCGCTTATTCGACCACCTTCAATGACAATGTCGGCGTTGCTGCGATAGCGGGCATCGACTCCGTCATACAGTCGGCCGGCGCGAACGACCATTTTCCCCTGTGGCTCTTCGATTGCCGGCAGGTCGCGTATCGCGGGTGTCATTTCGCCGTAGCCATTGGTATTGCCAACGGCAGCACGGAACGGGACATTGGCGGATGAGCGCGAATTGAAGTGTCGTTTCCTGATCTGGCCGTCGGCCGTATACAGCAGTTGCTGACGATCAAGCCAAACGACGGGCGCGATAAAAAAGTCCTCCCCCTCGACGATCGCGCGGTCGAGTACCGGTTCGGAAAGAATCGCCATGCGCACAGACCAGCCTTTATCGCTGAATTGCATGTAGGTTACGAGGCTGCCGTCGGGCCGCCACGACGGCGCGGCCAATCGCGCCTCCGAGCGCGCCAAAACCCGGTCCACCTGCCCGTGGCGTCGCAACATCAAAGACCATTGTCCATCCAGCTCGTGAATGTAGATCAGGCTGCGCCCGTCATCGGACCAGGCGGGTTCGGTTTCATCGCCGGGCAAATGACTCAGGCGCCATGTAAGGCTTGTCGGCAGGTCAATTTCCCACAGGTCGAAATCGCTGTCATTGCGAGCGGACGAGAAAACGATTCGCTCGCCGTCCGGATGCCAGTCGGGGTGTTGATCAAAATAGGGTCCGCCGCCGAGGCGCTGGTCGAAACTACCGTCCTGGCGATGCAGCCAGATTTCGTCGTGCTCGGCGGTACTCGCCTGATAGACCAGGGCGTCGGCCGAGGGTGACCAACGCGGTCGCCGGGCAGGGCGCAGGCCGTCCTGGATGGCAAAAGCTTCACCGCCGTCGGCCGGTAACAGCCAGATGCCGCCCAGCAGATCGATCGCGGCGCGCCCGTCGTTAGTCACGTCAACGCTGATGTTCGTGCCTTCGGTGAGATAAACATCCGCCGCGGCGCTGCCACACGCACATAGCGCCAGAAGCGCGACAAAGGCTCGTAGCGTCAACGAGTCGTTCAGGGTTGGAGGCGTGTGCCGACCCATGGACCCGTGTCGAAATCGTGATCGCCGGACGGCGTTAGTGTGCGCGACCAGGTAGCCCGGTCGTGAATTCGATCGGCGCCCTCAATCCACAGCTCGAGCCGACTTGGCCAAATCCGGATGCCGCCCCAATGCGGTGGCCGCGATATCGTCGGAATCTGATCGTCTTTGAGTGACCGTAAATCGTCTGTCACATCAACGCCGAGTGAACGCGCCCGATCGAGCACCTGATCCCGCAGCGCACGGCGCGATTCGAGTGGCGCGCTCTGGTCGCTACCCCAGGCGCCCAGCTGGCTGCCCCAGTCGCGCGTCGCGAAGTAGTCGTCGCTTTCTTTTTCAGGCGAATTCACGGCGATGCCTTCAAGACGAATTTGCCGACCCAGTGCGTCCCAGTGGAATGTCGCAGCGACATTGGGTCGCAATTGTATTTCGACGACTTTTTGAGACTTGTAGTTGGTGTAGAGCACGACGTAACCAGGATCAGCAATGAAAGACTTGCACAGCACGACGCGCGCCGACGGTTGTCCGCTTTCGGACACGGTTACCAGGGTCATGGAGTTCGGATTGCGTTGCACGGCCTGAACGGTCGCCTCCTGTAACCACGCCGCCGCCCAGGTCATCGGATCGTCCGGTAATTCGTCAGGTAAATTCGGTGCAAGATACGGGTTGGTCATTTCTGTCGCTGTGCAATTCGGTCGTCGCTGGAACCGCGGAGCCTAACAGAGCGAACGCGCTGGATCACCCGTGAAAAATGCAGATACCGCCCTCGCGTCGCGGGTCAGCGGCGACGTCGAAGCCGTGGTTTTCGTCAAAACTCGCGGCGCCTACACCGCCGAAATACATGTTGATCTCGGGATAGGATTTCAGAGGCATATCCACGGTCGGCAGATCAATGCCCGACTCCGCAGCAAGGCGGTCTTCGTCGCCGCTGGTGTCGACATGAACGCGCGGATAAGCGACGGCCTGCTCGAGTGGCATTCCGAGTTGCAGTACGTTGACGAGGAACTGGTGCAATGCGGTTGTTATGCGATCGGCGCCAGGTGAGCCAACCGCAAGCACTTGTCCTTCGCGGCAGGCGACACTTGGCGCCATGTTGGATGGCAATCGCGCACCAACAGGACCGGCATCGAACCCGCGACGATTAAGCTCGAGCTCACCAAGACAATTGTTCAGCCAGAACCCCGTTGCTGCCGGCATTTCGCCGGAGCCGTAACCCGACGATGCAGTGATCGCACAACCGAGACCGTGATCGTCGACGGCCGAAGTGTGCACGGTTGAGGCAGATAAGCATTGCCCCGGCAGGCTGCCGTTTCGTGCCGATTGCAGTAGTTGCTCCGCAACAACTCCGATATCTTCGGCGAGGTCGAGATGTTTTTTGCGGTAGTTGAGACAGGCTCGTTGCACATCAATGAGTCTGGCGGTCGCCGCGCTATCCCACGACTCAAACGACTCGGTCGCGAATGCGCTCAGCATCGCTGCTAGTACGACTCCGCCGACGGCAGGTGGCGGATTGCTCGCTATCGTCCACGGGCCAATGTCCGTGCGCAACGAGGCGCGTTCGACAGCGCGATATTGTTGCAGGTCGGCCGCGCTCAGCATGCCTTCTGCGTCCTGAACGTGCGCAATCATTGCCGTCGCAAGCTCGCCCTCATAAAAAGCGCGGGCGCCTTCTTCGGCAATCAGTGCAAGGCTGTCGGCAAGGTGTGGGACGACAATAGAAGAGCCGGCGGCACGCAGCTCGTCATTTTCGTGCAGGGCTCCGTAACCATCGTCACTGCGCCCGAAAATCGATTTGCCCGAGTATCCCAGGTAATAATGACAGGCCGAGGAGAGTGGGAAGCCGTCCCGTGTCGCCCGAATCGTCGGCGCGAATAGTGACTTCCAATCCGCACTGCCGAATCGTCGCCAGGCGGACTCGACAGCAGCCAGCGAGCCAGGTACGCCGACGGTACCCGGCCCAACCAGTGTTGTGATGCCGCCGCCGTATTCCATGCTAACGGATTCGACACCTTTGCCGCTTTGTTCCAATGCAACGCCATCGCCAGGAACCGCGACATTTCCATCGATCGTCACGGGGTCCGATCCCGCTTTCCAGATCGTTATGTACGCGCCGCCGGCCAGTGCGCAAACGCCGGGTTCTGTGTTCATGGTTAGCAAGGCAGCGGCGAGCGCGCAATCGACGGCATTGCCGCCATTAGTGGCGAGCTCGTGGGCAGCATCCGCAGCGAGCTGCGACGTAGTTGAGACAGCGACCCCGGCCATTGAATATCAGTAGTGAATAACGGAGCGGATACTTTTGCCGTCGTGCATCAGGTCGAAGGCCTTGTTGATATCCTCGAGCGGCATCGTGTAGGTAATGAACTCGTCAATCTTGATATCTCCGGCCATGTATTGATCGACCATTTTCGGAAGTTGCGAGCGACCCTTGCAGCCGCCGAACGCCGTGCCGCGCCAAACACGGCCGGTCACGAGTTGAAAAGGTCGAGTGGCGATTTCCTGGCCTGCGCCCGCAACGCCGACAATGATCGATTCACCCCAGCCTTTATGGCAGCACTCAAGGGCGGCGCGCATCAGCTTCACATTGCCGATGCATTCGAAGGAATAGTCGACCCCGCCGCCCGTGAGTTCAACAATAACGTCCTGAATCGGAGCGTCATATTTCGACGGGTTGATCGTGTCGGTTGCGCCCAATTGAGTCGCGAGTTCAAATTTGTCCTCGTTGATATCGATTGCGACAATTCGGCCTGCCTTCGCCATCGTCGCACCCTGGATCGCGCTCAAACCAACGCCGCCGAGTCCGAAGACCGCAACAGTCTCACCGGGTTGGACTTTCGCCGTATTCAGAACAGCGCCGATTCCTGTCGTAATGCCGCAGCCGAGCAAGCAGACTTTTTCGAGCGGTGCTTCCATGTTCACTTTGGCAACGGCAATTTCGGGCAGCACCGTGTATTCGCTGAACGTTGACGTTCCCATGTAGTGATACACGGTTTTGCCACCGGCGCTGAACCTTGATGTGCCATCCGGCATCAGTCCCTGGCCCTGAGTTGCGCGAATTGCCTGACATAAATTGGTTTTTCCGGAAGTGCAAAAATTGCACTCGCCACATTCCGGTGTGTAAAGAGGAATAACATGGTCACCGACATCAACCGATTTGACGCCTGCGCCCACCTCTTCGACGACGGCGCCGCCTTCGTGGCCGAGTACCGCTGGAAAGATACCTTCAGGATCGTCGCCGGACAGCGTGAACGCATCTGTGTGGCAGACCCCGGTTGCAACGTTCCGCAACAGGACCTCGCCAGCCTGTGGTCCTCCGAGGTCGATCATTTCGATTTCGAGTGCTTTGCCTGCTTCCCAGGCGACGGCTGCGCGCGTCTGCATTGTTGGTTTTCTCCGCTTTGTCGTTCAGTGAAACACCGGGCGTCCGATACTCTCACGATTGGCAGGCACGCAACAACGCGTCCGCCCCGGGCGGCCGCGCAGCCGTTCATAGTATGTTCATAAAAAACAATAAAAACAGCGACTTGTGTTAATCGGCCATTCATCGTTACAGGCCTACTCTGGAGCCGTTCCAAGGAAAACCGGAGGACGGAAAAATGAGGATGATTACAATGTTGTCACTCTCCGGCGCATTGCTTCTGACACTGGCAGCACCGGTCAATGCCCACCAAGTGGGGTACCACGAGTACGATCAAAAGGATCGGCATTTCTATTCGAACCGACGCCGCTCGGAGATGCCGCGCTGGCTCAAACGCCAAAGGGAATTTCGCCATTGGTACCGGCATTCGCCCTACAAACGACGCCGGGCGCTGAGTTGGACGCGGCTGTTTGAGATTTACCAGTGGGAACGCCGCTATGCGCGTCGTTACGTCGAACGTCGTCACTACGACTACTACGACGACAAGCGTCGAAGTGACCGAACGCGCCGGGAGCGCGGCTGGTAAACCTTGCCAGCAAGGCGGCGGCCCGGAATTTTTCCGGGCCGCTTGCTCAGTTTGTTGAGTCTCCTGTAAAAGAGGCACTTAAGTTCCCACCGCACGAGACACGCACGAAATGAGCCTAGATGACCTCAGAGCCAATCTGTCGGATGTTGACCGGCAGATCGTTGACTTAATTGCCGAGCGCCAGCAAATCGTTGGCGAGATTGGTCGCAATAAACGCAGTGACGGCACGGCAACAAGAGACTATGTGCGGGAGAAGGACGTCCTGGACATGGGGCGCAAGCAGGCAGAGGAACTCGGCATCGACCCCGATCTCGCGGAAAATGTTCTGCGGCAGTTGATCATAACGTCGCTGGCGAGCCAGGAGCGCGAGCGCGTGATTGCGGAGGGCAGGGGCGACGGTCAGAGAGTCCTGGTGATCGGCGGGGCCGGCAAGATGGGTGGCTGGTTCGTGGACTTTTTCGCATCACAGGGTTTCGCAACGTCGATTGCGGACCCCGGCGTTGCGGATGGCCCGGGATTGTTCAATAACTGGACGGATGCGGGCGTCGACTATGACGTGATCGTCGTCGCAGCGCCGTTGGCCGTGTCGGGACGCATTCTGGCGCAATTGGCCGTCCTGAAACCTGCGGGGCTGATCTTCGATATCGGCTCGCTGAAATCGCCGTTGATCGATGGTCTTCAGGAGCTTCAAGCCGCCGGCTGCAAGGTTACCTCACTGCATCCGATGTATGGCCCGGATACCCGCCTGTTGTCAGGACGACACCTCATTGTCTGCGATGTCGGCTGCGAAGAAGCGACAAAAGCGGCCAGGGAGATGTTCTCGGCCACCATGGTGGATCAAATCGATATGGGTCTGGAGGATCACGATCGAATGATTGCCTATGTATTGGGTCTTTCGCATGCGCTCAACATCGCTTTCTTCACTGCCCTGGCCGAGAGCGGCGAAGCGGCGCCCAAGCTCGCGAAGATGTCGTCGACAACCTTCGACTCGCAACTACTGGTCTCGGAAGCGGTCGCCCAGGACAATCCGCACCTGTATTTCGAAATTCAACACCTGAACAAATTTGGCGTCGGACCACTTGACGCATTGTCGGAGGCGGCGAATCGAATTCGCGAGCTGGTTGCGACAGGCGACGAGCAAGGCTTCGTCGACCTGATGCACAAAGGGCGTGACTATTTTTCAATGCGGGGATAAGGGATGGTATCCGAACAGGACCTGAGCGCGCAGCTGGAAGCGACCAAGCGCCAACTCGAAGAAATAACGGCTGAAGCAGCCAGCAATGAGGACAAGATGCGCCGTTCGCAACGGCGCGAACTCGGACTCTTGCAGGCGGAGGACCTGAAGTCCCTGTTTCACGCATTGACGGTTGGGCTGCTCGAAAGCTACCAACTCCAATATGTCAGTGTCGTGCTGTGCGACCCCGATCATGACATTCGTCACTTGCTGCTGGCCGCAGGCTCGCCAGCGCAGGACATCGACAATCTAATTATGGTGGAATCGATGACAGGCCTGGCGCCGCAATTTATTGGCTTGCGTCAACCGTGGCTGGGGCCATTTGCCGCTTGTGATCATCAAATGATATTCCCCGATTCCAGGGACATCGGCAGCGTCGCGATGATCCCATTGCGGCATCGACACAAACTCATCGGCAGTATCAATTTCGGTAGTAGTGATGCGGCGCGTTTTACTTCGGATCATGCGAGCGATTTTCTCGGCCATTTGGGCGTCATTGCGTCGTATTGTGTTGAAAATGTGGTCAACCGTTCACGCCTGACACGCAGCGGCTTCACCGACGTTTTGACGGGTTGGCATAACAGGCGCTACCTGCAGGTTCGAATCAATGAAGAGCTTGCGCGCGCGCAGCGCGATAACACAAATGTCGTTTGCCTGATGCTGGACGTCGATCACTTCAAGCGTGTGAACGACAGCTGGGGTCATGTTGCCGGGGACGAGGCGCTGCGTGAAATTGCGCAACGCATTGAAACGCAGGTTCGCGCCAGTGATGTCGCCGCGCGCTATGGCGGCGAGGAGTTCGTTGTGCTCCTGCCAAATATTGATACAGACGCCGGCGTTCGGCTCGCCGAGCGCATTCGAAACGCCGTTTCCGAAACCCCGATCGCCCTGCCGAATGACGACGAAACAACCATCACAGCATCGATTGGTATTTCGGAGATTCGTCCCGGGAAGGACGAAAAAGATCTCAAAACGCTTGGTGATTCCATGATCGCCCGGGCCGACGTGGCACTGTACAGTGCGAAGGCCGGCGGCAGGAATCGTGTCGTCATCGGTGATGCGAATTGATGCGCCCGTACTTGTTCGTGTTGATCGCTACTACGCTGATAGCGAGCTGCGGCGAGCGCGAGCCGGCATCAGGTGTCGTCGATAAGCCTCCAGACATCAATCCCGAGCCGATTGTCGTCTATGCGAGCTACCCGGACGAAACCTACCTTCCGAATCTGTTTGAAGGCTTCACGAAGGAAACCGGTATCAGGGTCACTGTGCGCCACGCGCATCGCCGGGAAATCGTCGATGCCGTTATTGAAAATCGTGGCTCTCCGCCGGCAGACTTGCTGCTAACACCCTCAGTCATTGGTGCCTGGCGCGCCGCGGACGAAGGGGCGTTGCGACCGCTCGGCAGCGACGTAATTCTTGAGAGCGTACCCGAATTCATGCGCGATCCCGATGGTTACTGGACCGCGTTGTCGTTCCGACCCCTGGCGATCATTTTCGATTCGCGGCGGATGTCGCCTCCGGCAATTACGGGATTTGAGGACCTTGCGAATCCTGAATTCAAACGCAAGCTGTGCCTGACGTCTTCGGCACTGGACGTGAATCGCTCTCTCATCGCCAAACTTATTCGTGTGCATGGCAATCGGCCGGCGGAGACCATCGTGCGTGGCTGGGTCGCGAATCTCGTGTTGCCAACATTCGCCGCCGAGTCTGAGCTAATGAGTGCCATAGAGGCGGGCACCTGTGCCATTGGCATTGTCTCGTTTTCAACAACCCGACGCCGTGTCTCAGGTGCTGATGACACGGACATTCGCGAGATCGTGCCCATTCCCACACACGGCAACGTCGAGGCTGCCGGAATCAATCGGCATGCGCGTGAGCCGGAGGCCGCGCGGCAGCTGCTTGAATGGATGTTGACCTACCGTGTTCAGGTAGACCACGTAGTGGCAACGGGTGCGGCATCGGTGATTAGTCAAACTTACTCGGACCCGAGCTCGATGGCCGAATGGATTGGTGAAAACGTTGGAGCCGTAGCCTGGCTGCATGACGATGCGGTAAAGCTCGCGGAGCGAGCGGGCTACCGGTAATTTCGACTACTGCTCATCAGCAGCAGAAACAGCGGTACGCCGATAGCCGCCGTAAGGGCGCCAACAGGTAACTGTCGCGGCGCCATGACGGTGCGCGCCAAGGTGTCGGCAATGACGAGCAGCGCGCCCCCGGCGAGAGCAGAGGCTGGAACGACAATTCGATGGTCGCTGCCCGCGACGATGCGAACCAAATGCGGCACGACGAGTCCGATGAAGCCGATAACGCCGACGGTGGTCACTGCGATGGCGGTTGCCAGCGATGACGCGATAAACACCAGGTATCGAAAGCTGTTTACCGGTAATCCGACGATAGCGGCTTGAAGTTCGCCGCGTGCGAGAACGTTGAGCTGACGAGCTATGAGCGTCGCGGCAATACAGAGCGCCAACAGCAACAACAACGGACGGGTCGGTTCGAAGGCGAAACTCAAGTCACCCATGAGCCAGAACAACATTCCTCGAAGTTGATGCTCCGGGCTCATCGCGAGCAACAGTGTTGTGGCGGCGCTGAATCCGGCAGCCAGCACAACGCCGGTCAGCAGCAATCGGGTCGGTGTCCAGCTACCCGTTCCGTGGGCGATCGAAAACACCAGCATGGTTGCCGCCAGCGCGCCGCCGAATGCGGCGAGGTCGATGCTCAGCCTGGACAGGCCTAACAGCATCGCCGCCAACGCGGCGACCGCAGCACCGCCCGAGGTGCCCAGGATATAAGGGTCCGCCAGCGGGTTGCGCAGCAAAACCTGCATCAACACGCCTGCAACTGCGAGCAATCCGCCGATCGCGAACGCGGTAAGCGCTCGCGGCAGACGCAGGTCGAGAACCAATGCGCGAATCTCGTCGGGTGCGCTACCGACGAGGGCGTTCAGGGTGTCAGCGAGTCCGATCGACGCGCTACCGGATGCCAGCGCGAACACAAAAGCGCCGGCAACGATGGCCAGCAGCAGTGTGAGAAACAGTCCGTATCGACCCAATGACAATCTTGTCTCCCGCAAAAATGACGGGCTTTAGTGTAAAGTAATCCACAGACTAAGTTTTCTTATCGGTTGCAATGAGCAACGACTGGATTGACGATGAGGGATTCCGCGCCAATGTCGGAATTATCCTCGCCAACGACAGCGGCAAATTGATGCTGGGCGGGCGCGTCGGCGCCCGCGGCTGGCAGTTTCCACAGGGCGGTATTCTTCGCGACGAAGATCCCGAGGCCGCCATGTTCCGGGAGCTCGAAGAAGAAGTCGGACTAAGCGACGACGACGTCGAGGTACTTGGCGTTACGGACGACTGGCTCCGCTATCGACTGCCCAATAAATTTGTTCGCAAAAACAGCAAGCCGCTTTGCATCGGTCAAAAGCAACGCTGGTTTTTGCTGCGACTCATCTCGTCGCCTGACAAGGTTCGTTTTGATCTCGGTGACGAGCCGGAATTCGAACGCGTGCGCTGGGTCGACTTCTGGCGTCCGGTGAACGAAGTCATTTACTTCAAGCGCCGCGTTTACGCTCGTGCGCTTCACGAGTTGGGCGAAACCGCTTACCCCGGGGGGCTGCCACCACAGCCGCGCTGGTGGCCCAGACGCTGGCGCGCCACGTTCGACAAGGACATTGTCGCAATGAAGGCGCAACGTGACGCCTCGTGATCAAAGCGCTTTCGTGACGGCCAGCAGTATTATTGCGAATAGAAAGAAGACCGGTATCTCATTAAACCAGCGCAGCCATTTCGGGTTGGCGGTGACTTCCGCACTGCGCAGACGGACGATCCAGCGGTAACAACGGTAGTGGTACGCAATCAGAGCGCCAACTAGCAAGAGCTTGATCTGAAACCACAGAGACGCCGCGAGCGCCTGATTGATGCCGAGCAGTATGAGACCGAAAATCGTGGCCAAAATGGCGCCGATGGTCATGATGCCGAACAGACGCCGCTCCATTGTGCAGAATCTTTCGCGGCCAAGCGGGTCCGTTGCTTCGGCGTGATATATAAAGAGTCGCGGCAGGTAAAACAGGCCGGCAAACCAGGTCACCATGAAGGCGATATGGATGGCCTTGAAGACCAGGTAGTAGCTGCTGAGCGCGTTCATCGGCGAGGAGCATATACGATGGCCAGCCAGACCTGCGAATGCTTCTGGATGGCGGCCTTCACAAACGTGACGTAGCGCACTTCTGTTTGGCCGGGGCTACGCGTAACATAACGTCTTTCCGCGACTCAAGGGCCATGGTGGCAAGCAGTTTCTCGCATCACAATCGCAGCAAGGCGCGCAGCTATGCGGCCCGTGCCGTTATTGGCGCGCTGATCGTCGGCGCGGCCTATCTGACGTATGAATTCGGGCGAATTCAGGCTGGCTACAATATTGTCGATGCTGCAGCGCAGCGGCAGGACTACGAAAACCGCATCGACGCACTTGAAAATAACATCATGGACCTCAATGAACAGATAGCGGTGCTGGAAACACATCGGGATATTGATCGGGAAGCATATCGCGTTGTGGAGGCCAGTCTTACCGATTTGCAGTCAAAAATTCAGGAGCAACAGGATGCGATCGCGTTTTACCGCGGGATTGTGTCGCCGGCCGATGGCATGTCCGGACTGCGCGTACAGGACTTCCGTCTGACGCGAGGAAATGCGGAGCGCGAGTACACTATTCGCCTCGTGCTGGTGCAGGCGATGAAGCATGATCGAAAAGTATCGGGTGATGTAAAACTGAGTATTGCCGGGGACATGAACGGCGTCGAGACAAGCTACGACTACGCACAATTATTGCCGGCAGAAGCCGAAAAGGGCTGGGCGTTTTCGTTTCGTTACTTTCAGGATTTTGATCGACCGGTCATCTTGCCTGATGGGTTTACGCCGGCGCGAATTACCGTGCAGGTAGAATCGAGGACGCGTTCAATCGCGTCGATTGAAAAGAGTTTTTCCTGGCAAAGCAACCAGGGCTGATACGCTGGGCCGTGAACGACACATTGGAGAGTTAGATGTTTGGTGGAAAAAAACGCAGGGACAAAGGTGTCGAAACCATTGTTGGCCCGAACACGGAAGTTAGTGGTGATATACAATTCGATGGATGGTGCCATATCGATGGTTCCGTCAATGGCAATGTCACGGCCGATCCGGACAGCAACTCACAAGTAAGCGTCAGTGAGCATGCCAACATTGACGGTGGTGTGACGGTCCCGAATGTGCAGCTTAACGGGATTGTCCGTGGCGACGTTTTCGCCAACAAACGGCTGGAACTAGGTCCCACGGCTCGAGTCATAGGTAATGTGTATTACAATCTGATCGAAATGGCGATTGGCGCCGAAATCAACGGCAAGTTGGTACATAAGCCTAAGGGCCAGGTGCAACTGCTCGAACAAACCGCGCGAATCGACAAAACCGCCGCATTCGCCAGCGAAGGCTAGTCGCGGGCAAGGACAGACAGGACTAAAGAAAATGCAGACCCAAACTCCCGTAATCGGCAGCACCGCTGCGCCGCCCCCTCTCGTCTTTACTGACGCGGCGGCAAGCAAGGTGAGCGAGCTGATCCTCGATGAAGATAACCCCAATTTGAAGTTGCGCGTGTTTATTTCCGGCGGCGGCTGCTCCGGGTTTCAGTATGGCTTCACGTTTGACGAAAATGTCGAGGACGGCGACAGCAGCGTTGAAAATCAGGGCGTTACGTTGATCGTCGACCCGATGAGCGTGCAATATCTCATGGGCGCCGAGATCGACTATACCGAGGACCTTTCCGGAGCGCAGTTCGTCATCCGCAACCCCAATGCGGCGACCACCTGCGGCTGTGGCTCTTCTTTCACGGTCTGATCCACCCGCCACTCAGTCGGCTACAAACTCGAACAGCCCCGCATTGCCCTGATTGACATCAGTTAAGTTGTGTAAGAACGTTTCCTGGGCGGAAATGCGTTTGCCCTTGCCGGGAGAAAGGCGCTCGTAGCTGCCGTCCCCGTGCAACAACCACGCCTGGCAATTGTCGGCGAGAAACAATTCCAGGTCGTGACGAATCTGTTCCTTCATCGCCTTCTGTTTGATCTCGAAACAGGATTCATTACGTCGAAACATATTCCTGAGCATCCAGTCCGCGCTGGAGCAATAAAATTCTTCGGAACCGTCGTTGAGGAAATAATAGACACGGGAGTGTTCAAGGAAGCGCCCGACAATCGAACGCACCTGGATGTTTTCGGACAATCCCGGGACGCCGGGTCGCAATGAACAAATGCCGCGGACGATCAGGTCGATTTGCACACCAGCCCTGGACGCCTCGTACAGCGCGTCAATGATCTGCGGTTCATTGAGCGCGTTAATTTTGGCTATGATCCGCGCCTCTTTTCCGTCACGCGCGTTCGTTGTTTCTCGTTGTATCTTGGCGATCAATTGTTCGAACAGGTTAAACGGCGCCGTCATCATTCGCGAAAGTTCGGTGGTTTCCGTCAGGCTCGTCAGTTGCATGAATACCTTGTGGACGTCCTCGCCAAGCCGGCGGCTGCTACTCATGTAACCGTAATCCGTGTACACGCGTGTCGTTGCGTGGTGGTAATTTCCGGTTCCCAGGTGCATATACCGAACCAGCTTGTGCTTTTCACGTCGCACAACCAGGGTCATCTTTGAGTGTGTCTTGAAACCAATCAGGCCGTAAACAACATGGGCGCCCGCCTCCTGCAGCCGATTTGCCAGCGCAATATTGGCGGCTTCATCGAAACGCGCCATCAGTTCGATGACGACCGTGACTTCCTTGCTGTCCCGCGCGGCGTGCACGAGTTGATCTACGATCGGAGATTCAGCGCCAGTTCGGTACAAGGTTTGTTTGATCGCCAATACGTCCGGGTCGGTCGCAGCCGTCGTTATGAACTTGATGATCGGTGTAAACGTCTGGTAGGGGTGATGCAACAGGACATTCTTTTTGCGCAGCAGCGCAAATATGTCCTTCGTGTCTCGTAACTCGTCGGGCTGGCCGGGCGCAAATGGGGGGTACAGCAAATCGGGGTGGCCATCGATGTCGCAGACCGTGGACAATCGATTTAGATTGACTGGCCCGTCAACGAGATATAAGTCGCACTCCAGTAATTTGAAATGACTGAGCAGGAATTCCCGCAGGTCTTCGGGACATTCATGACTCACTTCGAGCCGAACGGCGGCGCCGTAGCGACTGGCTTCGAGTTGGCCCTCGAGCGCCCGAACCAGATCGTCGACCTCCTCGTCATCAACATAGAGGTTGCTGTTGCGCGTTATCCGAAACTGCCAACATCCGTCGACCCTGAGGCCAGGATACAATTCATTGACGTGCATTCTTATGATCGTCGACAGGAAAACAAACGTAGGAACTCCGGGAACGCCGACCACGTCCGGCAAGCGAATGATTCTCGGCAGCGAACGCGGCGCTTGCACCATACCGCGGTGACGTCGCCGGCCAAACGCATCTTTGCCGTGTAAACGAACAATGAAGTTCAGGCTTTTGTTCAGGATTCTCGGAAATGGCCGGGAGGGGTCGAACGTCAAAGGCGTTAATACGGGCACGACCTGGTTGTGGAAATACTCACTCAGCCACTCCTTTTGCTCCTTTGTCCACTCGGTGTTTTTCAGGAAACGCACTCCCGAGCGTTTCATTTCCGGAAAAAGAACATCGTTTAGCAGACGATATTGCTGGTCCACAAGGTTCAGCATTCGGTGCCGGAGGGCGTCAAAGGTCTGTTGTGCAGAAAGCTTTTCGGGGCCGGGCGCCGGAGCGCCGATTTCAATGCGTTGCTTCAGGCCGGCGACTCGTATTTCGAAAAATTCATCAAGATTAGTGCAGGAAATGCACAGGAAGCGCAGCCGCTCGAGCAGTGGCACGCTTTCATCCTGAGCCTGGGCCAGCACGCGCTTGTTGAACTCGAGCAGACTTAACTCTCGATTGATGTATAACTCAGACGGCGGCAAGACAGGTGCGTCCACGATTTTCTCGGTCTTGAACGGCCGCTCAGTATAACAACCCGCAGCTTGCGACCGCTTGAACCCAGCCACACTTTAAGCGTCGTAAAGGGCTCCGAGTATGGCCGGGCGGCTGGCGCCGGTAACGGATGGAATATTTCCGGGCATGCCATTGATTCTGCGCATCGCCAGCCATGCAAAAGCGACAGCTTCGACCCAATCAGGATCAAGGCCCGCTGCGCTGGTCGTCGCAACGCTTCTGTCTGGCAGGTGGTCGGCGATTCTCTGCAGCAGATACGCGTTGTGCGCTCCGCCGCCGCATACAAAGATCTCACTGACTGCCGCCGGAATACTGTTCGCGATGCTGACGGCCGTGAGGTCCACCAGTGTCGCCTGCACGTCGACCGCCGCCAGGTTCAAGGGAAGTTTTTCCGCGAGCCAGTCCAGATTGAAGTATTCGAAACCGGTGCTTTTTGGCGCAGCTTTGGCGAACCACGGATCACCCAACAAGTTCCGCAGCAAGGCTTCGTTAATCGTGCCATCGGCGGCCCAGCGGCCCTCCTTATCGAACGCAACATCCTGATGTTTATCGGTCCACGCATCGAGCAATGTGTTGCCGGGACCGGTGTCGAATCCCGTGACCACGTCGTCGCCCGACCGCAATATCGTGATGTTCGCGATCCCGCCGATATTGAGTACCACGCGGTTTGTGAAATCGTCGCGAAAAAGCCAATCGTGGAACGCTGGCGTCAATGGTGCGCCTTCGCCGCCCAAAGCCATGTCGGCGCTGCGGAAGTCGGCGACCGTATCGATCCCGGTTCCTGTTGCGATAATCGATGGGTCGCCAATTTGAAGCGTAAAACGATGCACGGCATCAGGTTGGTGACGAACCGTCTGACCGTGACTGCCGATCGCGCGAACCTGCGAAGCCTGTACCTTTCCTTGCCGCAAAAGCGCCAGACCTGCGTCTCGAAAAGTCTCTCCAACCCAGCTGTTTAGTTCCCCAATGTTGTCGAGCGTGCAGGAATCCGGATGGCGGCTCGCGGTGAACAATTTTTCTCGAAGTTCGGTCGGGTAATCGTGCTGGACGGTTGCCACTATCGACAGATCGCTCTTGCCGAATTGAACCAGGGCGGCATCAATGCCGTCCATGCTCGTTCCCGAGATCAGGCCAATGAAATAATCGTCCGGCGGATCAGGACGGGTCGTCATTTTGAGCGACTGTCGCGACCTGCGTGCGCTTGAAACGTTCGAGTTCTTCGAGGATTGGTTCAACGGACGCGAGAAATTTCTCGCGGTATTGTGCGTCGATGGGTTCTGCATGCGGCAGGTCGACGGTCCGCGGATTGCGGTGTACGCCGTTCAGGCGATACTCATAGTGCAGATGATTGGCCGTCGCGAGACCTGTTGCGCCGACAAAACCGATGGTCTGGCCCTGGCGCACACGCGTGCCAACGCCGGCTTTGGCGATGTAGTTGGACATGTGTGCGTACAAGGTCGTGATGTTGCCGCCGTGTTGCAGGATCACCGTCTTGCCGTAGCCATTTTTGACGCCGCGATAAATAACTCTTCCGTCACCGGCTGCCTTAATTGGCGTTCCTCGCGGCGCTGCGTAGTCGACACCGCGGTGCGCACGAATGGTGTTGAGAATCGGGTGCCGGCGTCTCGGGTTGAAATTGGAACTAACGCGCGAGAAATCGACTGGCGCACGAATAAATGCTTTTCGCACACTGTCGCCCTGGGGAGTGAAATAGTCAGAAACGCCGTCGGAATCAATGAATCTGATCGCACGGTGCGTACGTCCGTCGTTATTGAATTCCGCGGCCACGATTTCGCCGTCCGTTACGAATTCTCCGTCCTGCCAAATCTCTTCGTATTGAACATAGAAGTTGTCGCCCTGACGAATGTCGAGAACGAAGTCGACGTCCCAGGCGAAAATGCCTGCGATATTCATGATGATCTTGTCAGACAGGCCCGCTGCGGCACCGCTCTCGAAGAGCGAAGAGTCAATGACGCCGTAGGCGATGCGCTTACGCACCTCGATCGGACGTTCAATGATTTCCGCAACGAAGCCTGTCTCACGACGTTCGATTCTGATTGCGCTGGTCAGATCCAACACTGAATACATGCTGATGAGGCTGCCGCCCTCATGCAGAACCTGAAACTCATCACCGGGTTTGAGACGGCGAAACAGTTTTTTGGGTTCTTCAAGCTTCGCGATGGCTGCGAGGTGTCCCAGATTGAGGTTGTGCTGCCGAAACAGCTTGTCGAGCGTGTCGCCACGTCCAATCTTCAGGTTGATCCGGTCGAACTCAGGTACGGGCTCGGGCTCCGGTTCGGCAAGCGTAACGAGATCCAGGGCAAGCGCTTCAGAGACGCCGTCATCGACGACCGGCAGGGTATCGGAGCTTGCCATCATCGCGGGCTGGTCACCCGCCGTCATTAACGGCGGCGGCGGGGAATTCAGGGTCGAAATGAGTGCAAGGCCGGCGAGTGGCATGCCGAGGCCGACGGCAAACCATTGCAGCGCTTTGGATTTTTTCGGATTTCTTTCGCCAGATGGCTTGTAATCGTGTAGCAGTGGACTGGGCCTGCGATGCACGTCCGGGTCCCCTTAGTTCGGTCAGCCGCTACTCTAACCCGACGTTTCGGGGACGTCAAAGAAAAGTGTTATAAGTCAGAGCGTTAACTTCAGTTTGACCATTCGGTGCAGAATGCTACAGTTCGCCCACTTAGAAGCGACACCGAATTAGTCTTTAGGAACACATGTCAGATATTTCCATGGAAGCAGCCGAGCAACTCGCCGAGTTGGCACGAGGAACCGATGAAATCCTGCCCGAGAACAGCCTGGCCAAAAAACTGGGCAAGGATCGGCCGCTCATCGTTAAGGCAGGCTTCGATCCGACGGCGCCCGATTTGCACCTCGGCCATACAGTGCTGATCAACAAAATGCGTCAGTTTCAGGAGTTCGGCCATGAGGTGGTTTTTCTAATCGGCGACTTCACGGGCATGATTGGTGATCCGTCCGGCCGCGACGTGATGAGACCGCCGCTTTCGGTTGACGACATAAACGCGAATGCCGATACCTACAAAGCCCAGGTGTTTAAGATTCTCGATCCAAAAAAAACACGCATCGAGTTCAATTCGAACTGGATGGGCAAGATGGACGCGGCTGAATTGATCAAGCTGGCGTCGCACCACACCGTGGCACGCATGCTTGAGCGGGAAGATTTCAACAAGCGATACAAAGGTGGCATGCCGATTTCTATTCACGAATTCATGTATCCAATCGTTCAGGGATACGACTCCGTAGCGCTCAAGGCGGATGTCGAGTTGGGCGGCACCGATCAGAAATTCAATCTCCTTGTCGGCCGCCAAGTGCAGCAGGATTTTGATCAGGAACCGCAGGTCGTGATCACAACACCGTTGCTCGAGGGGCTCGATGGCGTGGACAAAATGTCCAAGTCAAAAGGCAACTACATTGGTATTACCGAACCGCCCGGAGAAATTTTCGGCAAGCTGATGAAGATTTCGGACGAGATGATGTGGCGGTATTACGAGTTGCTGAGTTTTCGTACGCTGGCCGACATCGCGAACTTGAAGAAAAAAGTCGACGAAGGCATGAATCCTCGTGACGCGAAATTCGATCTCGGTGTCGAAATTGTTGATCGCTTCCATGGAGCCGGTGCCGGGGAAGCGGCCAAGGCAGAGTTCATAGCTCGCTTCCAGCAAGGCGAGATACCGGACGATATGACCGAAGTGTCGCTCGAGGCCGTAGACGGACACATGGGCGTCGCCCATCTGCTGAAGAACGCTGGTCTCGTCAGCAGCACGTCCGAGGCGTTTCGTATGATCAAACAGGGCGCAGTGCGAATTGATGGTGAACGAATCGAAGACCGGTCACTCCAAATCAAGGCCGGCGGTACGAACGTCTACCAGGTGGGTCGACGGCGCTTTGCCCGGGTAAGCCTGACCTGACAGGAGGAGTCGTGCCGAGATTGCTGAGATTCCTGATTCCTCTCGTGCTGGTGATGAGCTCGCCGCTCGCCAACGCGCAAACCGAACTCGACGAGCGGGAGGCGCAGGAACAGATTAAGCAGCTGGCGTTTCGCGACGGCATGATCGGCATCGTCGGCAGCCTCAATGCCGGCTCTTTCAAGCTATTCACCAAAGCGATCGACCGGAATAATTTTATCGATCGTATTTTCGGTCTGCGCCTGATCGATGGCGGCATCAAGCGTGATTTCCGCGAGGATATGAATGAGCCGGGAAAATGGAATGACTTTGTTGCCTCCTTATACGCCGAGGAGGCGGAGGAAGGCATACGCGCAAGCTTGTTGATCGTCGAATCGCGCGGCGATCGGGGCCGCGCGGTGGTGCGTTTCGACATGTCATTTTTTCGAGCGAACTATCACGAGTATGACCTCATTCTGGACGACAAAGGACGCATGAGAATCGTCGACTGGAACGATTACTTCTGGGGAAACAAGTTCACCGACAGGATGGGACTGACGCTGGTGCAAGCGAAGCCGAATCAGAACGCGGCCCGAAAACTGGTCGACTTTCCCAATGTTCGTGATTCGCAAGTGTTTCAGGTCATGGAGATTCTGAAAGCGACGCGCGACCGTAACTTCGATCGCTACGATCAAATCGTGGAAGCGATGGATGATCGTCTAAAAAACCAGAGAGTGGTTGTCATGCTCGGGCTTGATGCGGCGCGGGTCGCCCGTAAACGCCGCTCGCAGCGAAAAGCGCTCGAGAAAGTGGCCGAGCTTTTTCCCGACGACCCTTTGTTGACGCTGGCGTTGCTTGATTTCTACCTGCCGGAGAAACGTTATCAGGATGCGTATGACTCGCTTGCTCGCCTGCAAAAACATCTGCGGGTCGACGATGCACTACTGAATGCCCGGCTGTCGTCAATCTTGCTGGTAATGGACAGGGTTGACGATGCACACGAGCTGGCAATGAAGTCGGTCACGCAGGAGCCGAATCTGGAGTTGGGGTGGTGGTCGGTATTTCGTGCTCGGGTAACGGCCGAAGACTATGCTGCCGCTATCGAGGGCCTCGAGATTCTGGAAGACAACTTCGGTCATTCCCTGGGCCCTGATGCGCTCGCAAAAGACCCGATGTTTCAGAAGTTCATGCTGTCACCGGAATACCGGGTCTGGTTCGAGGAGTCGGACTAATCCGGGATGTGCGGCAATATGAGCGCGCAGATGTCGTCAGGAAGCTTCGGTACAGCCGGAAGTCACCCGAAGGCGGCACTTAGGCCGCCGCTCGTCGGGGCCGCCGGCATCAGCCCAAATCACTGTTTTTCCCGGTAAAAAAGGGGGTTCAGGGGTTCCTGGTCCGGCCCCGATTGAGCCTTGAGGCGAGCGCCGCCGGGCCCTGTCGCAAATGTTCAAATAAAGTGTTGACGGCCCCGGATTCGCCGCTATAATGCGCGGCTCGCTGAGGGCAACGGTGTCCTTCAGTGACCTCCAAGACAATACAGCAATGGCCGTAGGGCTGGTCACCAGTCCCGCTCGGCCTGTATACTTGATGGTCTGCCTTCGATTTACCGATCAGCTCTGCTGGCGGCTCTCGAGGGCTCGTTCTTTAACAACTTAATCAGATAATTTGTGTGGGTGCTTGCGCTGGACTTTGCGAAGGCAAATTCAAGCGTAAGAACCAAGTTAGATTCAAGTAATTGAGCATTAATTTGGGGACGACGACTTTAGCTAAAGCTTAAAGCTTTAAACTGAAGAGTTTGATCCTGGCTCAGATTGAACGCTGGCGGCATGCCTAACACATGCAAGTCGAACGGAAACGATGGGAGCTTGCTCCCAGGCGTCGAGTGGCGGACGGGTGAGTAATACTTAGGAATCTACCCAGTAGCGGGGGACAACTCGGGGAAACTCGAGCTAATACCGCATACGCCCTACGGGGGAAAGCAGGGGATCTTCGGACCTTGCACTATTGGATGAGCCTAAGTCGGATTAGCTTGTTGGTGAGGTAAAAGCTCACCAAGGCGACGATCCGTAGCTGGTCTGAGAGGACGATCAGCCACACTGGGACTGAGACACGGCCCAGACTCCTACGG